>Ga0256839_1005278_pt1 | contig 12030 bp, 10 predicted proteins | sample 354166metaG_FD_185968 | JGI IMG/M metagenome (GOLD analysis project Ga0256839, IMG submission 185968) | Hydrothermal vent microbial communities from Mid Atlantic Ridge, Atlantic Ocean - 354-166 | ecosystem: Environmental > Aquatic > Marine > Hydrothermal vents | place: Atlantic Ocean: Mid...
TCTCCTTGAGGCTGCCATTGGTGAAGGGGCGAAACTCGGCCAGCGCCAGGCCGGGGAGCAGCAGAAACAGCAGGCTCAGTTTACGGTACATCGATGGCCACCGGAATCAGGCGATACCCTTCGCTGCGACTGTGCCAGGAGGCAAAAAGCTGCTCTCCACGGGTGATCAGCAGAGGATAGTCCGAGCCATCCGCGGTCTCTGCCAGGCTGCGCGGTTCACTCCAGCTGTTGCCATTGTCGCGGGAGATTCTCATTCGCAGTTCGGTAGCTGTACCGTTGAATGATTTCCAGAGCGCAACGAGCTGGCCGGCAACCGCTGCCACCTGGGGGCGAGAGGCGGTGCTGGAGGCATCCATGGCCTGTTCGGTTTCGAGGGTGTTGCCCGCCAGATTAAAACGGCCATAGACGATGCCTCTGTTTTTCTCGCCTTGGGTAAACCAGATCATGTGCGCCTTACCATCATCTCCCAATGCCAGATCCGGCCCATGGTGAGGACAGCCTTCAACCATCCAGCTGTCATCGGTTGCACGGATGGGCTGGCCACTGATCGGCAGGGTATCCACCCCCAACCGGGTGATGGCATGATCCCGGATATTGACGGGGTAGATATGACGCCAGAGTGTCACGATCTGGTCATCAGGATCGACCGCCATGGCGATGCGGCAGCATTCACAGCTATGGTCTGCCACCCTGCGATTGGGGGCGAAGGTTCTACCCTGATCCTCTGAGATTGCATAGTAGATGGCCGCACCGGCATAGGCCTGATCAGACGCTCTGGCCTTGACCCGATCGCGCTTGTCGACCCAGGCGATATAGATGCGCCCCTGGCTGTCAACGGCCATGCTGTCAAAACGGTGGCTAATGGGTGCAAGGTCGTCATTGACAGTCTGTGGTTCACTGAAACTTCTGCCACCATCGAGGGAGCGGGCAAAGCGGATATGCCCGGCAAAGCGGGCTGCGCCCTTTTGGCTCCAGGAGATGTAGAGTTCATCCTGGGGGCCGAGCAGCAGCTTGGGTCGGTTTTCGCCGTCGTGATAGATCGCTTCAGGCACCCGGTTGACCGCTACAGGTGGTGCAAAGTGCTGCCCCAGATCGCTGGAGTGGGTCACATAGAGGTGATGGTTCTGCACGAATACAAGCCACAGCCTGCCATCCTTGCTGAAGGCCGGGGTTGGGGTCAGGCCGCAGTCGGGTGATGGCAGGGCCGATGCCTTCTGGCACGGCTCAAGCAGGCTGTGGGTAGCGCGTTTCTGTTTGGCAGCCTGAACGGCTGACAGGGCCAGCAGCAGTGCCAGCCCTGTCAGCCATTTGGCAGCAGCCCCTTTAGAAATCAATGCTGCCTTCCATATAGAAGGAGCGTTGCGCCCAGGGGTGGTAGACGAAGGCCTTTTCATCGGTGACATTGTCGACGCCAAAGCCGATACGGCTCTCTTTGGTGGGTCGGAAGTTGACCTTCAGATCAACAAAGGTGTAGCTGTCCTGTGCACCAAAGACCCGCTCTTCATCATCGGTATTGTCCAGCCGGCCATAGCTGTTGCTGGCATAGCGGATGCCAACGGAGCTGTCCCACATGGCATTGATGTGGTAGCTCAGCAGCAGGTTGCTGCGCCAGTCTGGCATGCGTGGCATGCTGTTGCCCTCCACGCTGGGATCGGCATCATGCTGAGTCACTTCGCTGTCGGTGTAGGTGACGTTGAAGCGGACATCCAGATTGGTGTCGAATACCCGGCTCTGCTGCAACATGAACTCCAGGCCGGTGGTGGTGACCTCATCAATCGGCAGGAAGGAGGAGACAGTGGTGCTGTCAGGCAGGGTGATGCGCTGGTTGAAAATCACATCATCGATCACCTCATGGTAGAGATTGACGCGCAGGAAACCGCCGGGGATCTTGCGTTCTGCCATCAGGTTGTGGTGAATACCGATCTCCGGCTCCAGATCGGCATCGGCGATGCTGGTGCTGTTGGTCGCCTCTTCGTTCTTGTACAGCTCCTCCACAATGGGGAAGCGGTAGGCCTTGGCCACAGAGTAGCGGTATTTCCACAGCCCCTGCGGGGTGAGGCCGAGAGAGAATTTGGGTGAGAAGCCACGCTCGGTGCGATCTTTGTAGTTCTCCATGTCGCCACCCCAGTTGTAATAAAAGCCATCCTCCATCTTCCAGCGCTCATAGCGGGCACCCAGGGCAACATCCCATGCCGGAGCAAAATTCCAGCCCCACTGGCCAAAGATGGCGTGGGTGAAGGTATCCCCACCGGTGGATTGCCTGCGCGAGCTCTTTTCGCCGGTTGTGTAGTTGCTGGAGTTGTAGCTGTGGATCTCCAGGCTGTAGTGGTCATAGTGGTAGCCGGCGACAAAACTCATATCACTGCGCCCCAGAAATTGCCTGGTATGTGCCTTGAGGTCGAGGGTCTCCCAGCCGGTATCGTCATATTCTGTGATGCGGCCAGAGCGGTCGTAGGTGGGGTCGGCAGGGTTCTCATCTGATTGCCGCCTTTCATCCTCCATCACATCGAAGTAGCTGAAGTTGCTCTCCATGATCCAGCTGCTGGTGCCGATTGGCCCCTCCAGCCCAACGCCGACCAGCAGGGTGTCGCGATCCTGTTCACTGACTGAGAAGTGGCTGCGCCTGACGGTGACGGCTCGGCCATTAAAGGCCGCCTCACCACTCCAGAAAGGGTTGCCCGCAGCATCGACAAGATAGTTGCTGGGATCGGTATCCCTGTCCCGCTCTTCATAGGCCAAAGTAAGGCGTGCCAGCCAGTCGCCAAACTCATAGCCGAGCTTGAGCTTGGTCAGGTTGGTGACGACATCTTCGCTGCCGGAGTCGGCATAATTGATGATGTCGCCCCCGGTTGAGGTCTGCCCGGTATAGGCCCCTGTGACTGCTGTCTCACCACCGGCAAGGGTCTTGCTGGTGTTGTAGCGGACACTCTGAGGCTGGCTCTCATTCTCCAGCCGGCTGTGGAAGAGGTAGAGGCTCAGATCACCATATTTATCGCCATAGGAGAAGAACTGGCGGTTCCCTTCAAAGGTTTCATCGGTGCCCAGGTGGTCGTAATCCTGCGCAAAATAGCTGGCCTCGGCATGGAACTCACGCTCCTGCGGCAGTTTGGTCTCGATGTTGATGACGCCACCCATGGCGTTGCCGCTGTACTCAGCTGAGAAGGGGCCATAGACCACCTCGACGGCCTGGGTCTCATCCGGTGCCACCAGTGACCAGCGGGGAGCACCGCTGAACCGGGTCTGTAGCAGGTAGTGCAGTGGCAGCCCATCGGCATAGACCATAGTGCGGGTGGTCTGAAACATGTTTGAACCACGCATGCCTACTACCCCGTTGGAGTCACCGATATAGCGGCGTCGCACCACCATCCCTGGCTCATACTTTATAAAGTCCTCCACAGTGGTGACACTGATGCTTTCGGCCTCAATATCGGTGATGCGCGTGGTGGGACTGGTGTAGTGAGTGGTTGGGGCCTGGGTACCCTCCCCTTCGACCACCAGCTCATCCAGCCTGGATGCCTCCTCAGCAGAGAGGATGAGACCGGGAGAGAGTGCAAAAGAGAGCGCGAGCGCCAGGGATGTTTTTTTGTATGTCATGAACTTCTTGCCTTGAGTGGGTTGTATCTCGTTTGGTGGGGCTGGCCACCGGATCGGGAGACGATGCTAGAGCAAGAGGTAAAGGGCTGGAATGTGGCAAAAGGTCGCGTGGCATTTTGTCGCAGGCGTGAAGGCAATTAGTGCGCAGCTGCTTTTGGGTTTTTAATACTGTTTTCTGACCCTTAAAAAACTGGCAAACCTTGGGATGCCATTGCGGGTTTTACCAAAATATTTATAGGTTACCAATGAACCTATAGGGGGTGGGTTTTTGCGTTCGGCATTGCTGAAACCGGTGCCGATTTTAAATTGTTTGTCATCCTCTGTTCTAACCAGCAAGGCACCCAGCATACCGATAAATTTCCCTTTACCAGGGATATGTTCAAGCACACGGGCTTCGGCATCCTGATGCTGCTTTACCTTCAGCAGGTCATCTGTGCTGCCCACGCGGTAGAGCGCATCACCATGATGCAGCATCAGACCTTCTCCACCAGCTGCGGTGATCTGATTTAGTTTTTCCATGAGTGTTGCATGGTCTTTTATACGGTATTGCTGAACCAGGTGGATGTAGGGGCTGTTCAGGCTGCTGAATAACTCTTTCAGCAGATTGATGCGTTTAGAAAAAATGGCATTGGAGCCTGGCAGATCAAATACCATATATTTGATTTGGCTCCATTGCTCTTTATTTGGGTTTTTTGTTCTTACGATACCAACCAGTTGCTCAAAGGTTGATCGTGCTATCCATAGCTCCCCATCCAGCGGGTGATCTGGAAAGCCTGCTGTAAACCAGCCTGGTGCCGGATAGTTATTGCCACGGCGTGACTGCAATTGATGCCCATCCCAGTAGGCTCTGACGCCATCCAGCTTTTCACTGGCCCAATATTGGCTAATATCAATCCCCTCCTTATAGATGGAGGCACGCATAAGTTCGGGGGCGGAGGCGTGGATATTGGAGGGAAAAACATAGAGCACGAGCAGGTGCAGCAGAAAAACAGTCCAGTGAGATCTATTCATGTTTGGCTATTGGTTTTTATGCGTCCATGTTGCAGCAGGGTGATCACTCTGAAGACCCTGGTGAATAGTTATCTGGAATCAATATGGTGGGTTTCTTCTGCGTTTTATCGTCCGTTTGAGGGAAGTCGATGGTGTAGTGCAGCCCCCGGCTCTCCCGGCGGCGTTGTGCAGAGCGGATGATGAGGTCGGCCACATCGACCAGGTTGCGCAGCTCCAGCAGATCGTTGGTGACCCGGAAGTTACCGTAGTACCAGCGGATTTCATGGCGCAGCAGGTTCAACCGGCGCTTGGCCCGCTCCAGCCGTTTGTTACTGCGGACGATGCCAACGTAGTCCCACATGAAGTGCCGCAGCTCTTCCCAGTTGTGGGAGACCACAACCTCTTCATCTGAGTCGGTGACCCGGCTCTCATCCCATTTGGCCGCAGCAGGTGCCGCCGGGATTTTGGTCAGTTCACGCTGAATATCCTGGCAGGCCAGTTCGCCGAATACCAGACACTCCAGCAGCGAATTGCTGGCCATGCGATTGGCTCCGTGCAGGCCGGTGTAGGCGGTCTCGCCGATGGCGTAGAGACCCTTGATATCGGTCTGTGCCCGCTGGTCTGTAATCACACCGCCGCAGGTGTAGTGGGCGGCGGGCACAACCGGGATCGGCTCGCAGGTGATGTCAATGCCAAACTTAAGACAGTGTGAATGGACAGCAGGAAAGTGCTCCTTGATAAAGTCGGCCGATTTATGGGTGATATCAAGATAGACGCACTCAATACCGAGCCGCTTCATCTCATGATCGATGGCGCGGGCAACGATGTCGCGTGGTGCCAGCTCTGCGCGGCTGTCAAAGTCGGGCATGAAGCGGCTGCCATCAGGGCGTTTGAGGTAGGCTCCTTCGCCACGCAATGCCTCCGTAATCAGGAAGGATTTGGCCTTCGGGTGGTAGAGGCAGGTGGGGTGAAACTGGATGAACTCCATGTTGGCGATCCGGCAGCCGGCTCGCCAGGCCATGGCAATGCCATCACCAGTGGAGAGATCCGGGTTGCTGGTGTAGAGATAGACCTTGCTGGCTCCGCCTGTGGCAAGCACCACGATACGGGCGTTGAAGGTGTTAACGAGCTCTGTTTCAAGATCCAGTATGTAGGCACCTGTGCAGCGGTTGGGAGAGCTCCCCTGCTTGCTGCTGGTGATAAGGTCAACGGCGATATGGTGTTCGAACAGGGAGATATTCTTGCGGCTGCGTGCCTGTGCCTCCAGCGTGGTCTCAACGGAGTAGCCGGTAGAGTCGGCCGCATGGATGACCCGGCGGTGCGAATGCCCCCCTTCTCGTGTCAGATGGAAGCCAGAACTGGAGGCTGCCTCATCTTCGCGGGTGAACTCAACCCCCTCTTGCAATAGCCAGTGGATATTCTGCGGGCCATTCTCCACCACCAGACGCACGACTGCCTCATCACAAAGCCCGGCCCCAGCGGCCAGTGTGTCGGCCACATGGGCTTCGGTGCTGTCCTGTTTATCCAGCACCGCAGAGATGCCACCCTGCGCATAGAGGGTGTTGCCTTCGCGCAGGCTGCGCTTGGCGATAACGGCAATTCGGATCTCTGAGGGCAGGCGCAGCGCCAGGCTCAACCCGGCCGCGCCGCTGCCTATAATCAGTACATCATGCAGATAATTGTTTCCCATAAGTGTGGCAGCTGTTTACCAGGTGGTGGATTAAAGCCATAATCCGCTAAATGAAAATTATTGGGTCAAGCATTCATCCTAACGTAATTATTACCTGGAATAAATATTGTCACTGCTGCGAACTAAACCGACTATAAAGGGTCAACTCTTCTATACCGAGAAAATGGCTTGCTGCTCTCCCGAGAGGTGTCGTGGATGAGTGAGCGTGAAGTCGATCAGGAGCTGATTCTTCGGGTACAGCGGGGCGATAAACGAGCCTTTGATCTGCTGGTTCTGAAATATCAGCAGAAGGTTATCAATCTCATCTCCCGCTATGTTCGTGACAGCAGCGAGGCGCAGGATGTTGCGCAGGAGGCCTTTATCAAGGCCTACCGTGCACTGCCGAGGTTTCGTGGCGACAGTGCCTTTTATACCTGGCTGTACCGGATTGCGATCAATACCGCGAAGAATCATATCGTATCGCAGAGCCGCAGGCCGCCCAGCAGCGGCGTCGAAACGGAAGTGGCCGAGCAGATGGATGCAGGGATACGTCTGCAGGAACATGCAACACCTGAGAACTTCCTGCTGGAAGAGGAGATTGCGCAGACAGTACGCCAGGCCATTGATGACCTTCCGGATGATCTGCGTACCGCAATCACCCTGCGGGAGCTGGAGGGCTTCAGCTACGAAGAGATTGCAAACACCATGTCATGTCCGGTGGGTACCGTAAGATCCAGGATATTCCGGGCACGAGAGGCAATTGATGCCAAGCTAAAACCTTTGCTTGAATCCAGTTAAATATCGAGTTGAACGATGACTGAAAATATTCGCGAACAGATTTCCGCCCTGTTGGATGGTGAACTGCCCCAACAGGATATGAACCAGACGGTGGAGCGGCTGAGTGAGCAAAAGCAGCTGCGCGATACCTGGGATCGCTACCACCTGATTAGCGATGTGATCCGTGGTGATGCAGGAGAGCGAGCCTCTCCCAGCCTGGCAGACCGGGTACGAACGCAAGTGGAGAGTGAGCCGGCCATTCTGGCCGCGCCAAAGCCAGCCAACACCACTCCGGCATGGGTTCGCCCTTTTGCAGGTACGGCACTTGCGGCCTCTGTCGCCATCCTTGCGGTTATGGCAGCACCACAGCTGTTGAATCCTGAAACAAAGGGCACCCCTGATGTTGCAACCGTCGTAAAGGTGTCACCCCAGCCAAACTATGTCCAGCTGGCTCCAGCGCCCGTTGCTCAAGGCTATCAGCTGGTGAGCGGCACTCCATACGGTAACGTCCAATACCGGGTAATGCCGGTGGTGGTTGCCCGGCCAGCAACGGGCTGGTCTACCCAGCATCCGGGAACTCGCTGGAGAAACCTGGCCAAGCCTGCTACCGAGAGCAAACTCAACAAATATCTCGTAGACCACAGCCAATATGCCACACGGGGCCCAGTGCGGGGGGTCGTACCCTACGCCACTTTTGTGGGATATGACGCAAGGCAGTAGCACTATGCTCCAGAGCTGTCGTGCATGGGTCGGTTGCTTTCTGCTTGCGGTCGCTCAGGCCGCTGCGGCCGGAGAGGGTGAAAAAAGCGTGGAGGCCTGGCTGGAGCAGATGGTGCACTCAGTGCGCACACTGTCGTACGAAGGCACCTTCGTCTATCTCCACAACACGCAGCTGGAGACCATGCAGATCACCCACACTGCAAATGATAATCAAGAGCAGGAACGCATCTTCTCTCTGAACGGTGCAGCGCGAGAGGTGATCCGCACCCCTGACTCCATCATCTGTATTTTACCCGATGCAAAGACCGTATCCGTCATGAAGCCTGAGGCGGGAGATCGCGATTTCCCTGCCGTCCTGCCGATGAATCTTGACCGCCTCTCAAACTATTATGAATTTCGCATGTTGGGGGGTGCCCGGATCGCTGATCGGGAAGCGGTCGTTATTGGCGTGATTCCCCGTGACGCCTATCGTTACGGTTATCGCCTGTTTCTCGATGCCGACCATGCCCTGCCTTTAAAGACAGACGCCATCAATGAAGAGGGCGAGGTGGTATCGCAGATCATGTTTACCTCACTGCGGGTTGATCCATCCATCCCAAGCATATCCTCTGCCATGCAGGATAAAAGTGACTACGCGTGGGTTCACTCGAAACCGGCGCAGAACATCCCCATCGCACTGCCTGCCAACTGGCAGTTCAGAGAGCTGCCGGATGGATTTCAGCTACAGGCCCGGACAAAGCAGAGCCTCTCATCCGGCACCCAGGAGGTGGAGCACTTTGTCTTTTCAGATGGGCTGGCCACCTTCTCCGTCTATATCGAAAAGGCAGGTGATGGCGATGGCCTGCATGAGGCATCAAGAATGGGGGCGATCAATGCGTATGGCACTGAGGTTGCAGGGCATCAGATAACGGCTGTGGGTGAAGTACCTGCACAAACGGTTCGCACAGTCGCAAATGCTGCAAAATATTCTATGGTAACGGCATCACAGTGATTGAAGAGACAGCTACCATTCTCGAGTGTGAAGGTGAATATGCGCAGATCAAAACAGAAAGAGCCTCGGCCTGTGGCTCCTGTGCATCAAGGTCAGCCTGTGAAACAGCCTCATTGAAAGAGGAGGCAGACCATGCCCCGGATGTGGCGTTACTGGCATTAAACCCCATCAATGCCCGGCCCGGTGAGCGCGTTGTAATTGGCTTCGAGGAGGACGCTTTGGCCAAGGCATCTATGGCTTTTTATGCGGTGCCTCTGGTGAGCTTTATCCTGTTTGCACTGCTGGGGCAGTGGCTCTTTTCATCAGAAGGCATGGCTGCGCTTGGCGCTGTCTTTGGCTTGGCGATTGGGCTGTTGTGGCTGCGTTACTTTTCAACCAAAACAAGCGGGGACAAACATTATCAGGCGGTTGTACTGCGCCGGATTGATAAAACCGAGGTTGCCCCCGAGTGCACTATCGATACAGATATTTCATCATAGGCCTGCAAAGGCCAAAGTCAGGAGTTGGTATATGTACAAATTCCAGTTAAAAGGCTGCAAGGCTGCACTGGTGGTTAGTGGTTTATTGCTGTTGGGCATGATGAATCTACAGGCCGGTTCACTGCCTGATTTCACCCAGATGGTGGAGGAGTATAGCCCCGCTGTGGTCAACATCAGCACCAAACAGAAGCCCAAGAAGTCGATGATGGATCGGCTTCCACCCAAGTACCAGATTCCTGATCTGCCTAAAGACAGCCCATTGAACGACCTGTTTCGGCACTTCTTTGGTGCCCCGCCTCACGGCAAAGGCGGGCCAGGTGGTGGTTCGCCGCATGGACACGGGTTTGAAGGGCAGTCACTGGGTTCGGGGTTTATTATCTCTAAAGATGGTTATCTTATGACCAACCATCATGTGGTTGACGGAGCCGATGAGATCATCGTACGCCTGAGCGACCACCGGGAGTTCAAGGCAGAGCTGATCGGGTCAGACAAGCGCAGTGATATTGCGCTGCTGAAGATCGAAGCAGAGGATCTGCCAGTTGTCGCTATCAGCCAGACAAAAGAGCTCAAGGTCGGAGAGTGGGTGCTGGCGATCGGATCACCCTTCGGCTTTGACCACTCGGCCACCGCAGGCATCGTAAGTGCCAAGGGGCGCAGCCTGCCGCGTGAAAACTACGTCCCGTTCATTCAGACAGACGTAGCCATCAACCCCGGCAACTCAGGCGGGCCGCTGTTTAACCTGCAGGGCGAGGTGGTCGGAATCAACTCCCAGATCTACAGCCGTACTGGCGGGTTCATGGGGCTATCCTTTGCGATACCCATTGATATGGCAATGAATGTTGTCGAGCAGATCAAGGAAAAAGGCTTTGTGACCCGCGGCTGGCTGGGCGTTCTGATCCAGGATGTTACACGCGAACTGGCGGAATCTTTTGGGCTCTCCCGCCCCTATGGCGCCCTGGTGTCCCAGGTTCAGCCTGGCAGTCCATCTGAAAAGGCGGGACTGCAAACAGGTGATGTCATCCTCAGCTTCAACGGTGAAGAGGTGGCCAGCTCAGCAGCACTGCCACCAATGGTGGGAGCCAGCCTGGTGGATCAGCCCGCCAAGCTGGAGATCTTGCGCCAGGGCAAACGCCAGACGGTTGAGGTGGTTATTGGGACACTGCCGGATGACACCAGATCCAGCACCGGCAGCGCAGGATCACGCGCCACGCAGAGCAACCGGATTGGGCTAAAGGTGCGAGAGCTGACATCAGAAGAGCGTGACCAGCTGGGGCTTGAGGCAGAAGGCGGCGTATTGGTCGAAGAGGTAAAGGCCGGGCCAGCCCAGGAGGCCGGGGTTCGCAAAGGCGATGTGATTCAGATGATCAATAATGTTCGGCTGAAGGATGTTGCCAGCTTCAACCAGCAGGTAGAGGATCTGCCAACCGGAAAATCTGTGGCGGTTTTGATCTATCGTCGCCACGGCCCCATCTTTCTAGCCTTCAAGTTACCAAAAGATGAGTGATTCAGCGCCTATTCTAAAGCTCTATTACCGCCAGAACTGCCACCTTTGCGAGGATATGTGGGCGCACCTGCAGGAGATACAGAAGGAGTATGCATTTCAGATTGTCACCATTGACATAGCAGAGAGCGCCGAGCTGGAGAGACAGCACGGCACGCGCATCCCAGTCCTTGAGACGGAAGAGGGTAGAGAGCTATGCAATTATTATCTGGATGAGCGGGGGCTGCTTGATTATCTGACATAGTTAACACCCACCGCAAGCGAACTGCGTGTTCAGGAGTCAGAGACCATCACTTTGACTCCTGAAACACTATATTCTGAATTCCTGCTGGCCAAAGCCACTCTGTTTTTTTTCAGGCTGTATTGCGGGTAAGATGGAGGTAACTCAGAATACAACAATGAGGGAAGAGGGTGAGGAGTTACCACTATTGGGACAAGGCTGGAAGTGAGGAGGAAACACTTGGCGGCAGCTGCTATCTGCCCGTTGTTGTTTGGGCGCTGAGGCAGCAAATTCCTCATCCATGAGAAGCTCCCCATGTTAAGCCAACTAAATCTTCTCGGTGGCTTTTGGGGCAAACTCAAACCGGGCTCTGACAACGAACTCCTCAGCTATCTTCCATTAAAGTATCACTGCCTGGATGTGGCCGAGGTATTTCGTCACCTGGTAGCTCTGCCCACCATTCAGCGCAGCCTGACCGCAGCGGCCAACACCACGCTGATCCCGGCCCAGCTTGACCGCCTGGCGGTTCTGGCTCTGCTGCATGACTTTGGCAAGGCCAATCTTGGGTTTCAAAACAAGCCTTTCGATCCCAAGGCGGTGCGGGCCGGGCATGTTTTTGAGACCGCACCACTGCTCAATGTGGAGCGCCTGGCAAACCAGCTTGCCCAATCACTGGATTGGGGCGAGTTGATAAGCTGGTTCACAGAACAAGAGACACTGAAGGCCTACTTTTTTGCCATCCTCTCTCACCATGGGCGACCCATCCATGAAGATGGGTTGAGTACAACAGCACAGAATTACTACCTGGCAAAAAAACAGTGGTGGATCAGCGATGGCCAGCGTGATCCCTTCCACGCCCTGGCCGAACTCATGGAATTAGCCCGCACGGCATTCCCCGCCGCCTTTGCCGGAGATGTTCCGCCCATCCCGAATCCGCCACAGCTACAGCACCGCTTCGCCGGGCTGCTGATGCTGGCCGATTGGCTGGGTTCCCACGACGCTTTCTTTCCCATCGACAACGGCAGCACCAACCGGCTGCAACTTGCCCCTGATGCAGCTGCCCAGATACTCAAAGCGGTGGGGCTGGAT
>Ga0256839_1005279_pt1 | contig 12028 bp, 7 predicted proteins | sample 354166metaG_FD_185968 | JGI IMG/M metagenome (GOLD analysis project Ga0256839, IMG submission 185968) | Hydrothermal vent microbial communities from Mid Atlantic Ridge, Atlantic Ocean - 354-166 | ecosystem: Environmental > Aquatic > Marine > Hydrothermal vents | place: Atlantic Ocean: Mid...
TGCACAAATATTATTTATAAATACAGCAAAAATTTCTCTGCCTATGCTATGCAGGATCAAAGAAATATTTGGCTGGGGACACATACTAAAAATGGACGCGGTGCTTTAATATATTTTGATATTATCAGTAAAGAGTTTGTTACTTTTCAGGATCAACAAGGCTTTAATCCATTCGACAATACAATCATTAGGTTTATCTTAAGTAGTGATGATAATATATTATGGGTAGGCACAGAACAAGGTCTTTTCTGGGTAAACACCCTCTCTAAACAATGGAATCACTACAAAAAAGAACCACACCCACTATTTCCTAATACTCAAAAAGTAAATCTTTCTGATGATATTATTTACAATCTTTTTTTAGATAATAATAAAACATTATGGATCGGCACTTTAAACGGCCTTACCAGGTTTGACACCCATAAAAACACTTGGAAAACCTACTATAAAGATGATGGTTTAGCCTCCAATACCATAGCATATATTCTTCCAGGAAAAGACAATTCACTTTGGGTAAGTACTTATAATGGTCTTTCTCATTTTACCCCTGATGAAGACCAGTCACGGCAATTTTTTAGTATTAATGGTTTTTCTCACAATGAATTTAATCGTTTTTCTGGCCTAATTGACGAAAATGGACGCTATTATTTCGGAGGAGTCAATGGGGTTAATGCTTTTTACCCCACAGACCTTTTAACCACTCAAAATATCCCTAAGGTTTTACTAACCGCTTTCACTTATTATGATAGCAAAATCGATAGCATTGTAACTCAATATTCAGGTTTGAATGATTCCAATTCGGATATCGTTATTGAGCCTTATATAAGATTCTTTAGTTTTAATTTTGCATTGCCCATTTATACGCCTACAACGGATAACCAGTTCAGGTATAAGATTGGTAAAGAAACAACAGAATGGATTCATTTAAAAAGAGGCCATAGTCTTCGGTTTAATGATCTAAAATCTGGCCGATATACTATTTATGTACAGGGGGCAGACTCTAGTGGAAATTGGAGTAGTGAATATTTTGTTATTAATGTATGGGTCAAACAGGCTTTTTATTCCAGTTGGTGGTTTTTATTTTTAATCTCGTTTATTTTCATAATATTTGCCTATGGTTTATTGCGATATCGGCTAGAAGAAAAATTGCGAATGGAGCGTTTACGAACGCAATTAGCCAGTGATTTGCATGACGAAGTCAGTGGTTTGCTTGCAGGAATTTCTTTGCAATCAGAGTTGCTAAGATCGCAGGTAAAAGAAGAGTCCATTGCTCTAAAACTCGGTAATATTCGACAGGCCAGCCAACGGGCAATGTCCAAAATGAGTGATGTTATTTGGTCTATTGATTCAAGAAGAGATAGAATAGCAGACCTAATATTAAGAATGGAAGAACACGCAGACGAGGTTTTACTTCCTCTAAATATTCGCTATCAATTAGATGCTAAGGGACTTGACCACAGCTCGGCAATACCCGCTAATATCCGTCAGGATTTATATTTTATTTATAAGGAATCTATCAATAATATTGCAAAACACACTAATGCTACTTTTGTGAATATTAAAATGGAAAATAATGGTACTCAGTTTGAAATGCTGGTAAAAGACAATGGTGCGACTAAAAAAGAATCTAAAGAAAACCAAAAGAATTTCAAGCGAAAAGGCCAGGGACTGGCTAATTTAAGAATGCGCGCACAACGACTCAATGCTCAGTTAAACATCTTGGTGATATCAGGCTATACTATTCAACTGAAGATGAAACGTTTTTCGTAATAACATAAAGACATGAAAATAATTTGTATCGGCCGCAATTATATTGCACACGCCAAAGAACTCAATAATCCAGTGCCATCGCAGCCAGTGGTGTTTATGAAGCCACCATCGGCGCTTTTAATCAATGAAAAGCCTTTTTATTATCCTGAATTCAGCAAGGATATTCATTATGAAACGGAGATCGTGCTGAAAATCTGTAAAAATGGCCGCCATGTACAGCCCGAATTTGCGATGGATTATTTTAAAGAAGTGAGCCTGGGCATTGATTTCACCGCTAGGGATTTGCAAAGTGAGCTAAAAGCCAAAAAACACCCCTGGGAATTGGCAAAAGGCTTCGATTCTTCGGCTGTCATCGGGCGATTTATTCCCATTACGCAATTGCCTTCCGTTTCAAATATCGAATTTCATTTGGATTTGAATGGAGAAAAAGTCCAACACGGTTTTTCAAAAGATATGATCTTTTCTTTTACTGATATTATTTGCTTTGTCTCCAAATATTTCAAATTACAAATGGGGGACTTGATTTATACGGGTACACCAGCGGGTGTCGGCCCTGTCCAAATTGGAGATCAACTCAACGCAAGTATTATGACCACGGATGGAATGGTGGAAGTTTTGAGGTGTGGGATTCGGTAAATGATAGTAAAACATTTAGAGCTTATCAGATTCTGATACATTTATACTCAAAAAATAATCTTTGAACTTTACAGCTACAAAAAGAAATATAATTATACTTTTCCCATTATCCTCAAAATTTTCCTCATATTTGCTAAGTGTAACTTACACACCTACTATTTTCAAATTTGAGAATATGCCATTATGAATAAAGACATACGAAAACAGTACTGGCGCGAAAACCTGCGCTACCTTTCCATTTTACTGACAATATGGTTTGTCGTCTCCTGTGTTTTTGGCATTTTCATGGTCGATTATCTCAATCAATTTAGGATCGGAGGTGCTAAATTAGGCTTTTGGTTTGCTCAACAGGGAGCTATTTATGTCTTCGTTATCCTGATATTTGTCTACGTTCGATGGATGAATAAATTAGATCATAAGTATGGTATGGAGGAGTAGTCTTTTGGGGGTTGGTTGATTGGAGGTTGGTTGATTGGGGGGTATAATTGAAATTATTACAGGTTTCCAGATTTTAAAATTCTCTTTTCATGGACGTTCAAATATGGACTATTGTTATTGTGTTAATCACTTTTGCTATTTATATCGGTATTGCGATATGGGCAAGAGCGGGTTCGACTAAAGATTTCTATGTCGCAGGTGGCGGTGTACACCCTGTGGCTAATGGAATGGCCACAGCGGCCGACTGGATGTCTGCGGCTTCCTTTATTTCTATGGCGGGCATTATTTCTTTTAATGGTTATGACGGCGGTGTCTATTTGATGGGCTGGACGGGTGGTTATGTGCTTTTAGCCTTGTTACTAGCTCCTTATCTTCGGAAATTCGGCAAGTTTACGGTTCCTGATTTTATTGGCGATCGGTACTATTCCAATATAGCTCGAACAGTTGCGGTTATATGTGCTTTGATCGTTTCTTTTACCTATGTTGCAGGACAAATGCGGGGCGTTGGCCTTGTTTTTTCTCGTTTTTTAGAGGTCAACATCAACACAGGCGTGTATATTGGCATGGGCGTTGTTTTCTTCTATGCCGTGATGGGCGGAATGAAAGGCATTACCTATACACAGGTCGCGCAGTATTGCATTCTGATTTTTGCTTATATGGTACCCGCTATTTTTATTTCTTTTGCCCTTACGGGAAATGTAGTTCCGCAATTGGGTTTGATTGGAGAAATGAATGATGGCAGCGGCATTGCTTTGCTCGACAAACTAGATATGCTACATACTGACTTAGGCTTTGCAGAATATACAACGGGTAGTAAATCGATGATTGATGTATTTGCGATCACTTTTGCATTGATGGTCGGCACGGCGGGGCTACCTCACGTTATTGTGCGTTTTTTCACTGTTCCCAAAGTAAAAGATGCGCGTTCTTCAGCAGGTTATGCCCTGCTTTTTATCGCTATTTTGTATACAACAGCACCTGCTATTGCGGCTTTTGCCAGAACCAATTTAATCCAAACGGTAAATAATAAAGAATATGCTGCTATGCCTGAATGGTTCAGCAAATGGGAAGAAACGGGCCTAATCCAATTTAATGATAAAAATAACAATGGCACTATCCAGTATTTAGCGGATGCCGATAAGAATGAATTAACCATTGATAGGGATATTATGGTATTGGCCAATCCTGAAATTGCAAACCTTCCTGCCTGGGTGATTGCCCTGGTCGCGGCAGGTGCTTTGGCAGCGGCTTTATCTACGGCAGCAGGCCTATTGCTTGTTATTTCTTCGTCTATCTCCCATGATCTAATCAAAAAACAAATTAAACCAGACATTAGCGAAAAAGGAGAACTTTTATGGGCACGTATTGGTGCTTTCATTGCCGTTGTTATCGCGGGTTATTTTGGTGTCAATCCTCCTGGGTTTGTCGCAGCTACGGTAGCCCTGGCGTTTGGCTTGGCAGCAGCCTCTTTCTTCCCTGCTATTATATTGGGTATATTCGATAAACGCATGAACAAAGAAGGGGCTATTGCAGGTATGGCGATAGGTATTTCATTGATGGTTTGGTATATTTTGAAGTTTAAGTTCGGTTTTTTTGATGGTGGTAAAGCAGCCGTTGCCGAACTGAAATCTGATTTATGGTTTGGTATTTCGCCCGAAGGTTTTGGTACGATTGCAATGATCGTGAATATGATAAGCTCTATTGCCATCTCGCGTTTAACACCAGCACCGCCACAAGACGTACAGGATATTGTTGAAAATATTCGTATTCCTTCGGGTGCGGGTGATGCTACCGTGCATTAGACTGTTTTCAAACCTCTCGATACAAATTTACATATCGCTCCGCACTTTGCTCCCAGCTATAATTTTTTTCCATAGCGCGTTGGATCATTGCGTCAATATGAGGTTTGCGATTATACCAGGTGTCTAGCACCCATTTGATGGTATCAACAATGGCTTGTGGGCTAAGATCATCGAATTTAAACCCCGTCCCATTGCCTGTATTTTGGTCGTATTGTTCAATTGTATCTGCTAGGCCGCCAGTGTTACGAACAATGGGAAGTGTGCCATATTTAAGTGAATACATCTGATTTAAACCACAGGGTTCAAAACGAGAAGGCATGGCAAAAAAGTCAGCACCAGCTTCTATTTCGTGCGCAATTGCATTATTATAACCAATATAAGCCCCCGCTTTTCCTGGGTATTGATATGAAAGATGAGCGTAACTGGCTTCCAGTGTATTATCACCAGAGCCCAGCAGTACAAATTGAAAATCAACTTGTTGTAACAAGACCTGCAACGCACTAAACAAAACATCCAGCCCTTTTTGATCGGCCAGGCGGCTCACTACTCCTATTAATGGAATAGCAGGATTAATTTCCAGTTCAAATTTTTCTTGTAAAACTTTCTTGCATTCTTTTTTACCCTCAAGATCATTGATGTTAAAATTAACAGGAATTAAAGTATCTGTTTCAGGATTCCATTCCTCATAATCCACACCATTAAGGATGCCAATATAATGTTGAGCCTTATGTTTTAAAATAGTACTCAAGCCTGCTCCTAAACGAGTATTTTTGGTTTCTTTGGCATAGGTGGGGCTCACCGTCGTCACTTTATCAGCAAAGGCAATGCCTCCTTTTAGATAATTGACACCACTGTGATGTTCAAATTTTTCTGGTGTGAAATGTTGCCAGGAAATACCAGTATATGGCCAGCATTCTTTCGAAAAACGACCCTGATATTGAATATTGTGAATCGTAAAAACACTAGCCGTATTTTCTAAGCTCGTTCCTTTCCAACGCCATGTTTTCAAATAAGCAGGCGCAAGGGCTGTATGCCAGTCGTGGGCATGAATAATATCCGTTTCAAAGCCTGCATCTACGCATAATTGCAAGGCTGCTCGTGTAAAAAACGCAAAACGTTCTGCATTGTCACCATAATCGCTATAAGTATCATTATAAATACCATCTCGCCCGAAAAATGACCAGTTTTCAATAAAATAAACAGGAATATCTTCTTCGGAAAAAGCAACATCGACCGCACAGCCTTCTTTGTTACCCGCACCCATCCAGACCTGCATGGCAGGCAAAAAACGCTCCAATTTATGTTTTTCGGTGTCAATTTTACTGTATTTAGGCAAGATAACTTTCACGTTATGCCCTAGTGCTTTCAATGCCTTGGGCAAAGCTCCCACAACATCCGCCAAGCCCCCTGTTTTGACATAAGGGACACATTCGGAAGCAATCATTACTATATTTAAGGCTTTGGACATAAGTTGATACTATTTATTTATGCAAAGGTAAGTAAATAAAAAAACACCCTCAGCCATCCAGGCCATGGGTGTTTTTAAAAAATATGGATAGGTAAATATTTCAACTACCCCTACTTTATTTCAATATACTACTGCTTCACAACGCGCTTAACTCCCAACTGCTCGCCATCTGCTTCAAGATGCAGAAAATAAACACCTTTTGGCAAATCGCCCCCCATATTGATAGAGGTCTGGATATTGTCGGTATCAATTGCTTGCACCAATTGGCCTACGGTATTATAAACTTTAAGTTGAACGTTTTTTATACCATTTTCCAAATGATAGCTCATCTGAAACTGGTCATTGAATGGATTAGGAGCTAACTCCCAGTTTAGAACAGAGCTATTGGTTGTCGTGCTTGTAATGGTATAAACATTTACACTAAAAGCATCTACTGCAGCCTCGACAATGTGCCCAGCAACATCAAAATCGCTTGTAGAAAAGTGAATTTGAACATTATCAGTTGGCGTAATGAAATCACCCAGGCTGACCGTTGACTCTGGTCTCCAAAAACCGTTTGACATACTTACTGTTTCTACTACTACTGTATCAATACCATTACTTAAACTTACTGTTATATCGTCATTAGGGGCACTCGTACCACCAGCGTTATAAAACCATAAATTATAAGAAATATCAATAACAGTAGTCGCCAAATCTACATCAGAAAAATCCATTGGAGGAGAAATGAGTGTTACACGGCCACCGTCAACATCATCTGTTGGGCCATCACCCCCTGCATTCCCAGTTACATAACATTGATCGCCTAAATCACCTTCTATATCAAATTCAGGATTAGAAGTTGAATTGTCAAAACTCGTACCAATAGGCTCGCCCAGTTCCCAAAAACCTGTTCTAACATCATTATCTGCTACTGTTTCCCAGCCTAAATCCAATGCGAAATCATCTTCATAGCCAGGCGTTAATGTCAATGTCAGGGCATCACCACCGTTTAATGTATAGTCAAAACTTAATTGTTGATAGCCCCAGGCACCTGCTATTAATACATAATCTGATTCAAAAACATCAGGAATAGTAAAGTTACCATTTGCATCTGCCTGACCTTCAAATGAAATTTCAGCATTACTAATAACAATATTGGCATTAGGAATAGGGTTTGTTGTTTCTGCATCAATAATAACACCGGTAAAAGTATGTGCCACTATTGGTTGCAATGCTACATCAAGCTCTACGACAACGTCATTATCTAAAGCTAGTGTTGTTGTAAATGGGAGAAAACCAGCTTTGCTGAAGGTAATTTCATAAGAGCCTGCCGTGGCAATACCCGTAGCATAATCACCACTCAAATCAGAAAAATTGCGGTTAGGCTCTGCTGCAATGTCAATCACAACCTCCACTTCGTCTAATGCAGCACCCGTACCAGCATTGGTTACATTTCCTTCTAAAAAGCATCCTCGTACATAATTAGCATTTAAAACATAAAGGCCATTACCGATGTCCGTCAGTAAGACAAGGCCAGAAGGCAAAAAAGGATAAGCTCCCCATACGCCAGAAGAATTGACCCCTGCACCAAAAAAGACATCAAAATTACCTACTTCAACCAAGTTATGAGGACGGCTGGCATCTACAATTTTACCACCATCGGTATAATAACTGATAATTAACCAGTCTTCCCAAACATGAACATTATGAGGAAGAGAACTCGATCCTATAGGAAAAATTGGCTGATAACGATCTAATTCCTGAATATCCGTAGGATCACTCACGTCATAAGCAACAACAGGGGCTGTATTTCGCTCATCCGTTGTAAAAGCAACGGTATTATCATCCGATAGCCAAACATTATGGGTAAATTCCAAGGGTGTTTGCTGACCGCCTAAAAACGTTGGGTTTGATTTGTCCGCTACATCATAAATTCCCATTTGCCCTGCGTAAATTTCAGAAGTATACATTTCATTTTCACGTGTAAACACATCATGAGAATAAGTAGCCACCCCAGGGCCGGCAAAAATGGGTGTTCCTGGAGTAGTAAATAAATCCAAAAACAGCACACCTCCTCCATTCACATTACATCCTGTAATGTAGCCATAGCCAAATTCATCGATATAAATATTGTGACAACTTTGAAGCACCCCTAAATTTGGCAAGTTAGGTGTCCAGTGATAATATTCTACAGATTCAGGCAGATTCGCTAAATCAATAACGGTCACACCTTCTGTTGATCCGCCTTGATCAGTGACAACATAAGCATAAGTACCCCATGTTTTAATATCACGCCATATAGAATATTGCCCAGGAACACTAGCTACTTCTACCGCATTATCAGGATCTGCTAAACTTACAATTGAAACGCTTTCTCCCAGCCCTACTAATGCATATTCCGTACCATCAGGTGCTACATACCCCCAAACATCACTGACGCGATCATTGTATTCAATTTGGGAAGCTAAAGACATATTAAGCTGTGCCTGAACGTAAAAAGTAAGGCTTAACATTAAAGAAAAGAGTAAACTTCGAAGCATTTTTTTTATTTTAAAACCATTATCATATAAATAGCAAAGCGAAGATAAAACTCTTTTCTTCTATTTCCTTATTATCTTCTCTCCACTACTGCAATTGTTAAACGGCTGACACAAATTTGTCGCTCATCAGAACGATAGATTTTAATCTCCCAAACGTGTAGCTGTCGGCCTATTTTTATCGGTTTTACAATTGCCGTTACCGTGTCTCCTTCTTTTGCAGAGCTTAAATGGTTGGCATTGATTTCCACACCGACGACTGATTGTTTGCTTAAATCATCAAGGCATAACACAGACGCGACGCTTCCCATCGTTTCTGCTAGAGCAACAGAGGCACCACCATGAAGCAAACGCATCGGCTGTACCGTGGTTTTATCCACAGGCATGGTTGCTTTTAAGTAATCATCGCCAATTTCAATAAACTTAATATTGAGATGATCAACAAGTGTATTTTCGCCTGTTTTATTGAGTACTTCAAGAGAAGGCGGTATTTTCCATATCTTCATTCAGTCGCTATTTTCATTCCTTAATTACAGTCACAAAACCTTTCATATTATAGTTTTTTCGCAAATTCCTACGGTAAGTATCCGCACTTGCTCTTGTTTCGAAAGGACCTAGTACAACCTGGTGGACATTACCTTGCAGGCGAATCAACACCTTCGAGTAGCCTTTTGCCTGTAGATCCGCCGCCACTGCTGCTGCATTGGTATATACACGATAAGAACCTACCTGTACTCCAAAACCGCTTTCAATAGGCTGTAAGGCTTCTGCTCTGTAAGTTCCTTGTCCTTCTATTGGTTGTGTTGCCTTTGGTGCTACTGCTTCATCTTTAAGCGTTATAACTTTATCATAAGAAGCAGGCCCTTTGGCGGCTGTCGAAGGTTGGTATTTTCCACCACAGGCTAAACGGCCTTTGCCCAAACGAACAACTTCCACATTAACTTGAGTAATACCATCGCGAATAAGTCCCATCTTCACTGCTGCTGCTCCTGACAAATCAATAATACGACCTGCACGATTAGGGCCACAATCATTTATTCGCACGACAACCGAACGGCCATCATCTACCCGTGTTACTTTAAGTAATGTACCCAATGGATAATCTTTGTTAGCACAAGTCATTGCATTGTGGTCATACCTTTCTCCTGATGATGTTTTATGCCCATGCAAACCTGGTGCATAATAAGAAGCTATACCTGAAGTTGCTTGTGCATGAAGGCCTACTATACTCAATAATAGGATTAGAAATGAAATTGTTTTAATGAAATTCATAGATGTTTTTTTGTGAATTGCCAAAATAGGAAATAACACTTAAGAAACGTAAAGATGATTGGAAAAAGTGTGATGTCTACAATTTCAAAGCACCTCTGCCACCGTAAAAATACTGCCGCCCACAAAAATAGTATCTTCCTGCTGTGCGTTTCGCCGAGCAGCGTTTAGTGCATTTTTCACAGAAACATACTTCCTTCCTTTTAAACTGTGTTTTCTGGCATTTACTTGTAAAACATCAGCGGGTAAGCCCCTTGGGATATTCGCTTTTGCAAAATAATAAATAGCATTTTCGGGAAAAAGTGGTAGTACTTTATCCAAGTCTTTATCATTCACAACACCTAGAACAATGTGTAATTGATGCGTACATTGTTGCTCCAAAGCAGGTAAAATAGCCTTCAGGCCATCTTCATTATGAGCACTATCCGTTAAAATGAGTGGCTTTTCTCCCAAAACCTGCCAACGACCTTGAAACTTACTTAACTCCCTTAGATTTTTCCAGCCTTTCTCTATGCTGTCAAAAAACAAGAAGGGGTCATTATTCTTAGCGTATTTTTGCCATACTTCCAAAGCCATCAAAGCGGTTTGCACATTTAAATATTGGTATGGCCCACGCCAGTCTACAGTCAAAAAAGGTGTATATAGTTGATGATTACGAAAAACTTTATAGGTTGTGCTTTGCAACGCTTCCTTTAATGAAATAGCCTGAAAATATTGGTCAGCAAAATACAAAGGAGCCGTTTCCTGTTTTGCTTTCTTTCTAAAAACAGGAGCCGTTTCTTCATGGGTTTGGCCAATAACCACAGGCACGTTTGACTTGATAATACCCGCTTTTTCACTGGCAATCAGAGGCAAAGTATCTCCTAAAAACTGCTGATGATCAAACCCTATATTTGTAATAATAGACAATTCCGGCAACAAAACATTTGTAGAATCCAAACGCCCACCTAAACCCACCTCAACAATAGCCATATCCACTTTTTGTTGAGCAAAATAATCAAACGCCATCGCCACCGTGATCTCGAAGAAACTTGCTTTGATCTTTTCCAGATGGGGTCTTATTTTCTCAACAAAAGTAACGACTCCTTCTTCTGAAATGTAATTTCCATCTACTTTAACCCGTTCTCTAAAATCTTTATAATGCGGAGAGGTATACAAACCCGTTTTCCATCCATTTGCCTGCAAAGCAGCACTCAATAAATGCGAAACAGAACCTTTTCCATTCGTTCCTGCTACATGAATGCTCCGAAACTGCTCATGAGGATTGCCCAAATATTCGAGCAATGCCAAAATATTGGCCATATCTTTTTTAAAAGCCATAGGCCCCTGCCGCTGGTACATGGGCAGTTGAGTATAGAGGAAGAATAGTGTTTCCTGGTAGGTCATATTTTTATTTAAAACAAAAATCCTCAGTATGCGCAAATTACATACTGAGGATTGCCAGCTAAGCAGCCGTTTGAATTTATTGTACTTTAAAATTATAAGTAATCGTACCACATTGACGATCCGTACCGCCTCTGCTAAAACCCCATTGCTTGGCATTTCGGATAGCAGCACTACGCAATTGGCTGTTGGTTGTCGTCGTACCTCTTTGTGTCACCTTCACGCTGCTGGGAATAACGCGACCATTGGAATCCACGCATAAACTCACCACTACTTTTCCTGATGCCTGACTATTTTCTACCAAAGTTGGGGAATTGGTCACACCACGACTACCTAAGCCACCGCCAACATCGCCGCTACCGAAGCTTTTCTTGCCAATATTCGTAGAGTTAGGGTCACCATTTGTAGCACCGCCGTCACCAGGTTTATTCGTCGTTCCGCCGCCGCTACCAGAGCTAAACAGGCCACCTACTTCATTTTTTGTTGCCTGTGCTGCTGCTTCCCGTGCTGCCCGTGCTTCTCTCTCCCGTTGAGCTTTAGCTGCTTCGGCTTTACGTACACGCTCTGCTTCAGCATCCGCCTCACGCTTGCGGCGATCGGCCTCTCTTTGTGCTTTACGGTCAGCAGCATCTTTCTCTTTTTGCCTTTTAATAGCTATATCCTGTGGGCTTTCAGTTGTCACAACATCTCTTTGCTGTGGTTCAGGAGTAAGATCTGTTTCCGTGGGTGGCGGAGGAGCGACC
>Ga0256839_1005280_pt1 | contig 12027 bp, 4 predicted proteins | sample 354166metaG_FD_185968 | JGI IMG/M metagenome (GOLD analysis project Ga0256839, IMG submission 185968) | Hydrothermal vent microbial communities from Mid Atlantic Ridge, Atlantic Ocean - 354-166 | ecosystem: Environmental > Aquatic > Marine > Hydrothermal vents | place: Atlantic Ocean: Mid...
TATAAATTATCGCTGCGCCTTAATGCCGGCAATGCGGAAATAATTATTGATGATGACGGCCCCGGTATTGAACCGGAAAATTACGAGGCCGTATTCAAAGCCTTTTCGAGGCTGGATCAGGCACGCTCGCAAAATACGGCCGGGGTCGGCCTTGGCCTTACCGTCGTCCGCGACATTGCCCGCGCCCATGGCGGCGAGATTATTCTTGAAAAATCCCCCCTTGGCGGACTGCGCGCTATATTGCGCATTCCCGTTTAAAGCGTTTCCAGAGCTTATCCGTCTCGCCGCGAGAGACGCTGGCGCAGCGGTCCGGAAACCCGTAAAAACAAAGGCTTGGAGCTTATACTTAACGATTTCTAAATTTCTTTTTCCCGAACGCATAATAAGCAGTTAACTGAATTGCGATATATTGATGAAAAATAATTCAAATCGGGGTTTTCGTCATTGTGAAATTCGTAGAGCTTAATCCATCACTTCAGGTTGAACGTGAAAGACTGTCAGCGCTGCAAAAACATTCTCCCATGGTGTTTGGCAAGGCACTGGCTGCCGGGCTAATTCTTACATTTCTCTTTACCTTTCGCTATCAGAACTATCTTCTGGCCTTGCCGGCTTTGCTTTTTTCCTTACTGGAATTATGGCGCATCTTCACTTGGAAAAATCTTGACATCATGAAGTTTGATGAGGCCGGATTGAGACTTATCAAACGACGCATTGCCATTACCGGCGCCATCGCCATCCTGCTCACTCTTTTTTACACAACTCTTGCCCTCTATAGAGAAGCAGAAATCGGGCGCCTTATCTTCGCCAGTGGCGTTACAATATTCTACATCATGATGGCCTATAGCTTTCACGCCGTCCCCGCCTATTCGAGCGCCATTATTGCCACTCCAACCATCGCTTTTGCACCCTTCATGCTGCTCTATGGCACCACCACGGAAAAAATATTTCTCGCCATGACAGCCCTTATGAGCTTGCTGGTTTATATCGCCATCAAACGCATGTCCTATACCAATGCCAAATTGACCAAAAACTGGCTGATTGCGTCCAAATCCTTGCGGGAAAAGGAAGAAGATCTCGATGGCCTGATGGCCTTGTGCCGTGATTTCTCATGGCGCTCTGACAGAAATCTGCTACTGACCTCGCTGTCCAAACATTTCCCGAAAATATCCGGCCGTGATCTCGCCTATGACATCAATAAAAGCCTGTTTTTGTTTCTCGATACCAGCGACGCCCAAACCGCCCATAATGTCCGCTTGATACAAGACCGGATAAAAGCGCAACTGGCTTTCGATCGTGTTCCCTGTCTGGCAACCGGCCTTGAAAAGGCCAAATATATTGAAGTGACAGGCTCACCCATTTTCAATGATGGGGGTGACATGATCGGCTATCGCGGCTGGATTACCGATCTGACCGACCGCCGTGAGGCTCTGGAAGCCTTGCAACAAAGCGAGGAGCGCTTTCGCAGCTTTGCCGATATGGCCGCTGAGGGCATGTGGGAAATCGACGCCAAAGGGCGCTACACTTTCATTTCCGGCATGATGCAGGCTCGATCAAAAAATTTCTCCAACGCCCTGATTGGAAAAGAATTTGGCTATAGCCGCCTGACCGACGAGGCTAGCGCAGAATATAAAGCGCGCTTTGAGGAATTGCTGGAATTGGTCGCACAACGCCGACCGTTTCGCAATTTCATCCTGCCGGAAATTAACGGTTTCGTGCAACGCATTAGCGGTGTCCCCTTTTACAATCGCGACGGCACCTATCTTGGCTATCGCGGCTATACAACCGATATTGCCGCCGAAACCACAGCCCGCGCCGAGCTTCACCGGGCGCTGGATGCAATGAAAGAAAGCAAAGAGCGTTTCCGCGATTATGCGGAACTGGCCAGTGATTGCTTGTGGGAACTCGATGCCAATTTAAACTATACCTATGTCGACGACATTGCCGAAAAATGGACCGGCGTTCCGGTCAGTGAATTTATCGGCAAATGTATTCTCGACCTCGATAAAATCGTGCCTCCGCCTGCCGATGACCCGGATTATATTACTGGCTGGCAGCAGCATTTGCGCGATTTGAACAATCACAGACCCGTCGATAATTACCAGCTCCCCTCCGTAAAGGGCTATCACTTACGCACATCGGCCAAACCTCTTTTTGACGAAGACGGCAATTTTACAGGCTATCGCGGCACCACCGTTGATGTCTCTGCCGAAGTCAACGCCCAGCGGGAATCCAAAGCCGCTTTAATGGCCTTGGAAGCCGCCAATGCATCCTTGGAAGAGCGCATTGAAAAACGCACCGAAGAACTGGCCAGACAATCCGACCTGCTGACGGAAGTGCTGGATACCATCAAGGAGCGTCTCGTTGTCCTCGACAAAGACTTCAAAATCATTTTGATGACCGGAAAAGATCAACCCACCCTGCCGCCCGGGCGCTGGCATGAGGGAGCCAATGTGTTATCCCTGTATGAAACCGCTTTCGATCTCGGCCTCTATACGCAAGGCGACAAACCCTTATCCAAAGATGACTTCATCGCCCGACTAAAAGGCGGCAAAGGGTTTTCCGTCATTCGCCTTGATGTTTCCGGCCAGCAAGTTCGCGAGTCCTTCGTTCCGCGCAGCAATGGCGGCTATGTCCTCGTCCATCAGGATGTCAGTATTGAGCGGCGGCGCGAGCAGGAATTGCGCTCCCTGTCACGGGATTTGCGCCTTGCCAAAGATACAGCCGAATCTGCCAGCCGCGCAAAATCAGAATTCCTCGCCAATATGAGCCATGAGATTCGCACCCCCATGAACGGGGTTATCGGCATGGCCGGCCTGCTTCTCAATACCTCTCTGTCTTCCAAACAGCGCGATATGGCGCAAGTTATCATGCGCTCCGGCGACAGCCTCCTGACCATCATCAATGATATTCTCGACTTCTCCAAATTGGAAGCCGGTAAAATGGATTTGAACGAAGAAGGCTTTAACCTTCGCGCCGCCATTGAAGATGTGGCCGCCCTCTTGACCCCGCAAGCGCAAGCCAAAGGGCTTGAACTGATGGTCCGGCTGCAACCCGACCTGCCCAAAAATCTGATTGGCGATGTTGGCCGTATTCGTCAGGTGGTCACCAATCTTGCCGGCAATGCCATTAAATTTACCGATGAAGGCAGTGTTCTGATCAATGTTTCCGGCGAGACCGTTGGCGACATTGTCACTTTCAAAGTCTCTGTCGAAGACACAGGCTGCGGCATCCCTGCGGACAAACTCAATACCGTCTTTGAGAAATTCGAACAGGTCGATGGCTCCTCTTCGCGCCGCCATGAAGGCACCGGTCTTGGCCTCGCCATTACCCGCAAACTCATTGATCGCATGAATGGCAAAATCGGTGTTGATTCCATTCTGGGCAAAGGTTCCGTGTTCCATTTCACCCTCAGCCTGCCCAAAGATGAAAAATCCGAAAAAGAAATGAAATTACCGGTCAATCTGCCCGAGGGCGTGCGGGTTCTGGTGGTTGATGATAATTCCGTCAACCGCACCATTCTCGATGAACAATTACGAAGCTGGTCACTGGAGCCGGTGCTGACAGAACACGCCAAAGAAGCGTTGAAAGTATTGCGCCTCGCCGCCAAAGAGAAAAACCCGTTCCCATTGGTCATTCTGGACTTTCAAATGCCCGGCATGGACGGCGCCGATCTCGCCCGCACCATCAGGCAGGACAAAACACTGGCCGATACCAAGCTGATTATGCTGACCTCGGCCGGACAAAATGGCGACACCAAATTACAAAAAGAATTGGGGCTTTCCGGCTATCTGCTAAAACCGGCCCGGGCCAGCACCCTGCTCGATTGCATCATCACCAGCCTACAGGAAGGCGCTGTCACAACCGCCAGACAGACAGCCAAAGCTCTGCAGCAAAACGGCACGGCAAAAAAGCAAAAGAAAATGCAAGGCCCGACGCTTCCCGTACCCCCGGCCATGGCGAAAACCATTCTCATTGCCGAAGACAATATCGTCAACCAAATGGTGATCAAAACCATGCTCGATGCCACCGGGCATAAAATTCTCATTGCCAATAATGGCGAAGAAGCCTTTAGCATGTTCCAGAGCCAGAAACCCGACCTTGTCTTGATGGATGTCTCCATGCCGGTCATGGACGGGCTGCAGGCAACCGCCGCCATTCGCGGTCTACCAGAAACCATGCGCCCCAACACGCCGATTATCGGGGTCACCGCCCATGCCTTGAAAGAGGATGAAGGCCATTGTCTGGATGCCGGTATGGATGATTATCTCCCCAAACCGATCAAACAGGAAAAGCTGCTGGAAAAAATTGCCCATTGGCTTTATCCCCATGATGATCACATCAAAACCCGCAAGTCAGCCTGATCTTCCAGTCTTGACCTCCCAGACTTGACCTATAAGGGCGGCCTGTTACACCTTGTTCTTCTTTCCTTCTAGAGCGCTTCTGCGAAAAGTGGGTCCTTCGACAAGCTCAGGATGAGGCCGGTTTTCGGATAAGAAGCGCTCAAAAACAAAGGCTTAGAGCCCGGTTTTGATTCAATCAAAACCGAAAAGGCTCTAAAGATAGTTGAGCAATTATGGCCGCCTCCTCTCGCCGCGCTCCGCGCCGGGCAATCACGATAAAACAATTACGGGATCAACTCGCAAATTTTCGTGCTGAAATCGCTGATGATCCTCTTGCCAATCCGGTAAGGCGGCTGGGTTTTGATATTTCGCAAAGGCTGGAACTCGGCCAGGTAAACCTGTCAGCCATGGAAGCTTTGGTAGACAGTCTTACCAAAGAGGGCTTTTTGCGCCGGAGTGAAAATTTGAAATCCTATCTGGACGCCCCCTCTTTGCGCAGCACCATCACCAAAAGCAGCCAATCCCTGAAAAGCTTCTCCGCCTTTCAGGCCCATTGGCAGCAACGCAAAAACAATATCGTCTTTACCGGACACCCGACCTTTCTCATGCCCGAAACAACCAGAAAGGCGCTGGCCAATTCCGTTGTCACAACCAACGCCACAAACAAGCGCGCTTGGCAAACCGCGCTGGAACCTGTTCACACGCAAAGCATCACCCTCACCGACGAACATGAAGCGGTCATTGACTGCATCCGGCATGCGGGCAATGCCCTTGGCCATGTCCATCAGGAAATATACACTACAGCGCGCAAATTATTCCCGCGCAAATGGAAAACCCTGCGCCCCGATATTTTCGGCATTGCCAGCTGGGTCGGTTATGACATGGATGGCCGCACCGATATTGCATGGTATGATGTCATTCGCCACAGGCTGATTGAAAAGCAATTTTTCCTGAACCGCTATCACAACACGCTCATACGCCTCCGCAAGCGCCATGGCCTCAATGACAAAAATCTCGCCGCAATAGCAAACGCCCTCCATATGGCCGCACAACAGACAAGCCGATGTGTGGATGCCATGCAGGGCGACCTAACCGATGCCGAGGGCATTTCCATAGCCGGTAATATCATCACCGCATCCGGGCCCGGCAAATTGACCCGACTGACCGCGCTGACAGAACGCTTGCGCCAAAGTGCCATCCCATTGGACGACAAACCCGCACAGGATTTACTCATATTGGCCGCAGAAATGGAAACCCTTGGTCTTGGCGCCGGGGCCATTCATTTCCGCCTCAATGCCGCGCAAATTCGCAATGCCATTCGCCAGACCCTGAACCTGCCCGATGACGCCGATCTGTTTGGCCGCTCGGCCTTACAGGCAGTTTGCGACCTGATTGAAAATGTCGAACCGGTCAAAGTCAATTTTGCCTCACTGGCGATGGAACAAACCACGGCTGCGCGCATTGCCATCGCCATGGCGCAAATCATCAAACATATTGATGCCACAAATCCGGTCCGCCTGCTGATTGCCGAATGCGAAACTCCGGTAACGGTTTTATCCGCTCTTTATTTTGCGCGTCTATTTGGCATAGACAAGCATGTGGATGTCTGCCCTTTGCTGGAAACCGAAACCGCCATGGAGCGCGCCGAGCGTATTTTTGATCGCCTGTTCCAGCAAAAGATCTACCGTAAAATGATCCGCCGCCGTGGCGCTTTGGCCATTGAAACCGGCTTTTCCGATGCGGGCCGTTTTATGGGACAAATTCCCGCCGCCCTTGCCATTGAGCGGGTGCAGGTGCAACTCGCACAGATGATGGCCCGCCATAATCTGGGCGATATACGCGCCATCATCTTTGATACCCACGGGGAATCCATGGGCCGTGGTGGCCATCCATCCTCCATGATTGATCGCAATCTCTATACCCTGTCGCCCTTTGCCCGCCAGACCTTTGCCCGGCTTGGTATTCAACTCACCCATGAAACCTCGTTTCAGGGCGGCGATGGCTATGTGTTTTTTGCCAATGACAAAATCGCCCGCAAAACACTGGCCGGTATTATCGCCGCCGATCAGCGGGCCGAAGCGCTGGGCAAGGATGACCCTTTTTACAAAGATGTCAGCACCTCCCTCGATTTTTATTACCGCGTCAAGCACAAGCAGGAAGAGCTTTACGCCGATGGCGCCTATCACATTACCATTGCCGCCCTCGGACTTGCCATGATGCCCCCAAGCGGATCGCGAAAATCCCGCCGCCAGTTCGAGCATCGCGCCGATGAAGAAACCTCCCTGCGGCGCATACGCGCCATCCCCCATAATGGTGCCCTGCAACAGCTTTGCTTTCTTGCCAATATCACCGAAGGCATTGGCGATGCGGTTGGTTCCGAAATTGAAGAATTTGCGCTTTTATATAAAAAGTCAGACCGCTTTCAGCGGATCATGAAACTTGCCGCACGGGCTTTCTCTTTAAGCGAGATCAAAACCCTGATTGCCTATTTGCGGGTTTATGACGGCTCCTTCTGGGGCACCCGCCCGCTTTCCATCTCGACACCGACCCTCGACAAGGCCTCCACCGAGCTGGCTTTGTTGCTGGCTGCCGATCCGCGCTATGGGGCTGCTTTGCAATTAGCCGCCAAAATGCGCCCTTCCATTTTAAAGATGGGCAAATTCCTTGACCGGCTCGGCCTATGTGGCAGCAATCGTTTTTGCGTCCCTGCCGAGCTTGATCTGCTCCATGCCATTCGCATTGCGTTGATCGAGCATTTATTCCTGCTCGCAGCACGCCTGCCCAATTTTGCTCCCATGGGCGATTTTTCCCGCCGCGATGTGATTGACCTGATCTTTGATCTCAATATCCCCGAAGCGGTCGCCATATTGCGCGAAGCCTTCCCCACCCATTCGGCACAAATCAGCGATTTTGCCATGCACGAAACCGCCAACTGGCCGGACAGCCAGACCCCCCGCTATGCCTGGGTCGATAAGGACCTGATCCGGCCCATGGAGGAGAGCTATCGCCTCATTCAGCGCATTTCCGCCGGAATTTCGCATTTTTACAGCGCAATGGGCTGATTTCCCTCTCATTTTTGCGTGACAAATGTAAAAATTGACTGCTCTTTTAACCTTGTTGCGGCACAATCATAGCTCATATTACCGGCGCGTGGGTATAAAAACACCCGCCCCGCGCCTATATCCATGACACATCAACCGCCGGCTTCCGGCCCTTAAGGTTTTTTTAAGTACAATGAAACTTCCCGGTCCCATAGCCAGCGCTGCTATCATTATCCTGCTGGTTGGCGGTTATTTTGCCCTTGGCACCATAACCAAAGCCCCGCCCCCCGTGCAGGAAAAAACCCAAGACCCGCTATTCCGGGTGGTCGTCACCCAATATGCCCCCACCACCGAGGCCGCTCTCATCCCGGTCAATGGCCGGATGAGCGCCGAGCGCGCTGTTTCTGTCCTGGCCAAAACCGGCGCCAGTGTCGCCACCATAAAAGTGCGCGAAGGCGATCGGGTAAAGGCTGGAGAAGCGCTTTGTATTTTGGAAAAAGATGCAAGAGGCGCCATTCTGGCCGAGGCACGGGCCGCTTTTGCCAAAGCCAAGCTTGACCGTGACGCTGCCAGAGACCTTGCTGCCAAAGGCTTTCAATCACAAGCGGGACTGGCCGGGGCAGAAGCATTATACGATCAGGCCAGAGCCGCTCTGGAACGCGCCGAGCTCGACTATAACAACACCATCATCCGCGCCCCCTTTGATGGCGTCGTCACCACAGTGCTTCTTGACAAGGGCGACCTCGCCCAGCCCGGCACTCCTTGCGCCGTGATTGCCGATCTCGATCCCATCATATTTGAAGCCGACCTTTCCGAGCATGAAATCAGCGCCATCCGTAAAGATGCCATGGCGCAGATCATTTTATCCGATGGATCGAAGATTGAAGGAAAAGTGCGCTACGCTGCTGCGGCGGTCAATCCCGGCACCCGCTCCTATCGCGTGGAAATTACCGCCCCCAATCCACAAGGCAAAATCCGCGACGGTCTCACCGCCAAAGCGCTCATCCAGTCCAGCAATCAACAAACCTATACCATTCCCCGCTCCAGCATTCTAATCAATGATCACGGCATTGAAGGCATACGCATTGTCGAACGCCAGCAGGACAAAACCGGCACGGTCAAATTCATCCCCATAGAGATTATCTCCGACAATACCGATGGCATTAAAATCATTGGCCCATCCGGCGATATAGAGCTTATCACCCGGGGCAAGGATTATGTCATTGCCGGTCAAACCGTCGAAATCGCCGCCCCCGGCGAAACCAGATTTTAGGGAGCCGATAGCTATGAATTGGCTCATTGACGCAGCATTTCATCATGCCAGAGTGTGTTTTCTCGCTCTGGTGATGCTGGTCATGATTGGCCTCAACGCCTATCAGACCCTGCCGCGTGAAGCCGATCCCGATATTCCGATGCCGTTTATGCAGATTATTTTGCCCCTGCCCGGCATTTCCCCGGAAGATGCCGAGCGCCTGCTCATTCGCCCCACGGAACTGGAATTGCAATCCCTTGAGGGCCTGGTGCAAATGGATGCCACCGCCTATCAGGGGGCTGGCAATATTGTTCTCGAATTTGAAACCACGGTCGATATGGATGTGGTCTCCAATGATGTGCGCGAAGCGGTTGACCGCGCCCGCGCAGAGTTTCCGGCCGCAGCGCTGGAGCCCATCGTCGAAGAGTTCAACGCCCAACGGCAATACCCTCTGGTTTCGATCATTTTATCCGGCGATATATCCGAGCGCAGTCTGACCCGAAAGGCCGAAGCCCTGAAAGACAGAATACTCACTGTCCCCGGCGTTCTCGATGCCGATCTCATAGGCGCACGCGACGAGGTGCTGGAAATCAATATCCCGGCTGAAAATTTTGAAACCTATAATCTTTCCCTGCCCCGGCTGGCCAATATCATTCGCGCCAATAATGCGCTGATTGCCGCCGGGTCCATGCAATTTGATGACGCCACCTATTCGGTCAAAGTACCGGGCCTGCTAAAGTCCACCCGCGATGCAGCCTCTATTCCCGTCGCTGCGTCACAAAACTCCACCATCACCCTTGGCGATATTGCCGAGCTGCGGCGAACCTTTGAGGATCCCGAAGGCTATGCCCGCTTTGATGGCAAACCCGCCATTGGCATCAATGTCTATAAAAGAAGTGGCGAAAACCTGCTCAAAACCACAGACCTCGTCAAAGCAGCCACCGAAGCCGAAGCCATGAACTGGCCCGGCACGATGGAGTTTGCCTATATTGGTGATCAATCCATATTGGTTGACGATATTCTATCCAATCTTACCGCCTCTATCCTGCTGGCAGTGCTGCTGGTGATGATTATCGTCGTTGCCACTTTGGGTCTGCGTTCGGCGCTGATGGTCGGCATTGCCATTCCGACAACGTTCCTCACCGGCCTCACCCTGCTGGCCATGAATGGCTATACCCTCAATATGATGGTGATGTTTGCCATGGTTTTATCGGTTGGCATGCTGGTCGATAGCGCTATCGTCATTGTCGAATATGCGGACCGGCGCATGAGCGAAGGGGCGAGCCGCTATAACGCTTATAAAGAAGCCGCCAAACGCATGTTCTGGCCGATTATTGCTTCCACCGCGACCACATTGGCCGCCTTTGTGCCCTTTCTTTTCTGGAATGATCTGTCCGGCGAATTTATGCGCTATCTGCCGCTGACGCTGATTTTTGTACTGTCGAGCTCGGTGCTGGTCGCCCTTATCTTCCTGCCCTTGATCGGCTCTTTTGTGCGCGTGCCGGAACGTTTGAAGCGATTTGGTTTTCGTGGCCGCACCGATCAGGTCACCCAACAGATCGATAGTGATTTTACCGACCCTCGCGGTCTGTCCGGCCTGACCGGCCATTATGCGCGCTTTATTTGCGCTATGGTCAAACGCCCCTTCCTCGTTGCCGGCACTATATTAAGTCTGGTGGTTGGCAGCTATTTTGCTTTTGCTGCCGCCAATCCCGATTTTGAATTTTTCATCCGCAATGATGATGAGCGCGTGCTGGTGCTGATTCAAGGCCGCGGTAATATGGGCGAGCAGGAAAAAATAGACCTTGCCATGGAAGTGCAGGAAAAACTGCAAGACCATCCAGCGATTGAATATATCTATGCCCAGACCGGCCCCGTAGTCTCCCGTGGCCGCGACCAACCACCGGAAACCGTCGCCCAGCTAACCATAGACCTCGTCCCCTATTCCGAGCGCGAACATTCCCGCATTGTGGTGGAAGATTTCCGCACCCTCACCGCCGGCCTGCCGGGGGTGATCATCGAAGTGCGCCAGCCCCCCTCCGGCCCGGAGCGCGGCAAGGATGTGCAGGTGGAATTTAGCGGCAGCGATTTTGCCAAGGCCCGCGCTGCGGCAGATTTAACCCGCGATTTCATGGCCAATGATCTGACCGAAATCAATGGCCGACAGGTCCATACCTTTATGGATATTGAAGACAATAGCCCCTTGCCCGGCATTGAATGGGAAATGGTGGTCGATCGGGAAAAGGCCGGCCTGTACGGGCTTTCAATAGCCGATGTCGGCGCCGCCATGCAGCTCGTCACCAATGGCTTGCTGGTCGACAGCTATCGCCCCGATGACAGCCCGGACGAGGTGGATATTCGTATCCGCTTTCCTGCCAGCGAGCGCAATTTGGACACTCTGCAATCCCTGCGCATTCAAACCGCCAGAGGCTCTGTACCGGTCAGTAATTTTGTCACGCGTGTGCCGCGCCAACAGGTGGATCGGGTCTCGCGACGCGATGGCTACCGGGTGGCCGATGTCAAAGCCAATGGCAATATTCAAGACCCGCTTTACATGGTCAGTCAGGATGTCGCCATTGCCGCCGTGCAGGACTTTCTGGAAAGCGGCGTTATCGAACAGGAGATTGGCCCCGGCGTGAACTGGCGCCTGCGCGGCAATTCGCAAGACCGCGATGACGCGGCCAATTTCTTCAAAGGGGCCATGGCCGCCTCTCTATTCATGATTGGCGTCATATTGCTATTACAATTCAATTCCTTTTATCACGCCGTGCTGACCCTCACCGCCGTTGTCTTTTCCGTCTTTGGCGTTTTGTTCGGCATTGCCATTAGCGGCCAATATTTCTCCATCATCATGACCGGCACCGGCATTGTCGCCCTTGCGGGTATTGTGGTGAACAATAATATTGTCCTGATCGACACCTATCACCATTTGCTAAGGCGCGGCATTGATCCCGTTGAATCAGCGGTGCGCACGGCAGCCCAGCGGGTACGACCGGTTCTGCTGACCACCGGCACCACGATTATGGGCCTGTTGCCTTTGGTATTTGAAGTGAATGTAAATTTTGCCAGCGGCGTGGTCGGCATTGGTTCGGCCACTTCCGACTGGTGGGTTCTGCTTTCATCGGCTGTCGTCTATGGCCTTGCCTTTTCAACCATTTTAACGCTGGTCCTGACGCCGGTTATGCTCGCAGCCCCGGCAGTCCTCAACCGACGCATCCGGCGCTGGCGTGGCCTGCCGGAAATCGATCCATCACAAAAATGGATAGACCTTGGCGAAGACAATCTGGAACTGGAAGCGCCCAAGGATGAGGGCGACAAAAGCCTGCCCGCTGCGGCCGAATAGCTCTATTCGCCCGGGCTATTGTCTTCTTCGTCTTCTTCAGGAATATCAAAA
>Ga0256839_1005282_pt1 | contig 12024 bp, 10 predicted proteins | sample 354166metaG_FD_185968 | JGI IMG/M metagenome (GOLD analysis project Ga0256839, IMG submission 185968) | Hydrothermal vent microbial communities from Mid Atlantic Ridge, Atlantic Ocean - 354-166 | ecosystem: Environmental > Aquatic > Marine > Hydrothermal vents | place: Atlantic Ocean: Mid...
GACACACACTGGTCAATCATTTTCTTGAATACAGCGCTGAGAGGTTCCCCGGCAAGACGGCACTTGTCCATGGGGGCAAAAGGCTGACCTATGCCGTAATTGAAACAATGGCAAACAGGCTTGCCGCCGCCCTTGTGAAAACCGGGGTTGAGAGAGGCGACAGGGTTGCGATTTTCATGGACAATTCAACTGAAGCAGTGGTATCGATATTTGCGGCATTAAAGTCGGGTGCGGCTTTTATGGTTATCAACCACACTACAAAAGCGGAAAAACTTGAATATATAATGAATAACAGCAGGGCCGGAGTGATTTTAACGCAGGAGGGCAGGGCCGGCATCCTTCAAAGCATCAATTGCCCCCACCTGAAAAGCATCATATCAACCGGCCGGCCGGCCGGTTCAGACGGTTTGACGTGTATTTCATATGAAGAGATTGTAACCGCAGGCGGAAGCGATGCAGTTGAATCAAGATGCATTGACCTCGACCTCGCCTCTATAATATATACGTCGGGTTCGACAGGCAGTCCGAAAGGTGTCATGCTTTCACACCTCAACATGGTCTCCGCCGCCCATTCAATAACAACATATCTCGAGAATACCGCGGATGATATAATCATCAATATGCTCCCCCTTTCTTTTGATTACGGTCTGTATCAGATATTGACGGGATTCAAAATCGGCGGTACGGTCGTGCTTGAGAAATCCTTTACATACCCTTATCAGGTGGTTGACACAATGATTAAAGAAAGGGTGACGGGCTTTCCCGGTGTTCCCACAATCTTTGCATTGCTGCTCCGGATGAAGAATTTAGACAAATATGACTTCAGCTCTTTAAGGTATATCACCAATACAGCGGCAGCCCTGCCCGTAAGCCATATAAAGAGGCTGGTGGAACTGTTTCCACATGCAAAACTTTATTCAATGTACGGGCTTACGGAATGCAAGCGTGTTTCATATCTGCCACCGGAAGAGATTGATTCGAGGCCGGCCTCTGTGGGAAGGGGGATGCCGAACCAGGAGGTTTATATTGTCGACGAAAACGGGGAAATGGTCGGCCCCGGGGAGGTTGGCGAGTTGGTGATCAGGGGGACAAATGTCATGCTCGGCTACTGGGATATGCCTGATGAGACGGCAAAATGTCTGAAACCCGGCAGATTTCCCGGAGAAAGGGTTCTTTATACAGGCGACCTGTTCAGGATGGATGAGGACGGCTATCTGTATTTCGTGTCAAGGAAAGACGATATCATAAAGTGCAAAGGAGAAAAGGTCAGCCCTAAAGAAATCGAAAATGTCCTTTACAGCATTGACGGGGTCCTTGAGGCGGCGGTCATCGGTGTTCCGGATGAGATATCCGGTCAGGCTGTCAAGGCATATGTATCACTGGAAAAGGGATCGAGACTGACGGAAAAAGACATATTGAGATACTGCTCGCAGCGTCTCGAAAATTTCATGATCCCCGGGTATGTAGAGATAGTTCCTTCATTACCTAAAACGTCGACGGGCAAAATCAATAAGCGGAAACTGAAGCAGGTTGACTATGAAGACGAATGACGGCCAGCCTTTTTCTCTCCTTTGCTTGATAATATGGCAGGAAAGAAAGGCTAATATGTCTTCTTTGTCTTCCTTTGTTATAATTATAAAAATATCAGGAGGACATGAACATGCCATTAACATATAAAGACAAGATATTGAAGGAACTGGAAGAAATCCCGGAAGAAAAGATGCCGAAACTATATAGAATCATTCATTTATTGGTTGCTGAACTATTGTCAAAGACAAAAAAAGCAGGGAACAGCGGTTCCTTAAAGGGAATTTGGAAGGGCGGTCAAATTGATGAAATGCTGTTTATTGAGGCGAAAAAATCCCTTTTCCCTTATGAAGATAAGAAAGCAAAATAATGTACTTTGTAACTGATACTCATTCATTGGTATGGTATTTTATAGAAGATCCGCGCCTGAGCAAAAAGGCATTGAAAGCTTTTGAACAAACTATCCGGGAAGGTATAATCATTGTTCCTTCTGTTGTCCTTGCAGAAATTATGTTCATTGCAAAGAAAGGAAGGACACCTGTTACCCTTAATGTTGCACAAGCCGGCAGGGGAGTCCCGCTTTTCCCCTGATTCCCTGATTTGGTCTCCGATCAGCTCAATCAGCCGATGATTTGTTCCAGGTGTGTTCTTCCGGAAACTTTTCCCGGTATGAGTTTCGACACCGAAGGCGTTTGCAATTTCTGCCGGAGGTTCGAGGGAAAGGCTTCAAGGCTTGCGGAAGACAGGATGAAATACGAACGGAAGTTTCGTGATTTACTTGTCCAAATCCGTAATATTCAATCCGGAACCCGTTCTTACGACATTCTCATGGCCTACAGCGGGGGCAAAGACTCAACCTACACCATGTACCTTCTCAAAGAAAAATATGATTTAAATGTCCTTGCATTAAGCCTTGATAACGGTTTTATTTCCGGTACAGCATTGGAAAATATTAAAAGAGTAACCGGCAACCTGGGCATAGATCATATAATGTTCAGGCCGAACCCCGGCACCCTGAAAAGAATTTTCCTCTATGCATCAGAACATGAACTTTACTCTAAAAAGACACTGGAGAGGGCGAGCACAATCTGTACATCATGTATCGGTCTTGTAAAGTCTGTCTGTCTGAAAACCGCAATTGAGCAAAATATCCCGATGACAGGATTCGGCTGGTCGCCCGGACAGGCGCCTGTACAGTCATCCATTATGAAAAACAATCCCTCGCTCGTAAAAATGACCCAGAAAGCGATTAAAGAGCCCCTCAAAAGAGCGGCCGGTGACGTGATAGAGGCTTATTTCCTGAACGAATGGCATTATTCTCAACCGGAGAGATTCCCCTGTAATATTCATCCGATGGCATGGGAACCCTATGACGAAGGCATGATACTCCGGGAGATAAAGAAACTGGGCTGGAAGGCACCGGAGGATACGGATGCAAACTCTTCAAACTGCCTGCTTAATGCCTTTGCCAATGATGTTCATATAAAAAGATACGGATTTCATCCCTACGTATGGGAAATTGCCAATATGGTCAGGGAAGGCGTGATGGGCAGGGAGGAAGGCTTTCAGAAGATATACGCTGAACAGCCGGAAAATCTTGTCGACGCGGCAAGGGAAAGACTGAAACCATAGATGCACAACGCCCTTACCATAGACGTGGAGGACTACTTCATGGTCTCCGCATTTGCGGACATAGTCAGTTTTGAGGACTGGCACAGGTATGAGAGCCGTATTGAAAACAACACATATAAAGTACTTGACCTGCTGGATGAATACGGAGTAAAAGCAACCTTCTTTGTTTTAGGATGGGTTGCGGAGCATTATCCCGAAATTGTCGGAGATATCCATGGAAGGGGTCATGAGATTGCATGCCACGGATACAATCACAGGCTTGTCTATAAGCTCTCCCCCGCAGAATTTCGTGAGGATATCGGAAAATCCAGGACCCTGATTGAAGATATAACCGGGGAGCCTGTTCTTGGTTACCGCGCAGCCAGTTATTCCATTATTAAAGACTCGTTATGGGCTCTTGACATACTTATCGAAGAAGGATTTGTTTATGATTCCAGCATATTCCCGGTTCATCATGACAGATACGGAATACCGAATGCCGACAGGTTCTGCCACGAGATAAGGAGGCCGTCCGGGACAATAAGGGAGTTTCCCATGTCAACACTGAAATTCAGAATTCAGAATTCAGAATTCAGAATTCCAATAGCAGGCGGCGGTTACCTGCGTCTCCTGCCCGCAAGGTTTATTGAATGGGGCATACGACGGCTTAACGAAAAGGAAAAGCAGCCTGCGGTACTGTACCTCCATCCATGGGAGTTTGACAACGGACAGCCAAGATTAAAAGGCAGCCGTCTCTCCGTGTTCAGGCATTACGTAAACCTGGATACCACCGAATCAAAGCTCAGAAGGATTCTTGAATCCTTCAGCTTCGCGCCCGTAAGGGAAGTTTTCGGCGTAACAACGGGGGATAAAAATGAATCTCCCTTTCCCCCGGCAGGAGCGGGGTGGGGAATTCAGAACTCTGACATGCCATGAAAAGGACAACCGCATTTCCCCATACAACAGGCAACATTATTGTTTATCACCGGACATGGACCATTGGATTGATGGTTGCGGTTTCAATTCTGTTTCTCTACGGAGAGGTGCTGATCGCCCTTGTTCAGATGTGGTGGTCGAACGACATGTATTCTTATGGTTTCCTTATTCCGTTTATAAGTCTCTACATGGTCTGGATAAAACGTAAGGAAGTCCTGAGTATCCGTTCCTCTCCGGCTTATATCCCGGGTATACTGATACTTTCCATAAGCCTGTCCATGCTCGTGACAGGCCATGCAGGCGGTATCATCGTTCTGCAGGAGCTGTCGCTTCCTGTTACCATCGCAGGAGTTGTGGTTTTATTATTGGGAACACACTACCTGAAATTTCTGTGGCTGCCGATTGCTTACCTCCTCTTCATGATACCCGTATGGAGTATTCTGACCGGCTACCTTCACTTTCCCTTTCAGAACTTTTCGGCCGCGACAGGCGCCCGCCTGCTCGACATGATAGGTGTTCCGGTGTACAGAAACGGCATATTTGTAGAGCTTCCCAATATAACACTCAAGGTTGCAAGGGAGTGCAGCGGTGTCAATTACCTGCTTGCAGTGGTGGCACTGGGGATCCCCATGGCGTATCTTTTCCTTAAAAGCCGTATCAGAAGAATCATCCTTTTATGTTCAGCCGTTATCATAGCCATAGCCGCCAACGGCCTGAGGGTTGCGCTGATAGGGGCCTTTTCCTATTACGGCGTCGGGGATAATATACATGGGCCGTTTCATATGCTGCAGGGGCTCTTTGTCTCGGTTGTCGGTTATGCGGCATTATTTGGAGGGGTCTTTATATTAGCCGGAGGATCGCCTGTAGTTAAGAATTATACACAGGCTGATGGTCGGGACAAAAGCCCTTCGTCACCGGATATCTCCGGCGTAAAAAAACTTGTCTTGCCCGCAGTCATTATCATTACACTTTCTCTGCTCCTCGGAAGCTATATTTATCTTCATAAACCGTCACCCGTTCCCCTGAAAAAGGAACTCATATGGTTCCCCTATAAAATCGGAAACTGGAGCGGGACCGACAGCGGGCCTGACTACGAAGCATTTAAAACCCTCGGGGCCGACCGTATTCTAAGCAGGACCTACAGGACGGATGCCGGCAGGCAAATCAAACTCTATATCGGGTACTATGAACTCCAGGAGCAGGGAAAGGAGATTGTGAATTACCGGACAGCCTGGCTCCACGACGGCGCATCCCTGGTGAAAATAACCGCCGGTGCTGACGAGGTTATCGAAGTAAACAGGCTGATAAAGCAAGAGGGAAATATTAACAGGCTTATACTTTTCTGGTACGACTTGAACGGCCGCGTGGTGACGGGCAGATACACGGCAAAGGCTTATACAACACTGGACTCCTTGATCAGGGGCAGGACCAACGGGGCGATGATGATCCTTTCGTCTGATTTCGGGGAAATGGAAGAATTGCCGAAAGAACTGACAGTGACAGAAGACTTTGCCGGGAAAATATTCCCTTTGCTTAAAGATTATCTCCCTGACACCGAGTAGTCCGCTGGCGCTTCACCTTAATGTTTCATAAACATGCAGAGGAGTCCGCCGTAAAACCTCCAGGCTCCTCTGTGCGCAGGCGGTATTTTATGCCGCTGTAAGGTTCAGCCTGTGTTTGTCAGGGGCTGACTTACAAGTATCATCATGAAAAATATTAAATATTTAACAAGCATCGATCAGGTCAGGGAAATCTCCAGGGATAAGAAGGAAGCCCTCGGACATATCTGCAAAAAGTTTATTTTCCGCTCAAACAGTTATTATCAGGATTTAATAGACTGGACTGATGAAAAAGACCCGATTAAAAGGCTTGTTATCCCCGATACACGGGAATTGGACGGGTGGGGCGATCTTGATGCATCAGATGAATATAAATATATGGCTCTTCCGGGACTTCAACACAAGTATTCGGACACTGCGCTCTTGCTGGTGACGGATCTCTGCGCGGCCAGTTGTCGTTATTGTTTTCGGAAAAGGCTGTTTATGGAGCCGAATAAGGAAATCATGAAGGATATTCAGGAGGTCATAAATTATATCCAAAGCCACGCCGAAATAACCAGTGTGCTGCTTTCAGGAGGTGACCCCTTTATGCTCTCCACAACAAGGCTTGCCGGGATTATTTCCTCTATCGGGAAAATCGAGCATGTAAGCGCTATTCGCATTTCAACCAAGATGCCGGCGTTCAACCCATATCGAATAATAAATGATGATAGGTTGCTCAATTTTTTCAGAAAGCACAGTCTTCCTCAAAAGCGAATTTATGTTATGGCTCACTTTGACCATCCGAGAGAATTAACGGAAACAGCAATAAACTGTATCTCAAAATTACAGGAGGCCGGAGTAGTTGTTATCGATCAAACCCCCATAATTCGAGGTATCAATGATGATCCCGATATTCTCGCGGAACTCTTCAGAACACTTACTTCTGCGGGGGTTTTGCCATATTATATTTATCAATGCCGGCCGACACGGGGCAATAAACACTATTCCGTGCCTGTATTAAGGGCATATGACATATTCAGCCGGGCAAAGGCCTTGTCATACGGACTTGCGCGGACCGCGCGCTTTGTTATGTCTCATTCCACAGGCAAGATTGAAGTGATAGGAGTTTCGGAAGAACATGTATTCATGAGATACCATCGCCTGGCAGATGCCGGCAAGGAACCGGGAGTAATCATCCTGCCCAAAAACCGCGAAGCATACTGGTATGACGATTTTATACTATAAGTTGTAAGGAGATTTAATGACTATTAAAGAAGAAGTTGAAAGGTACATTTTAGAATTAACCAATCAGCCCGGACTGGATCCTTCCACGAATTTATTTGAAAACGGCCTGCTGACCTCTCTGGATTTTTTAGATTTGATATCTTTTATTGAAGAGACGTTCAGTGTGACGGTTACTGAAGACGATATCGGTATGAAGTACTTGGGATCAGTCAATAACATCGTCAATCTGGTGCAAAAGCTGAGACAAAATAACCGATCATGATTAAGCCGACTTAGCAGGCCAGTCAACCGGCTAACATGAAATCATATGTTATTGGTTCATGAAATATTGAAAAAATCTTCCATGGATTATCCCCACAAGGAAGCGGTTGTTTGCGGGCACAGGCGGCTTTCCTACGAAGATATGGAAGAGGCCTCTGCCAGACTCGCATACTTTTTGATTTCCCTGGGTGTGAGCAGGGGCGACCGGATCGGTATTTTTTCCAATAAGAGCATAGAAGAGATAATAGCCATATTCGCCGTATTGAAAACCGGGGGTATATTTGTCCATATCAATCCTCAATACCGGGAGAGCCAGCTCTCCCATGTGATCTCGGATTGCAATCTGAAAATACTTTTCATTGATAATATAAAAGCAAAAATCCTTGAAAAGGCATACACTGAAAAAGTCCCTGTGGATATTATTATTTCACTCTCACCCGAAATAAATCTAAGCTGGCGGTCATTTAAGAAAATATATTATCTGGATGACATTCTCAAGGAATCAACGCCGGATAAAATACCTTGCAGCAATCCAGGGGAGAATGACACGGCATCGATAATTTATACTTCAGGCTCAACAGGGATGCCTAAAGGCATTATTGTTACACACAGCATTTTTTATGATTCCACTGTGGCTTCCGTTTCTGTCCTGGAAAATAATTTCAATGATCGTTTGATAAGTGTTACGCCGTTCTCCTTTGACGGCGCCCTGAGCCAGCTCTTCACCTCTTTTTTTTCAGGCGCGACGCTGGTACTGCAGCAATCCAATCTGCCGGGTGATATTGTCCGGACACTGTTGAGTGAGAGCATAACCGGCTTTCATGCTGTTCCGTCACTCTGGATTATGCTGCTTCAGAAATATTCACCGTTCGCAAAGCATAGCTATCCTAATTTGAGATATATCTCCACTATTGGAGAGGTCTTCCCTGAAAATTACCTGATTAAATTGAAACACATTTTAAAAGAAACAAAATTTTATATGATGTACGGAACGACAGAGGCTTTCAGATCTACATATCTTCCCCCCGAAGATTTTGAAAGAAAGAGACCATCAGTCGGACGGCCTTTCCCAGGGGTGGAGATATTGATAGTTGATGAAGAGGGCAATATCTGCGGACCCGGGGAAACAGGAGAGATTGTACACAGGGGACGATTCGTCTCACCAGGTTACTGGAATAATCGTGAAAAAACCGTCGGGACATTTAAAGGCAACGCTGTATACACCGGCGATTCAGGAAAGGTGGATGATGAGGGCTACCTGTATTTTCTTGGACGTAAGGACGGCATGATCAAGACAAGCGGCTACAGGGTAAGCCCGGAAGAGATTGAAGAATGCATATATCAGATTGAAGATATAAAAGAAGTTGTTGTAACCGGTATTCCGGATAAAGAGACCGGAAGTAAAATAAAAGCAGTAGCTGTGTGTACAAACGGGACGGTTCTGGCACCAGTAGATATAATTAATCATTGCAAAGACCGGCTTCCTTATTACATGGTTCCCAGAATTGTGGAATTCCGGGAAAAATTGCCCAGGACGGCAACAAACAAGATAAACAGATCCGCCGTATGAAACGATGCATATCATGTATAATTCCGTATAGCTTCCCGGGAGCAAAATTTGATTCTGCAGGAGAGTGCTCCATATGCAGGCGTTTCCGGGAGCGGGATGGGCTTATTCCCTCACTTGGGAAATTAAGAAACAGACTGGACGGAATAATTAACGAAAATAAAGGGGTAAATCCGAAATACGATGCCCTGGTGGCGTACAGCGGCGGGAAAGACAGCACATTCCTTGTTTATACCTTGAAAATGAAATACGGCCTGAACCTGCTTGCATTTACATTTGACAACGGGTTTATCTCCGGACATGCCGTTTCAAACATTAAAACCGTTCTGAATAAATTAGATATCGACCATATTATTTTCAAACCCAGGTATGGTCTCATGGCAAAGATATTCGCCGCAAGCGCTGACATTCCGGTATATCCCGTCTCTCTCCTGAAATTTGGAAGCGCTGTTTGCATTTCATGCATCAGGATGGTTAACAATCTGGCATTGAAAACCGCCGTTGAAAAGAAAATACCCATGGTAATGCTCGGAAACAGTCCCGGCCAATTAATCCAGTCTGAAAACGAACTTATCTATCGGGACAACATGATACCGTATGAATTAAAAAAGAGCCTGTTTAAACCTCTATCCGAGAGCATAGGTTCCGAGATCTACGACTATTTCCTGTTGGGAGAAGAACAATATAAAGTTAAACCGTTTCCGTATACGGTAAACCCTTTTCCGATTATCGGATATGACGAAGAAACCATCTACCGGACAATTGCGAAACTCGGCTGGCAGAAGCCTGACGATGTCGACCCGAATTCTACAAATTGCCGATTGAATTCATTAGGTATAATAAGGCACAGGGAAAAACTGAATTTCCATCCTTACGATTACGAAATGAGCATGCTTGTCCGGCTTGGAATCATAAGCCGTGAAGATGCGTTGAAAAGGGTCGAAGACCCGGACGGGAGGGTTCCGGTGATAGCTGAACAAGTCGCAGAAAAATTGAATCGTGCGCAGTTTCTCAACCCGTAACCCATATGTGTGGAATCTGCGGTATATACAATTTCAATAAAAACAAACTTGTCAGGAGCGATATATTGAACAATATGAACATTGCCCTGGCCCACAGAGGGCCTGATGACAGCGGCTTATATCTGGATAAATTCATAGGCCTGGGACACAGGAGATTATCCATTATCGACATTCGGAACGGCAAACAGCCCATGAGTAATGAAGACGGCACGATATGGCTTACATATAATGGAGAGATATATAACTACAGGGAGTTAAAGCAACAATTATCGGAAAAAGGGCATGAATTCAAAACGGATTGCGACACCGAGGTTATAGTACATGCTTATGAGGAATATGGAACGGAATCCGTTCTGAAGTTCAACGGAATGTTTTCCTTTGCAGTCTGGGACGATAAAAATGAAACACTGTTTCTTGCCCGGGACAGATTAGGTATTAAACCCCTTTATTATGCGGTCTTGGATGATTATTTTATCTTTGCATCAGAAATAAAGGCCATCCTGCAGCATCCGGCTGTAAAAACCGGTGTTGAAATAAATTCTATCCCAGAGTATTTGTTTTGCACGTCCCTGCTGAACGGCAATACAATGTTTAGGAATATATATTCTCTTTCTGCAGGACATGTAATTATTTTCAGGAATAAGACAAAACAGATCGTAAAATATTGGGATATTGAGCTGAGTGATATTCAGGAAGACGAGTTTTCTTTTGAGCGGCATAAACGGCGGATATACAATCTGCTTGAGGATGCGGTCAGCATGAGGCTGATGAGTGACGTTCCTTTCGGCTCTTTGTTGAGCGGAGGGGTGGATTCCAGTATAATATCCGCTCTGGCGGCATCATCTCTCTCAAATGGCAAATTAAGAACGTTTTCCATTGAATACTCTGAAAACATGGAATTATGCCGTCACAATTCAGACACAAAATATGCCCACATGATGGCACATGCTTTGCAGACCGACCACAGGGAGTTTATTCTGCACCCCGAAGCATATTACGACATCCTCGGGAAGGTTATCTGGCATACGGAAAAGCCGGTGGAACTGACAACGCCGTCGCTCTATCTTTTACATGAAAATCTTAAAAAACATGTTACAGTAGCGCTGACCGGAGAAGGAGCTGACGAACTCTTCGGCGGCTATTTCTTTTTCCTGAAAGAGGCACAGAGAAACCGGATAAATGAATTTCCATGGGCGCCCTATTTTAATGAGGTATCCATGCTGCTGTCTCCTGATATTGAGAAGGAGACCAAGTTTAAAGAAAATGTTAAATCAACCATCCACGACCTCTTAAACAGATTTGATTCGCATGATTTTTTAAATAAGGTATTGTATATGTTTATAAAATTATATCTCCTTGAGATGCTCGAGCGCCAGGATAAAACAAGCATGGCGTGGGGGGTAGAGGCGAGGGTTCCTTTTCTTGATCATCGTCTGGTGGAATATATTATGAATATTCCGTCAAAATATAAACTTAAGAACGGCGTGGAAAAATACATACTGAGAGAAAGCTTCAGGAATCTTGTTCCTTCCGAAGTTATTGACAGAAAGAAGAAACCTTTTCCTTTTCCGGTTGATCCCAAGTCGGTTTTCAGACAAAAAAATATGGCCAACGATCTCGTACAATCGGGAAATTCAAAGATAGCAAAGTATTTCAATAAAAAAGAGACGAAAGATTTTTTCAATAAAAGGAACGAGTTCAGGGGGCTTGATAATCTTGCTGTTTTCAGGACTTCTTATGCAATGATCAGCCTTGAATTATGGCATAAAGCCTTTGGTGTCTGAGGCCGGAAATTCGCAATCAAATGGAATATACAGAACTTCAAGAGATGGCAATAGATACTGCCGTGGAGTTCACAAGGAAGAAGATAGCTCCCGCTGCTTGCCTGGTAGATGAGCGAGAGGAATTTCCCCTCGAGAACTTCAGGGAGATGGGCAGACTGGGATTATTGGGCATCCCGTATCCCGCGAAATATGGAGGTGTTGATCTCGATTACGTTACATATTCAGCGGTTGTGAGGGAGATTGCAAAGGTTTGCGCTTCAACGGCAATGACAGTAGTAGCCCACAGTGGTCTGACAGCCGATCCCATATTTTGTTTTGGAACGGAAGAGCAAAAATTGAAATACCTGAAGCCGATCCTTTCGGGTGAAAAAATCGGCGCCTTTGGACTCACAGAACCTGATGCAGGATCCGACATATCGGCAATACGGACAACGGCAAAGAGAAGAGATGATTACTATGTCCTGAACGGATCAAAGATATTTATAACCAATGCGAATGTTGCGGATATTTTTGTTATTGCGGCGAAGACA
>Ga0256839_1005283_pt1 | contig 12021 bp, 10 predicted proteins | sample 354166metaG_FD_185968 | JGI IMG/M metagenome (GOLD analysis project Ga0256839, IMG submission 185968) | Hydrothermal vent microbial communities from Mid Atlantic Ridge, Atlantic Ocean - 354-166 | ecosystem: Environmental > Aquatic > Marine > Hydrothermal vents | place: Atlantic Ocean: Mid...
CTTTGATTCTGCCGATTATCCGGAGATGCTGTCATTTTATGAAACCCGCTGGGGGGTCCAGGACCGAAACTTCAAGCCGGGTGATGATGACAGGGTAACATCGTTTATAAACAAGAACCTGTTTACCGAAGATAGCCGGACTGTGGTTTTGCATACTACGGCAGAACAGGGTATCCAGTTTGTAACTTTGCGCCTGATGTATGATCAGGCGATTGCGGCAGGGGTGCCATTCCCGGAAACCATGCCAGACGATTTTGGCGGGGTAAATGTTACCCTCGCAGATAATCTGCAGGCCTATTATGACGAGCTGAAGGATTATCCGCATTCGGCCAAACCTGAAACAGAACTGGCAATACGACGACAGTATGCGCATCTATCTGTTAATAATGACAGCGCTTGGGGGATCATCGATTACAATCTGCCCGAGCGCGATGCAGTACGGCGGGTTGCTACGATATAGTCAGTATTGATAATGATAATTGGTGGTTTGATTTTGGAAGGGATTACAACATGAAACCGATAGCACGGCTTGGAGACAAGCATATCTGCCCCTCACATGGCACAAATGTGATTTCGTCTGTAGCATCCAGTGCGACTTGTGAAGGGAAACCTGTCGCAACTGTTGGTGATACGACAAGCTGCGGGGCAACTATAGTATCCGGATCAACCGTTTCTACAGTTGATGGGAAACCGACGGCCACAATCGGCTCGAAAACCAGCCATGGGGGTGTAATTGCCAGTGGGGCAATAGCCCATCAAGCCTGAGTTTTTCCCTTGAGCTGGACGTTAGAGAATGGGTTGCAGCGAGAAACCAAGTCTCTATCCTATCCTCGGAACAGTTCAACAGATGATCCGATTTTAACCGCATGGGACAGTCCCATACACAGATTTTCGGATGCTCATGCGCAGGATGCTAAAAAGATGTGCCAATGACACAGTTTGTTACCCATTTGATCATTCCGGGTCTTGTCCCTCTGCAAGACCCGAAACCCGGCGAAGACGCGCCATATATACCACCGGTCTTGCAGCAATATTTCTTTCGGCCGGATGCTGAAAACGCCACCCCGCAATATACCTACGCAGTGCTGGACGGCGCAAAAATCACTTTTTTGCCGGATATGCTTGCTGCTTCCGGACTGGAATATGCCAGCCTGTATGAGGGGATGGAATTTGCCAGTAAGTATGATCCTGACGAATTTGCATCTCTGGTCGAGGCCGGTCCGTGGCTGGTGCAGTTAAAGGCCGACGCCGCCCTTACCCGCCATTTCTTTGCAGATAATCCGGAAAATCCGGACGGGCATTATCTGTTGGCGAGGGATGCGGGAATTTTGCTGAAATCGGTCTGGAATCTGCCCGATTTGCAGGCCCATTTGCGCAAATTCATCCGGCTTCCCGACGAAGAAGGCATCAATATCTTTTTCCGCTTTTACGAACCGGGCATGCTGGATGCAGCTTTGTCCGTAGCGGATGCCGGACAGGTGGCGGAACTGTTTTCCGGGCTGACAGCCCTTTGGTGGCTGAGGCCGTCAATGCGTGACAACAGGTGGGATGCAATCCGCGTCACACCAGCCCCTGAAACCGCTACAATCCCGGGCAAACCGTGGGTGCTGGACAAACCGATGCGCGCTGCGATCCGGTGGGGGGTCAGTGTGCTGAGGGGGCGCAAAATGGCGCGGGCGCACACCGGGGATATTGCCGAGCGGGAGGCCCGCGCAATCACCTATGCGCGCCTTATGGAACTGGGCTTTGACAATGATTTCTGGCTGGGGACCACACATGACCAGCTGGGCCAGATCCCCGCGGCCGACCGGCCCGAAATGTGGCGTATGATAGAAAGCGGAGATTATTCTTTGGGGCCGTTTAATGTAATGATTGCCAAACGCTATGGTTTGCATTTGGATCTGGAATGGTAAGGAGCGGATAGGTGGGTATTTGTGTCGAATGTGGCCAGTTTGAACTGTATTATGTGCCGGCCTGCGGCGATAGCGCTGTGGGGGAAAGCAATATTCTTTTGTTTGCGGGCGACGAGCTGAAAGAGCTGAAGGCCGAGATCGCCCATGTGGACAAACACTTTACCGCCCTTGAGCGCGCCAAAAGGGACGAGGAACCCGACGAGGTGGTTCAGGCCCAGGACCATCTGGCCAAGATGCTGGAAGAATACATCCGCCCTACTGCGGAACTTCCGGACAAACATCTGGTGCAGGCCTATTCCATACGCGGCAAGAAATGGACGCGAATCCGGTCTGACAAGATGCGCAACCACTGGCGCAGCTATAATGTCGACAAATCCCTGCTGGAGGCGAAAAGCGATGCAAGTGGCGGCAAAAGCCTGCCCCGCAACAAGCTGGTCGCGGCGATGCGGGACGTTTCCAAAAAGGTAAAAGACGATCTGGCGGGCGGGATAAACTTCAAAGGGCAAATTGCCAAAGGCAGCGTGTCTGCCTCGATTACCGAACTTTGGGACGCAAGTTGGCTGAAATGGGTCGATGCGGTGAATGACAGCCTGGTCTATTCCGGATCATCCGGATATCACGATCTTTCCGCTGGTGCACAGCTGTTGCGGGCCTATGCGGGGTTTGGTGTTGAACTGGGCTATAACCCGAAGAAAAACAGCTATGGCCTGACCGGTCACGCCGAAGCCCGCGCCATTCTGGCCGAGGCCAAAGCCAAATTTGACGGCTACGTCCCGCATCGCGACGGCTGGCATGCGCTTATCCCCTACGGTGCCCCCAAAGCCTCCGAAGCGGGGTCGCAAAAGACATTGAATTTCGGCTATTTCCGCGGCCGCCTGACAATCACCAGCCATGCAATGCTGGGGGCGTCGATCTTTGGCACGGCCGGTATCGAGTATTCGCCGGGGGCCGGAAACTCGGTGCTGGTAAAACCCTCGGCTGCGGGGGCCAAGGGGCAGGTTTCCGCAGGGGCCTTTGCCGGTGTCGAGGCCGGCGGTGGCCTGGCGGGGGCGCTGGAGTGGCAGAACCCCGGCTGGCGCGAAGGCGAAAACGGTGTAATCCATGACGCAAAATGGGCGGCAATCATCGAAATCGGGGTGGCCGTTGCCGGTAATGCGGGCATCGGGGCCGAAGTGGATTTCTACATTACCTTCGAGAACGGGAAATTCATGTTCCGCGCCAAGGCACAGCTTGTCATCGGTTTGGGCGCCAAAGGCAGCCTGAAGGGAATAATCGGGTTTGATACAATCTACGAGTTCGTCATGTATGTGTATCACCAGTTGAATGACAATAATTTCGACTATCTGGAATTCATGGACGAAAACGCATTCAATTTTGTCGTGGGCATGATTCTGTACTGCCTTGAAAAAGGCATCGATCTGGCCCGGCTTACTGCGGACGGAGTATCCCAAATCATCGACGGTATTGGCGATTTATCCAATGCAATCCGCGCAGATTTTTCCAGCGCGGCCAAGGCCGAAACCTATGCCAAACACATCAAATCCCGCCCGTTTGCCTTGATATTCTCGCCACCCGAGGCCAAGGGGGCCGTTCTATACAGGCTGTCCCAGACATTCTATTTCTCGCGCGAGGAGCATCAGGAAGCCGCCATTCTGACAGTGGTCGGAACCATGCAGTCGCGGCGGGAATGGGAACAGGTGGTTGAACGGATTACCCCCAACGGCACAAAATCATCGGCGGCGGCGGGCATGGCCCGTTTGAATGCTATTCTCGATGGTGGATCGCAACGCAAATTCGATATGCTTGTTCGTGCGATCAACAACCTTCCACCCGCAACCTATTATGCCGGACAGCCGGTTGTCGTAAGGAACCTGGCATGAAGCCCGTAACCGCATTTATTTCGGCCGCTGCGACTGTTGCCATTGGCGTTGGCGGATATTTCCTGTGGCAAAACTACAGCCACAAACACGCCCTGTCGGAACTGGCCGAGCGCACACGGACCCATATGATCTATGTCCAGGGTGGCACATTCATGGCGGGGAATTATGAAACAAGGATACGCCTGACGAACGGCGAGGTTGTGATGCGCCAGGTGAACGACAGTACCGCATTGCCCGCGCATAAGGTCACGCTGGAAAGTTACTACCTTCAGGCAAACGAGACCACGAACCGGGATTTCGAACTGTTCCTGAAGGACCGAGGCCTGCCGCAAACCGGAAAGGCGCAGGACCAGCCCGATCACGGCGCTTCCATGGCATGGCACGAGGCGCGCGATTATTGTAGCTGGCTTGGCAATCTTTCTGGCCTGCCCCTGCGATTGCCGAGCGAGCCGGAGTGGGAATATGCCGCCCGCAGCCGTGGCCAGACCCCGCCCTGGGCCACGGACAATGGCGAGTTGATCCCGGGCCGCAACGTGCCTTTGTCCGGTCGGGACGTTCCAGTTCAGGATGAAAACCCGCCGGTCGGCAGCTATCCGTCAAATCCAATGGGGTTTTATGATATGGCAGCCGGCCTGTATGAATGGGTGGCCCACCCTGGCGGTCCGGATGAGCCGGACGTCAGGATTTCCAAAGGCGGCAGCAACATTAGCACGCTGTTCTGGCAAACAATCCCCGGTCGGGGAACCGTCAACCCGACACGGGTGGGCAAGATTCTGACGGATCGTATATTTAGCGATACGCCCATAAAACGTCGCGTTGCGGCCGGGGCGCCTGATGTCGTCTATCTGGGCTTTGCGACAGCGCGCTGCGCCGCTTCTGTTTCTGCACCCCCCGATTCTTCGGGTTTTGGAATTCTGCCGGATATGACCGGGGTCGATTTGTCCGGCCCGTTTGGCCCCTATTCACCCAAAGGAAAGTATTTGGGGGTATTGTCACGTTAACTGACTTGCTTTGAAAAAGCCAAGGTGCTGATATTCAAACGGGGCTGACCACGGCATTCCAAGCGTCGAATGCCACTAAGCGGCGCAATCCACTTGCAATAGCGGGCCCGAATTTTTCAACCAGCCGACGGATTGTTGCATATGAAATGTCGATACGGCGCTCAAGAGACACTTCTTCCACCTCGCAAAAACCGAGGTTGAACCGGTAATAAAGCCAGACCGCATGGGCGATGATTTCAGGTGGAAAGCGGTGACGTTTGTAGCCGGGGCGTGATCTGGTCATCAGCGAAAATTACCCACCAATGTCAATTTCTGCAAATATCGATAGTTAATGTGACAACACCTCCGAGTGTAGTATTTTATTCTTTGTTATTTCCATGTAACATGGCCGGCACACGAGTTCTTCCGGCTGGCGGGTGTGTTACGGTTTCGATGTATGATGTATTAGGTTTGGCACAATGAATGAAATAACAGGCGCTGATCAGCAGGCATCAGACAAGACCCAACCCCCTGTCAGCTCGTTGCGATACGAAACACCGGTGGATATCTATGCCGCATTGCCGCAATTGGCGGAACTGACCCAGCACCGCCCCCGCAATGACGAAGACGTGCTGGCCTACCTCAGACGGCTGCGCTCCAGCACAACACCCGAGGAATCGGTCACTTACACAGCCTTTTCAGCAGTGCCGCAAATGGCGATATGGTGGGCATATGAATGCCTGCAGGCCATGCCGGATTATCTGGACAACAGCGACCGGCTGTTGATGGGGGAAATTGCCAACTGGATAAAAGTCCCGTCCACAGCCACCAGACACAGTATCATGAAAGAGGCCCTATGGGCGCCTGCCCGCTCCCCTGCGGTTCTGCTGGGGCTTGCCGTGGGCTGGTCCGGCGGGTCGGTCGCGCCCAATGATCCGCTTTCCGCGCCGGTCTATCGCACCCCGATGGCGATCAATACGGCGGTCCTGTCCAGTCTGGCCCGTTCGGATATGACGCGGCGCCCTATATTTCTGGCGCGGTTTATTGACATGGCAGAATCGCTGTTTCGCGTATATTGATGCCTTTGGTCTGCTGGATACAGGTTTTGAGTGAATGACACTGACATTGCAAATCGAGAACTATGAGGTGCTCGAAGATGGCGGCCCCGTGCAGTTCACCACAAATCAGGGGGGTTTTCAGGCTGGGCGCGGGTCCGGTATGGACTGGGTTCTGCCTGATCCCAGCCGCCATATTTCGGGGCATCACTTTGAAATCAGCTATGCGGACGGGGCTTACTGGCTGACCGATGTGTCCACCAACGGCACATTCCTGCAAGGGCAACGCTATCGGCTGGACGGCCCGCACAAGCTGGTTAACGGAGAGCGGTTCCAGGTCGGGCATTACATTATTGCGGTGCATCTGGGCGTGGCCCCTCCTGCGCCGGCCCCTGCCCCGCAAATGTCTGCGGCATACGAAGATAACGATAATCCGTGGGATATCGGCGGACTGGCGGCAACCCCGATTGATCCCCTGCCCCGCCCGAATACCCATTTGCGCGAGGACTTTGCCGACGATTTCATCGCCAACCCGATGCCGGTAACTCCTTCTCCGCCACCCGCACCCCAACCGTCCTCGCCACAGGAACCGCAACCCGCAGCCGCGCCGGTGCCGCCGGTTTCCGCGCCGATGCCCCCGCCGGTGCCGCAACCCCAAATCCCGCCACAGGAAACCGCGCCCGCCCCGCAGGCCTTCGCCTCACCACCTGTTGCACCACCTCCGGTCTCGTCTACTCCTGCTGTTGACAAGGGGGTGGTGACGGCGGCGGATGTCGATTTCTTCAAGGCATTCTGCGAAGGCGCCGGTCTTTCCCACGAGGCATACAGCGACGTAAACCCTGACGAACTGGCCCGCGAGCTTGGCAAAAGCCTGCGCAGGACGACCGAGGAAATCATGCTCTTGCTGAAAAACCGTGCGTCAGCCAAGCAGTTCACAAAGGGCACCGAGCGTACCATGCGGCAGGCGACCGACAACAACCCGCTGAAATTCCTGCCCGACGCGGATCAGGCGCTGGAAGCGATGTTCCTGAAGCACCGCGCCGGATTTCTGAAAGGGGCCGAAGGGTTGGAGGAAGCCCTGAAAGATATCCGCCTGCATCAGGCCGCGGTCTTTGCGGCCATTCAGCCGGCACTGACCAGATTGCTGAAGGATCTGGAACCCGAGGAAATTCTGGATACGGCAGGATCGGGCATTCTGAAACGGGGCGCGCGCTTAAAAGCCTGGGAAACCTATGTCGAACGATGGGATGCCAAAACCCATCCCCATGAAAACGGGATTCTGGATGAATTTCTGTCCCATTTCGCGCAGGCCTATTCGGATATGACAAAAAAAGGTTACGATTAGAATGTATTGCACTGTATATTTCAGAATCGATATGTGTTTGTATTTCGGTTCGTTCGTAAAGGGTTAAGGGTCCAGAATGGAAAACACCGGTGAAACTGAGTTTGAATGGCTTGCAGAGCCTGTTTCCGATGACGCCCCTTGCGGTCCGAACCTTGAAACGGCGGATGACCCTGATTTCATCGACTATTATTTCGATGCGGAAACCCGTCTGCCCGAGCGCTATTTTACCCCCGGTCTGAAAACCGAGAGCGGCGAAGGCACCGATGACAGGCTGTTTGACCAGAAATCGGTCGATCTGAAAAAAGAACAGAAAAACATAACCGCCCTTCTGGAGCGCAGTCGCGATTTGCGACTGTTATCCCTGCTGGCCCGCTTTGCAATTCTGGCCGGCAAGATAACTGTTTTTGCCGACGCGGTTGAAGGCATTGCATTGCTGCTTGATACCTACCCTGCGGATGTTCACCCCGTGATGGGAAAATCCGCAACAAACCGCCGGATGCCGCTGGATGATCTGGGGACGGCCGTCACGGTTACGATTCCCTTGCAATATGTTTCGCTGACTGGGCAACCGGATGTGACCTATCGCCGCTATCTGGTTGCAACCGGAAAATCACAACCCCGCGCCGGCGAAGAGGAGATTTCCGTATCCCAGATCACCGATGCAATCGCTGAATCCGGTGCGCGCAAGCATGTTGAAACTGTGTTCGGCTCCTTGCAACGGGCCGTCAACGCGATGGAACGGATCAAGCTTGTTTGCCGGGCGCATGAAAGCGCCCCCTTCACCCCGACTTTCGACAATACCGTCAGCCTTGCTGTCGAAATGATGGAAATGCTCGGGCAGGTGCTTCCCGAACTGGGGGGAATCAGCAAGCCCGCCCCGCCGGCAGACGCCCCCGAAGAAAAGGCCACTGCCGACGCACCGGAAGCGGCTTCTCCGGTTCAGGCGGCCCGGGATACAGGCTCTGCGGCTTCCAGCGTACCCGGCCCTGCCGCTGCCAAGGCCGTTTTGCAGGCGGTTGAACAGTATTTCGCCCGCCGCGAGCCATCGTCTGCCGCTGTCCTGCTGATCACACAGGCGCGCCTTCTGATCGGCCGCCCCCTGATCGAGGCGCTCGAGACCCTGCTGCCGGAACATTCGAAAAATGCCGTGATCGATTTTGGCAAAGAGACAGGGTTCGCCCTGTCAATTGACCGGTTGCGCAGCCTGTCATCAGAGATTCCGCAAGGTCCGGGTGAAGAGGAGCCGCAGGAAATCCCGCAGGTCCCGCAGATCAATTCCCGGCTAGACGTCGGCACTCAGATTCGCGGTGTGATCGAGTACTACCGGCAGAACGAACCGGCCAGCCCCATACCGATTCTCTTAAGGCGGGCAAACGAATATCTGGAGAAAGACTTTAACGCGATTGTTGCAGAACTATTACCAACGCAATCAGAATGAGTACTTTTGGTGTTCCCAACACACTTTACAGTGTAAAACGCGTTGACTTGTAGATGGTAAATAGGTTTTATCCTATTCAATTAAGGAGACGAAGATGGCTTCAGACAAAGCGACAGATTTCATTAAGCGCAACAGGCCGCCACGGGTAAACATTTCTTACGAAGACCCTTATGACAGCGAAAAGATGGTCGAACTGCCATTTGTCATGGGTGTGATGTCGGATCTGTCCGGCAACGCTTCGGAAGTTGAAAAGCCTGAAATGGAAGATCGCGATTTTATCGACGTTACGGCCTCTACGCTGGATGACGTGATGGAAGCAATCGCGCCCGGCCTGTCGTTCAACGTTGAAAACAAACTGGACGCCGACAGCAAGGACCGTCTGGGTGTATCGTTGCATTTCTCCTCGATGCAGGATTTTGAACCCGCACAGATTGCGCGTCAGGTTCCCGCCTTGAAAAAGCTGCTGGAGGCGCGCATGCATCTGGCCAACCTGCAACGCTATATGAACAGCAAACCGAAGGCGCAAAAGCAGATCAAACAGCTTCTGGATGACCCCGAATTGCTGGCCGCTTTGGCAGATCGTATCGATGACGCGGACGAGGACGAGTAAACATGGCGAACGAAGCACAATCACAATCAGCACAGGCGGGCGAAGCGCTTACCGAGCTGGATGAATTTTCCGACATCCTGAAACAGACGATCAAGCCGCGCACCGATGTCGCCGCCAAGGAAGTCGACAACGCTGTTGTTGCCCTTGTGCGCGAGGCGATGGATGATGAATCCCTGATTGCCGAAGACGTGCTGGATACGCTTGACGCGATGCTGGCCAAGCTGGACCAGAAGCTGACCGAACAACTGAACGAGATCATCCATCACGAGGAATTCCAGAATCTGGAAAGCAGTTGGCGTGGTCTGGCCTATACGGTCAACAATTCGGAAACGGATGCCTCCCTGCGTGTGAAGGTATTCAACGCCTCCAAGGCCGAACTTCAGGCCATGTTCCGTTCCTATCCGGGCGCGAAACAGGACAAAAGCCCGCTTTACCAGAAGATTTACGAAAAAGAATTCGGAACCCTGGGTGGCAAACCATTCGGAACACTGATCGGCGATTACCACTTCAGCCACAGCACCGGTGATGTTGCCGTGCTGCGTGGGATGGGCTGGATTGCGGCAGCTGCGCAGGCCCCTTTCATCTCGGGGGCTTCGCCCGAGTTGCTGGGCATGGACAGCTGGACGGAAATCGACACACCGCCGGACCTTTCCGAGATTTTCGATACGCCCGATTACGCGGCCTGGAACGGCCTGCGGGATTCGGAAAACTCGCGCTATGTTGCATTAACCTTGCCGCGGGCGCTGTCGCGTGAACCCTACAGCCAGAATTCCACATCTGTTGTCGAGGAATTCAACTTCGAGGAAGACACCGACGGCCACGAAGGTCGGCAATATGCATGGATGAACGCGGCCCACGCGATGGCTGTGAACATCAACCGCGCCCACAAGACGCATGGCTGGACTGTGCAGATCCGCGGTGTACAGTCGGGTGGCGAGGTTCTGAACCTGCCGACCCATGTTTTTGATACCGGCGACGGTGCAAAAGACCTGAAATGCCCGACCGAAGTTTCAATTACCGACCGCCGCGAAGGCGAATTGAGCAAGGCCGGTCTGATTGGCCTGATCCACCGCAAACATACGGACAAGGCGGCCTTTATCGGTGCCCAGACATTGTATCGCCCCAAGAAATATGTGGATGATCTGGCGACGGCATCGGACAATATGTCATCGCGCTTGCCATATATTTTCGCAGTGTCACGATTCAGTCATTATCTGAAGTGTATGGTCCGTGACAAGATCGGCCAAAGCCCGGACCGTTTGCAGTTGCAAACACAGCTGCAAACCTGGGTTAACAAGTATGTATCCGGTAATCCGGAAAGTGCCAGCGAGCAGGAAAAAGCGAAAAAGCCGCTTGCAGGTGCAAAAGTAGAAGTTATCGAGGATGAAGAAAACCCAGGTTATTACATTGGTAAATTTTTCCTTAAACCGCATTTCCAAATGGAAGGGATGGATATTGGCATGAGCCTTGTATCCAAACTTCCCAATGGGAAATAACCCCGTAAGTGTATCTGTTAACATTCTGCCGTAGTAAAAAAGGAGCTTCCCATGGCTGTAGATATTTTTCTGAAACTTTCCAACAATATTAAAGGTGAATCCCAAGATGCGACTCACCGTGACAACATTGACGTTCTTGCGTGGTCATGGGGGCTGACGCAAAGTGGCACAACCCATATCGGTTCCGGTGGTGGCGGTGGCAAGGTGAATGTCGCGGACATCAGCCTTACCAAATATGTTGATCTGGCCACGAACGACCTGATCAAGCGCTGTACTTCCGGTGAGCACATCGAAAGCGGCGAGCTGATCGTTCGCAAATCCGGTGGTGGCAATCCGATCGAATATTTCCGTATCAAAATGGAAAATATCATGATCACCTCGTACAACACCGGTGGTTCGAAAGACGGTCTTGACCGTATTCAGGAAACCCTGACCCTGAACTTCCGCAAGTACGAAACCGCCTATACTCTGCAGGAAGAATCCGGCGCTGCCGGTGCCGAAACCCTTGCAGGTTGGGACATTGCCGAAAACAAAGAGTGGAGCTCGTAAAGGGCGCCGGTTTCTGGACACAATCAAGGCCGGCGTTATGCGTCGGCCTTTTTTGATAGAATACCAACGCCCCGCTTTCATTTGTAAAACGGGGCCGAGTTCGAGAGCTGTCTGACGGAAATGGCATCAAAACCGGATAACGGGCAGAGTAACCCCCGCGACCTTGGGCACACAGACCAGCGCCAGGTTTCGATCATGCATGTCTTCCGTGCGGCCGCTGCAAGCGGGGATTCCCGCAAGGAACTGGGCCTGCAAAGCGATGGGGACCGCGCGTTGAGCGTCCGGCGCAAACAGCACCGCGAAGGCACCGACGAAGCGACATTGCGCCAACATCTGAGCATTGATCTGGCCAACCTGATGAACACAATCCGGCTGGATGCCATGATTTCACTCGAGGATACCCCGCTGGTTGCCAAATCCGTCATCAATTTCGGCTTTAGCGACATGAGCAGCCTCTACAAATCCGACCGGACCAACAGCAAGATTGTTGACGCCATTCGCAAGTCCCTTGTCACTTACGAACCCCGCCTGATCCCTGAAAGCATCGAAATTCAGGTGAATGACGAGGTGCACTCGGTCGATCAAAGGCTGTCTTTCGAAATTTCGGCGGAAATGGTGGCAAATCCGATGGATATTCCACTGAATTTCATGGCCGAGGTTGATCTGGGGGCGGGGAAAATGAAAATGACCCGCTTACGGCTCCAGATATGAAAAAGGCGTTTCGCGATACATATAACCGTGAACTTGCCCTGCTT
>Ga0256839_1005284_pt1 | contig 12017 bp, 9 predicted proteins | sample 354166metaG_FD_185968 | JGI IMG/M metagenome (GOLD analysis project Ga0256839, IMG submission 185968) | Hydrothermal vent microbial communities from Mid Atlantic Ridge, Atlantic Ocean - 354-166 | ecosystem: Environmental > Aquatic > Marine > Hydrothermal vents | place: Atlantic Ocean: Mid...
GTCATCGGGGACGACATCAAGGCGCAGGTGGGGGCGACCATCACCCATCGCACGCTCACGGATCTTTTCGCCAAGCGCGGTGTCAAGCTGGAGCGTACCTATCAGCTCAACACGGGTGGCAACACCGATTTTCTCAACATGCTCAACCGCGCGCGGCTGGCGTCCAAGAAGGAATCCAAGACCGAGGCCGTGCAGGCCGTCACCGCCCAGCGTCTGGCGGACGAAAACATTCACGTCGGGCCCAGCGACTATGTGCCCTGGCAGAAAGACAACAAGCTGTGCTTCATCCGCATGGAGGGCAGGCTCTTCGGTGATGTGCCCATGAACCTGGAGCTGCGCCTCTCGGTGGAGGACTCGCCCAATTCGGCGGGTGTGGCCATCGATTCCATTCGCCTGGCACGCCTCGCCCTGGATCGTGGCATCGGCGGCGTGCTCTATGCCCCCTCGGCCTATCTGTGCAAGCACCCCCCGCGCCAGTACACCGACGACGAGGCCTACCGCATGACCGAGGCCTTCATCGAGGGCAAGCTGGGAGAGATGCATGAAGTGCCTGGTGCTGGCCGCGGGCGGCGGCAGTCGGCTGCGGCAACGGGCTGAGCAGCTGTCGCCACATCATTGCCAGTGGGCCCGTTCCAGGCCGGTTCCGGAACGGGCCTAGTTCAATGTCACCGGTTTGGCTCCTATAATCACCGTATGATCTTGCCGACCCAGCTCCACTATTTGCCTTGCCGGTCCACGGCTTGGCGCAGGGCCGCTTACCTCCTCCACCGGGAGTCCCCGCGCGGGTTGGCGTTGCATCCTGACGATCCGTTGGAATTCCGGGACCAAATGAATCGTTACCATCTCCCCAGCGAAGCCTGGATTGATTTTCGAATTCTTACGCGCTGGATACAAGCGGGGGTGCCCATCCCTCTGATCGTGATCCTGGATTTTGTCCTCTTGCAACAGCGCTCCGACGGCTCGTGGAGCGTGGATGGTCGGCTGCCGAACTCCGGAGCCTGCTATCGCTCACTGGAGTATGCTGCCCGCGTGGGCTTGGGGGGAAAAGACGCCCGCCTGGAAAAAGGTCTGGATTTCCTGGAAACATCGCTGGAGGAAGGGGGACTGCGCTCACCCGGCCCTCTGCCAGGCATGCCCCCGGAGGTCGGCACCACGGCACGCTGCCTGCACGTCTTCAGCCTGCTGCGACCGGATTCGCCAGCAGTGCGGGAAATGCAGTCCTGGCTGTATGCGCGACTTTTCGTGAGCGGTGAACTGGCCTGCTGGCATACAGATTACGCGATCGACGATCCTGATCGAGGTATCACAGGGGCGACATCCTTGGCATTGTTTGCGTTGCTGCGCTGTGGAAACCCGGACAGGGAAACGCTCGGCCGCGTCGTGCGCTGGCTGTTGCGGGTCCAGAATCCAGACGGGGGTTGGCCGGACAAACCGAGGAGCCCATCCAGCATCGATAATACCTACAACGTATTACGTGCGCTCATCGAAGCGAGAAACCTGGGCATCGCCATCGAGGAATTGAACGAGGCCTTGAAGAAAACAGAGCAGTTCGTTCACCTGCCCGTTCATCTCGACAACGCTTCACCGAGTGGCTTGGCCATGACATTGCGCGCTCGCCTGCTTTTCGCGCAAAGTGCCTTTGATCGTCCGGTGGTCGAATCCTTGGCTGCGCTAGAACGATACAAGGAACGTTGGTATACGCCCGCTGCCCACTACTACAACGCCATACTGATCTGCGGACTGGCGGTCGCGGAGTGGCTCGACAAGGCCCGTGAAGAAGGCAATTCCTACGAGCGGACACGGGTTTCGCGCGGCCAGCGTTTCCTGTTGGACTTCCCGGTGGACATTCCTCCCTTCTGTCCGGGTCATCGCGGTGGACTCTACGAACGGATGCTCGGTGCCCTGGCGGCGGGACGCATGTATCCGGCGGCCTCCCTGATCGAAGAAACCTTCACCATCCGCGATTTCGGTGGCATGGTGCTTGGCCCGATCCTTTTCTTCGCCGTCTATGTGGACGCAGATCTGCTGCGCGCCGTCATGGTCCGTGGCGAGGGGCATGCCTACACGCTGCCTTTTGCGCTTCTCTATGCCGCATGGCTGTCGTTGAAATGGCGGGATCGTTCGACAACCTCGAATTTTTTCGCGACGACGCTGTTGGCCTGGGGACTGGCTCTGGGACTCATTGCCTGGCTCGGTACCGCCTGGAAGACCGGTGGAGGAATCCCGGACTGGCATGACTGGGGGGATCCCGCCTTCTGGCGGTTGGGGCTGTTCTTCGCGCTCATGATTGACGCCGGGCGCCGACTTGTTCACCAGACGCATCTGGACCGTATCTTCATCCGTAACGGTCCGGACCGATGCACCGCATGGCCATCCTCGCCCACCGCGGCGACAGCGCGCACCATCCCGACAACACCTGGGCGGCCATCCGTGCGGCGCATGAGGCCGGGGCGGATGCCTGCGAGGTGGACGTGCAGCGCCTTGCGGACGGGACCCCGGTGATCTGTCACGACTACGAGGTCGGCGGATGGCGGTTGGAGGATCTCGACGCGGAGACCTTCGGCTCGTTGTGCCCGGATGCGCCGTTGCTGGACTCCTTGCTGGAGTGGAGCCGCGCCCGGCGGTTCCCGCTGCTTCTGGAAGTGAAGGATGCCTCCCTCCTCGATGCCCTGGCGGCGCGGCTGCGGGAGACGGATCCCTCGCTGGTGACCGTAGCCTCCTTCCACGGCCCCTTCCTGCGGGACTTCGCCTTCGCCTGCCCGGGTGTCCTTACCTCCCTGATGCTCGGGACGGTGCTGGATCCAGACGACATGATCGAACTCGCCCGGGGCTACCGCACGCGCGGCGTCCATCCCTGCTGGGAAGCGCGGGATCCAAGGCCGCATCGGCTGCTCACCCAGACGGCCGCGGCCCGCATCCGGGCGGCGGGCCTGCGGCTCACTCTGTGGCACGAGGAGCGTCCGGAGGAACTCGGGGCCCTGCTGCGGCTGGCGCCGGACGCCCTCTGCACCAACGATCCCGGACTCTTGAAAAGGCTGCGCGATGCCCCTATTCCCATGCGGCGATGAGCGAACGTCCCGCCGGCGTCGTCGAACGCCTCAACAAGCGCCTGACCGTGCCGCTGGCCGAACGGCTGGCGGGGGTCGCCTGGATCACGCCCGATCGGGTCACCTGGACCTCGGCCGCGTGCGCCGGCCTGGCTGCGCCGGCGGCCCTGCTGGCCGGCTGGCCGCTCGCGGCCGCCGTCCTGGTGCTGGCAGGGGCCTGGCTGGACAGCCTGGACGGGGACCTCGCCCGGGTCCGCGGCGCAGGCAGCCGCGAGGGCGAGATCCTGGACGCCGTGCTCGACCGCTACATCGATTTCCTGCTCACGGCGGCGTTGATCCTGGCAGCGGGGGACTGCCTGTACTGGGGGCTTGCGGCCTTGCTCGGCACCCAGATGGTGCCCTACGTCCGCGCCCGCACCGAGGCGGCCGGCAAGGCGTCCCGGGCGACCTTCGGCTCGCGGGACGTCCGCAATCTGATCCTGGTGGCGGGGATCGCCGTGCAGCAATATTGCCTGGTGCTCGCCGTCCTGGCCGTGCTCACCAACCTCTCCGCCGCCCACCGGTTCTACCATGCCGTGCGGCGTACGCGGGAAGGAGGGGCCGATGGCGGCTGAGTGGGTGGGCGTGATCCTCGCGGCCGGCCGCGGCAGCCGGCTGGCCCCGCTGACCGACCGCACGCCCAAGTCGCTGGTCGAGGTCGGCGGCCGGCCTTGCCTGGACTGGGCCATCGCCGCCCTGGCCCCGGCCGTGGACCGCATCCTGGTGGTGACGGGACACCTGGGCGGACAGGTGCGGGCGTGGATCGGGGACCGGCCCTTCCCCGTGCCGGTCGAGACTGTCACCAACTCCGCGCCGGAGCGGGGCAACCTCACCAGCCTGGCCGCGGCGCGCGAGGCGATCGGCGCGGGCGGGTTCGTCCTGACCAATGCCGACCACCTTTTCCCGGCGGACTTCTATACCGCGTATTTCCCGGCCGGCGAGGGGGTGCGCATCGCCGCCCAGCGCGCCCGCCCCATCCTCGAGGACGAAATGAAGATCCGCCTCGGGGAGGCAGACCGCCTGTCGGCCATCTCCAAGCGGCTGGCTGACTTTGACGGCGCCTACATCGGCGCCACCCGGGTGTCGCAGGACGCCGCCGGGCGCTACTGGGCGGCCTTCGACCGGGTCACGCGACAGGCCGACCCGGCCACCGCCTGCGTGGAAGACGTGCTCGAGGCGCTCGCCGCGAGTGGACATTCTCCGGTTGCCGTCTGGTGCGACGCGGTGCGCTGGCACGAGGTGGACACGCCGGAGGACCTGGCGCGCGCCCGGGAGGCACTGGGACCATGAAAGCACGGCTCATTGTCTTCGATCTGGACGGCACCCTGATCGACACCATGGGCGACTATGCCGACCGGGCGGCCATGCTCATCGAGACGCACTACGGCCGCGATTTCGACTGGGCCAGACGGCGCTACCTGGAGACCTCCGGCCTTCCCTTCATCCGCCAGCTGGATGCGCTCTTCCCCGGCGACGCCCGCAACGAGGCCGTCGCCGAGGCCTTCGAACGCTGGAAGGACGGCTACCTCGCCGGGCACGCCCGGCTGGCCCCCGACGTCTCCCGCCTCCTCGAAGACCTGCGCGCCCGGGGCCTTCGGCTCGCCATCTCCTCCAACAATCTGGAGCCCTACGTCACCCGGCTGGCGCGGGACTGGCCGGTGGACGCCGCGCTCGGCTACCGTCCGGAGGACGGCTTTGGCAAGGGCGAACCCCACTTCCGCTGGCTGGAGGCACAGTTCCGCACCCCGCGGGGAGAAATGTTGTTTGTAGGCGATTCCACCAACGACGCCCGCCTGGCCCGCGAGGCCGGCGTGCCCTTCGCCGCCTTGCTGGACGCCGGCTTCGAGGCCGGGGCCTACCGCCGCCACCATCCCGAGGCCCGCCTCCTGCCGGACCTGCATGCCCTGGAGGGGTTGCTCGGGGACCATGCCGCGTGAGCCCTTGCTCGTTGTCGGCCATCTGACCTGCGACCGCGCGGGCGGCGCGCGGCGGCTGGGAGGTGCGGCTTGGTATGCGGCCCGCGCCCTCGCCGCCCTCGGCCACCCGGTGCGCCTGTTCACCGCCGCGCCCGCAGACCCCCTGCTCGATCCGCTGCGCGGGATCCAGGCCCTCGCGCTGCACCGCCTGGACGCCGCTTCCTTCACTACCTTCCAGCACGAGACCGGCCCGGGGGGACGGCGGAGCCTGGTGCTCGAGGCCCGTGCGCCGCACCTGTCGCCCGAGGACCTGCTTCCGGCCTGGCGCGGGAGCGGTTGGGGCCTGTGCCTGCCGGTGGCCGGCGAGTGCCCCGCCGAGTGGCCCGGAGCGCTGCCGGAGACCGAATGGGTCCTGGGCCTGCAGGGTTGGTTGCGCCGCACGGACGAAAGCGGCCGCGTGGCACCCGCCGACCCGCCCGAGGTCCTGTTCCGCACGCGCATGCTCGCCGCCACGCTGTCGGAAGAGGACCACCCGGACGCCGAGGGGATCGCCCGCCGCCTCGCCCTGCGTGCCCGCCTGGTGGCCGTCACCCGCGGCGCCGAACCGGTGCGGGTCTTCACCGCCCGCGGGGCGTTCGAGGTGCCCGTCCCGCCCGTGGAGCGGGTGCGCGACACCACGGGTGCCGGCGACGTCTTCACCACCGCCCTGATGCACGCCCTGCGCGCCGGCCATCCGGACGGGACTGCGGTCAGGATGGCGGCCGAGGCCGCGGCATGGCACGTGGCGGGCGAGCCCGTGGCGGCAATCCTCCGGCGTCCGGACGGACGCGGTCTTGCCTGTGCGGAGGCCCGCGTGCGCGCCCGTCTGGTCCGCTCCGAGGTACCGGAGGACCCCGGACACGCGGAGAACACCCTGGCGTGGCTTTTGAAGCTCGATCCGGATGCGGACGAGGCGCTGCGGATCGCGGCGCTCGCCCACGACATCGACCGGGCCACGCCGGAGCGGGTGCGGCGCGAGGATTTCGACGACTACGACGCCTTCAAGGCCGCGCACGCCCGGCGCGGGGCACGTCTGCTGCGCGGCATCCTCGAGGACTGCGGTGTCGAGAGAGCCGTCCTTGAAGAGGCCTGCCGGCTGGTGGAACGGCACGAGTTCGGCGGAGACCCCCGCTCGGATCTCTTGAAGGATGCCGACAGCCTGTCCTATTTCGACGTCAACCTGCCTCATTACTATGCCCGCGAGGGCGAGGCCGAGACCCTGCGCCGTTGCCGCTGGGGCATACAACGTCTCTCGCACCGCGCCCGGCGCGAGCTGCCCCACCTGCATGCGGAGGATCCCGCCTTGTGCCGCATCATCCGCACTGCCTTGGAAACTACGGCCGGCGCGTTTCCATAGCCCGCGCCGCACATGAAACAGGGATCCAGGCCCGGGTGGCCGTCATCCAGGGAAGAGCGCGAGTGATCCGGGGCGCCGGTTTTGCCATGCCCGGGCCACACATGTCATGCTCTTCAATACCGCTGTGTTTCTTCTGCGCGTCATGATCCCCAGCGCCGCCAGGCCCAGCGCCGTCAGCAGCAGCGCGGACGGTTCGGGAACGGCGAGGACGTCGCCGGAACGGACCGCCCAGGCGTAGAAGCGGTAGTTTTCCTTGAGATAGAGCCCCTGGTAACCATCCCCCGGACGGAAGGTCCAGGCGTAGAGGGGATAGCGCGCGTACTCCGTGCCCGACCAGTATACGTAGGACTGAAGATTGTCCACGGAGACCAGGCCGTCCGGCGTGGTGGTGCTGTTCAAGCCCCAGCCGGCCTGCGTGACACAGCCTGTCGGGTCCGTGTCGTCGGGGAGGCACTTGCCCAGGTTGCCGAGGTTGTGATACCACATCCAGCCCAGTTCTGACCAGATGCCGTCCCCGTCCGCGGGTGTGCCCCAGCCCCCGGCGGGCGTGTCCGTACCGTAGCCGGCGCCGGTCGCGCCGTAACCACCGGCATTGCTGCCGTTGTTTGCGAACCGGAAAGGCACCGAGTCCGGGGCGACGATCGTCGGCAGCCGCCAGTCGTCGTAGCCGCCATAGACCAGATTGTCGGCCCAGGCGACGGCTTCTTCCCAGGTCATCAGGCCGTCGCTGTCGTAACCGCTGGTCTTCGCGTAATTGGCGTCCTGCAGCCAGGTGATGTCCAGCACGTCGTCATAGAGCATGCCGTTGCCGCGGTCGATGAGCGTCGCCTGGGCCGTGCCTGCCAGCATCAACAATCCCAACAAGCCTGCGCATCGTACACGGATCTGCTTTTTCATCGTGTTTTCCTTCCTTTGATAATTGTGGATTGACGTTTGCCCGGGCAGGGCATGATGGCGTTGTCTTTCCCCGTTTTTTTGCGCGTCATGTTGCGTGCCATGCCTCCCGGATCGCCGTGAAGGCATGTTCAATAGAGATAGACGGCACCGCTGGCGACGCTCGAGTTGTCGGTCGGGTCGCCGCCGATGCCGGTGGCGTTGCTGTCCTCAAGGGGAGCCCCCACCGCCAGGGTGTCGCCGTCGCCGGACAGGGTCACGGACAGGCCGAAGCGGTCAAAGCCCCCGGTGTTGGAAGCCTTGACATAGGCCTGCTGGCTCCAGGTGCCGTTGCTGCGGGTGAACACATAGGTTGCGCCGGCATCGGTTGCCGAATTGTCGGTCTGATCGCCGCCGATGCCGGTGGCGTTGCTGTCCTCGAGGTAGGCCCCCACCGCCAGGATGTCGCCGTCGGCAGACAGGGCCACAGACAGGCCGAAGCTGTCGAAGCCCCCGGTGTTGGAGGCCTTGACATAGGCCTGCTGGCTCCAGGTGCCGTTGCTGCGGGTGAACACATAGGCCGCGCCGGCATGGGTTGCCGAATTGTTGGTCTGATTCCCATCGATGCCGGTGGCGTTGCTGTCCTCGAGGAAAGCCCCCACCGCCAGGGTGTCGCCGTCGGCGGAGAGGGCCAGGGACCGGCCGAAATTGTCATTGCCCCCGGTGTTGGAGGCCTTGACGTAGGCCTGCTGGCTCCAGGTGCCATTGCTGCGGGTGAACACATAGACCGCGCCGGCATTGTGTGCCGAATTGTCGGTCTGATTCCCACCGATGCCGGTGGCAATGCTGTCCTCCCAGTAGGCCCCCGCGGCCAGGGTGTTGCCGTCGTCCGACAGGGCCACGGCGACGCCGAAGCGGTCGCCGGCCCCGGTGTTGGAGGCCTTGACGTAGGCCTGCTGGCTCCAGGCGCCATTGTTGCGGGTGAAAACATAGACCGCGCCGCTGTTGGTGGCGTTGTTGTCGGTCTGGTCGCCGCCGATGCCGGTGGCGCTGCTGTCCTCGTTGTAGGCGCCCACGGCGAGCGTGTCGCCGTCGGCGGAGAGGGCCAGGGACCAGCCGAAATTGTCATTGCCTGCGGTGTTGGAGGCCTTGACGTAGGCCTGCTGGCTCCAGGCGCCATTGTTGCGGGTGAAAACATAGACCGCGCCGGCATTGGTTGACGAATTGTCGGTCTGATTCCCATCGATGCCGGTGGCGTTGCTGTCCTCGAGGAAAGCCCCCACCGCCAGGGTGTCGCCGTCGTCTGACAGGGCCACGGCAGTGCCGAAGCGGTCACCGGCGCCGGAGTTGGAGGCCTTGATGTAGGCCTGCTGGCTCCAGGTGCCATTGCTGCGGGTGAACACATAGACCGCGCCGGCATAGGTTGCCGAATCGTCGTCCTGATTCCCGCCGATGCCGGTGGCAGCACTGGCCTCGAGGTAGGCCCCCACCGCCAGGGTGTTGCCGTCGGCGGACAGGGCCACGGAGTAGCCGAAGCGGTCGCCGGTTCCGGTATTGGTGGCCTTGAAGTAACCGATGGCGCGGACCAGGCTGTCGCTGACGCTGATTTCGGTGGAATCGGTGCAGCCGCCGGCATTGCAGCTTTGCAGGATGTATTGGGCATTGAGGCGCTGGTACAGGGGCACTTCATGGTCGAAGGTTTCCGTGCCCGCGGCAATGTCATCGCCTACCGGGTTGAAGCCGCTGCTGCCGTCGGAGTTTTCCAGCAGGCGGTAGAAAGTGGCACCGTCCACATCGTTCCAGGTGAAGCGGAAGGTCTTGACGGGGGTGTATTCCAGCCTCGGCACGGCCGCACTGGCCGGGGGCAGGAGACGGAAGCTCGCGCTCACGGTGCAGCCGGCGGTGATGGGGCCGGTGGTGAAGGTGTCGCCATTGAGGGTGCCGCCGCAGCCGGAGACGGTGTCGATGACGAAGCCTGCATCGGGGATGACGGTGAAGCGGGTGGAGGCGCCGTGGGCGACGGTGGCGCTGGCCGGCGCGATGGCGCCGCCGGCGCCGGCGGTGGCGGTGACGGTGAACGTGACCGGGTCGGGGGTGGGGTCGGGTTCCGGATCGGGTTCCGGATTGGGGGTGGGATTGGATGATGGATTGTCCACGGGTGCCGGGTCGTCGGGCAGCGTGTTTACGGCATTGTTGTTTGCGGGGGGTGGGTTGTCGTTGCCGCCGCCCCCGCCGCCGCAGGCGGCGAGGAGGAACAGGAGGGTCAGCAGCAGGGCGGCCGTCCGGGCCGGGGGTGAAAGATGAAACGGTTTCATTCAGCGGCTCCTTCCAAACTTTTTATATTGAGAATGTTTGCGCCACGATGTCGTTGCGCAGGGGGTGGCGCTGTTTCCCCTGCGTTGGGTTGTCGGTGGGCCATGATAACGCCGGCCTGGTAACGTACAGGTAACATGCCGGGATAATGTTGCAAGTACGTAGCCCGGATGAAGCGGAGCGCAATCCGGGGATGAAGCGGAGCGCAATCCGGGGAGGGAGCGGAGCGGAATCCGGGGAGGGGGCGGTTGTCCGGCGTGGGTCATTCGTTGCCGATGCCTGCATGTTCCTGCAGGCAGCCGCTCCAGTCCGGGGGATAGAGGCCCGCCCGCACGTAACGGTGGAAGCTGGAATACGGCCAGTGGGCCACGGTGGTGACGTGGCCGTGTTTCACGGGGTTGTAATGGATGTAATCCACGTGCCGGGTCAGGTCGGTTTCGTTCCGGATCGTGTGTTCCCAGAAGCGGGGTTGCCACAGGGCGTATTCGCCCCGGGCGTTCTTCGGCAGGGCGATCCCCAGGCCGGCCAGCGTGCGCGTGAAACGGCTCTTGATGGCCCGCCAGCGGCCGGCATAATCGGCGTCGCCCGGTGGCAGGGTCCAGATGGCGTGCAGGTGATCCGGGAGCACCACCATGGCGTCGATGACGAAGGGGCGTTGCCGGCGCACGTGGCGGAAGGCCGCGCGCAGGGGTTCGACGTGATCCACGAGCAGGGTGGCGGCGTGGTCGCGCAGGACGACGGTGAAGAAGAAAGTGCCGCCGGGCAGGCGGTTGCGGCGGTAGTGCACCATCCCTGTGATGCCTTTCGTTCCATGAAATGTGGGGATTATAGCATTCACCGGCGGGTTGGGGATTGGGATTGGCGTAGCCCGGATGGAGCGGAGCGGAATCCGGGGAGGGGGTGTGGGCAGGATCCGGGGCCTTCATCCCCGGATTGCGGCTCTGGCGGGCCTTCATCCGGGCTACGGGGATTCGTAGCCCGGATGGAGCGGAGCGGAATCCGGGGTGGGGGTGTGGGCAGGATCCGGGGCCTTCATCCCCGGATTTCGGCCCTGGCGGGGCTTCATCCCCGGATTTCGGCCCTGCGGGCCTTCATCCCCGGATTGCGGCCCTGGCGGGCCTTCATCCGGGCTACGGGGATTCGTAGCCCGGATGGAGCGGAGCGGAATCCGGGGAGGGGGCGTGGGCGGAATCCGGGGGAGGGGATGGCGCGCGGGCGCCATCCCCGGCGGTCAGGGGACGGCGGCGTTGCGGTGGATGGAGAGGCCGCCGTCGAGGTGGGCGGCGAGGAGGTCGGGGTCGCCGTCGCCGTCGATGTCGGCCATGGCGAGGCCGAAGGTCCGGCCCATGCCCGCGGCGCGGAGGGGGGCGGCGGGGATGAAGGCGCCGGCGCCGTCGTTGATCCACACGGTAACGGGGGTGGGGACGCCGGGGCCATGGTCGCTGCCGGCCACCAGGTCGAGGTCGCCGTCGCCGTCGATGTCGGCCGCGGCCAGGGTAACGGCCGCCCAGTTGTTGATCGTGGCGAGGGTCCGCCCGGTGTCGGTGAAGGTGGCGTCGCCGTTGCCGCGCCAGAGGTACACCAGGCCGTCGCTCGCCGCCACCGCCAGGTCGAGCCGGCCGTCGCCGTCGAAGTCGGCGAGCACGGCGTCAAAGGTTTCGCCGCCGGAGGTGGGAACGGGCATGCTGGAATGCTGGGTGAAACTGCCGCCGCCGTCGTTGCGGTAGATTGCAACGGCGGCTAATCGTCGATATGTCACGACCAGATCCAGGTCGCCGTCGCCGTCCAGGTCGCCCAGGCGTACCGTATTTTTGTAATTCGTGCCCGTGATGGCGGTGCCGGTGAAGCCGGCGCTGCCGTCGTTCTTCCAGATCGTCAGGTTCGTGCCGTCGACTCCTCCCGTCACCAGGTCCAGGTCGCCGTCGCCGTCCAGGTCGCCCAGGGCCGCGCTCGCGGTGCTCCCCCCGAGGACGCCGGCGGCGGTGAAGGCGGGGCCGCTGGCGGCGCCGTCGCTGAGGAAGAGGTGGGTGCCGTTGCCGGTGACCACGATGTCGGCGGCGCCGTCGCCGTTCAGGTCGCCCGTGATCACGTCCATGTAATAGCTGTTGTTGCTGGAGACGGTCAGGGTTTGCAGGGGGGTGCCGGCGTAGTTTCCGCCGGCATCGCCGGCCCAGATGTCGCAGGCGAAGTTGTTGCAGACCACCAGCTCGGGGCCGGGGGCGGCGTCGAGCTGGGCGGCGGCCACGGCCAGGGGGTTGGGGATGTTGTCGAGCACGGGCACGGCGGGGGCGAAGCCGCCCTGGCCGTCGCCCAGCCAGACGCGGTTGGGCAGGCCGTCGTAGGCGCTGGCGATAGGAATGCCGTTGGCGCGGCCCTCCACCAGGTCCAGGTGGCCGTCGCCGTTCAGGTCGCCCAGGGCCAGGGCGTTGGTGA
>Ga0256839_1005285_pt1 | contig 12017 bp, 22 predicted proteins | sample 354166metaG_FD_185968 | JGI IMG/M metagenome (GOLD analysis project Ga0256839, IMG submission 185968) | Hydrothermal vent microbial communities from Mid Atlantic Ridge, Atlantic Ocean - 354-166 | ecosystem: Environmental > Aquatic > Marine > Hydrothermal vents | place: Atlantic Ocean: Mid...
AGGCAGAAGCGAGCCGATCGTGGCGAAACCACGGCAAGACCAGCCGTGTGAACCAGCCACATAATCGCTAGTCCTAGGCGTAAGACCTCACCCCCTCCCGCAAGAGGCAGCCTAGGCACAATTTCTGCCCCTCATAGAGCCTATAGAACATCCCACCAGACGCTCTGTATGGCTCTGTGAGGGGCGTTTTTGTACCCGCTAGGTAGGTATACCTAGGGGTACGAACGTGGCTCACAGGGCCATACACGTAGTCTGACGGGCAATTAGGAGGGTACCATGCAAAGTCTGTCATTAACCGAGGCGTACCAGCACGCCAAACAGGAGGTGATGACCTCCCACAAGAGGGTACGAGAGCTCGAATTGTACCTCCTCTCAACCAGGGAAGAGGGGGAGCGTGAGGTAGCGAAGAGGCTCCTCGTGAAGGCAAAAGGGGAGTTCTTCAGGAAGTTCAAGGAGTTCGAGAACTTCAAGCGCTGGCTCAGGGAAGAGGACAATGATCTCTACCTTCGCTGACTCCATCAGACGAGTCGAAGAAGGAATCCGTGCTCTGTATAAGCAGTACGAAAGACTTACTAACAGGGCATATACCGCTAAGACAACCGAGGAACAAGAAACATTCTTAATTCTCTCTGACCAAGTAAAAGAAGAGTTAGACAGGGAATGTGAGATCCTCTCGATTCTTCAATTCTATCTTGAGATGAAGGAACATGAAGACATGGGCCAGAAATCTAAGAGTGATCGAACCCCTGGATGAATACAGGGATATGATCTATCTGAATCATTCCATCATGCGAGTCTATGGGGTACAGAGGGTATCGTGGTACGGGATGAGACATCCGAGGGAACGTACCATGACCCAACTGGAGGCGATAGACCTCGGATTGAGGTCATGTCAGATCGCTAACAACATGATAAGGAAGATGATCAACGAAAACTGAACCAAGGAACCACAAGGGGCTGGCAGTGATAGCATCAGGGATGCCAGCAATGAGGCGACCACCGTCCCTCCAAATACTCGCAACTATACGGTGGTCAGGGGCTATCATTCTGCGAGTGCGAGAGCGAGGAGCGAGTATGCGAGTACACGTACCGAACAACAAGCGACGAGAACTATGGGAGGCCTTCCTCTTGTTCGTGATCCTGGTGCTTGTGATGCTTCAGATCCCCGAAGCTGAGGAGTACCCTCAGACCGAGGAGATCTGTTACACCTATGCCTACCAGCAACCAATCGACCCAGTGTATTGTCCTGCGCTTGAGGTCGAAGAGCGGAACTGGTGGGGAACCCCGCAGGACCCAATTGTATGGGAGGAATAACCCATGATTACAACCACTGACCTGGATCGGATCGCCTCGAACCTGATCGAAGACTACAATCTCATCGGGCTAGTACTTTGTACTATACCCGAGGAAGGAGAAGGTGCTCCTGTAGTATCACGAGTTAGAGCAGATCAAGCAGAAGTGATGCTCGGGATTCTCTTGAGGAACATAGCAACATTCATCAAGGAGTCCACTGACAATGTCGAAGAAGTTCTCCCCCTTGTCGTGAAGTACCTCATCCAAGAGTGCTACAATCAGCAGGAGGATGTGACTCGATTCGATTCACCTGAAGATCTGAACGTCCACTGAGGAATGACAAATGTTGGATAAAGATTACCTGTTCTCCCTCGCAAATGAACTGTCTTCTGAGCATGACTTAGGGGGGATCTTCATTTGCGCCACTCCAAACGACGAAAATGAGCCTCATTCATGTGTAGTACTGGCGCCAAAAGCGGCTAGTGTGAGAAGGATAATAAGAATCACGCTGAGAACCCTCGCCGCTATCATACAGCAGTCAGCATCAGATCCGAACAAAGTTGTAGAGCAGATCATAGACTACTTCAGGGATCAGTGCTATAACACTCAGAGGGGACAGTCGCCAGAGAATGATATAAACATCCACTGAGTATTCACCCTGCCCTTCACGGAGGGTAGGACTGAGTGCTCGTCCCAGCGGGTGACTCAGCCTGAGAGACCAGACAAGCATCAGGCCAGGATGCGGACTATCCTACTATCCGATGTGACTGTAAATCACATGCCTACTACATGATGCTAAGAGGTAGGATCAGGTAGGTGCCATCGTTAATGCCACGGCACCCGAAAGAGCCTGCTTCCAGCAGGACCACTGGTACCATAAGTCGGGGCTCTTGCTCTTCCGAACGTAATGCCATGTATCGGTCGCTGCATCCCCGCACCCCAGCCTAGGGGGAGGTAGATCTAGGCCAGATCAGAACACTTCCTCCGCTCTGACTACCCACGGTGTACTAGTACATACGAGGTAGTCAGAAGGCTACCGCTAACATCGCATCATATCTCTACCCCTTCATTGATGGAGCAGAGTCATGAAGTTAGCACATCAGGAGGATGATTGGGAACCACCAGACCCAGAGTCTGAGAGGTGGCTCAATACCTCTGTGATTCCGATCGCAGCAGGAGTGAAAGCTGCGAATGAGAACCTCTCTGAGGTGATCACTCCAAAGGAGGTACCGTTATCTGTTAAGGGTAACGTGACCTCACTGCACCAGATCCAAGAGAAGAAGAGGTCTGACTTCGACTCCCAAGTGGAGTACGATATCCATCGACAGCTACTGCGTATCCAAAGAGAGGCAGATGCTGAGACGGTACGTCAACTGAATCAGATGGATCTGGAGGAGGGCAAGGACTCGGACCCAGTTGAGCCTCTCGCTGGTGCCGATGCAGTTAATCTGGACGACAGAGCCAGGCTAGATGCATACCTCGCTCACTATAACCCAGTGGGTGCAACCAGGTACATCAGAACTGAACCAGGTTATCGAACCATTCAGGGTGAGACGTACCCAGCGCCCAAGAGGCAAGACAAGATCGCTCGCAAAAAGCGTGAAGTCAGTTATCCTCGATTGTATCGGCCTCGTTTCGTAACGGAGTCGATCTTCAAGGATGGTCGTGTTGTTGGCAAACGAATCATCAAGAATAGTGACGGAAGCCAACGCATGGCAGATGCTCATTGTGAGTATCGACCTGTTAAAAGGGTAACAAACAAGTGGAGGGTGCCTCCTAAAGAGCACGGGATGGTGTTCTGGTTGTCTGATGATCTCCAATGGGATCAGAAGAGGGCAGCCTTACGAACCAAGAAATCCCGTCGCACTCGTGAGAAACTCGGGAAGGCACCGGGCACAAGGTACCAGAACCTGGCTATGATCAGGTCGTACCGCCCAACTCCTAGCGTACAGTGGTTCGTCGAGCATCCGTCTGGTAGCGGATTGATTTACGACACCCCTTTTCCTCACGGTATAGTGGATCACGACACTGAAGCTGTGATGGAACACGCAAGGCGGGTCTCCGAGTGGGAGAACGTACAAGTGTACTGCTCCCGCAAGGCGAAGGAACTCAAGAAAGAGGGGGTATCGAAACGTCGAGCCACCTACCTATTGATGCTTATTGGTGAGAAGGCAGAGTACCTCAACCAATGGCACCGTCGTGCGTACGCGAAATTCGATGACCTCCCTTGGGGTGAGCCTACCCCGACCCCTGATCGAGTCGATGACATGATCAGGGTAGCGAAGGAGCACGGAGCCTATCCCGTACCAGAGGTGATGCCCGACTCCGAACCCCAGCCTATCGAAGACGGTGGAAGTGCAGAGGCAGAGGTACCTGTCGCTATGATGCATACCCCTGAGGTAGTTGACTCGTGTAAGTTCGAGCTGGGAGAACCCGTAGTATACGTCAGTTCTGATGGGCTAGCCTTGCCACCTACCCGTCTAAAGGACGACGCTGCACGGGAGAGTGTGCTGAATTACCTAGCAGGTGAATTCCTTAGGCCTCATAAAGAGAACAGGACAGCACACGTCAGTCTTGATCTGACTGACCCTGATAACCTACCGGTGATTGAGAATCAGATCCAATCACTTAGGGATCAGGTCGACAATACCTTGGGTCATATCGAGAACCTAGTGAAAGCGAAGATGGTTCTTGAACACAGTATCGGAGTGAATAGCTCATACGATGCTGCTGACCAGATCTGGAATCAGCTGGACTGGGATGTTCAACGGATCCGAGTGATGTCATCAAAAGATCTCGGTCTCCCCGAACCACGGAAGAAGGGGAAGCCTGCCTCAGGTTTTTCGAAACTTCTTCGCACCATTGAACGCGCTGAGAGGAGAAACCTCGCATCTGTTAATGCCTGGTGGGACCAGTACCTCGATTATGTCGAGCGGAAGCGTAGTGCCAGAGAGCAGATGCCTCTGATCAGAAAAGCGAACAGGTTGCGCGTCAGACCAGAGGTTGCATCCCTGAAAAGGATGGCCCTTCGAAGACGATCACTTCAGTACCTGAAGGTAAGTGAGCAAGAAGCTCTCGCTGAGGTGATGGAGAAGATCCTCCATTTCCGTAGGCTTCGGATTCCTGCTGAGGTCAACTGGCTGAGGAGCCAAGCGAAACCCAAGAGGTGGAAGCGAGTGCTTGACTGGCATCGCCGGGAGCACATGCGGAAGCTCAAGGGAAAGCTGAAGCACCGTTTCAAACCGAGGAAGCAGCCAGTGATGGCAACGCCTCCTCGTGTGGAGCCCGAGAGGCCCACCAAAAACAAGCCACGTGTACCTATGTACGCCACACTAGGTGAGCAGGCGGAGAGGGTAACTCCGATACTCACCCCGGAAGTGGAGATCGTTAAGATCGACACTGTCTCGGATAAGATCCTCGCAGCACACCGACAAAAGCTGATTCAGAGCGGTCGGTTCTCAAGGGAGGAGATCGAGGAAGCCGATCAGATCTTCAAGCCAAAGATGGTTCATAGGTTCCAAGAGAGTAGAGACAAGCGCCGGAATGCCATGGAGGCTTGCCTCGTTGCTTAGGTAAGATAGGGGTCCAACCCCCTGCGAGTTGGAAAACAGCCGGGTACTCGGATCGTACCCGAGTGAGGTGAAGCCTCATGGTAGAGGACCAACCCGGCTGGTCTTGCAGGAGTAACATGCAGGTTCGAATCCTGCCTAGCTATCCATCGTGTAAGCTAGTAATTTCCTGCTAGGTATCACGCTCCCGTGCATCTCTAGGGACAACATCGTGTAGGGTACTAAGCTACGAGCTTAGTGAAACCGGTGCTGGTACTTAGCTTTCTTGCCGGGTATATTTACGCCTATTCGTTCCTGGCCGAGACGGTGTCGGGTAGGGCTGGTAGTAATATATCCGCAATCCTCAGAGTAACCATAAGGAGGATGAGCCAATGAGCGGCCAACCACGAGGTGGCTACACTTACCGGTTTCGTGCGAGGCCGGGCACTGGCCACCGCTTCAAGATCACAATTCAGAGACGGAAATGGTTCTTGTTCATACCATATTGGGTAGATTGGTACCCTGTGGATAATGCTATCCGTTCGCTGCACCATGAAGTCATAGAATTGTGGGAACGTCTGGAGCAAATCATAAGTCATGAGCTCGATGATGCTAAGGCTTATGTTGACGCAGCGTACGGTCAGCTGGAAACGATGAACCTAAGGTCTGGCAAAGGCGTACCTTTCTTTGATGAGCGACAACCTCAGGAGGCTGAAATGCCAGATGTCTCCAAGAGATTCGAGGAAGTCTTGAAGTTCATCAAGGGTAAGGGGCTGAAAGGTGGAAGCAAGGGGACAAGATCCCAGTACATCGGTCAGTTCGGACGCCTGAAAGATTTAGACCTCATCAATCGTGAGGTGCAAGGGGACGACTATGATCATGTGATCAAGTACCGACCGCCCCAAGAAAGCCAGAAGTCCAACCGAAGGAAGAACCGAGGACAGCAGCAACACAAGGATAATCAGTCCTGATGGTAGAACAACAGCCCCTTCCTAGAGGGGGCTGTCTTGTGCCATCCCGGCACATAACCAATGGAGGTATGACATGACATGTTACGATTAATCCTCGCGATCCTCACCCTTGGCGGGTCAGAGGTACTAGGTAATAGGGAAAAGATGCAGTCTCCTGTAAGGAGGTTTGCACTATACATGAACCTATGTATCTTCGATCTTCCAAGAGGTGATCAACTCGAGAAACTCTTAGCGAAGTACTTCTCAGAAAGGGAGCTACTGTATTTCAGTACTCGACCGAGGTTCATTGAACGTTATCTGTTCTTTGAATCCAAGAAAACTGCAGAAGAGTTCAAAAAGGGTCTCTTGAAAATTGTACCGAAGTCGGGAGCCAAACGTTTGGCTCATTGCCGCGTTGAGGATGTCGGAGAAGATAGGGTCTTCGTTCCTATACACGAGAAGTATTTCTTCTTAGAAGAAATCAACTGGTGTAATACGTGTGACTCTTACGGAGTTACAACTGAAGAAGATCACTCTCGTGAAGCTCGGTGTTACCAATGCGGGTCTTTGGTACTCTTCCCATCAATGCTAACCGAAAAGGAGAAGGTAGCCTATGTCCAATCATACCAAAGCGGGGAATACCCGCCGAAGATCCCGAAAAGGGTCGCCAAGAGGCTCGGCTTCGCAAAGAACGTCGACGAAAGAGACGAACCCATCGTCAAACTCGACGACAACTTCTGAGAAGCTGAGGTCTCCGTTCCTCGAGATCCTCCTGAGGCCAGTGAATGTGATGCTGATCGCACTCTTGGTCTTCTTGATCTCACTGTTCGTGGTTCAGACCTCGTCTGCTGCGGAGGGAGATCAGCAGGTCCATGATGTGATCACCATGGATGAGGAAGGATTCTCGGACAAGGCAAAGCGAGCGTGGAGTTATCTCTTCCGAGGTGACTCTACAGCCATTGCTGCCAGTATCAGTGATGATCTGGAAGCAAGGGTCCTCGCTATCAAGGAGGCAGAGGGAGAGCTGAACATGCGTGAAGCTTCTCTCGTTGCTGAACGGGCAGAGATGTCTGAGCTTCAGGAGTCTTTGCAAGAGGAATCTCTGAAGATGCAGACAGCGAAGGCCCAACTGACCCAGTGTGTCTTGGACGCACTGGAAGTAGGAGGTGACAATTGAAAGACTTCACCCCCTACATCATCGCCATCGGGCTATCCACTGCGTGGATAGTTGCAATGGCATCACCGGCTGAGGTTGTGCAAACCACAGTCTCCATTCTTCTCTTCCTCGGGTTATCTACCCACGTGTATGCCACATGGGGCGATACCATCCGAGGGTGGATAGGAGGTATGTATGCCACCACGGACTCGGACTCCAAAGAAGGAGTCCTCCAGCCGAACGGAACCGATCGTGATCCTGCGCAAGATGAACCCAGTCGTTCGTCTGATGGGGCTGGCTAGTGGTCTGTTCCTCACGATCTGTGTCATCGTGATGATGTTGGGGAAACTCACCGACATCACGGGGCTCAGTGAAGGATGGCGCTATACATTCGTTACTCTCTCGATCGTAGCAGGTGCCCTGAATCTGGTGGCTTGGTCGATCGTGGATAGTACCGAAGGGTAGTGTCCTCCGGCTACCCTTTCTTTGAGAGGGTAGCTTGGGTCACACTACAACAAAGGAGGTGAATATGATCCACATAACCTTCATCACGCTGATCGTGATGCTGATATCCCCAGATGGGGAGCGCATGGTCAGTGTTCGTGAATACCCACAGCCCTTCGTATCCATGAAGCTCTGCATGGAAGAGGCAGAAAAGCTCGAAAAGGAAGAGCTCGCCACCTGGAAGCGGAACTTCCGACAGGAAGGATGGGCTGTGATCGTTGACGCAAGGTGCAAGGAAATGAAATGATTCTCGAAGCCGAGTGGCTACTCTTGTCCACATTCATCAGTCTGGCTTGGTGCGTAGGGCTGGAAGCTGATGACGGAGTAGTCAGTGCCGGAAGCCCTGAGCTGGAAGGTACCCTGAACCAACGCAGTGGGTTCTACAGGGAGCTTGGTGGTACCCTGACGGATCCGATTTAATCGTCTCACACATACCTCGTCATTAGCCTGAAGCCGGGCGAGGAAGTGATGAGACGTTAATAAACGTCAAAACGTCCTAAGTCGATGCCACTTGTAAGTCACGGTATCTAGGTGCAAATCCTAGCTGGTACTCAGGCACTGGTTTGAGTACTAGGCAGTGGTTAACGGACGGTGGAAATGCCATGAAGCCTCATAATACCACAAGGCTATACTGTGCATAGGACTTGGTCGGCCTGCTGAGGTCGTAGCCTCCAAGGTCCTCCCTATGCGGGGGTGAGGGGGTATCAGCTACTCTAGACGTGCCAAGTTCCCGACAAGCACGGAGGTTGGACGGAGCGTCATCCCGGTTCGATCCCTGGGGAGTAATAGGAATTAACCAAACCAGGAATAGCTCGCCTATATACGAAGAACTAAAGTACTTCGGCTGGAGTGAATCAGCGTCCTTGCTCAGGGTCACAGAGCAGTAATGCCAATAACCGTAGAGGTCATGTCCAGCGGGTGAGTACGCCAAGACCCTCGCTGTATCTGAGCTCTTCCAGTTCCCCATACAACGGGAGAATCGGAATGGTTATTTTCAATCGGGTCCTTCAGGACCTGTTGATAGCATTCCTTGCAATGGGAATGATCTTCTCGGGAGCATTCGTAAGACTAGCTTCCGGGTCGGAAGTTCCGAACTTCTTCGATTCATTTGAAGAAGAGGTAAAGGTAGCTGTACCTAAGCCACCGCCCAAGCATGACTGGGATTCTGCAGCGGCAGTGCTCATTACCACTGAGCTGCACCCCCCTGTGAAGGTGGATCGGAATCTTCCTCTCCGACAATAATAACAAAAAGAGGAGGGATGGTTATGAATAACATCACCATCCAAACAGCGATGAAGTCTCTCCGGCAACAGCATCGGACCTTGGGTCTTATGCTGCAAGAGCTAGACGTAGCGGTCGAAACTCTTGAGGGTGATGCCCTCGTGAATGCCATTGATGACATCACTGTTCGGTACAACTTCGTCGCATAAACGGTCACGATTAAGCCAAGAGTTGGCCTTAACACAACTGGGAGAACAATAATGATCTTCTTCGTGAAGTATGGGCTTTTGCCTGAATTCACGGTGATGTACATCTGTTGGTACTACCAGTTGAAGGCAGCCATGGAGCTGGTGTCGCTCCGTCGTCTAACGATGAAGGAGAGGCGCCAGTTCCTTGCGCTATCACCGGGTGAACAGTACCGACTTCACCTCCGTGAAGGCGGGTACCGTCCCTAAGGAGATCGACCATGAAGTGGATTTGGAATCCGCTGACAGCGTGGCAGGTATCCAGCTATGTTACCATCTTCCAGATGGCCTGGTTCAGGGAGTTCTTTCCCGGTACCTACAACTGGCTGATGGACCTCTTCGTTCCTGTCGTTCAGGTTACGAAGGAGTACGGTGCCGCAGCGCTGGACGTGATCGTGGAAGTGATCAACACTTCTTGATCCAACAAGAAGAAGAGATAGGAGGAACGTATCATGTATGATCCGTGTATCCCCGAAGCTCTCAAGATGTTCGAGAACATGACGCAAAAGCATTCCCGGGAACTCCTGGTTTCCAAGTTGAATTGGAAATTCATGGAGGATTCCATGGGGAATGAGCAGTTGGTCCCGTTCTTGGATCTTGAGTTCAAGTTCTAAGACCAGCCACTCCAGTTTTTGAGTCATAGTTTCCAGCAAAACGTTGTGTTGCTGCTGGGTATGAAAGCCTTGTTGTAGTGCTGCGATTTGCTGGAAATATTTATCGGACATTGTTGTCGAATACATTCCTAGTATTTGACAGGATGCTTCGATGTCTCTTCCGAAAGGAAAATTCAGTAAACACATACCGTGTACAAACCCAGAGTGTAACAGTTCTGATGCGATGGCTGTATATACTCAGGCAGATGGCACGGTAGATGCCACTTGCTACTCGTGTGGCTATTATGATCCAGACCCTTATGCCAATGGCAGACAGACAAATAGTGGTCGGGCAAAGGTAGTCTCATCGCTCAGTATTGAGCAGATCATGGAATGCTCCACGAGTAGCATCCCTTCTAGAAACATCTCACATGCAACGTGTGAATTCTACGATGTTAAAACTCTCCTCAACGGTACCGATGGTATAACTCCAGTAGCTATTTGTTTCCCGTATTATAATACGCATAATACTATTGTAGGTTATAAGAAGAGATTACTATCTGATAAGATATTTAATACGATAGGTAATACTAGTCTAGATGATATCTTATTGTTCGGAGCTAATAAGTTCCAAGATGGTGGTCGTAAAGTCTATATCACTGAGGGTGAACTCGATGCTCTCAGTCTCTTCCAAGTCCTTAAGGACCTAGCAGGTGACGGGTATAGACACCTGAATCCTTGTGTGGTCTCTCTCCCCCACGGAGCCAAGAGTGCAGCTAAAGCACTAGGCTCTCCTCAGAACCAAGAGTTTCTCTCGAGATTTGAAGAGATCATCTTGGTATTCGATCAGGATGAAGCAGGACAGGACGCAGTATCCCAAGCCTGTTCATTTCTCCCGCCTGAAAAAACAAAGATAGCTCACTTCTCTGAGAAAGATCCTAACGCCATGCTGATGGCGAACAAGGCATCAGAGCTCAAGTGGGCTGTTCTCAGCCACGCTAAGGCGTACCACCCTGAAGGTATAACTACCTCTCAAAACCTCCTTACAGAGGCTCTCACGCCTGTACAGAGGGGCGTGGACTGGCCTTGGCCCACACTCACGGAGCTCACTTATGGAATTAAACCTGGAATCATCGGAATTGGTGCAGGAGTTGGCGTCGGTAAGACTGAATTCTTCCATGAACTCATACACCATCACCTTAGGGGAAGTAGACCCGTCGGCGTATTCCTCTTGGAGGAAGCTCCACGCCGAACTCTGCAAATTCTCGGTGGGAAGTCTCTCAATAAGGCAGTCCATAGACCAGATGTTAGCGTCGATCGAGAGGACTTGGAGAGATCTATCCGAGAATTTAACAGTACTCGAGAGCTTCTCTTTCTCTTCGACCACAAAGGATCGCGTGACTGGGGGACAATTTTTACTCAGTGTAAATATCTCGCCGCAGTCCATGGCGTCCGCCACATTATCATTGATCCACTAACAGCTATCATAGCTCATGAGGAGAACACAGACCGAGCACTCCATAAGCTGATGGCTGACATGGCAGTACTAGCTGCTGATCCATATAGCTGTACTGTGTACTACAGTTCCCATCTGAATGAACCTCCCCGTGATAGGAGACCGCACGAAGAGGGGGGACGTGTCCGAGAGGCACACTTCGCTGGGTCCCGTGCCATGATACGATTCAGTAATTATATCATAGGCTTAGAACGGAACAAACAAGACCCAGACCTGTCAAAGCGTAACACCACAATTGTCCGTATCTTGAAAGATAGAGACTTTGGGTCAGCTACAGGTGAGAGCTTTAAAATCCACTACAACCAGGGTACAGGACGCTACCTAGAATTTGATTTAGGATTCTAATGAGCACAAGAGTTTGTAAATCCTGTGGTCAAGACCTGCCCCTTAGTGAGTACTACAGGAAGAAACAGAAGAACGGGTACTCCATCATGAAGAAATGTAAGGAATGCCACCTCTCTACGCTACGTAAGAAATGTAAAGAGGGGCCTGACTACATCAAGTTCGATCAGAGTGATGATGCGTACTGGCTAACAAGAGAGATGTGATGATTTACGAGTGGAAATGTACGAAGTGTGGCCTACATACAGATATCGATAGGCCTGTGTCGGAGTACGATGTACCACCCGATAAGAAGTGTTGCCGTAAAGGTGACTGGGTTAAAGTATATAGATCTAGTACTCCATTTCAATTGCTGAAGAACGCCGGAATATTCCCGGATCAATATGGAAACATCCCACCTAGGAAGATGGACTGATGAGAACTAAGTACAAGTACAGGTGTCTGAACTGTGGCGGACAATACAACTACTACCACAAGATAGATGGATGGAAGTGCCCGAACTGCGATTGTAATCAGTTCGTAGTATCTGAATATCTCGATATGTACGATGAAGAATGCGAGTAGTCTTTGACATAGAAACGAATGGAGTAGACTTCTCAGAGTTCTTCCTACCACAAGTCAAGGAAGTATTCTGCATAGTTACTAAAGA
>Ga0256839_1005286_pt1 | contig 12016 bp, 11 predicted proteins | sample 354166metaG_FD_185968 | JGI IMG/M metagenome (GOLD analysis project Ga0256839, IMG submission 185968) | Hydrothermal vent microbial communities from Mid Atlantic Ridge, Atlantic Ocean - 354-166 | ecosystem: Environmental > Aquatic > Marine > Hydrothermal vents | place: Atlantic Ocean: Mid...
ACTTATATCACTCGGGTATCTTTTATCTTCCATCGTTCATCTTTCATCTTTCAAATTGTTAAATGATACTATTAATGTCAGATCTTGAACAGGTTCTAACAAGCTTGGTAGAAAATATTTGGCGGTGGTAACAACAGAAAGTTTCAGACTGCCTTTTATCGTTCCTTGTAATTCTTCAATAGTGTTTTTTAATTTTTCTACTCTTTGTAAAATCTCAAGACTTGCATCATACAGAGCTTTTCCTGCAGCAGTCGGAAAAGTCTTTTTTCCAACTTGTTCGAAAAGAGGTAATCCTACCTGATTTTCAAGGCGTTTAATTTGAATGGAAACCGCAGGTTGTGATATGAATAATTCTTCAGCAGCACGTGTGTAATTTCCCAGCCTAGAGACTGCCTCAAAAAGCCGCAACTGTTGAAGTGTTAGATGCATATCATATTTATATATAAATATTTGTTTATGTAAGTTATAACAAAAAATAATTTTTATTAATAGTTTATAAGGGATATAGTTCAATCTCAATATAACCACTAATAACACCAAAAGAATTATCGTTTTATAGTTTTGGAATGCAACAAGGAATGTTTTTTCGAAGCAAATTAATTAAATATTTAAGAGGAATGCAATATGGCTAAAACCTACAGTGCGGGTGTTAAAGAATACCGTGAGACCTATTGGGAGCCTGATTACGCTGTTAAAGAAACAGATATTCTGGCTTGCTTCAAAATTACTCCTCAAGAAGGTGTGCCTCGTGAAGAAATTGCTGCTGCAGTTGCCGCTGAATCTTCTACTGGTACCTGGACAACGGTATGGACTGATTTGTTAACTGACCTTGATTATTATAAAGGCAGAGCTTATGCAATTGAGGATGTGCCTGGGGATGATACTTGTTTCTATGCTTTTGTAGCCTATCCAATTGATCTATTTGAGGAAGGTTCTGTTGTAAACGTAATGACTTCTTTAGTGGGTAACGTATTTGGTTTTAAAGCATTACGAGCCCTTCGTCTGGAAGATATTCGTTTTCCTATCGCCTATGTTATGACCTGTAATGGGCCGCCACAAGGTATTCAAGTAGAACGTGATATCCTGAATAAATATGGACGCCCTTTGCTGGGTTGTACCATTAAGCCTAAATTAGGGTTATCTGCAAAGAATTATGGTCGCGCATGTTATGAAGGGCTTCGTGGCGGCCTTGATTTTACAAAGGATGATGAAAATGTCAATTCTCAGCCTTTCATGCGTTGGCGGCATAGATTTGACTTTGTTATGGAAGCGATTCATAAAGCTGAGGCTGAAACTGGTGAGCGTAAAGGCCATTATCTTAATGTTACAGCTCCGACGGCCGATGAAATGATGCGTCGAGCCGAGTATGCAAAAGAGATTGGCGCTCCCATAATCATGCATGACTATCTGACTGGAGGTCTTTCTGCTAATACCCAGTTAGCGCAATGGTGTCAGAGTAACGGAATGTTATTGCATATACACCGTGCGATGCATGCAGTTCTTGACCGTAACCCACATCATGGTATCCATTTTCGTGTATTAACTAAAATTTTACGGTTATCCGGCGGCGATCATCTTCATTCAGGTACTGTAGTAGGGAAGTTAGAAGGCGATCGTGATGCAACTTTGGGGTGGATTGACATTATGCGTGATTCGTACATAAAAGAGGATCGTTCACGCGGTATATTTTTCGACCAGGATTGGGGGGCAATGCCAGGGGTTTTTCCTGTTGCTTCGGGTGGTATTCATGTATGGCATATGCCGGCACTGGTAAGTATTTTTGGTGATGATTCGGTACTTCAATTTGGTGGTGGAACCTTAGGGCATCCTTGGGGGAATGCTGCGGGCGGAGCAGCCAATCGTGTTGCAGTTGAAGCTTGTGTTGAAGCACGGAACAGAGGCATTGAGCTTGAAAAAGAAGGCAAGGAGATCCTTTCAAAGGCTGCTAAACACAGTCCTGAACTTAAAATTGCAATGGAAACATGGAAAGAGATCAAATTTGAATTTGACACTGTTGACAAGATTGATGTTGTCCATAAATAAACCTAAAGAATTGATAGGCCAAACAAGTAATAATATGTTGTACCTGTCCTAAAAATTAATTTAGAAGGAGTGTAAGTAAAATGAGTGATGTACAAGATTATCATTCAAGTTTAAGCGATGCGGCCCAAAGTCGTAAATATGAAACATTCTCTTATCTGCCGCCACTGAGTGTTGAGTCAACTCGGGCACAAATTCAGTACATTGTTGACCAGGGTTGGAATCCTGGTATTGAACACACGGAACCAGAGCACGCTATGAGCAATTATTGGTATATGTGGAAGTTACCAATGTTTGGTGAAACAGATGTAGATGCTATTTTGGCAGAAATAGAGGCATGTCATAAAGCCCACCCAAAAAACCACGTTCGTTTGTTAGGCTTTGACAATTTTTCGCAATCTGCCGGTGCCGCTATGGTAATTCATCGTGGCGTTTCAGTATAAATAAACTAGATGCTATAGCAACCTTAAGTTAATTAATATCCATTATCAATGGATTAATACTCATTGACAGGGCTAATATTGCTAGATACCTTGTCGACAATAAATCATTACAGTTATTGAATATATAAATGGCAAAACTTGATAGATACATTGGCGTGCAAAACGATGTTTTTGGCGGAATGACGGTGATTGGAAAAATTATTAGAGATGCCTGGGTATTTGGTCTAATTGAAGAAACAGAAACTTGTGAAGGTTGGAATTTTTCTGGCATTGATCATTTGCTGGACAAGGTGAATAAAGAATGGGATAAATATGGCTGTTTAGTCAGTAATTTACCTGAAGAGTTGTTCAGGAAACATCAAAGAATTCATGGTAAGGCTTTTCATGATGCGCATGATGCTGGTTGGAGTGGAGAAATTGATGCTGATAAGTAAAGTATGAAATTAGTTTTGCTGGCAAATAGTGGAAGTATATTTTTTTAAATATCTGAACATAGAGAATTGTTATGCCTGGTACTGAAAATGTTATGGATGTCAAACAATATTTAATTAAAAAGGAACCCTATTATGAGCCAGTTGGACATGAGTTGGCACTTTATAAGTCTGCTTACGATGTTCGTATGCCAATGATGATTAAGGGGCCTACCGGTTGTGGAAAATCTCGGTTTATTGAGTATATGGCTTGGAAACTGGGTAAACCTTTAATAACTGTTGCCTGTAATGAAGATATGACGGCTTCTGACTTGGTTGGACGGTTTTTGCTTGATAAAGATGGTACCAAATGGCAGGACGGACCCTTAACCACCGCAGCCCGAATCGGTGCGATTTGTTATCTTGATGAAATAGTTGAAGCTCGACAGGATACAACGGTTGTAATTCATCCATTAACTGACCATCGTCGTTGTTTGCCGCTTGATAAAAAAGGTGAGCTAATTCAAGCGCACCCAGATTTTCAATTGGTTATTTCATATAACCCAGGCTATCAAAGTTTAATGAAAGACTTAAAGCAATCAACCAAGCAGCGTTTTGGCGCTTTGGATTTTGATTACCCTGATGAGCAAAAAGAAATTAATATTGTCGTTAAAGAGTCCGGAGTCGATGGCGAAATTGCTGAAAAGTTAGTTCATATTGCCCAACGAGCACGCAATCTGAAAGGGCACGGGTTAGATGAAGGTATTTCTACCCGATTACTGGTTTATTCTGGTCAGCTCATTGCAAAAGGTGTGGCTCCAATAAATGCATGCAGCATGACCATGGTGACTCCATTGACAGATGATCCCGATATGAGGGATACATTGAATGCTGCAGTTGAAACATTTTTTGGCTGATTAATATTATGAAATAAATATTTGTTATTGCCCAAGTCCCATGTACTGAATATGAAAGAAATTTAATATGTCGATCAAGCTTGAAGATTACGAAGATTTTCTTGCCGAGTCAGCTCCGGAAGTTCGTGATGTCCTTGAAAGTACTTTTATTGAGGCATCACGTGTGATGTCACCATCCGGCCTGCAAGAGTATATGGAAGGCGCTAAGAGTTTATGCAAACTTGGTCGCGGATCGGGGATCGTGATTTCTTATTTGCAAGAAATGCCGTTGGTGGTTAAGGAGTGTGGCGAAGATGTTATTGGTGACTGTTTGTCTGCTGCAATGAAACTTACATCGATGACTTCAGGTGAAGTGGTTACGCTATTGTTTGGTAGTATGCCGACCGCGGCAAGTAATTTGGGTGATGCTGAGCTTTTTCGTGGCTATTTAACATTAATACATCAGCTGGCCTCAACTGCTTCACGTGGTGTGCGCCCGATGCTCAACCATATTGAAGAGCTGTTATCGAAATTAACGCTGAGTGGTTTACGAAGGTGGGCAAATTTTGGGGCTCAAGCATATCGTCGAGATTTTAATAATCTTACTTCTTATTTTAATCTAGAATCCGCAGATAGTCGGGCGGTATTACAAAAAGAACGGCGTGGCGTTCTGTTTATCAAAACTCAACGCAAATTAAATTTTTATCTTCGAGCGCTATGGGGACGTGATTTTTTTCTGCGGCCAACAGGTGCTGATTTTGCTGATTTCCGTCCATTTATCGAACACCGCATTCTGCATCTCCCTGATGCATTGGATAATTATGGTGATATTTCAGGGCTAGAGCTTTACCGTGCAACAGCCGCACATATGGCTTCACACATAATGTATTCAACTAAGCCTTTATCTGCTGAGGGCCTAAGTCCGGCACAAATGTTTTTTATTGGGCTAGTGGAAGATGCGCGAATTGAGTATAAAGCAATCAGTGAATTTCCTGGTTTAAAGAAACTTTGGCGATCGCTAATGAATGTGGCTAGTGTAGAAAAAGTTGAACACTCGACAATGCCGAAGCTGGAGCTTTTTTCTAAGATGCTGCTTGATGACGGGGTTACTTCAGAAGATGAAGAGCTGGCACAACTGGCGCAAAAATTTCATGAAAGCATTGAAGAAAATCAGGATAACAATATTTTTTGTTGGTACTTGGGTTTAGATATTTTTAATTTGTTTTCGTCACGAAAAGAAGTACCAAGCCTGAGAATCCTCGAGCGTATTAATATTCCTTACCGTGATGATAATCGTTATATCTGGGAGATTGAAGAAATTGACTGGGAGAACGAATACGAATATGTGCCTGCCAGTCAGAGGCAGGTAAGGCGCCAGGTGAGTGTTGTTGAAATGGCTAATGAGGTTGATTGTGAATTGGCGGGAGATGATGCTCAGGAAATCTGGACATGTTCAACGGAAATGCGACCCTATGAAGATGATTTGACTGATAAAACAAAAACTTTTAATGAGTTATGGGGGAAAGAGCCGGTATTTGAGCCTTATCATTATCAGGAATGGGATTACCAGATTCAGCTATATCGGCCGGACTGGACGATGGTATTTGAACGCCGTCAACCGCTTGGACATCTTGAAGATATTATGGCAATCATTGATGAATATAAACCCATTGCTCATCGCATTAAACAAATTATTGATCTATTGGCTCCCGAAGGTGTTCAGCGGGTTCGCAATATGGAAGATGGAGATGAAATAGATATTAATGCTGCAATTGATGCCATGATCGCGATTCGTATGGAAGAACAGCCAAATACCCGGATTACCATGCGTAACGTGCTGAAGAACCGAGATCTATCAATTGTATTATTGTTGGATTTATCAGAGTCTACAAATGAGTTTATGAATGATTCGAACAAAACAGTACTTCAACTGACCCGAGAAGCGGCGACTTTGGTTGCAATTGCAATGGAAGGCATTGGTGATCCTTTCGCTATTCATGGTTTCGCTTCTGATGGGCGTCATGACGTACAATATTATCGCTTTAAAGATTTTAACCAACACTTTGATGATGAAGCAAAGGCACGTCTTGCTGGGATGAGGGGTGGCTTATCTACCCGTATGGGCAGTGCCTTACGCCATGCAGGTCATCACCTGTTGAAGCAACATGAAAAACGTAAGTTGATTTTGTTAGTTACAGACGGTGAACCAGCAGATATTGATGAGCGTGATCCTCAGCATTTGCGCCATGATACAAAAAAAGCGGTAGAAGAACTCTATAGCAGTGGTGTGCTGACATATTGTTTGACACTTGATCCGAATGCCGATGATTACGTCAAAAGAATTTTTGGCGCGAATAACTATACCATTATCGACCATGTGAATAAATTGCCCGAACAGTTGCCTATTTTGTTCGCAAGTCTGACGGCATGATGGTGCTAGACTGTAATCCAGAAGTTGTTAAACTAAGCTGCTCATTCAAATCATTCTATTTTGAAAAACTAATTGGTTAATCATGATATTCTTGATACACCAAGTTGCGGGGCATAAATAGATTATTTCGTTATCTTGAAAAACACCATCAAAGTATTATTTTTTGATGCAAATTGCCCGCAGCTTATTTGAAATGAAACAAATTCGAGTTCTGGAGAATATTTATGGTTTATCGAGTCATATACCTCAGCATAATGGCTAGTTTTTTGTTTATCTTACCAGCAATGGCTGAACAAGCGAACAAAGTATTGCCAATACAACATCATGGACATCAACAAAAGCATCTCCAATATATTGGGTTGACAGAGTCGGGGACTGATCTATTCGCCACGGTTCAGGAAGTTATCCGTAAGCTGGAAGCTAACCCTGATACCGACTGGTCAAAAGTTAACCTGGAGGCTTTGCGTGAACATCTGCGAGATATGTTTGAGTTTTCTTATAACGTTGATGTCATTTCACAACAGTCGATTGAACAAGGGGTCAAAATAAAAGTCAAGCCAACAACTGCTCATGCAAAAAAGGCGCTGGCAAAGGTATTAAGTGCTCATCCCATGATGTTAAAAATGGAGGCTGGCTGGAATATGCAGTCCCAGCAACAAAATGATTATTATGAGATAACCGTCACTACAACCAAACCAAATGAAATAGATAAGATCAGAGGCTTGGGATATATTGGATTGCTGGCGTATGGCAACCATCACCAACCACATCATTGGTCAATGGTGACAGGCCAGGATCCACATAATGGGATGCATCACCAATAATATCATTAGACCAGAAAATAGTTTGGGTCATGATTTGAGCAAGAGATTCATATTTGGATTCCTTGTTTTGAGTGGCGATACTTTTAGTATGAAAAAATCAGTTTTTCACTCTTCGTGTAAGCCCAGCACGGGCGTGAACTGATGAGGTGACAGTCCTCTGCGGAGATATCCATCGGTCGATAGTAAATACTGGAACGATTCAAGTCCAAAAATCGGCATTGTTGAACCACGGGTAGCTCTCCTTGTTTGTTGATCCATGTTCTTCGCTGCGCCCGATCTAGTGACCGGGCGCTTTGGATAAAAAATCATTTTCTACCGTCAACTAGGCTGACATTTACCGTTAGGGTTTATATCGCTCAATTCCATTTTCTATTTTTTTAGTAATTGCTTTAATTCCGCGCTCAGTTACCTTTCTATGGTTACCTTTTAATTCTATCTCATAACGAGCGACAAGACTTTTTGTTTTAACATTTACCAAGTTAACCATGATATATGAAAATAGAAAACTTGGTTTACTGTGTTGTCCAACAATTACCCATTTAGCGCCAACTTTTTCACCCAGAGAGGCGGCAATATCATGAAATTTATACAAGTAACCAAGACCAGCATTTTCAAGAGCATAGTCTTTAGTATTTATTTGAACAATTTCATATTCATCAAGGTTTTTGATTGCACTCTCAAGTAGTGGTTTAAATGAAGTGGTGCGGATAATTTCATCAGGCGTATTTGGTAATGAAGTAATGTCATTTAGTTCAAAATCAAACACAGCAATTTTAGTTGTCTCAGTTGCAATAACATTAAAAGTTATTCCAAAAAATAATGCGACTCCTAAGCTAATTTTTTTTAGATTCATTTTAATACCTTTTTGAAACCCTAACGCCTGCATCAGATGCCGCCGGAAGTGGTGGTGTGACTGGCATGATAGTCAGCTAGCTGGTGAAAGTCCAGCCTTTGCCCTGTGAGAAGGGAAAAAGTAGGCGAAAGCATGTGTGTGGAAAGGCGAGCAGCCTGAATTGGTTGTATTAAGAGGGATTAGAGTTTCATAAGCGTCAATAGCTTCACGCAAAATTCCCGCAAGGAAAAATTGAAAGGGATTTCAAACGGGCCAAGCCATTGGTTTAATGGTGCCCAGGGACAGAATCGAACTGCCGACACGAGGATTTTCAGTCCTCTGCATCATATTAAGCACAAACCGCGCCAACTGTACCTAACCCCTTGTATCTGCTTGTTTTGAGTTTAATATTGTTTTATCTTGTTTGTCATTAAATACTATTGTTTGCTATTATCAACCTAACACTGGCATAACACTGGGAGTTTTCATTGGGCACTGACATACTAAGAAGATTCAATTTCACACAGGCAAAAGTAAAGGGGATTCAGTCGCAAGGGCGCAGAGTTGATTATAAGGATTTGTCACAGCCAAAACTCCGGCTGCGGGTCAGTTCTACAGGGGCAAAGTCTTTTCTGGTCTATATGTGGCATCCAAAGCTTAGAAAGCCGGTTAGTATCACTATAGGTAAGTTTCCTGATATTAACGTCACTGAGGCGCGAAAGAAGGCGCAGCAAATCATCATTGATGTTAGTAATGGTGTTGTGCATTCTGATGAGAATAAACGCGCCAAAGCCAAGCTGGTTACATTGAGAGAGCTTTACCAATACTATATTAAGAGTAAAGGGCAGAAGTTAAAACCATCAACAATAAAGGATTATGGCGCAAAGCTTGAGCAACAATTTAATGACTGGCTGGATATTCCTGCGGAAAGGATCACTGAGCAAATGGTATCAGACCGTTATAACAATAATGGGTTAAAGAGTAGCGCAGGGATCAGAACGCTTAGAGCTATTTTTAATTATGCTGTCAAGCATGAATTAATCAGTAAATCACCAATTACCAACAAGCTGGAGGTACGCCAGGAAAAGAGAAAGGACAGATTCATTCGGTCAGACAAGCTAGGGATATGGATTGATGCCGTTAATTATATAGGCTTAAAGAATAAAAAAGCACAGGCATATTTACTGTTGCTGCTTTTTACAGGTTGTCGGAGTTCGGAAGCTTTAGGCGTTCTTATTAATGATGTTGATTTTAGCAATAACTCTATTGTTGTCCGCAATACTAAAAACCGATCTGACTTTACTATTTATTTACCTGATAGCCTGATTCCATATATAAAGCAAATTTATGATTCTGAAAATATATATCTTTTCCAAGGTTCAGGCGGTAGTGGCCATATGTCAGTTCCGCGAAAGCCTATGAATGAAGTAACGCGTTTAACAGGCATTCAATTCAGTTCACATGATTTAAGGCGCACATTTGCAACCATTGCTCAGGATGCAGGGGTGAGTATTGGTCTAATAAAAGAACTATTAAATCATTCAAGACAGGGCGATGTTACGTTGGGTTATATTCAAACTGAGGCAAAGACTTTGCGCCGCGCCATTAATCAGGTCAGTGATTTGATAGTTTTAAATATTAAAAAATAGTCGATTACAAACAATATAAAATTGAGAATCAATCGACCGCACAGAATACTATATCTACAACAAAACCGTTTCTAAACCCATACTATATTAGATTTCACAATGACCAGTCGTTAATGGTCTGTGATTTCAATATTTGAGCGACACCTGGTGCCCTGTACTTGAAAATCTACTGGCTTTAAATTTTTTTTAATTATTTTTAAATTTTTAAAAGACAATTTAAAGCATTGATTATTAATGGTTTTTCATCCAGTCTGGCTGTTTATCCACAAAGCTAAACATATTATTTGTCAATTTGTCAAGGCTCAAAACACAAACAGACTGATATTATATGTTCATGTTTAATTTTTTAGAGTAATGAGGAATAAAATTATGAATGAATTGAAGCTGTTACGAGAAAAAGAAGCGGCAGAACTTATGGGTATTTCAGCTCCAACTTTGCGTAAATGGAGAATTAACGAAACAAAAGGAGTTGTCCCTTATGTGAAGATAGGAAAAAGCGTTAGATACCGCTTAAGCGATATTCACGAGTATGTCGAGAAGCAGCTTGTAGCGTATTAAATCAATACAAACTTATACCAATACAAACTTATACCAATACAAACTTATACGCATAAAAAAACCGAAAGAGTCTGCACTCAATCGGCTTTAATGTTTAACAAATGACTGGAGTAAATCAAATGTTATTTATAGAATTAATCTTTACGCTAATACCGTTAGCGTTTATATTCGCTTTATTTTTTTATCCAAGGCTTTTTATCAAATCAAGGAGGGTCAAATGAGCCAGCTTGAGAGTGATATTATAAATCATTTCGGCCTGAGTGTCAATAGGCCAGAGGTAAAAATAACATGTCCAGTGTGCAAAAGAGACAAGGTCAAGGTGTCGCTAGGGCATACGCGCCCTATAGTTGCCCATTGCTTTAATAAGGAAACTTCTTGCTCATACACTGACATATTTAACAGCTTTAAGCGGATTGTCAATATGCCTGCTAGTAATACTATTATACAGGAAGGGCAGAGAAACAAGCAAACCTTGCTTGATATTGAAAACGCTTTTGTTCGTAGCAGGACAAGTCGTTTTGTTCCGTTTGATCCTGACAAGCATAGCAACGCCTACACGCAAAAGAAAAGACTGTCTGACTTTTACAAGCTCAATTTCTGGGACCTTCAAGGGCTGGTTTATGATGAAAGAGACAACCGTTTAATTATGCCTATTTATACGTTGGATGGAGATACACTTGAGTTAGCCACATGCCAGTTCTTGACAGGAGAGGGCAACCCTTACGGGTTAAAAGGCATCTCTACAAAAGCCTGTTTCTTTCCTATTGGCGGCGCACAGGCTTTTTATCAAGCGATTGACAATTACACGCCTATTGCGCTTGTTGAGGGGCTGGCTACTGGTTTGGCAGTGCGCCGACTAGCAAATGGCGGTTATCTAGTTCTTGCCGTTACAGGTATCAATAATTTTGTTAATGTTGTTAATGCGTTTAAAAATAGCATTGGATCAGTTACTTACGTCATGATGGATAACGACTACGGTAAATCAAAGCAAGCGGCTGATCGGTCAGACCAGGTGAAGGAACAGCTTGAAGCAATGAATATAAAGGTGCATAGACCTGTCGAGGAAAATAGCGATTATTTCGATCAATGGCAAGGAGGGCTTGACCATGGATAATGTTGATGGTTTAGAGACCAATGACTCACTGGATTCGGCTTATGAGCTTGTAGTTGAGGAACTAGGCGAGGGTGACGCATTAACCGGCCTGGACCCGCGAAACATTAACTATGACGCGCTCAAAAGCATGACTATCAAAACACGTATAGATTTCCTTGATAACTGCTCACAAGCGGCAGCAACAAGCTATATGGATGATATAACTAATATAGCATGTCTGGTGGATGATGAGGCAAGGGCACTTGATTTGAAGATAGCCAACAAACTTATTTATTGGCGGCGCGAGATGATGAATGCCTTTTTATATTATGTTGAATCTAACGGTGTGGTGAGTATAGTTAATGGAAAAAAAGAACCTAGCCAAAAGACACCCGCCGCGTTCAAGACTGATTATAATCTCAAGGTTGTTACAGGTGTTGTATATAAGGAGGTTATGGGAGGCAAATTTGAGCGGGTAGTGTACCGATCACCAGCAAGCAAGGACTGGTTAGAATGGAAGCACAGGCGCAACTATTCAACGACTGAGTATTTGCCATCCGGCAAGGCGTCAGAGGAAGGTGGCGTACTGAATCTGTTTAAAGGTTTTCCTCATGAGGCTGTAAAAGGCGAGGAAAAGGGAGAGCAAGGGCTAAAACATATTCTTGAATTTTGCCGTAATATTATTTGTGCAGAGAATGAGGAACAATTTGAGTTCTTAATGGATTGGGTAGCTCACTTCTTCCATTATCCAGATACCAAACCCAAATCAGCCATAGTATTGACATCAGGAGACCGCGAGCAAGTTGGCAAGAATGTATTTACTAACATGCTTGTTAAACT
>Ga0256839_1005287_pt1 | contig 12016 bp, 11 predicted proteins | sample 354166metaG_FD_185968 | JGI IMG/M metagenome (GOLD analysis project Ga0256839, IMG submission 185968) | Hydrothermal vent microbial communities from Mid Atlantic Ridge, Atlantic Ocean - 354-166 | ecosystem: Environmental > Aquatic > Marine > Hydrothermal vents | place: Atlantic Ocean: Mid...
GAGAGCCTTAATAGAACTAATTAAAAAAGAGATTAAGGAGACATTTAGAAATCCAAGATATCTTATATTCACCATATTGTTCCCCCTAATCCTCTTCCCTGCAATTGGATATCTATATAGCTTCTCATTCCAAACATTTAGGGAGAGAGTAGCCACCGCAACAGTATTGATTATAGACTATGACGAAGATATGCTTAGTCAGTTATTCATAAAATATTTGAGCGATACTTTAGGAATCAATACCGTGGTTGGATCTATAGAAGATTTGAATAGAAGCAAATATTTAGCTGCAATCATAATTCCGGAAGATTTCACAGAGAAACTCAGAAACCAAGAGCCTGCTCAAGTAGAGATATACTCAAGGATAGGTTCCCTCTCATTCACATCCATGGGGATAGCTACATTTGGGGACACATTAGTAAGTAGATTTGAAAATTTTCTGAGGCAGGATTTGCTGAATCAGAGTGGTCTAGACCCTGATTTCTTCAATGAAATGATACAGACAATAGATTATGTATATGTTGAGGAGTGGGACAAAACAGTTACATCCGAGCAGCTAAATGCCCTTGCATTCCAAGTCTATTTTGTACCTTGGCTGATATTTGGATTGATAATTTCAATACTCCAGGTATCCGCTGCTATGCTTAGTGAGGAGAAGGAGTATAAAACACTTGAAACTTTATTAACACTACCTATAAACAGGAAGATACTTGCACTGGAAAAGATAATTGGGAGTATGATAGTCTCCCTAGCAGCTACAGCTTCATATGCAGTGGGCTTTGTAATCTACATTTATTTTGGGGCCGACATATTCCTAGCAAACTTCCCAGACTTTAGTATATCCCTCGACTATACAGTAGTTCTACTACTCCTCCTCCTATTCTTCCTAACAACCCTCATAACAGGTGGACTGGGACTCATTATATCGTTATTTACCCAAGATACTAAGACAGCCGAAAGCTTATCAGGCGGTGTATCAATGCCGATACTCTTTCTAGTCTTGATGGGGAGCTTCATAGATTTAAGCACACTACCAAATTATGTGATAGCGATATACTATTCACTTCCATACCCATATCTCATGAAGAGCTTTGAATATCTCTTGGTAGGTAGGACGGATATGTTCTTCCTAGGCATAGGTGTGAACCTAGCCTGGCTAATCATAATATTATTCATCTTAGCCAAGATGTTCGACAGCGAGAGACTACTTACAATGAAGGTGTCTTTCGGACGTAGAAAAAAGAAGGCAGTAGAGGAAGAGTAAATACATTTACCACCTATACCAAATATATTAGATAATGAATAGTAGAATACCCGGATTCTACAAATATTCGATGGAGGAGAGGCTCAATAAAATAGCTGAACTTGTAGGTCTAGAACCAGAAGATATAAAAACTCTGAGAAGCTTTGGTGAGATAGACCCAAGCATCTTAGATGCAATGATAGAGAATGTAATAGGAGTATATCCACTCCCATTTGGTGTTGCCGTAAACTTTAGGATTAATGGGAGAGACTATCTAGTTCCAATGGTTATAGAAGAGTCATCCGTAGTTGCAGCCGCAAGTAACGCAGCCAAAATAATGAGGGAGGGGGATGGAATAGAGAGTAAAGCATCCGAACAGATGATGATTGGCCAGATACAGCTAATAAACATAAGAGATTTCGAATATGCAGAGAAGAGAATAATCGAGAATAAAGAGAAACTACTAGAGATAGCGAACATGCAGAGCAAAACATTGAGACGTTTAGGAGGAGGGGCAAAGGATTTGGAGATTAGATATATTGAGACAAGAAGGGGTAAGATGATGGTCATCCATATATATGTGGATGTAAAGGATGCAATGGGTGCAAATGTCGTTAATACCATGTGTGAAGCACTGGGCCCCATAATTGAAGATTTAACAGGGGGTAAAGCCCTACTTAAAATATTATCTAATCTAGCTGACAAGAGGATCGTCAGGACGAGGGTTAAAATTCCAAAGGATGTTCTCGGAGAGGATGTAGTAGAGAAGATAGAGTATGCATCGGCTTTCGCGGAGTCAGATCCATATAGGGCGGTTACCCACAACAAAGGTATTATGAATGGTATAATAGCTGTTGCTTTAGCTACTGGACAGGATACCAGAGCCCTTGAAGCAGCTGCCCATGCATACGCCTCTAGGAATGGGAGATACACAGCTCTCTCCAGATGGTACCGGGATGAAGAGGGTGACCTAATCGGTGAAATGGAGATTCCAATTGCAGTAGGTATAGTTGGGGGAGCTACAAAGGTCCATCCAACAGCCCAAATAGCTCTTAAAATATTGGGTGTAAAGACTGCTAAAGAGCTAGCTGAGGTTATGGCGGCAGTGGGACTCGCCCAAAACTTCTCAGCAATAAGAGCCCTTGCAACAGTGGGTATACAGAAAGGTCATATGAAGTTACATGCTCGAAACCTAGCTATAATGGCTGGAGCCAAAGGCGATTTAATAGATGAGATTGCAGAGGAGATGGTTAGAGAAGGTAATATAAAATATCATAGGGCAAAAGAACTGCTTCAGAAGTATCAATCCAGATAATTACAGGGAAAAGCTTTTTCCTTATCCATTAATTAAATATATTTTAGGATGAGTTGGAGAAGCATAGATAAAATCCTATCGATAATATTTGTCATCTTAATCCTGTCTACATCCATAACTCTAGTCTATTCTATACCTCGAAATATAGCTGAAGAACCACAGCGAGAGGGGAACGCTACATATACAGAACCACTACCAAAGTTATTTAATAGCACACCTGAAGAGTTGGATACAAAGCTTCTAGAGATTATACAGAAGATGAATGAAGCAATTAACATTACTAAGAGAGTTGACTCCTCCGCTGCAGAAATATTGGAGGGCATCAGAGACTCCTATATAACCAATATAGCCACTGGCAACTTTGACGCCGCAGAGAGAGATATGAACACATTCTCCCAAATACTTGAGTCTATAATGAGAGACAGAGGTTTCTATTCAGAGGTTGGGATTGAAGACTACTCTAGATTAAGTGATGTAGTTATTGACCTCTATATCACTAGCATCTCATCAGACGAATTGGGGGAGATTGTCAACCCACCTAGAGATGTTACATCACCACCCCCCGATATCATAAAGGATTTTAACGTATCCATCACCCCATCAATGGGGTTATCTCCATCGTTAAACATCCATCTAGTCGGATTATCATATTATATAACAGTCATTATAGCCTTAGTTGGTGTAGGCCTCCTACTCTACTTCAACCGAGAGAGAATTATAAATGTATTAGATGAAGTCTCGATCAGACTTGGAATTAGGAAGCCTCCCCACCAAATCCAAGTAGATGAGAAGAATTTTTACAGGGTATTTCTCGATATAGCCAGGAGGAGGGGCTATCCAAAGAAGGACTATGAGGGACCCGTAGAACATATATTCAGGATAGACGACGAATATCTAAGGAGTATAGGATATGAAGTTGCATATGCTTTTGAGGATCACAAATATGGATTGAAGAAAATAGATGAGAGTAGATTAAATAGGATTTATAGCCTCCTACGAGGGAGAAGATGATATCCAAAAGGATTATACTTATACTTATACTCCTGCTCCTATTCCTAGGAGCCGTTTATGCCAGCCAGAAAAGGGTTAAATTACCTATCTATGAAGGTACACTCCATCCAGAAAACATAGATAAATATGGTACATCATCATTCATAGAGCTTCTAAGAAGTTATGGATTCAATGTATTTGTTGGAGGGACGAAAGACCTTTTAAACGGAGGATATGGACTATACATCTTAATAGGTCCGGATGTAAAGATATCTCCTGGAGAGGCTAAAGAAATATTAGCCTATGTCATGGGAGGGGGAAACGCATTAATAGCCAGTGAATTTGATGATATAGAGACAATACTAAAGTTATTTGAGATATACCCCTCTAACCTCATTAATTATCTTAACCCAGATAACCTTAAAGACCCATTCATTGAAGTTTCATGCTCGGTATGTCAATCATTCAATACAATGGAGTTGGATCTACCTAACAGTTTCATAATAGCCGCAACACACGATGAAGTCAATAGAGAATTCACTATTATTAACCAGGGAGATGATTACATGACTTATAGATACTCCTCAGAGCTAATTACTTTCACAGCAACAGCAACGGGGAGGATAGTAGACTTAAACGATGAATTTAAATCACCCATTTCCAGGGGATTATTTGGAGAAACCACCACAATAAGGAATTTATTATACACCGTGGATATACTTCGGTATACAGTATTATCAGGAAATAATGTTGAGGATATCGCTATATTCACGGATGAATTCACAATGATATTTGTTGAACTAGAGGAGGGAGGAAGGATAGTATTCCTATCTGATACATCTCCCTTCATAAACTTCTACTTAGAAGGGGGTAAGACAACGCCTTTAATAAATGATATCCTCGGTTTCCTCCAACCCGAAAATGAAAATATACTTGTAGATGTAAACCACTATGACATTATAGAGGCTTCAATTAGACTCCCACATCTAGGGAGGATAATTCTCGAGTCTCTACATACTTATTTAAAGGAATTTGAGAGGGAATATGCATCCATATTCTCTGATAACACACTCCTATTGATGGGCACTATATCTCTGGTAGGCCTCTCAATGTTTACTTCACTGAGAAGATATTTGAGAATCAGAGATGAAGCACAGTTGGCAGGCGAAGATGTGACAGAGAGGGATATAATCATATCAACTGACACATTAATACCGATGAATGATATATATGGAAAGAACTTCAAAGAATTCGTGATAAATACTTACAATTTTACCTCACTCCTGATATATGAGTTATTCAGCGCATCTATAGAGGATATATTAGAGAGGAAGATAGAGGTTGATGAGGAATTATATGAGTCTGTGAGATACATCTCATCAATTTATAACAAGATAAGGAGAAAAATAGTTTTTCCACCTATTTTTAATAAGAGGAGTATAGTTAGAAAGCTCCTTAAATCATTAGATACAATATTATCAAGGGGAGGTGTGAAGAGATAATGGATATAACTTTTGTGAGTGAGACTTGGAGTAGAATTAGGAACCACCTAGACCAAGTAATAATTGGCATGGAGGAGACGAAGGAGGAGATTTTTGCCGCATTGATTTCGATGGGGCATATACTTTTGGAGGGCCCACCTGGTATAGCGAAGACTACTCTAGCCAAGACATTCGCTAGTCTCCTCGACTTAAATTTTAGTAGGATACAATTTACACCAGATCTACTCCCGTCAGATATTATAGGAACAAAGATCTATAATCAGAAAACAGGTGAATTCGAAACAAGATTGGGTCCTATATATTCGAACATTGTTTTAGCCGATGAGATAAACCGTGCGAGTCCAAAGACCCAGAGCGCCTTGCTGGAGGCTATGCAGGAGAGACAGATAACTATTGAGGGAGAGGTATATAAGATGCCTGAGCCATTCATGGTAATTGCAACTCAAAACCCAATTGAGATAGAAGGCACATATCCACTTCCTGTTGCCCAGTTAGATAGGTTTATGTTTAAATCACATGTGGACTACCCAAAGAAGGATGAGTATATAGAGATTCTTTCTATACATGGAGGGACCGAAGTTAGGAGTCTAGAGAAGATTATAGATAGAGAGGTAGTCTTGAATATGAATATGGCCTTAGATAAGGTAACGGTATCCAGGGATATGATGAACTATGTAGTTGATATAGTCGACACAGTCTCTAATGACGATAGACTTCAATGGGGTGTTAGCCCAAGAGCTGCTCTACACCTTCTTAAGGCTTCTAAGGCATATGCACTGATGAATGGAAGGGATTATATAGCACCAGAAGATGTGAAGAGGATGGCCTACCCAGTCTTGAACCATAGGATTATCCTCTCCACGGAAGCTCTATTTAAAGGGGTATCCCCCAAAGATGTGATAGAGGATTCTCTTAGGAGGGTAAAGGTACCTATATGAAGCAGGTAGCTGTAGGGATAAACAATTTCGGTAGGGTATTAATAATTGCAATTGGCTTCACAATTGGATTTCTCATACCCATAATCTACCTCGAGACAATTCCATGGCTTATATCCATTCCAACTACATTCTACATATTCATTATATCAGGCTGGATATACTCGAGGATAAAAGCTACGGTTGTAGAGAAACTAAAGATTAGAAGGATAATTCCAGAGAGGATATTGGATGGAGATATTGTGGAGGTAGTAATTGAGATAGTAAACAACTCTTTTATTGGAGTATATAATGTAGAGTATATAGACTATTATCCAGAAACCCTTCATCTGGTGGAGGGCTTCAGTAACAAAGGTACATTGGCTATTCCACCCAAGTCCAGAGTCGAAATCAGATATAGATTGAAGGTACAAGGAATTGGGAAGCATCCATTCAAGGCATTCTACCTCAAAACAAGTGATATATTAACCCTCTACACAATCGAACTCTATGATGACGAACTCAAGAAGGAGTATATAAGGTGTTATCCAAGGAGCTTGGCTGAGTTAAATCAGTTATCCCTTTACGCTAAAAAGAGATATCTATCTGGCTTACACAGGACGGTTGAGCTTGGATACTCTATGGAGTTTAAAGATATAAGGAAATATATACCTGGCGATGTAGTCAAATTCATTGATTGGAAGGCAACGGCTAGGAGAAACCGTTTAATGATAAGGGAATTCCATAGAGAAGTTGAGAATGATATAGTAGTGATGATAAGGATATCGCAGGGTATGTTGGCAGGTAGACTTGGAAAGAGAAAGTATGACTATATCGTAAATTCAATATCAAGGCTGATGATGGAGATGATAAATACCTCTGATAGACTTGGTATAGTAATATTTGGAGGTGTTGGACCGTTAATCAGGCCGTTATCTAGAGTTAGGATAACGGGCTATAGAGAGATCTTAGATATACTTACTGAAGTCCCCTTCAAAATAGAGGGGAGAGAATGGACTCCAGAATATAGCATTATACTCTCCAAACTTAGGATGAGGGGGAAGACTCTATTTCTATATATTACAGATCTTGAAGATGAGAAGGAACTCGCCTTGATAGAGATACTACGGCTAATGAAACATACTGTGTATGTGATTAGCCCATCAACAACTAGATTTGCGGTTGAAGAGATGGAGGATATGGATAGACTCGCCTTCCAAGTCCTAAGGTATAGAGAGGATCGGCTTAGAAGTGGCTTAATGGATAGACTTCTAGCTATGGATGTCATATCTATAGATGTAGGTCCAGAGACAATTTTGGAGGAGATATTGGAGAGAATAAGCCGCTTCAAGAGGTTGACTCCAACATGAGTATGATAAGGAGATTGGAAAAGGAGTTGTTTACACAGTACATTCCATGGATAACCTATATAGGTATTATGATGTGGATACAGCTATCAATTACGGGTACATTATCCAGTGCAATACAAGAATATGAAGGTTTATATGGACAAGCTGCATCGATATATGTAAATATCGTGGTTCCATTCATACTCGTGTCTGGTATGCTACTTAACACAGTCTCATTCCTCATTAGGAGGACGTGGATAGCCTTCTTCTCAGTATTCATAGTCATGCTGGTTAGCTTCATAATATATTATGGCCTCTCATATGCCATTCTCGTAAATGGATTACTTCCATATAAGTTTTTTAGTGAGGTAGTCTCAAATATATTTCTAGACCTCTTCCTAGCTCTAATCCCTACATTACTATTTACATACCTATTGAACATATTCACAATAGATAGAAAGAATGTGAGTATCAAGGTTGAAAAGAAGATGTATATACCCATCGACCTCATCATAGGTATCTCACTTACAGTTGGACTCGCACTCTTCACGCTATACCTCAACCAATTATTTTACTCCGCCCTCTTGGGAGCCTTGGAATATGTTCCAATGGAAATAGCTCCTTTAATAGGTGATTTTATAAACATGAACTTAGGGCAACTTCTCATTATAATGGCATTCCTCTCCTTCATAACATATATAGTATATGGATTGGTAGAGCCGCTTACCATATATCTAGGGGGTTTAACAGGACAGGCTCGAGATATAATACAATATGAGTACGAAAAACTTACAAAGAAGGATTATAAATTGATGAATCCAAGTATTACATATGTTCTTATAAGGGGCATCCCATATTTAGGATTAGTTCTACTAGTCTTCACTTACAACTATCTATTTATAGACAATCTAATGGTTGTATTCAACTCAGGTAACATACCCAACCTGCTGATAAAGATGTTAAGCGTCTATTCAGAAGACATATTATCTTATAGCCATAGGGCACCAGTCACGCCAGGAGATATAAACTTAATCAATGTAATTAACTGGAGAGAGCTTGAGATATATATTGAGACATTAAGAGCCATAATCAGATTCCTATTTAGACTAATATTTTAGGTGTTACATAATCCTTTTTGATGAAATACATTATGGAATATATTCTCATCACAGTATCCATAGCGGTATTAATTCACTCGATAGGATATCTCCCTCTCAGGATAACATATTTTACCCTTGGTACGCTAACAGGATTTACAATCCTGTTTATTGGTATAAATAGGATTATAAGGAAGGTGAGGGAAGGTGAAGACAGAAGTATTAATAGGTGAGATAATTTCCATAATATTGATTGGTGTTGGGCTATACTTCATAATACTAGGTATAGACTTATTGCAGCCAGGTAAGTATGCTGTGGTAGCTGGGGTAGCCTCACTTGCAGCAGGCCTTTTAATAATAGGTACATCCGTAACACTCCTTAGAACCGTTTTGATCTCAATAACCGCTGAGAAGAAGGAAGAAAGTATATAGGAAGGTTGAATAACCTTATGGATAAAATATTTTTTACATGCCTGTATACAAGAATAAAGATAGGAGGTTTTATCCCGTAGATTGGGCGTATAAAACGTCTGTAGCGGTTCTAGGTGCTACGAGGGAGAAGGGATTTAACTATAATATGCGACACTTTAAAATCGAGGTAGGAGGCTATATCCCTCTACATAGACATAGTAAAGTATTTCATCTACAATATGTACTAAGGGGTAGGATGCGTCTAATAATTGGTGATGAGGAATATGTTGTAGGTCCTGGAGACGTATTATATCTACCTAGTGGTAAGCCTCATAAATACATTAATATTGGTGAGGAGCCAGTGGAATTCCTCTGTGTTACTCCATTATATGCTGATGAGATGGAGTTATTAGAAAAAGTTGGTGAATAGCTTCACCTCCTTAGGAATAACAACACGGCGCCTCCTATTGTACCAAGTAAAATAAGCCATCCAAACACATGATGAATAATCCTAAGTGTTTCCATATGCTGGACAAAAGCTATATATAGACCTATAAGACCCTGCAAACCCAGTAGACCAACCAATCCAAGATATAATTTCTTTGCTAATCCCTCTCCACCCAAGAATGGGATGTGGAATAGGATTAAGAGAATCACCGCTATTGTTATATGTGTATGTAGACCTCCTACACCGAAAGACTCAAGGTTTAACCCCAGATACACCTGAAAAGCAGCGACTAAAACTGCCAAACCAGATGCTATATAAACCATCGAACCTCTCATATTCAATCATTAATGTTAAAGGTATAATATTTTAAATGGTCTCTAATTGATATATACACTCTACATAATGTAAATAATCTATATAACACTGTTAATTTTCTCAGCGTTTAAGCTTATGAATGAAATATAAGGGTATTCCACGAATATCATCCATCATGGAATATATAGATGATATACTTATGATAGCCAAGATCGAGGATAGGCTAAAGAGGATTAGACGTACTGGATGGCTCAAATCAAAGATTCATCATGCGGAGACAGTGTCAGAACATATGCATCATACAATCTTAATGGCACTTCTACTGAGAAAATATCTTGATACTGAGGTTGACTGGGTAAAAGTTTATATCCTCTCTGCTATTCACGACATGGGGGAGGCCTATATAGGGGATATTCCACATCCACTCAAGACTGAGGCAGATAAAAGTAGGGAGTTAGAATACCTTAACACTATACTCAGAATTTTCAGGCTTGAGAATCTACTTAATGAGGTTGAGGAGGCTGAGACTCTAGAGCATTACATATATAAATTTAGTGAGCTTCTAAGTACATATAGCCAGGGAATAATTTATCTAGAGAGGGGGTATAGAGACCCATATATCTTCGAAATTTTATCAAATACCCTGGAGAGGATGGAGAAGATTGCAGAGAAGACAAATATAGATACACTTAGAAAAATAGTCTCTGAATTAAAAGACTACTATAGGAATATAGTGTAAAAACCATATTCATATAACTATTGAGAGTATATTCCTTACTGATATGAGTAGAAATGAGGAGCCGCCCCCTCCTTTGGAGGGAGGGGGTGGTGAAAAACCTTTGCTCATAACTTTGATAGAGAATAACATATTCAGATATGGCTATAGCCTGAGATATGTAAGGCCTAGAGGTTTCAATAACGCGGAGGTATGGAGCCCAGATAGGATAGATGTAGAGCCCGGATTCTCAGTTAATCCCTACACAACATTTAATAACGATATAGATAGGTTCGAGGTTAGAACGCCAGATCCATTAGTAAAGCTGGGAAGTAGATTGGCGGGATCATATGTTAAGGTAGGTGGATATGATAAATTCCCTTTTAACACAGGTCTGGGTTGGAGCATCGCCCTAAGATATTGGAGAAGAGCGATACCTTGGCCAAGGCCATCAAACTATGTGAGGGAAGAAGGGCCCTATAGACTTGAGAGGCTTGAGTCAGATGTACTCGTCATAGGTGGTGGAATTTCCGGTTTACATGCGGCTCTATCTGCGGCTCAGCTAAAATTGAAGACCGTGCTACTAGAGATGGATTACTGGATTGGAGGTAGGTATCCCCTTGTAAATAAGGATGATATGGATGGCACAAGCCTCACCAACCTGGCTAAAACAGTGGAGAAGTTGGGAGCTAAAATCCTCTTAAACACCGTATTCCAAGGATTCCATTCAGACTATCCATATGCCATTGACTGGAGGAGGAGAGTACTATTTATCCTGAACCCAAAGGTATATATATTTGCAACAGGCCATTATGAAGTGCCACCTTTACTAGAAGGTATAGATATTCCGAAATGTATTCCATTCTACACCTATATGAAACTGGTCAAGAGATTTGGGGTTAAACATTTTAGAAAAGTCATTGTATATGGCGGGGATAGCAGGGTTGAAAGTCTAAAAACATTATTTGAGAAGGAGAAGGTTGACGCCATATTCCTCGGTTCAGAGGTGGATGGATTCACATCCTATCCTAATATTGAATATCTTAGAATATCTGGAGAAGATGCATTCGAATATGTTGAGTTAGAATATAATGGTGGAAGAGAGAGGATAAAGGGTGATATATTTATATATTTAGGTGACAGGGTAGCCAACAGCTGGTTGACTCTCCAGATAGGTATTACACACCTATTTATTGATGGCTTGGGTGGATACATTCCATGGCACGACATAGAAGGATCTACTGAAAAGGAGAACATATTTATAGCTGGATCGTTGGGGGGCGTATACAATTTCAATTATGATGTACTCACCGGGCTGGTCGCAGGATTAAAGGCTGGAGAATATCTTGGGATCGACATCGATGAAGAGAAGAGCAAATTTGTTTCTCAGATTAGAGAGATGCTCGATAAGGATGAGAGAGCCGATAAACTTTTTGGAAGCATATTTAGGAGGGAGAATGTATATCCAAATAAGGAGTTTAAACTCTATAGAGATAAATCTAAAGTTATCCTATGCAGCTGTACCGATGTATCCCTCGAAGATATTGACCACTCTGTAGAGAGACTTGGTACACACGATATAGAGTTATTAAAAAGATATTCTGGAGTCTTAACGGGAAGATGTCAGGGTAAGCTATGCCTCTACAATCTACATAGATATCTCCATAATAATCATGGGAGGATGATACGAAATATACACCATAGGATTAGGCCCCCA
>Ga0256839_1005288_pt1 | contig 12016 bp, 6 predicted proteins | sample 354166metaG_FD_185968 | JGI IMG/M metagenome (GOLD analysis project Ga0256839, IMG submission 185968) | Hydrothermal vent microbial communities from Mid Atlantic Ridge, Atlantic Ocean - 354-166 | ecosystem: Environmental > Aquatic > Marine > Hydrothermal vents | place: Atlantic Ocean: Mid...
TATTCTATTATTGATACGCTTGTTAAATCATTGGAAACTACCCATCAAACGAGTACTTTGGTACGCCCTGAATCCCTTGCTCATTATTGAGTTGATGGGCAATTTGCACTTTGAAGGGGTTATGGTTTTTTTCCTATTACTGGCTTTATGGCTATTGGTACAATCCAAATTTCTATGGTCAGCCACAACAATGGCATTGGCTATCGCTGCCAAATTACTGCCATTAATGTTTTTACCTTTCCTTATCAAACGCCTAGGGTGGAAAAGAAGCTTTCAGTATTTCACCGTGCTTGGTCTTGTGTTAATCGCTTGCTGGCTGCCTTTATTTAATGCCCATTTTATTGAAAATTTTGGTAGCAGCCTTGATTTATACTACCGCCGTTTTGAGTTCAATGCTTCTTTCTATTACCTCATGCGCTGGTGGGGCTTTGTGGTTGAAGGCAATAATCTCATCGCATTTATTGGTCCTTTATTAGCCTTGACAGTCTTATTGGTCATTCTGATTCGTACTTATAGAGAAAACGGTGAAAAATGGCTCGATTTACCTGATTTATGGCTTTTTGCCATCACTTTTTATCTGGCTTACGCCACTACGGTACACCCTTGGTATGTAGCTTTACCCGTCATTTTGTCTCTATTTACCAATTGGCGTTGGCCACTCGTTTGGTCTGCTCTTATCTGGTTAACATACATTAATTACAGCACTGAATCCTATCATGAAAACTTATGGGTTATCGCTTTTGAGTATTTGGTAGTGATTGCTTTTGGGTTTTGGGAGCGCAATCACGGTCACTAAAACCATTGTGGTTCTTCATCTAAGAGTTTGCTGGGAAATTAAAGATTAAAACCACCACAGACCTGCCTTTCTGCGGCCAGAATTCTATGATTAATGCAGACAGGAACACGAGAACACAAAATCTCACTGATTTTTGTGGGATTCTGTGCTTTTGTGCTTTAGTGGCTATTGCTCCATTATCCTATTCTTAGACTTCTTAGACAGGTAGCCGCAACTATCTAAACGAACGCCCTCCCCATTCCGCTGCTAAAATATTATTCAATAAATTGGCCTATCTTAGAGCATATAAGAACCACCCGACAGATGCGTAACCGATTATTATCATCCCTTTTTTTTGTTTTATTGTCCATTGTATTCAGTCCTGTTAGTGGCCAAAACAAACTTATTGAGATCACTAATGCCAACGGTAAAGCTGAACTGCCTTTTGAGTTAGTGAATAATTTTATTGTTGTTGATATTACTTTAAATGGTTTTTTACCACTTAAGTTTATTTTTGATACTGGTGCTGAAAATACCATTCTGACCCGATCAACTTTTAATGGTTTTGTAGATATTGATTATAGCCGTAAGATTAAATTATTTGGTTCTGATCTGAAAAATGATATTACAGCTTACATCGCTCGTCGGGTAAATATAGACATAGGGGATAATCTCAAAATTGCACAGCAAACAATGTTGGTACTAGAGCAAGATTATTTTCATTTCGAAAACTATACTGGCGTTGATATTGATGGTATACTAGGAGCCGATATCTTACGGCGTTTTGTTGTTTATATCAACTTCAAACGAAGTATTATTACTTTTCAAGATCCAAGTAGGTTTAAAAAGCCCCGCTCATCATATATTAAAGCAAATGTTGAATTTCATCGATACAAACCATATCTTTATCTCTCTTCCGAAATAAGTACTAATAATGATTATGAACTAAAACTATTAATGGACACTGGTGCCAGCCTTGCTATCTTACTCTATACTTTTGGTGACAGCCTGTTCCAACTTCCAGAGCATTTAATCCGCTCTAATCTAGGTTTTGGGCTGGGAGGAAGCATAGAAGGCTATATTGGTCGTCTTCGTCGCCTTTCTATTGCAAATCAACATCTTGAAAATATCGTTACTAATTTTCAGGATGTGCCTTTTAATGAATTTCAAGATAGTATTTTTCTTAATGATAGGAATGGAATAGTAGGTAATGTTGTGTTAAGCCGTTTCAATTTGATTATCGATTATATTAATGAGACACTTTATTTACAAGCCAGGAAACAATTCAACAGGAAATTTAAATTTGACCGCAGCGGTATTAATTTGGTCGCTTTAGGTACTAATCATAATAAATTTATTGTCCTTGAGGTCATTAAAGGAAGCCCGGCAGACCTTGCAGGCATCCAAAAAGGAGATGAAATCAGATCTATTAATGGTGTCTCTACGTTTTTTAAGTCACTAGAATCCCTTATTCGAGCATTTCAAAAAAAAGAAGGCAAAAAAATGCGTATTCTCATCAAAAGAAATGAGGAGCGTATTTATTTTGAATTTATACTTAAAGATTTAATTTAATACTTGAATGCAGGGCGAAAAATAGATTGTCTTTAAGGTTCTCTACCAACTTGATGGAAGATGTTTGATTGTAGGGCCAGTGCTTTTTAGAGGAAGTATTTTCAAAAGGAAAATAGAGGAAAAAGATGTTTATAAAAGTATCGTTTATTTGTGCTCAGGTACTTAACAGTAGCTGAAGACTTTTTTTCCAAAACCAAGAGCAAGCATAGAGCCTCAATGCTTCTTTTTATCAAAACGACAGTAGAACCATTCTCAATTGATTTTTATACCAAAATTAGGTTTTTAACTTCTACTTTTTGTATATTTGTCGTGATGTTTCATTAGTGACGAATTTCATTTTTATAAAATTTTTGAATGATTTTCGTACAAGTACCAAAGACTGTTTCTAATTATAACGTTTTGTTGTGATAGTGATTTTTTTATACAAAACAAGCTGCAAATAATGATTGAATGATCACAGTATAGCATTAGCTCGTTTTGTTATTCAATTGTTCATCACTTCAATCTGTTATAATCAGGACTATTCAAATACAAACTCCAGTAATTTGAAGGTACTCATGTTCATTTTGAACATTCAAAAACATCTCCTTTACCTAATAAAAACACAGACCTGTTTTCCTATTTTCTTTTGTTGCTTTTCAAAAGCAAGGAATGGGAATGCTTATGAAAGCAGCTAAACACTTTTTATAGAACCCTTTTTCATCAACAAAAGGGAATTTATAATAATAAAAAAACACTAAATAATGGATAATTATGATAACACAAAAGTAAAAAGTCACTGGAATGAACGGTGGCGAAAAGTAAACACTAAATATCCTACCAAAACCTGTGATTATTATATTTCTGACTACGGTAGAGCTAAAAGTGTTGATAAAATCACTGGAAAGGAAAACCTGCTAAAAGGAAGTATTTTAAAGACAACAGGCCATCGTTCTTTGAACCTGAGACTCAAAGAAAATAAGAATCAACATATTTATATTCACAAATTCGTTGCAGAACAGTTTATTGAAAAAGACAGTGAAGATCAATGTTTTGCCGTTCATATTGATGGCAATAAAAAGAACAACCATTGGAGTAATATTGCTTGGAAAAACCGAAAAGAATTAGTAGCATTTCAAATTGAACAGGGCGTTTTCAAGAAAGAAAACCGAAAAAAACCAAGCAATGAAAAAATGTCTGACGAAAAGGTGTTGCTTTTACTCAAACGAATAAAAGAAGGCAAAACAAAGAAAAAAATACTCGCTAAAAGCTTCGGGATAACGCCAATGCAATTGAATAGAATTGAAAGAGGTGAAAACTGGGGGCATATTAGACTAGAAGATGAAAAAGAAGAGAAAAACACACCTTCGTTTTCTATATTCAAGAAAAAGTAGATTTATCGTAACTACTTATCAATATTTTATATCAATCAAGGCTTAAAAGTATTGACAAAATGGAATGTGAAGCATTATTCAGCGTGTTGTTAGCTTATCAATCCCCCATCACGTAATTTTCACGGCCTCCTCACTCCATTTCCATAACTTCCTGGCAGCAGCCTCATCACAAGCAAGAGGTGATGGTTTTCGACAAGCTTGATTTTGATCAAAATAGCGGCCTTTTACACCATTCACCTCTGGGCTCAAAGCAAGATAAACGGAGCTACGAGCACCGCAATGGGTAGGTCGCATAAATGGTTTGTACAACATCCACAACATGATGTAAAAACAGTTGGCGCCCTTGTCGACAATACGGGTTCTGACCACGCCTGGGTGCAGGCAATTACTACTAATGTCTGGATATCTCCTAGCCAGTTCTCTGGTAAACAACACATTAGCCAATTTGCTTTGAGCGTAAGCTTTCATACCATCATAATGCTCACGACCTTTTTCACCTCTTAGATTATCATAATCAATCTCCCCTTTATAATGAGCAATGGATGCTACATTAACAATTCTGGAAGTTGGCGATAAGCTTAGATGCGGTAATAATAGGTCTGTCAATAAGAAATGCCCCAAATAATTGGTTGCAAACTGCATTTCTATCCCCTCTTTAGATAATGCCAATTCACTGGAAAATATGCCAGCATTGTTGATTAGAATATCTAGTTGATCGTAGCAATCCTGAAAGACTTTTACCGCTTCACGAATGGAATTATGATCGGCCATATCACACAAAATCCAATCTATCGCAGTCTTAGCTGTTCTATGCTTGAGGGTTGCAACAGCAGCTTTTAGTTTGGTAATGTTTCGGCCACTAATGAGTACAAATAAACCTCGTTCCAGCAATACTTGTGCTGTTGCCAGGCCTATGCCATCATTCCCACCTGTTATCCAAACAATCTGCTGCATATATTAAAAAGGATATGTTTTCTATTAAACTCTGAAAGTTGTGGAAAAGTTGAGCAAGCATAAAAAAAGAAAGTGCAGCAAAGCCGCACTTTCATAATAGAAAACTAAACCCCAGTTATAAATCTTTAGGATTTCTAGGTGTATTTAAATGATGTTGAAGGGAAAACGCTACTGTTTTCTCTTTATTGTTGTGCAATGTAAAAAAATATTCTGAAATATAAAAAAGATGGTAAAAAAAGAATACTTTTTCATTTCTAAAAAACCAATATTTAACTTAGAGCTTGTTTGGAAACCTGCATTCAAATAACAACTTCCACAGACCGCTGATCATGAAGTCTTTAAAACATATTCGTAATACATCTTTATATGACAATAAATAAGTAATTTTGTGATCGCTAAAACAAGTCCTATGTCTATATTAAATTTAGATGTTTCCGTACGGGAAAATATTCAAAAATGGCTCAATGGTAACTATGATAAAACGACCAAAGCCGCTATCCAGTCAATGATTGAAAATGAAGAGTATACCGAATTAACGGATGCTTTTTATAAAGAACTCGAATTTGGGACAGGTGGCCTGCGTGGCATCATGGGCATCGGTTCTAATCGTGTTAATAAATACACTTTTGGGATGGCCACACAGGGGTTTAGCAATTATTTGCTGGAATGTTACCCCAATCAGCAAATCAAAGTAGCGATTGCGCACGACAACCGCAATAATTCTGATACTTTCGCTAAGATGGTGGCCGATGTTTTTTCGGCCAATGGTATTTATGTTTATTATTTTGATGGGCTAAGACCTACGCCTGAATTATCTTTTGCTGTTCGAGAACTGGGCTGCCAGGGAGGTGTCGTGCTCACCGCTTCTCATAATCCAAAAGAGTACAATGGTTATAAAGCTTATGGTGAGAATGGAGGCCAATTGGTGATGCCTCATGATGTGAATGTTATGAAAGCGGTCAGAAAAATTAATAGTATTGATGAAATAAAGTTTGAAGCAAATGAAGCTTTAATTGAGAAAATAGGCAAGGATATTGATGATAAATACCTTGATTTACTAGCACAATACAGTTTATCTCGTGAGGCCATCAAAAGACAGGAAAATTTGAAGATCGTCTTCTCTCCTATTCATGGTACGGGTGGTGTTTTAGTGCCTCCTGTGTTGGAGCGTTATGGTTTTAAACAAATTCATCTGGTTGAAGAACAGATGGTCGTGGATGGTAACTTTCCAACCGTCATTTATCCAAACCCTGAGGAGCAGGAAGCTATGTCGATGGGTATCAACAAAGCCAAAGCTATTGACGCAGAATTGGTAATGGCCACCGACCCCGATGCAGATCGTGTAGGTGTAGCTGTCAAGAAAAGTACTGGTGAATATATGTTGTTGAATGGCAATCAAATCGTATGCTTGCTCACTAAATATATGCTTGATGCCTGGGAAAATACAGGAAAATTGACGGGTAATGAATATGTGATAAAGACGATTGTTACTTCTTATTTAGTAGATAAAATCGCTGCCAGCAAAAAGGTAGTTTGCTATAATACGCTTACGGGTTTCAAATTCATTGGCGAAATTATGACTCAATTAGAAGGCAAAGAAACCTTCGTTGTTGGTGGTGAGGAAAGCTATGGCTACCTGATTGGTGAGCACGCTCGTGATAAAGATGCGGTGGTTTCCTGCGCGATGATTGCCGAAATGACCGCTTATTATAAGGACAAAGGCCATAGTTTGTATGATGCGCTACTCGATATTTATTTAGAATACGGTTATTACAAAGAAAAACTGGTTTCTATCACTAAAAAAGGCAAACAGGGAGCAGAAGAAATCAAGGCCATGATGGAAGGTTTTCGTGCTAATCCTCCTAGCACTTTAGGGGGCTCTAAGGTTGTCATGTTGAAGGATTATAAAAGTCAGGAATCAAAAAACATCTTGACAGGAGCTATTGAAAAAATTGACCTTCCCAGCTCTAATGTACTTCAGTTTTATACGGAAGATGGTAGTATTATTTCTGCTCGCCCTTCGGGAACAGAGCCTAAAATCAAGTTTTATTGTAGTATCAATGCACCTCTAAATGCTAAAAATGAAGCAGAGCAGCTTGAAAAAGATTTAGAGATTAAGTTGAATAAATTATTGAAAGACCTTGGAGCGTAGGTAAATGTAAGTTCAATAAATGGATAAATACAGGCACAAAGGCCTAAGAAGGCAACTGGTAAACACACTAAAAAGCAAGGGCATCAATGACGAACTGGTGCTAAAAGCGATTGGCCAAATACCGCGTCATTTGTTTTTTGAATCTACTTTTGACGAGTGGGCTTATCAAGACAAAGCTTTCCCTATTGCCTGTAAACAAACCATTTCACAACCTTATACTGTCGCTTTTCAAACAAGCTTACTGGCGATCAAAAAACGACAAAAAGTACTCGAAATTGGCACAGGTTCTGGTTATCAAGCCTGCGTTTTAGCTTTGATGGGAGGGCGTGTTTTTACGATAGAGCGCCATCAACCACTCTATATTCAATCAAAAAAAATGTTTCAAAAAATCGGTCTTGATCGCATCCGAAGTTATTATGGTGATGGGTATAAGGGACTTGGAGAAATGGCTCCTTTTGACCGCATCCTCGTCACTGCTGCTGCTGTTGAAGTACCTCAAGCACTTAAAGACCAGTTGAAAATAGGCGGCATTCTAGTTATTCCTGTCGGAAAATCGGAACAGCGTATGCTTAAGATCACACGCCTCAACGAAACCGATTGGCAAGAGGAAGATCATGGTGTTTTTAGGTTTGTACCCTTTTTGAAAGGAAAAAGTGAGGAGAGATAATCATAAGTATTGCGCAGAAAATAAATCACCATTTTTCCTGGTTTTTCAAATAGTTAACACACCTGACTGGCTTAAAATGAACCGTTTAGTTAACTATTATGAAAAACAAATCTGTCTAACTCGGCGTAGCTAGGTAGAATCGTAATTTATTTTCGTGCTGCTCCTAAACAAGAGTCATCCCGAATTTTAAGATTGCTAAATATTGATATTTTTCTTGTCACAAAAAATAGGAAGCTAAATTCTTAGATTTAAAAGAATAAATACTAAAATTCGAGATGACTTATGTTTGTGCTTTGGTGGCTATTGCTCTCATGTTCTACTTAAATGAGTGGTGAGGCTTACTCCTCGTCGTCTTCGGAAATTAAAATCATATCGCGCTGAGATTTAAACAAATTCAGCCCAAAAAGCGTCAAGTTTTTATACTCAGAAAGCAAATCAAAATAGAGTAAAGTGTTTCTTGTACCTACCGTACCTTCTTTAATTCGTTTTACTTGATTTTTAATAGTTTTCTTGACTGATTTCAATAATTTAGTCTGATAATCAGTCACCTCTTCTCCATCTGCTTCAGTGATTTCACCTTTTTTAATGAGTGACAGTATTTTAAGAAAATAAGCTTTCACTTCAGCATTTAAGCCGTATAATTCCTCAATTTGTACATCTGTAAATGGTTTATGTTTATTAGCAGTATGTTCTTTAGATGGGCGAACCAAATGAGAAGAACTATGAGCTAGCTCTCTTAAATAATCAAGCACCTGAACGTAGTTATGCATGACTTCCAATGTTTCTTCATCCATGTTTTCGATGGCCACATTTACATTGTCTTTCCATTTTTTGGTTCTACGGTTAAAACGGTCAAAATCCTTGTTGACAACTTTTAACTTTTGCATATCTTCCATTTGTAAACCTTCGATTACTCTATCCGCAATTGACAAAACCTGCATGAAGCTGTACTCTATTTTTTCAATACCCTTATTTATAATTGTAGCCGTTGTTAGTTTTTCACCCTGTTCTGCAGCTTCATCAAAAGCGGCCTCCTCCGTTTTCGAAGTATGTAATTTGTGTGTATGAAACATCATATATCCAGCTAAAACAATAATAGTAAACATGGCGAAAGCACCCCCGTAATAAAACGCAAATGCTATTGAAGCTGCTACGACTGAAGCCGATATCGCCGTCATAAACCAGCCCCCAACAACAGACATTACACCAGAAATTCGATAAACAGCACTTTCTCGTCCCCATGCACCATCCGCAAAAGAAGTACCCATTGCAACCATAAAAGTAACGTAAGTAGTACTCAATGGTAATTTCATTGCTGTCCCAATTGATATCAAAATACTAGAAACGACCAATGTTCCTGCTGCTCTTGCCATATCAAAAGTAGGCGCTTTCTTTCCTAGTATTTTTTGCTCATGTTTAAATGGCGTTTCATCAAACCGACGCTCTATTCTTCTTACAATAACAGCAGGAATGATGCTTTCTAATACTTTACCCATTTTAATAGACCCTCTAACCAAGCTTCTCGCTATAGCAGAAGACCTGAAGCGTTCATCACCGCTATCCTGCCTACTTAAATCCAATGATGTTTTGACAACAGAACGTGCTTTTTTAGAAAAAAACAAAGTTACCATCATAATGACACCTGCCAAAAGCAATAATAACAGTGGCGTAGGTACTTTGCCTGCTAAAGCCGCCATCATCAAAGTGTTGGGATCAGCCGATCCGCTTGCTACAAAGGTGCTATAAGAAGCAAAACCCGCCAATGGAACCCCGATAAAATTAACCAAATCATTGCCAGCAAAGGCCATTGCTAAACTAAATGTTCCTACCAAAACAATGAATCTCAATATATTAAAACGCGTAAATAGGTTTAAAATAAAAAACAGTAAAGTCCAAAAAATAAAAAAGACGATGACTAACATGAATGTATTATCATGAATATAGGCTTTAATATCTGCGGTCATAAAAGAAGCACTTTTAGCCCCTTTTATAAGAATAAAAAAGGAAATAGCGGCAATAGAAAAACCACCCCATATTGCAGAAACAAACTTGTTGGCTTTTTTAATGTCAAAAGAAAACAAAAGCCTTGTTATATACTGAAAGAAAGCCCCTGCGGTAAAGGCGACGACCACCGAAAGTAATATTCCTGATATGATCTCAAATGCTTTTTTGGTATTAATATAATCTAAAACACCATCTGTTCCAGCATCTATAGACGTTCTGATATAAGCTATCGCCAAAGCAGCTCCCAATAATTCAAAAACAATGGAAACGGTAGTAGATGTAGGTAGGCCAAAGGTGTTAAAAACATCCAATAATATGATATCAGTGACCATCACTGCTAGGAAAATGATCATTATATTGGAAAAACTAAATAATTCTGGATGAAAAATACCTTTTCGAGCAACCTCCATCATGCCGCTAGAAAAAGTAGCCCCAAATAAAACACCAAAAGCAGCAATAGCCATGATGGCTTTCATACTGGCAGCTTTTGAGCCAATAGCAGAATTTAAAAAATTCACAGCATCATTGGTCACCCCGACGATTAGATCGGAAGCAGCCAATATTGCCAAAACAACTACTAAGATTAAGTAGAAAGTGTTCGTATCCACGATTGTTTACATTTTGTTTTAAAATAATACTGCAATATTACGGATTCCTAGTTCACAAAACTGCTTGAATTTAATTTTTACTACCTTTTTTGAAAAACTTAACATACAGTTAACATTGATGAGAAGGGGTGGGATTGAACCCCGACGAGGCGAAGTTTGTCGAGATGCCAATAAGCGAGGTTTCGTCAGCAAATGAGCTTTTAAAAAGCGGTTCTACTACTAATTTGATGGAAGCTATTTGATTGTAGGAGTGATGCTTTTTTAAGAGATGTTTTTTATAGCAGTACCTGAAGACTTTTTTCACCTACACCAAAGTATTGCGCAGAAAATAAATTACCATTTTCTCTAGTTTTCCAAATAGTTAACACGCCTGCCTGGCCAGTCAGACAGGCTTAAAATAAACCGCTTAGTCAACTATTATGAAAAACAAACCTGTCTAACTCGGCGTAGCCAGGTAGAATCGTAATTTATTTTCGTGCTGTTCCAAAGGCAGGCATCTTGTTATTAATATTATTATCCGTCAAAATAGCAGCAGAACAAAAAGGCCTAAACGTAAAGATACGGCAATACGGCAACACGTCTTTACTTGTAATTTTGAAATTGTTCCAGAATGCTGGGTTTACAAATTGGAAGAAAACTCTTTATCCACCAAACATTTTTCAGGTTTTACATCTTTACTGTCGTTGCTTTTCCTATTTTTACAAAGAGCTTATTCTAATATTATAGTATTCATTCATTCAAAATGAGTTTCAAAAACAAAGCCAGTGTGCTAATAGTCGGGGCAGGTAGAGGTGGCACTGCTTTGCTTGAAGTATTGAGTAAAGACCCTACTTCGACCATTGTTGGCATAGTGGATGTCAATCCAGAAGCTAGAGGAATACAACTAGCGAAAAGCATGGGTATTCGGGTTTCAAAGCATCCTAGAACCTTTTTAGAAGATAAAGATACAAGGGTTGATGTCATTATTGAAGTGACTGGGAATACTAAGATTCTGCTAGAACTTAGAAAAATTAAGTCATTAGAAACACGCATGATTGGGGGCATTGCGGCTAAGTATATCTGGAAATTAATCGAGACCTCAAAAGACAAGCAGCTTATTGAGCAAAAATACAAAGACTTAAAAGATTCGCTAAAAGGCCGTGTCAATGAAGAGTTAATTTTTGGGACTAATCCTAATATGCAGCTCATTAAACAGATGATTATGCAGGTTGCGCCCACGCCTGCTACTGTCTTGGTAACTGGAGAAACGGGAACGGGGAAAGAAATGATTGCCAGTACTATTCAGGAAATTAGTCATTTAAAAAATGAGCCTTTTATTAAAATTAATTGTACAGCTTTTTCTCCTCAACTGCTGGAAAGTGAGCTATTTGGTTATAAAAAAGGTGCTTTTACAGGGGCAATGAGTGACAAAACAGGCCTTTTAGAAAAGGGTGATGGTGGTACTATTTTCCTCGATGAAATTGGTGATGTATCATTGGATATGCAGGTAAAAATGCTTCGTTTTCTTCAATTTGGAGAAATTCGCCCTGTAGGGGCAACGGAAACTAAGGTTATATCCTGTCGAATTATAGCCGCCACCAATCGTAATTTGGAAAAATTAATACAGGAAGAAAAATTCCGTAAAGATTTATATTACCGCCTCAATTCATTTATTATTGAACTCCCTCCCCTACGCGAACGCAAAGAAGATATTCCTGTTTTGACGTATCATTTTTTGAAATTGGCCGTCAATAAATTGAACAAAAAAGTTAATGTCATCGCTGCCCGATCAATGGAATGCCTGACAGAATACGATTACCCAGGCAATTTGCGTGAGCTACAAAGCATCATGGAAAGAGCGGTCATTTTATGCCAAAATGATATTATTGAACCTCATCTTTTACCCGTTGCTGTGCAGTCAAAGGAAAATGG
>Ga0256839_1005289_pt1 | contig 12015 bp, 5 predicted proteins | sample 354166metaG_FD_185968 | JGI IMG/M metagenome (GOLD analysis project Ga0256839, IMG submission 185968) | Hydrothermal vent microbial communities from Mid Atlantic Ridge, Atlantic Ocean - 354-166 | ecosystem: Environmental > Aquatic > Marine > Hydrothermal vents | place: Atlantic Ocean: Mid...
CGCCCGGCAGATGATGGCGCAAGGGGAATATACAGCTGCGCATCAAATCCTGCACCAACTCAAAAATAAATCTGTTGATCAAATACAGGTTCAATTTTTATTGGGGCAAATAGCTGGCTTACAAAAGGCGTGGAAAGAAAGTATATTTATATATCGCGATATTCTTGCTTCACGGCCAGATATTGTGCGTGTCCGTTTAGAATTAGCACGAGCCTTTTTTGAAGTTCATGATGATAATAATGCTAAATACCACTTTAGTCGGGTTTTGGCAGAGAAAGAATTACCAAAGACTGTTCAGGTGAATATAAAACGTTTCTTAAGCACTATTCATTCACGTAAAAACTGGGCGCTTAACTTTTCCTTAGCTGCCAAACCGGACAACAATGTCAATACGGCAACTGGACAGCAAACAGTTAATTTGTTTGGGTTGCCTTTTAAACTTTCTGATGACGCACGAAAATCATCAGGACTTGGACTAAATGCCATATTGAACGGTGCTTATTTTCTTAAACTTGATGATAACATTAAATTAGAAATAGGAGGGGGTATTTCCCATACAGAGTATCTGAATGGAGCAGCCTTTGACGATACATTTGTTAACGGACAAATTGGCCCGATGTTTTCTTTTGGGACGACTGATATACGCGCTGTTGCTATAGCTGGCTATCGACGCTTCGGGGGACGGGGGCTTTTTAGCAATTATGGGGGCCAATTATCAATGAATAGTCGTATCTCAAATCAATTATATTTTGGTGGGGTGCTTGACATTCAATATCTTGATTATCTGACTGATGACAGTAGGGATGGCCCCGTGATATCATTAGTTGTACAAACTAATTATCTGGTTTCTCAGATACGCCTTGTCCGATTTCTAGCTGGGATAACGCGCGAAAGCACTAAGGCGGATACACTAAAAAATTGGCGTTATCGTTTAGGACTAGGATATAGGCAGCAAATGCCTTTCGGAATTACCCTTGATGCTTCATCAGAATATTCTTGGCGGCCATTTGACGAACCCAACGCTATTTTTGGTTGGGAACGTAAAGATAACTCTTTATCTGCAGGCATTACTTTGACCAAGCGTGATTTGACATTTTTTGGTTTTGTTCCTGTAATTGGCTATAATTATTATAAAAATAATTCTAGTTTAAGTTTTTTTGAATTCACACGCCATAGTGGTCAAATTGGCTTGACAAAAATATTTTGAAATTTATACTTTTGAACATTGTAGCTCGCCATAGTGGTATGCACATACTGTTTTAGTTGGGGGAATTAGTGTATAAAAATAAATTGATTTCACGTATTTTCAGTTCGTTATTAACCACCTCATTTCTGGTTCTTTCCGGATGCGGGGGAGGCGGAGCGTCGGGTGGCAACCCAACAATAAACCCAACACCTCCTCCTCCTCCCCCACCGCCGCCTAAATCGTTCCGTGAAGTTAAGGAGGATTTTACCTTTCTTGCCCCAATCGGTGCAGCCATAGCTGTATTTTCCGATAGAAATGGAAATCGTGTCCGTGATACAATAAAAAAAATTTCTAATGACAGCACACTGGATTTTGGAGAAAAAAGTGGTAATTTTGATCTGGATTTTCTTGAGTTTATAGGTGGTAGTGGAGTGGTCGGGAGATTTCGGGAATCTTTCACCAAGGACGACCTTGTAGAAAGTCGTTCTGATAATATTTTTTCTGTATTCAAGACATCTGATGCGGAATTTGCTTTGTTAAATCCGGGGTCTGCAGCCTCTGGTTATGATTACACCTCTTTGATTTTGGTTATTGATAATAATACTGGCGGTAATCAAGGGTTCTCAGCTGATATTGGGCTTATATCTGTAGTTTTTGGTTTCCCCACACTTCCGGATACACTGCCAACAACAGGCCAGGCAGAATTTCGGGGCGGCATTGTTGGAAATGCCGCTTTTTCAAATGGAGATTTTGGGGTTTTAAATGGCCCTGTGCTCATTAATGTTGATTTTGTGGAAAATAAAATTAATGGTGTTTTTGGTGGAATCACAAGTTCTCAAGTTCTGGGAAGTCTTAAATTTACAAGTTTTGTAGGAGGCGTAAGTGGGGACCTTCCTGATATTCGTTTTACAGCACCACTCGATAGAGCTACAGGGCTTTTTTCAGCTGATATAAGATTCGCTTCTCCAACCCCTCTCACTTTAGATCCGATATTAATTGCAAACCCGGGGGGAAGGGTCGAAGGTGGATTTTTTGGCCTATCAGATATGAATGGTCCTCCAGAAATTGGGGGAACATTACAGGTAAATAATGATTTATTGATGATTAATGCCGCTTTTATCGCGCGTCAAGGTGGGGCTGCTGAGAGTTTTAATTTTGACGGAATTAAACCACAATTATCTAATTTTGATACAATTCGTCCATACCCTGTTACGGGTATCGCGTCGGCATCTGTAAACGATAATTTTATTGTAACCTATGCTAATAGCAATGAAATCAACGGACAACGTTTTGCTAATCATACTATCCCGTTTCTTCCGGGAGAGTTTCTATTTCCTGAGCAATTCAGTGACTTTAATTCTTTTTATCGTAGTGACTTGTCAGGGGCTGATGCCCTCACGTTTGAATTATTTGACGACCGGAATTTTGATAATAACCGCTTTTTTCGTATTTCATTGGATACGGTGGATGCGAATAGATTTGATCTGGAGGAAGTTCGATTTGGATTTGCTGCGAACTTTTCTTTTAAGGATTCCTTCTTCGAAACATCTTCTTCGCCCTACTTTACAACATCACTAATCAGTCTTGATTATTTTATTTTTGGAAGTATTGCGCAGCCAACAGATCTGCCTTTAACAGGACTCGCTCAATTTGAAGGGGATGCTTTTGGGCAGTATTATATTTTTTCTCCCCTCGAAAATGGCCCAGCGTTAAACCAACAATATTTTGATTTTAATTCAAAGGTCTCAATTGATCTAAATTTTGCGACAGGCCTTACAGAGGTAACATTTAGTAACTATACGATACCGACAGCATTACTTGACTATATTGATGTCGGTGCTCGCGGGAATTTTTCCATATCCAGTGGGTTTGTAGGATCTTTAAATTTCTTTGATTCAAATTCTGTGGAAATTCCCTTTGATCCTTTGGGATCATTTCAAGGACATCTTTTTCAAACGGAACTTGGAGATTTGGAGCTTGGGGGTAAATTTAATTATAGTTTTGGAAAGGTGGGCAATAATTTTGCGAACGCACCGGAATTACGTATCACAGGGGCATTTGGGGCATCTCTGATTTCTATTGAAAATACTGGTGAGCCCTCACGTTCTGCTTCTGGCATTGCCGTAGATTTAGTGAATACTCTTATGACGGTTACAGATCCCTTCACTGGACAGAGTACTGATCAATTTGCTCACTTGACAAGCTTGGTCTCAGGAAACCCGGGGCAAGTTGAACGTATCTTCTCATATTTTGGGACATATAAGAGGGCTGGAACTTCTGGAAGTCTAGCGGTATTGTCACCATTCGATGAGTTGAACAGACTAACAAGTTTCAGGGGATATGCAAATATCACTAGGTCGGGGCCATCTGTTTTTATGGACTTTTCTTCTGCTGATATCACAAGAAACGCTGTAGATGCGTTTAGTGGTGGGACAACAATTGCGGAAAGAATAACAATAACGGCAGAGGTGCTGAGTAATGCATCAGGCAACGCTTCTTTCACTCTAATATCAGAAAAAACAGCAACAGGTGGAGATGAGCTATTGGCTTTATCCCGACCCGGGTCCGATGTCTTTGGCCTTGATTATGCCGGATTCGGGATTTGGGCACTTGAGGACCCATCAGGTGCCTTTAGGACGAATACATTTGTTTATGGTACATCCACACCAGAAAGTGACATTCCCGCCACTGGCACAGCAAATTATCAAGGTAAAGCTATAGGTATAGCAACGCAAGGGCCTGGATCTGCGTCCAGCAAAAACATTACTGTTGGTGTGGTTACTGGTGATTCATTATTAAATGTTGACTTTTTAGCTTCTACTGTTTCGCTGACAATTGATAACCTTGACCTTACCCTATCTGGGGAAAGTGGGACAATGAGTTTGTCCCCTATTACTGGAATTGGTCAAATCAATGGCTCTTCATTTTCTGGACAGTTTGATGGTAGCACAGGAAATGGTTTGGATTTTATTGGTTCATTCTTCGGCTTAGCTGCGCCCTTGCCCCCAGAGGTGGCGGGTTTATGGAATAAAAGGATAATTGATCCTCGTAATGCATCAGACTTTATTAATATTAACGGCGTATTTACAGGAAAGGCTCAATAGGGAAATCCTATGAAATCCCGTCATCTATTTCTGATTACAGGAATTTTCTATAATACAAGGCCTTTAGCTGCCTTTCAGCAGTCTGTTGTGTCCGGTTACCAGTGACCTTCGGTGAAGCAATCACGAAGGGGAAGTGCTGGTGCATTTTTATCTTGTTAAATATCCAGTTCCGCCACTTTATCCGCATTTTCCTGTATGAACTGGAAGCGTAGTTCGGGTTTTTTGCCCATGAGGGCATCGACCCGTTCAGAGGTATCAAGGCGGGTGCCTTCGGGGATCATAATGCGCAGCAGGGTGCGCTTGTCCTTTTTCATGGTGGTTTCTTTAAGCTGGGCGGCGGGCATCTCTCCAAGGCCTTTAAAGCGGCTGATTTCAATCTTGCCCCGGCCTTTGAATTCTGTTTCCATCAGCTCGTCTTTATGCTGGTCATCCCGGGCATAAAAAACCGTGCCGCCCTGGGCAATGCGGTAGAGCGGCGGCTGCGCCAGATAAAGATGTCCATTTTTAATAAGTTCGGGCATTTCCTGATAAAACAGGGTGATCAGCAGGGTCGCAATATGCGCGCCGTCGACATCCGCATCGGTCATGATGATGACTTTTTCATAGCGCAAGGCATTTTCATCATATTGATCTCCCGCGCCGCAACCAAGGGCGAGGTTGATATCGGCGATTTCCTGATTCCCGCGAATTTTATCCCGGGTGGCGCTGGCCACATTGAGAATTTTACCGCGAATGGGCAGGATGGCCTGGGTTTTCCTGTCGCGGGCCTGTTTGGCAGAACCGCCCGCAGAATCACCCTCCACAATATAAATTTCGGTGCCGTGGGGGGCATCCTGACTGCAATCGGATAGTTTGCCGGGCAGACGCAATTTGCGTTTATTGGTGGCGGTTTTGCGTTTTACGTCTTTTTCTTCCCGGCGGCGCTGGCGTTCATCCGCCCGCTCCAATGCCCAGGCCAGCAAATCATTTGCCATGGCCGGTGCGCCGCTCAACCAATGGTCGAAATGGTCGCGAATGGCATTTTCCACCAGTTTTGCGGCTTCTGGGTTGGTTAGCTTGTCCTTTGTCTGGCCCTGAAATTGTGGATTTTTTATGAAAACAGAAATCAGGCTACAGCTGTTGATAAAAATATCTTCGCCGGTGATGCTGGCGGCTTTTTTATTGCCAATCAATTCGCCGTAGGCTTTGATGCCTTTCAGCAAACCGGATCGAATGCCGGCTTCATGAGTGCCGCCGATGGGAGTCGGTACCGTATTACAATATGACCTGATATTACCGTCACCATATTCAGGCCAGCATACCGCCCATTCCACGCGGCCCATATCATCGGCGAGGGGGGATATGCCGTGAAAGTTTTCCTCCGTTACTTTTGGCCTTTTTTCCATTGAGCTGGTCAGATAATCATTCAATCCACCGGGAAAATGAAAGCTGTCTTTTTCCAGTATGCTGTCCCCATCCCTGATCAATTCAGGGTCACACTGCCAGCGGATTTCAACGCCCCTGAACAGATAGGCCTTTGATTTGGCGAGTTGATATAATCTGGCGGGTTTGAATTTGGCAGATTTACCAAAAATCTCATGATCGGGAATGAAGGTAACCTTCGTGCCGCGCCGATTATTTGTTGCGCCGATATTTTCAAGCTTTGACGTGGGTTTTCCGCGTGAAAAGCTTTGTTGCCAAATTTGCTTATCCCGCGCCACCTCAACGGTCAGCCATTCGGACAGGGCATTGACCACAGAAACGCCGACGCCGTGGAGACCGCCGGATGTTTCATAGGCTTTGCTGTTAAATTTACCGCCCGAATGAAGGGTCGTGAGAATAATCTCCAGCGCAGACTGATCTTTAAATTTTGGATGGGGATCAACGGGAATCCCCCGGCCATTATCAGAAATGGTGATTGAGCCATCGCTGTGCATATGGATTTCGATTCTGTTGGCATGGCCGGCCACGGCCTCATCCATGGAATTGTCAAGCACTTCGGATACGAGGTGATGCAGCGCTCTTTCGTCTGTGCCGCCCACATACATACCGGGGCGAAGCCGGACAGGCTCCAGTCCTTCGAGTACTTCAATGTCTTTTGCAGAATAATCAGTCGTTGTAACCGTCGTATCAAAAAGGTCAGTCATATGGGCGAGAATCTCTGAATAATATTGTTAATGGTTTTTGGATACACTATACGATCAAAGATAACAATATCCAGATGTTGATTGAAATTGTATTTTTTTAATTAACTGGCATACTCAAGTTCATGATAAATAATTGGCACCAGAAATAATGAAGCAGTCGGGGATAGCATTTTTTTGGGTCTATAGAAAAGAGGCTCTGTCACTGGCGGGCCTTTTTCTTTTGGGAATGGGGTTTGGGGCCACATGGATTTTCTACGATAATGATATAAAGGATAGGCAAAAACCCGAGACATCCTTGGCTTTTGAAGAAGGTCATAATATTATCGAGGTTGAAATTTCTGATATTATCTCCAAAGATAACCCCGAAAATTTAGAGCTTCCCGCAGAAAAAAAAGAAAAGGCGGCCCCTGATAGAGCAGAAACATGGAGATTGAATGCGGTAAAAGTCGCCGCTCATGTGGGGGACGAACCTCAGATTACGATCGTTATTGATGATCTGGGGGTGGTTAAAAATTTGACGTTGGGGGTTATCGGTTTAGAAGGCCCCTTAACGTTGTCATTTTTGCCTTATGCCAAGAATTTAAGGCAAATAACGCGGTTAGCGGCAAGCAATGGTCATGAATTGATGGTTCATTTACCCATGGAACCACAGGGGGATAAAAACCCGGGGCCACATGCCTTGCGCGTTGACGCGACAGACGGGCAAAATCTGAAAAATCTATATTTCAACCTGTCACAATTTGAGGGCTATGTGGGGTTGAATAATCATATGGGCAGTGCCTTTACCGAGGATAGGGCAGGGCTGAACATCCTGTTGGATGAGGTGAAGAAAAGAGGGCTGCTGGTGCTGGATTCACGCACATCGCGCGGGTCTCTGTTGGCTGACCTGGCATCGGACAAGAATATCCCCAATATGACCCGGGACTTTTTCCTGGATAATATGCAGGATGTGGATTATATATTGGGCCAGCTTAATAAGCTTGAGGAGATGGCAAAAAAAAGAGGCCACGCCATTGCCATTGGTCACCCCTACAGGGAAACCATAGAAGCCTTGACGTTATGGCAGGCCACGTTAAAAGAAAAGGGCATTGCCCTTGTGCCCTTATCCCATATCATGAAAAAGAAATATGACAATATTCTTCTGGCGAAGGGTAAAGAAAAAAATCCGTCACCACATTAATTCCTCACCACATTAATTATTGTATTTCAGGCATGCCGGAAAATCTGATGGCTTCTTCTGCGGCGCGAAATTGGGCGCGGGCCTTGGCCTGACATTCGGCATATTCTGATTCCGGATTGCTGTCGGCGACAATGCCGGCACCGGCCTGAACATGCATCACACCGTCTTTCACAATAGCTGTTCTGAGAACAATGCAGGTATCCATACTGCCATCTGCGGAAAAATATCCCACGGCACCGGCATATATGCCGCGTTTATCCATTTCCATTTCATCGATAATTTCCATGGCGCGGACTTTGGGCGCGCCGCTGACGGTTCCGGCAGGAAAGCCAGCAGCAAAGGCCTGAAGCGGCCCATATTCCGGTTTGATTTCGCCGCGTACCTCTGACACGATATGCATCACATGGGAATAAAGTTCGATAATTTTATTTTGGGTGGGCCTCACCGTTCCGGTTTTTGCCACCTTGCCCACGTCATTACGGCCCAGATCAAGCAACATAAGATGTTCTGCAAGCTCTTTTGGGTCTGCAAGCAAGTCATCCGCCAATTGTTGGTCTTCTTTGGGGGTCGCGCCCCTTGGGCGGGTGCCGGCGATGGGCCTGACAGTGATTTCACCGTCCCGAAGGCGCACCATAATTTCCGGACTGGAACCAATGACAGAAAAATCGCCAAATTTTAAATAGAAGAGAAACGGCGAAGGATTGGTTCTTCTCAATGCGCGGTAAAGGGAGAAAGGCGGCAAGCTAAAGGGGGCTGTAAAACGTTGGGAGAGCACGACCTGAAAAATATCACCGGCCTTGATATATTCTTTGGCTTTTTTGACCATGGCCAAATATGTTTCTTTTGGCGTATTCGATATGGGCTCTTCCATTTTCAGAAGATCATGAGACATTTTTTTTGACCCGGAGAGGGGCTGAGACAGCGCATGTTCAATCTCTGCTATTCTCATCTCTGCGCGGGCATAGGCCGTTTTCGCCGTTATATTCTTTTTGTGCCTAACGGGTGTCACAATGGTCAACAGGTCGGTTACTGAATCAAAAACCACCATAATGGTGGGCCGCAAGAATATGGCATCCGGAATGTCAAGGTTATCGGGCTTTGCAGGACCAAGCTTTTCCATGAGCCGGACGATGTCATAGCCCATGTAACCGATCAAGCCAGCGGCCGACGGCGGCATGCCGGCGGGCAGGTCAATAAGTGATTCTTCGAGCAGATCAGCCAGACTGTCCAAAGCGCCTTTATCTTGGGGGTAATAGGCTGTTTCGTCACGGGCCGCCGTTAAGGCGGACCGGTTGATTTCTGATTTGTCGCCAATGCAGCGCCATATGATATCCGGCTTTAAGCCAATGAACGTATAGCGCCCGCGAATGGCGCCGCCCTCGACAGATTCAAGCAGGCAGCTATAGTCTTCTTCATTGGCGCTCAGTTTCATAAAAGCAGAAATCGACGTTTCAAGGTCGGCGACCAACGTTGTCCATATTATCTGAGGTTTATGACTTTCATAATGCGCGTTGAATGTTTCGAAATTAGGTGAAACAGACATTATTGCTCCCGAGAATCCAGCTGATTATGAACCGCATTAACGGCTCTTTCGTTGATGATTACAGGTAGGCTTGTCTCCAAATATCGCCAATAATTGGACAATATGCGCTGTTGATATTCCTGCGCCAACAATTGTTTTAACTGAGCAGTCTGTGCGGGGGGCATGGCGGCATCTGGATGATTGCGGGACACCAGTTTAACGATGACGAAACCATTACCATCTGCGGCGGGCATTATTTTTGCGCGGCCTATATCCAGTTGAAATATACTATCGTGCAATGCCCGGGTGACTTTGCCGGTTTGATCATTACGCGTTAAAGTTACTGAGGTATAGCCCATGCTGCCATCTTTGGCAGAAAGATCTGCGAGGGGCTCGCCGTCCTGTGCTTTGGTCAGGATTTCATTGGCTTGTTCACGTGCCAGTTTTTTACGGGTATCGGCCATCCACATATCATGAACGCTTGTTTTAACTTCTTCGAAGGGACGCAAGGCCACTTCTGTGATATTGTCGACCACAACAAGAAAATATTCGCCGTCGCCCATTTCTTCCAATAATGGCTCATCACCCTCTAAAGTTTCAAAAGCACTGGCCAGAAATATGGGGTCACTGGGAATGTTGGGCAGAAGATCACCTTTTGAATTATAGCCCCTGGCATCAATATTCAAGGCAACATTCAGCTTAAGATTCAGATTGGCGGCAATATCAGATAAAGAACCACCGGCGGCCAATTCATCATTTATAAGCTCTGATTTGGTGTAGAGAAGATCAATCGCTTTCTCGGTTTTCAGATGATCTTCAACCTCTTTGCGTAAGTCTGCCGCTGTGGCCGTTGGGGCGGAAATCTTTGTGATGTTAAAAATCCGCCAGCCAAAGTCCGTTTCCACGGGGGCGGTATAAGCCCCCTGATCGGTGGAAAATATATAATCTGCAGCAGGGGTGCCGTATGAATCAACGGCATCCTGATGGGTGTTTTCGACCACAGTGGCATCTTCGGGGGTTGATCCTGTTGCGGCAATTATTTCATCAAATGTCTTGCCGGCATTCAAGTCTGCATAGGCTTTTTCAGCCGTTTCTTTGTCATCAAAAAGAAGCTGTTCGAAATCCCGTTTTTCATTTTCAACAGATGCTTTGGCAGCGGCGCCCATAGCTTCATCAATTTCAGCGTCGGTAACTGTTATATCGCCCACAAAATCCTTGATGGATAACGTGATAAACCGAATATCACGATATTCCGGGGCCATATAATTAGCTTTGTTGCGATCGTAATATTGTTTCAGGTCAGATTCGCTTGGCTCCGGCACATTCGCAATGGAAAAAGCCGGAATGGTCAGAATTTCAGCGGTTCTTTCCTCGGTCAGAAATTTTATAAAGATTTTCTCGACCGCATTTGGCACGGTAACTGCGCTGATGAGAGATGTCATCAGATACTGCCGTTCCAGATCCTTGCGCAAGACCTCTTCAAATTCTCCAGATGTATATCCACGATACCCCGCGAGATTTTCAAAAGTTGTTATGCTAAATTCTCCGAGCGTATCCTGAAAAGATTCAACACCCATAATAAATTCACGAAGTTGGGCATCGGTAACCCGAATACCTAAGCTATGTGCGGCATGGGCAAATGCCTTGCTCTGCACCAGGTCAGTAACCCATTTTCTTGACAAGCCCTGATCGATGACCATTTCACGGGTGACTTCGCCGTTTGATTGTTGCTGAATCTCGGAAAATTTATTTTGAAATTCCCGTGCATATTCATTAAGGGTCAGTTTGTCGTCACCGATTTCGGCAACTTTGCTGCCTGCGCCGCCCAAAATGTCGCCGCCGATACCCCATAGGGCAAAGCTGGCGATTAATAATCCTAGTAATGCCGTAGCGAAATAAGAGGTAAGGCCGTTTCTGAAAAACTGTAACATTTATATAAGTACCTGTATTTTATCGTTATTGGTAGAATCCCCAAAATAACATTTTAGGATAATATCTGAGCGGAATCACAAAAATTTATCGCATGATAGTGGGCTGCATGAGGCATCGCAACCCAAAAAGATATGTGGCGGCGGTTAAAAAAAGCTTTGTTTGGCTTTTCCGTCATGGAAAGTTAAGAAAATGAACTGTCTTTTTTTGGATGTTTCTGCTAATCAACAGGGTGAAACCATATGAAATTGAAATTCAAACTTGAGGAAAACACATGACAGCACCTAAAGCCCTTGTTGCGGGTAACTGGAAAATGAACGGTTTGACAGCAAGTACAAAGGAAATCGAGAAGCTGCACAGTATGATTTCTGAAAATGGGGCCAATTGTGATGTTTTAATCTGTCCGCCTGCGACAATCATTGGCCTGTTGTCTGGAAAGGGAATAGAGATTGGCGCGCAGGATTGCCATATGAAGGTAAGCGGCGCCCATACCGGCGATATTTCTGCGCTTATGTTAAAAGACCTTGGCTGTCATTATGTTATCGTTGGCCATTCTGAGCGCCGCAGCGATCACGGCGAGTCAAATGACATGGTAAAATCCAAGGCCGCTGCGGCACAGAAGCAGGGGCTCACGGCAATTATTTGCGTTGGAGAAAGTGATGACGAGCGGGAAAACGGCGAAGCATTGGATGTGGTGACCTCGCAAATCAAAGGATCTATCCCTGAGGATGCTACCGTCAAAAATACCGTAATTGCCTATGAGCCAGTCTGGGCAATAGGGACAGGGAAAACCCCTACGGTGGATGATGTCGCAGAAGTGCATACGGTTATTCGGAATTTACTGATGGACCGTTTTGGGGATGAGGGCGAGATGCTACGCATTTTATATGGCGGTTCTGTCAAGGCGTCAAATGCCCATGAGTTAATGTCCGTTTCTAATGTGAACGGGGCATTGGTTGGGGGAGCAA
>Ga0256839_1005290_pt1 | contig 12015 bp, 9 predicted proteins | sample 354166metaG_FD_185968 | JGI IMG/M metagenome (GOLD analysis project Ga0256839, IMG submission 185968) | Hydrothermal vent microbial communities from Mid Atlantic Ridge, Atlantic Ocean - 354-166 | ecosystem: Environmental > Aquatic > Marine > Hydrothermal vents | place: Atlantic Ocean: Mid...
GCGGCTTCGTCGCTTTGGTGGGCCGGCCCAACGTCGGCAAATCTACTCTGCTCAACGCCATCCTGGGGCAAAAGGTCTCCATCACCTCGCCCCGCCCCCAGACCACCCGCCAACGGGTGTTGGGCATCAAGACCACCCCCCGGGGCCAGGCGATCTACGTGGACACCCCCGGGCTGCACAAGGGAGCCAAGCGGGCCATCAACCAATACATGAACCGCACCGCCCGTGCCGCCCTGGCCGATGTCGATGGGGTGGTGTTCGTGGTGGAAGGCACCCGCTGGACCGACGAAGACGACATGGTGCTGGAGCACATCCGCCAGGCCGGTCGCCCCACCATCCTGGTGGTCAACAAGGTGGACAAGGTCAAGGACAAACGGGACTTGTTGCCCCACCTCAAGACCCTGGGCGAGAAATACGACTTCGCCGAGGTCATCCCCCTGGCGGCCATTCGTGGCGAAGTGGCCCCTTTGGAAGACGCGGTCTGGCGTCTGCTGCCCGAAGGGCCGCCTTACTTTCCTCCTGACCAGATCACCGACAAGAGCGAGCGCTTCCTGGCCGCCGAGCTGATCCGCGAGAAGCTCATGCGCCATTTGGGCAAAGAGGTGCCCTACCGCATCGCGGTGGAGATCGAACGTTTCCATACTCGCGAAGACGGCCTGTTGGAGATCGATGCCCTCATCTGGGTGGAGCGGTCGGGGCAGAAGGCCATCGTCATCGGCAAGGGCGGGCGCCAACTCAAGACCATCGGTCGCGAGGCCCGCGAAGACATGGAGCGTCTGTTCGGCCACAAGGTCTTCCTCCAGCTCTGGGTGCGGGTGCGCGAGGGCTGGTCCGACGATCTGCGCGCCCTGCGCAGCCTCGGCTACCGGGACGATGAGTGAACGGGTCGAACTGACACCAGCCTTCGTCCTCCACCGCCGCCCTTATCGCGATACTTCGCTGTTACTGGAGCTGTTTTCCCCCCATCATGGCCGGGTGGGGGCGATCGCCCGGGGTGGGCGGGGGCCCAAGTCCCGCCTGCGCGGTGTCCTGCAGCCCTTCCTGCCGCTGCGCTGTTCCTGGCGTGGCCGGGGCGAACTCCACACCCTCACCCAGGCCGAGGCCGCCGGAATACCGTTGTTGCTCACCCCGCCCCACACCTTCTACGGCCTCTACCTCAACGAGCTGCTCATCCGCCTGTGGCCGCGTGATGACCCTGCCCCGGCATTGTTCGCCCGCTATGGCCACACCTTGGCCGCCCTCGCCGGCCCCGCCCCTGAAGCCGCCCTGAGGGTGTTCGAACGCGACCTGCTGGCCGAACTGGGCTATGCCCTGGAGTTGCAGCATGATATCCACGGCCGCCCCCTCGAGGCCGATCGCCGTTACCAGTGCCGGCCCGGTCACCCGCCCCGTCCCGTCGCCGCCGGGGAGGCCGGGCTGCCGGGCGAGGCCCTGCTGGACCTCGCCGCCGGCCGCCCCAGCCGCCATCGTGCCGAACTGCGCCGCCTCACCCGTGCCGCCCTGGCCCCCCTGCTGGGAGGGCGTCCGCTGCGTTCCAGGGCCCTGTTCCGTGCCTACCGGCGCCGCAGTGGTACCAACGAAGGCGAGGAGGATATAATCACCCTCAGCGACGAGGGAGGACGTGAATGAAACCGCGAGCCAATGGATGGATCATCACCCTTGTGCTGCTGGCCTTGACTGCCTGCGGCGGGCGTACCCTGGTGGAGAGCGACCTGCGCATCAAAGGCGCCCCCGATTGGGTCAACGAAGGCACCCAAGTGGTGGACGACCGTCGTGGCCGTCTGCTGCACGGGGTGGGCATGGCTCCCCCCATGGGCGATGCCTCGCTGCAACGCTCGGTGGCCGACGATCGTGCCCGTGCCGAGATCGCCCGTATCCTCAGTTCCCGCCTGCAAGTGATCAGCCGCGACTACCTCACCGCCAGCGGCCAGGGGGAGGACCGCCGCCTGGAGCAGAGCATCTCCCGCGACATCGAAAACCTCACCCGCCTCAACCTCGCCGGCGCCCGGATCGTCGCCCGCTGGAAGGACAAGCGCAGCGGCGACGTCTACTCCCTGGCCGAACTGGATACCCGGGCCGTGAAGGCAATGATGGACAACGTCCAGACCATGAACCAGGACTTCCTGCGTTATCTGCAAGACAACGCCGGGCGCCTGTTCGAGACCCGCTGAACGAGGAAGCATCCATGACCAGTGCCCTCCGCCGTATCGGTTCCATCCTGTTGTTCGCCGTCGTCCTCGCCGCCTGCGCCACCCGTGTGGAACGCATTGGTGTCGATGAGGTTCGCGATCTCTCCGGGGTGTGGAACGACACCGATTCCCGTCTGGTGGCCGAAGAAATGGTGCGCGACGTTCTGTCCCGCCCCTGGCTGAGTGAGTTCCAGCAACGCACCGGGCGTCGTCCCGCGGTGATCGTCGGCACCATCCGCAACCTCAGTCACGAACACATCAACGTCACCACCTTCATCAACGACATCGAGCGTGAACTGATCAACTCCGGCCGGGTGGACTTCGTCGCCGCTCCCCACGAGCGCGGCGAGCTGCGTGCCGAGCGCAAGGACCAGGAACTCCACGCCTCCGAGGCCACCCGCAAGGCCATGGGCCAGGAACTGGGGGCCGATTTCATGCTCCAGGGCGATATCAGCAGCATCATCGACCGGGAAGGCAAGCGCCAAGTACGTTACTACCAGGTGGACCTCACCCTCATCGACCTGGCCGACAACCGCAAGGTGTGGATCGGCCAGAAAAAGATCAAGAAATTCATCACTGGCAAGTCGTTGCGTCCCTGAACCCCATGGGCAGGGGAGGGCGAACCCGGAGCGCCGTCCTCCTGGTGGCGTTGCTGATCCTGCCGGGTTGCGCCGCCTACCACGAACGCATGCAGGCGGTGGAGGCGCCGCTGGTGGCCGGCGAACCCCGCAAGGCCCTCCAGGCCCTGGAGGCCGACGGTGAAAACGCCGCCGAGCGAGATCTCCCCCTTTATCTTCTCAACCGCGGCCTGCTGCTGTTCCAGCTCGAAGACTGGGACGGTGCCATCCAGACACTGAGCCAGGCCGCCCGCCTGCTGGAGGAGGCGGCGGTGCTGAGTGTCGGCGAGCAGGCCGCCGCCGTCAGTGTCAACGAAGGCCGGCGCAGTTACGCCGGTGCCCCCTATGAGCGTCGCCTGGTGCACGTCTTCCTCGCCTTGGCCTATCTGCGTGCCGGGCGGTTGGATGAGGCCCGGGTAGAGGCCTTGCAGATCGACCTCGTCTCCCAGGTCCTGGCGCAGCAGGGCGAGCCGGAGGATCCCTTCGCCCGCTGGCTGGCGGGGATGATCTTCGAGGCGCTGGGGGAGTGGGATCAGGCGCGGGTGGCCTACCGCAAGGCCCTCGAGGCCTATGAGGACCGGGACAGCCCCTATGCCTTGCCCGTTCCCCCCACCCTGCAACGGGACTTGGTGCGGGTCACCGCCGCCCTCGGACTCGACGACGAGGCCCGACGGCTGAGGGAGCGCTTCGCCCTGGCCGATGACGCCACCGAACTGGATCCCCGGCGCAGTGCCCGCCTCGCCCAAGTGGTCCTGATCTATCTCGACAACCTCGCCCCCTTGTGGTTGGAGAGCAGCCTGTTGATCCACGATCCCGAGAGCGGTCGATTGGTCCGTATCGCGTTGCCTTATCCGGTGCCACGGCCATCGCCGGTGGCACGGGCCGAGTTCCACCTCGGCCCGCACTCGGTGGTGCTGGAGAAGGCCGAGGACGTGGCCCGCCTGTCGCAGCAGGCCCTGGAGCGGCAGATGCCCAAACTGCTCGCCCGTGCCATCGCCCGGGCGCTGGTGAAATCCGAGGCCACCCGCAAGGCGCACAAGGAAGACGCCCTGCTGGGGGTGATGGTGAACCTCATCGGCGTGCTCAGTGAGCGGGCCGACACCCGCACCTGGCAGCTGTTGCCCGACAACTTTCGCCTCGCCCGTTTGTTCCTCCCCCCTGGAGACTACCGGGGCGAGCTGGGGCTCTATGATGCCCGGGGGCGTGTCCTGGCCCGCTTGTCGCTGGGTGAATGGGCCCTGGAGGCCGGAGAGACCCGTTTCCTCACCGCCCGCTGGATCGACCCCGGGGTGCTGCAGGCCTGGGAGGCCGCCCCCGACGACGAATGGATTCGGATACACGTCTACCACGAGGATTGAGCCATGCGAGGGTTGTTGTTATCGCTGTTGCTGGTGGGATTGTTGAGTGCCTGTGCCGGCGGGCGTCAGGGTCCGCCGGAGTGGCTGCGAGGGGAGCCGGCGGCCTATCCCGGCGAGCGTTACCTCATCGGTCGGGGCCAGGGGCCTGGACTGGAACTGGCCCAGGACCGCGCCCGCGCCGAGCTGGCCAAGGCCTTCCGGGTCCGCATCCAGGCGGACAGCCGGGACCTCACACGTTACCGCAGCGAGCAGGGTGGTGGTGAATTGCAACGGCACCTGGAGCGTTCCGTCGCCCGGGAGGTGCGTACCTTCACCGACCAGGTGGTGGAGGGGGTGGAGATCGTCGATGTATGGCATGATCGCCGGCGCGACCTGTTCTACGCCCTGGCGGTGCTGGAACGCAAACCCGCGGCCCAGCGGTTGCGCCGGGCGCTGCAGCAGTTGGACCGGCGTGTGGAGATTGCCCTGGAGCATGCCCGTAGCGCTGATCCCCTAGCGCGGGTTCGGGCCTGGTATGCCGCGCAAAAGGCCTTGTTGACCCGTTCCGGTCTGGCCTCTGCCTTGGGGGTGGTGACGGCCCGGCGGCCGCCGACGCCGTCGCTGGAGGCCGGGGCGGTGCAGCAGGGGTTGATGACGGCCCTGGCGGAACTGCGGCTGGCCGTCTCCGCCGACCCGGCCATGTTGCAGGGCGCGGCAGGGGATGCCCTGACCGCCCTGGGGGTGAGCCGGGGGGCGGGCGGATACCGTCTGCGGATCACCCTGGAGGTGACCCCGGTGGGTCACCAGAGTGGCTGGTATTGGGTGCGCGCCCTGTTGGGATTGACCCTGGAAGATGCGCGCGGCCGGGTGCAGGCCGAACGCCGGGTGCCGTTGAAGGCCGCGGCCCTGGATGCCGATCAGGCCGAGGCACGCCTGCGGACTCAGGCCGCCTCGGAGGTGCGGCGTGTCGTGGCCGGGATGATCCTCGGCGAGGGGAGGCTTCCCGGTGAGGCGGTGGATCGCTGAGGCCCTTGTTCCCTTGACGGGGGGGTGGGAAAATCGCCGCAATCTTGTCATCCGTGAGTCGCTTTCCATGCCCTTCGTTTTCCTGTGCTGGCTCCTGATCCTGGGGCCGTCGATCGCCTCGGCCGAGACATCGGCCTATGTCACCGATCGCTTCGAGATCACCCTGCGTGGCGGACCCGGCACCGAGCACCGCATTCTCAAGATGCTGCCTACGGGGACGGCGCTCACCGTGCTGGAGCGCAGCGACGACGGCTATGCCCGGGTACGCACCGCCGATGGCAAGGAGGGCTGGGTGTTGCAGCGTTACCTGCAGCCCGAACCGGTGGCACGGGATCGCTTGGCCGAACTGGAGCGACGGGCGCAAGAACTGGAGACGCGGACTGCCAGGCTGGGGCAGGAGAACGAGACACTGAAATCGGAGAATGCCCGCTTGCGTGAGGCCCTGGAGGAGGCGCGCCGGGCACGCGGCGAGGCCGAGGCCCGGTGGCAGCGAATCCGGGAGGCCAGTCGCAATGTGTTGGCGCTCCAGGATGAGAACGAGACCTTGAAGACCGAACTGGTGAGCCTGCGCCGTGAATTGCTCACCTTGCGCCAGGAGAGTGCCGCGATGCGCGACGCCCGCCAGCGGGACTGGTTTCTGAGCGGGGCGCTGGTACTGGCGGTGGGGATCGTCGGCGGTTTGCTGATCACCCGGCTGGCGGGTCGCCGGCGTTCTTCCTGGAGTGATCTGTAAGGGAGTCTGTCGGGAGGGGGGACAGCAATTCCTCCATCGCCCGGCGCAGCTCCGCCATCAAGGCCCCGGCCTCGGGGCCGCCGCGTTTGAGGCAGCGGGAGAGGGCGCGCACCGTTCGGCACAGCCGTGGCAGGTGGCAGTAGGCACAGGCCCCATCCAGTTTGTGCAGTTCAGCGCGCAGGGCAGCGATGTCTCCCGCGGACCAGCTGCGTTCGATCCGTTCGCGATGTTGCGGCAAGGCCTCGAGGAACAGCGGCAACAGCCGTTGTCGCATGCGTTGCGAGAGGGCCGTTTCCCGCCGCCGGCGCTGTCGACCCAGATGCTGTTCCAGCAGTGACTCCAAGGCCTGTTCGTCGATGGGTTTTGCGAGGAAGGCATCGGCACCGGCGGCCAGGCAGTCGGACTGGCTGAAGACGTCGGCGCTGACACAGACGATGGGGATGGCGGCCGCCGCGCCGGGGAGGGCACGGATGCGACGGATGGCCTCCAGACCGCTCATTCCGGGCATGTGGACGTCCATGATCACCAGGTCGGCGCCGCCGTGTTCCAGCCGCTCCAGGGTCTGTTCGGCGCTGTCGAGGATCTCGGCCTCCAGGCCCAGTTCCTGGAACAGCGCCAGGTAGAGAGCCCGATTGACGGCGTTGTCTTCGCATACCAGGATGCGCCCCGGCGCCAGCGGGGCCTCGTCCTCGGCACCGGGGCCGCCGCTGGAGGGGTGGAGTAGTTGTTCCACCCGTTCCTCGAGCAACCGCCGGGGAACGGGTTTGTTCACCGGGGCAGGGATGCCGTGCTGCGCCAGTATCTGGTAGTCGGCCAGGGAGGCGCTGTTGGCCAGAATGAGATTGCGCGGGTCTCGATTCAGTCGGGCCACCTCCCGCAGTGCGTGCTGGTCGAATCGCCGGGGACTGCCCAAGGCGATCAGTCGCAGTGAGGCGCTCTCCCAGCGGGTGTCGCCCTGGGCCTGTCGCAGGCGCTCGAAGGGGTGCACGACGGCGCCCAGGCGTTCCAGGTCTTGGGTGAGCGCCAGCCGGGAGAGGGGGTGGGATTCCACCAGAACCGCTTCGTGGCCGCTGAGCGGACGGGAAGGGCGAGCCTCCTCGCGACGCTGCATCCAGGCGGTGAACCAGAAGGTGGTGCCGTGTCCCGGCTGGCTCTCGAAGTCGATCTCTCCGCCCATGCGCACCACCAGGCTGCGGGCGATGGTGAGTCCCAGTCCGCTGCCTTCGTAATGGCGGGTGACGGCCTCGTCGCCCTGGCTGAAGGCCTGGAAGATACGTCGCCGCTGGCGTTTGTCGATGCCGATGCCACTGTCTCGGATGCTGAATTCGAGCATCACGTCGCGCTCGCCGCTTTCTTTCACGGTGACCCGGATGGTCACTTCGCCGGCGGGGGTGTATTTGATGGCGTTGCCGATGAGATTGTTGAGGATCTGTTTCAGCCGGCAGGGGTCGCCGATGAGGGCGTCTGGAACGCCGGGATCGATCAAGAGGGCCAGTTCCAGTTGTTTTTCGTGGGCCAGGGGGGCGAGGAGGGCGCAGACGTCGTCCAGGATCTCGCGCAGCTGGAAGTCCACCGCCCGCAAGTGGACCTGGCCCTTTTCCATCTGGGCCAGTTCGAGGATGTCGTCGATGAGAGTGAGTAGGCTCTCGGCGGAGTGCTGGATGGTGAGCAGGTGATGACGCTGGGCCGGATCGGCGCTCGCCTTGTAGAGCAGGCGGGTGAAACCGACGATGGCGTTCATGGGGGTGCGGATCTCGTGGCTCATGTTGGCCAGAAAACGCCCTTTGGCGTCGCTGGCGGCCTGGGCCTGGCGGCGGGCGGCCTCCAGTTCGCGGTTCTTTTCTTCCAACCGTCGTAGCGAACGCTGCAGGGCGGCGGTGGCGCGTTCCACTTCCCGTTGCATTTCTTCGTGGGCATGGGCCAGTGCCTCGGCCATGGCATTGAATTCACGCCCGAGGGAGGCGACCTCCAGCGGCCCGGCGGGGGTCACCCGGCGTTCGAGTTCGCCGCGGGAGAGGGCCTCGGCGGCCTCGGAGAGCTCACGGATGGGGCGGGCGAGGCGGCGACCGAGCCACCAGGCCAGTCCGCCGCCAATGAGCAGACACAGCAGCAGGATGAGGGCGCTCTGGCGCAGCAAGGCGTTTTTGCGCGCCTGACTGTCGGCCAGGGAGATGCCCAGGCGAATGCTGCCTAAGCGGGCGGGGGGGAGCGGGGCGTCCAGGCCGATGGCTTCTTCGCCGGCGTCCAGGGCCTCGGTGCGCACCGGTCGGGTGACACTGAGGCCGTCGCCGGGGCGGGGGCTGCCTTCGCGGGCCAGCAGCCGGCCGTCAGGATCGCGGACTTCGACGCCGATCACCAGCGGGTGGTCGAGGATGCGTCTGAGGTGACGCTGCAGCAGTTCACGGTCGCCGGTGAACAGGGGAAAGGAGACCAGTTGGGCGAAGGCGGTGGCCAGATCGTCGCTGCGCTCGCTCAGTTGCTGGCGGATGGCGCGGTAATCCTGGAGGGTGAAGTAGCCCACCAGGATCAGCGCGGTGAGCAGGATCAGGGTGCCGCTGCTCAGGGCGAGGATCTGGGCCAGCCGGCGATTCATGGGCCCTCTCCGGGGAAGCGGGTCAACCGGTCCATGAGAACGGCGTCGTGGGGGAGGCTGAGCCCCAGGGATTGGGCCAGCGGCCGGTTCACTTCCACCAGGAAATAATCCGGGTGACGGGGGGCGGGCAGTTCGCTGGGATCGACGAGCCATTGGGAGAGGAGTTCGGCCAGCTGCAGCCCCAGTTGCGAGGGGGTGGTGTACACCGCGGCCAGGGCACCGGCACGTACGAAGGAGCGGGAGTAGGCGATCACGGGCAGGCTGTGGCGATAGCTGGCCAGAAGGATGTTCTTCAGGGTGTAGCGGTTGTACACCGTGGGATCGGCCAGGGCAAGGAGGGCGTCGTTGTCGGGAAACAGCCGGCGGATGGCGCGGGGCAGGTCCTTCGCGCTCTCGATGCGGGCGGTCTCCAGGCGCAGGCCGAGGCGGGCGGCGACATGGCGCAGCCGGCGCTCCAGGGGGGCGTTTTGCGGGCTGGTCATGAAGGCCACCCGCCGGGCGTTGGGCAGCACGGCCTTGAGGAGTTGCAGGTACCGCCCGGGGGGCTGGTCGATGTAGAGGGCGCTGGTGTTGCGCGGGCTGCCGGCGATGGCGCGCCGGTAACTGCTGCGGGGGATGAGGGTGGCGAGAACGGGGGGGCCGTCGCTTTGTTCCAGGGCGCGTTGCAGGGCGCGCAGACCGGCGGTGATCACCAGCTCGCCCTGGGGCGGCGCGCTCAGGTGTTTCACTTCTTGGATGCGCAGGCGCAGCCGACGGCGCTCGCTGGGACCGAGACTGGCCTCCAGCGCCAGGGCCAGTTCTTGATAGGGGCGACCGTCACCGGAGAGCAGCAGCAGGATCTCGTGGCGCGGGGGGTGGGTCTGGGCCTGGGCCAGTTGGCAGAAGATCAGGCATAACACCAGCCAGCCGTGGGTCGGCAGGGAACGGGGCCGACCAAGGCGGGGAACGTTCACAAGCGGCTCCACCTCAGGCGCAGGTAGGCGGTGGGAGTCATGAGGTTGACGGCCTGTTGATCGTCACGGAATTCCACGTAGTTGCCCTGGGCACTCTGGACGATGAGTTCCACGTCCAGGTCTTGATCGGGAAGACGGAATTCGCGGGCGATACGCAGATCCAGGCGGCGGATGGCACCCACGGCGTCCCCTTCCCCCAGCCACACCATGGGGCCGCTGTAGTGGAATCCGAGCGAGAAGGCCAGGGCGTGGCGGCCACCGGGGTCGGGCAGGCGGTGCTCCATCAACAGGGAGGCCATGCTGTGAGGAGCGCTCTGGGTATAGGCGCGATAGCGGTCCTGACCACTGATGTGGGTGTCGGCATAGCCCAGCAACACCCGGCCATGGCGGGCATAACGCCAGTCCACCTGGATCTCCGAGCCGGTGACGTAGACGGTGTCGCCATTGATGAAGCGTTCCGATTCCTGGTTCCAGTCGTCGGGGTAGGGGACCTCGACGGCGGTGATGAGGTCGCGGATCTCCTCGTAGTGAATCTTGTAGTCCACGCTGAGGCGGCGGTGGGGACGGTAGATGAAACCGAGTTCGTAGCCGTCCAGGCGCTCCGGGCGCAGGCGGATGTCGCTGTGGTTCACTTGATCGAACAGTGTTCCCACCCCGGGGATTTCGGCATTGAGGCGTTGGTTGGCGAAGGCCTCCCACAGGGTGGGGAGGCGGCTGGCGCGGGTGAGGCTGGCACGCCAGGTGAAGGCCTCACTGGCGCGGTAATTGAGGGCCAGACGGGGAAAGAGGTCGCTGCCGGTGAGCCGGTTGTTTTCTGCCATCAGTCCCACGTTGGCCAGCAGTTGGGGGTGGAGCTGCCAGGCAGCGTTGAGAAAGGCCCGGTAGAGGCGGTTCTCCGCCTGTCCTTGCAGCAGGGTGGTGGATTCGGCACGGTCCCGGCGAATGCTGGCACCGACGGCCATGCGCCAGCCGTCGTGGTCTTGGGTGTACATCACTTCCACTTCGTCGCGGATCACCCGGGCACCGTAGTCGAGGGGGACCTCGATGCTGAGCGGCAGCCCCAGGGGAGTGAGGTCCACCGGGCCGACGCGGAAACGTTCTCGATGGCGGTAGTCGTTGCGAAAGGCCTGTACCCGGAGTTCACGGCGTTCGTCCGGGCTGTGGTGCCACACCAGCTGGAAGATTCGACTGTCCTTGTCGGCGGTGCGGGGCGGATTCAGTGACTGGCCTTCGAAACCGCGGCGGCGTGGGCCACCCGCGTATCCCAGGTGAAGGGTGAGGGCATCGTGAGGACCGAGTTGGTAGTCGGTGCGCAGTCGGGCGCGGTGGAGCCGGCGACCGTCCCAACGCGAGACGAACCCCTGGTCTTGCTGGTAGCCGAGACTGAACCGGTAGTCCAGGCGCTCGCGGTTGGCGCCGTAGCTGAGGATGAGGTCGTCCAGTGAACGGTTGACGCCGCGATCGGCCCGGAATTGCCAGCCGGGGGCGCCGGCGCCCGATTCGGTGATGATATTGATGGTGGCGAGGAAAGCGTTGGCACCGTAGGTGGGGGCATCGGGGCCGCGCACCACCTCGATGCGGGCCACGTCTTCCAGCGACAGCGGGATCTCGTTCCACGGCACGGTGCCGTCCAGCGGGTTGTACACCGAGCGGCCGTCCACCAATACCTGGATGCGCCGGGAGAACTCGTCCACCAGACCATGGTAGGCCACGAAGGGCTGACTGCCGTCGTAATAGGTGACCTGCATTCCGGCCACGTAGCGCAGCAGTTCCACCACGTCGCGTGCCCCGCTGGCGCGAAGGGCGTCGCGATCGAGTATCGTGACCGCCGCCGGGGTCTGTTCCGGGGGTTGGGCCAAGCGGGTGGCAGTGAGTACCAGCGGCAGTTCGTCGAGATACACCGCCTCGGTGTAGCCCGCATCGTAGTAACCGTCTTGCGCCTGGGCGGCAAGGACGCTGAGTCCCAGGGTGAGGGCGGAGAAAAGGTGGCGTCGCACAGGAGGACCTTGGAATTATCTCTGGCGAGGGGTCATGTATAATCAGCGATTTAGTCTATCCTGCCGTCGTCTGGGCGGGCAAACCACCATCGAGGATGCCATGGACTTTCCCACCATCGAGGCCTTCATCGGCAATACGCCGTTGGTGCGGCTGCAGCGTCTGCCCGCCGCCGGTTCCGGCACTGTGCTGGTGAAGCTGGAAGGTAACAATCCTGCCGGATCGGTGAAGGACCGCCCGGCCATCAGCATGATCCGCCACGCCGAGGAACGTGGCGAGATCCGCCCCGGCGATACCCTCATCGAGGCCACTTCGGGCAACACCGGCATCGCTTTGGCGATGGCCGCCGCCATCCGCGGTTATCGGATGGTGCTCATCATGCCCGAGAACATGAGTGTGGAGCGCCGGGGAGTGATGAAGGCCTTCGGCGCCGAGATCGTCCTGGTGTCCCAGGAGGAAGGCATGGAGGGCGCGCGCGATCTGGCCCAGGCCATGGAGGCGGAGGGACGGGGCAAGGTGTTGGATCAATTCGCCAACCCCGACAATCCCCGGGCCCACTACGAAGGCACCGG
>Ga0256839_1005291_pt1 | contig 12012 bp, 9 predicted proteins | sample 354166metaG_FD_185968 | JGI IMG/M metagenome (GOLD analysis project Ga0256839, IMG submission 185968) | Hydrothermal vent microbial communities from Mid Atlantic Ridge, Atlantic Ocean - 354-166 | ecosystem: Environmental > Aquatic > Marine > Hydrothermal vents | place: Atlantic Ocean: Mid...
GATGACTTCATCGGTAACATCAGGAGCAAATTTGAGAGGGAACCGGAAGGAGACGAGCAAATAACCATTGAGGGGACAGTTAAAAAAATCTCCAGAACCGAAGACTCATACCTTTTAAGGTTGCAGGACCCGGAAGGAATTGAGGTCCTCGTTTATACGGATCTTGAAGGTCTTGAAACAGGTCGGAAGGTCCGGTTAAGGGGAACGGTGAAAAGGATTGAGGGAAAGCTCAGCATTACTGACGCAGTTCCCTCAGAAGATCCGCCAACACCACTCAAGGAGTTCAAGAAACGGTACGACGACGATCCAAAAGGTGAAAGTGTCAGCCTCGGTGGAAGGCTCGTATCCCTCAGAACCATGGGGAAAGCTATATTCGGGCACATTCAGGACCTCACTGGAAAGATCCAGATATACATCAGGAAGGACACGGTGGGAGATGAGGGCTTCAGATTTTTTAACGAGTTTATAGACCTCGGGGACATACTGGGCGCGAGGGGAAGCCTTTTCAGAACCCGGACTGGCGAGCTTACCCTTGAAGTTCACGAGTTTAAACTTCTTGCAAAGTGCCTGCGTCCCCTTCCCGAAAAGTGGCACGGTCTCAGGGACACGGAGTTAAGACACAGACAGAGGTATCTGGACCTTATTGCAAATCCGAGGTCAAGGGAAACCTTCCTTCTGAGAAGCAGTATAATCAAGGAACTCAGAAACTTTCTTGACTCCCGCGGCTTCATTGAGGTTGAAACACCCATTCTCCAGCAGGTTGCGAGCGGTGCAAACGCAAAACCGTTCGTGACTTACCACAACTACCTTGAGATGAACCTCTACCTGCGGATAGCACCCGAGCTCTACCTCAAGCGCCTTATAGTTGGAGGATTTCCGCGGGTTTACGAAATAGGCAGGAACTTCCGAAACGAAGGGGTTGACAGAACCCACAATCCAGAATTCACCATGGTTGAGTTTTACGCAGGCTACTGGGATTACGAGGACCTGATGACTTTTACAGAAGAACTCCTTGAGCACCTTCTCATTAAGACAGTCGGGAAAACCAAAATTACCTATCAGGGAAAGGAAATAAACTTCAAACCACCCTACAGGAGGGTCTCTTACTTTGAACTTCTTGAAGAAAAGACGGGAAAGGACAAAGAATTTTTCCTCAGAAACCTTGAAGGATTGAAAGCCCTTGCAGGCGAACTTGATGTGGCTAACTACCAGAGCCTATCCCACGCGAGGCTGATTGACAAAGTATTTGAAAAACTCTGCGAGGAGGAACTCATCCAGCCAACCTTTGTTATTGACTTTCCCGCACTGCTCTCACCTCTTGCAAAGCCCCACAGAAAAGAGCCCGATCTCGTTGAAAGGTTTGAGCTTATAGTGGCTACACACGAGATTGCCAACGCTTACACCGAGCTTAACGACCCCCGCATTCAGGAGGAAAGGTTCAAACAGCAACTCAGGGAGAGGGAAATGGGGGACGAAGAAGCTATGGAAACAGACGAAGACTTTATCAGAGCCCTTGAAATGGGTATGCCCCCAACCGCCGGGGAGGGAATAGGAATTGACAGACTCGTCATGATTCTGACCGATACCGACAACATCAGGGATGTAATTCTTTTTCCTCACTTAAGACCCAAGTAAACCGATATTTATTTATAGGGGGATGTCCCTATCTGCTAAGGTTATAGCGCTTATTACCGGTTCCTTCCTCACAGCTGTTCTGATAGGCTTCTATCACCAGATCAGCGCCTTCAAGAGCATAACCAAGAGGGAAAAGGAGAAGTTCTGCGAAGAGAGTATATCAGAGTACAGGGAACTGGTTGAATTTCACAAAAGCATTGCAACTTCAATATCCTCTTACATAGCAACCGATCCGGAAGTAAAGGAATTCTTGAAGAAAGATGACAGGGAGGGTCTCCTGAATCACCTCAAACCCCTGTATCAAGGCGTAAGCAAAGACAAACTCATAAGGGAAATGGTCATCTTCAAGCTTCCCGCCACCGTTTACCTGAATGTAAGGGACCCCAAGGCTCCGAGGAGAGACGCAAGCAGGCGCAGAAAGGATGTCCTGCAGACGGGAAAAACCTGCACCAACACCCAGACCATTCTCATCTGTATCAACTACGTGGGGATACGGTCAACGAGCCCGATAATGGACGGAGAGGATGTTCTTGGAGTGGCATCCGTGGGCATTGATATGAGTGACTTCCTCAAAAGGTATTCAAAGCTCAAAGGTGTTAACGCAGGACTCGCCGTAAAGGACGAAATTCTCAAAAAGTCCCTCGTTGAAAAGAGCTACATCAGGTACATTAAAACCAGAAAGAAGGTCAACGGATTCGTTTACGAGCTTACCGACCCATCTCTCCTTGACCTCTCAAGCCTAATGCCCATGGCTTACATGAGTGATGTTGAGGCGGGTGGAACTAGCATTACCGTTTGCTCAACACCCGTAATGGACATCTCTGGAAAAGTAATAGGATACTTCCTCGTGTACTCCGACCTTTCTCCTATTATAAGCAGGGTTGCCTCCGAGTCCTTCAGGCAGACGGTTCTATTTTACACGCCTATGCTCATCATTCTTTTCGGTACCGCCCTTTTTCTTTTTCAGGGCATCTCCTCAAGAATAGGAAAAATAATGCACATCATTGAAAAGATAAGAAACAGGGAGTTTGACCACCTGCCACCGCCTTCGGCGGTCAGAGGAAACGACGAGCTTTCTCAGATTGAAAGGCACATCCTTACCCTCGGGATGGACATTCGGAATTACATTGAAAAGCTGTCAAAGGAAGTTGAGCTGTTTTCAGTAAAGGCATACATTGACTCCCTGACCGGCGTGTACAACAGAAGAGCCCTTGAGGAGACCGCCCCAGACCTGATTGCAAAGTATCAAAGCCTTAAAAAACCCCTTTCGGTTATGATGGTGGACTTTGACAACTTCAAGGTGATTAACGACACATACGGGCATCAAGTAGGAGATTACGTTCTGAGAGAGAGTGCGGAGATCATCAGTTCAACCCTGAGGGAAACGGACCTCGTTTTCCGATACGGTGGGGAAGAGTTTCTGGTCCTCCTTCCTGGAACTCCTCTGAAAGGTGCCCTTAGAGCGGGGGAAAATGTAAGAAGAAAGGTTGAAAACCACACCTTTAGCATAGGCGACTTCAGCTTCTCGCTGACCGTTTCGGTGGGTGTTACGGAAGTGGGAGAAGGAGACAGGGACCTTGGAGAAATAATTAACAGAGCGGACAGAGCCCTTTACATTGCCAAGAAGACGGGCAAAAACAGGGTTTATGCTGAGTCCTGACACCTTAGACAGCTGTATGTGATTCCTGTTTTCTTAGAAACCAGAATAGAACCACACCCACCCCTATCAGTCCAAGAGCTACCACCTGATTCCAGGTAAGACCCAGACCCTCAATGGGAGGAGTAACTCCCCTGTAAAACTCAAGGGCAAACCTGAGGGAACCGTAGAGGATCATGTATAGAACTATTACCTCCCCGTCAAAGGCTTTCCTGCGGTACATGATAAGGAGAATAATAAAGATGATGAGGTTTCCCAGAGCTTCAAGGATCTGTGTTGGATACAGAGCCATGCTGGGAGGTGCGGTGCCTCCCGGAGGAAAAACCACATAAAAGAAGGGAAACTCCTTCATAAAGTGGATCCCCACACTGAGGTCCTCCGCTCCCGGCACTGGTCTCCCGTAACAGCATCCCGCGGAAGTGCAGCCGAGTCTTCCTATTGAGTGGGCGAGGACAAGGGACGGAGCCGCTGCGTCAGAGGCTTTCCACAGGGGAAGGTTCTTAATCCTGACAGCGAGAATAAAGGCAAGAATTGCACCCAGAAGCCCCCCGAAAAAAGAAACGCCCCCCTTCCAGATGGCAAAGATGTCAAGGGGCGTCTCCACGAACTCGGGATGCTCTATGATAAAAGCCACCCTTGAACCCACTAAACCCGCAAGCACGGTTACGATGAAAACGAACTCTGAAGAGTCTGTGCCTAAACCCTCCCTCTTTGAAAATCTCAAAAATAGGAAGTAGCCGACGAGCATGGCAAGAGCAACGAGTACACCGTAGGTGGACACCTTCAAGCCGAAAAACTCAAAGAGCTGGGGATACATTAAACCTCTACCTCCTCTATCTCAAGTTTAACCTTTTCTCCGTTCATCTCAAAACCTATTTCCCTGAAGTACCCCCTCTCGGACCTTGAACCGAAGGTGATCTTCAGCCCCCTGCCGTTTTTCCTGTTGACAATTATAAGCTCCCTGAGTTTTCCGCCCTCAAAAACAACGATCTTGTCGTAAACCCCCATCCTCTCCCTGAATACGGTCCTTCCTCCCCTGCAAAAGGAGTACTCGGTCCCCGATAAAACCTTTCCGAAGATTATATCCTCCGGCAGAAGGGGCAGAAGGTAGCACTTTCCTCTTGCACATATCCTGTCCCTCCTGATGCTTACATCTTTAACCTTTGCAACCTTTACTGTGTAAAATCCGTCGTACTTGGCTATGATCATGGGAAATTTGACCGGACCGTACTTAAAGTGTCCGTAAATCCTGAACTCCCTCGGAACATGGTTAAGGGTGTACTCCGCGATAACTCTTTTTTCATCAGCACACCTTTGGGCAACCTTTACGGAGCAGGAGGTGAGGAGAACCCAGATAATAAGCAGAAATATCATCACGATTTTCTTATTCTCAACGCCAAGGCGTGAGCGGGCAATCCTTCAGCCTCCGCAAGGTTTATGGCAAGGTCCGAAAGACGGTCAAACCCTTCCCTTGAAACATAAATAATTGAACTCCTCTTTACAAAGTCGTAAACGCCGAGGGGAGAAAAGAACCTTGCGGTACCTCCCGTCGGAAGGGTGTGATTGGGTCCGAGGATGTAGTCGCCGAGGGGCTCCGTTGCGTACCTCCCCAGAAAAACGGCTCCCGCGTTTTTGATGTAAGGGAGAAGAGAAAAGGGGTCCTCCGTGATGACTTCAAGGTGTTCGGGAGCAATTATGTTAGCTACCTCACATGCCTGAGACATGTCCTTAACGAGAAAAACTGTTCCGAACCTCTCAAGGGACTTTTTTGCAATTTCATTTCTCTCAATACCCTCAAGAAGCTCGTAAACCCTCCCAACAACCTCCTTTGCAATCCTATCCGAGTCCGTCACAAGGATAGCACCTGCAAGCTCGTCGTGCTCCGCCTGAGAAAGGAGGTCAGCAGATACCCACGAGGAATCAGCCGTTGAATCCGCTATCACGAGAATCTCCGAGGGTCCCGCGATCATGTCAATGTCAACCGTGCCGTAAAGGAGCTTTTTTGCAAGCGCCACATATATGTTTCCCGGACCAACGATCTTGTCAACCCGGGGCACCGTCTCAGTCCCGAGGGCAAGGGCGGCAACCGCCTGAGCCCCTCCTACCTGAAAAACCCTGCTCACACCAGCAATGTAGGCAGCAGCAAGGGTGTACTTTCCCGGACGGGGGGTAACCATAATTATCTCTTCAACGCCAGCAACCGAGGCGGGAACGCAGTTCATCAGAACGGTTGAGGGGTAGCTTGCGGTTCCACCGGGAACATAAACCCCCACCTTCTCAAGGGGAAGAACCTTCTGACCCAGCAGTGATCCCTCCTCCTCGGATATAAAGGACCTCTCAAGCTGTTTTTCGTGGAAAACCCTTATCCTCTCCTCGGCAATCTCAAGGGCTTCCCTCACACCTTCCTCAAGCTCTTCATAGGCGCGCTCAAGCTCCTCAAAGGGAATTTCCATGGTCTCCGGGGTAAGGTCAACGCCGTCGTATCTCTTTGTCAGCTCAATAACCGCCCTGTCTCCGCCTTCCCTGACCTCCTTTATTATTTCTCTTACTGTCTCTTCGTACTCTTCCGAAAGCACCTCGCCCCTGCGGGCGAGGTATTTGATTCTTTCATCGTATCTCCAGGAACCCCTCCTCAGGTCAACGACCTTCATCAAGTATGAATTCTATCAGAGCATCTTCATGTAAAGCTGTCTTTTATATATTGCTCCAACTATTCCGAGCCCGATAAGAGATGCTATGAGGTGGCTGATTCCGTAGCTGACAAAGGGAAGGGGCATGCCTTTGGGCGGAAGGAGGTTGACCGCCATCATGGTGTTGATGAGGACCGCAAGGAGTATGTTAAGGGTCACCCCCACCACAACCATTCTCCCGAAGGTGTCCGATGTCTCAAGGGCTATCCTTTTCAGCCTCCACAGAAGGACTCCGAAAAGTAAAAAAAGAAACAGAATCCCCCCAAGACCCAGCTCCTCACCGATGACCGCAAGGATGTAATCTGTATCCGCTTGAGTGAGGGGTCCCAATTTCTGGAATCCCTTTCCGTAACCCTGACCCAGCAGTCCGCCGTTCATAAAGGCGAGAAGGGATTGAATAACCTGATAGGAAGAGCCGAAAGGATCGCTGACAGGGTCCTGCCACGCGGTAAGGCGTCTTGCAACATAATCACCCCCGAAGATTATCATGAAGGTTCCCACAAGTGTAAAAAGTCCTCCCACCGGAAGATAAACCTTCGGTGATGTTCCTCCTATCCAAAGCATAAGCCATGCAACGATCATTATGAAAATTGCCATTCCTTTGTCGGGCTGAAGAAAAAGGAGGAAGGAATGTATGATTACTATGAGGATTGCCCAGCCGAAGAACCTGAGCCTCCTTATGTAGCCCTTCCTTGATACATAGTAGCTGATGAATATAACGAGTATTAACTTGGAAAACTCCGAGGGTTGAATGCTTGAACCCACCAGCCACCTGTCAACAGCCTTTCCCATAAGGATTTTCTTAAAGAGAACTACGAGCAGTAAAATGATGGAGAGGGAAACAAGTCCGTAAACGAACCTCTGATTGTTCATTGCCCTGTAGTTTAGTGCGTGAGAGGTAAAGGACATAATCAGCAAACCTGCAACGAAGGCAAGGGCAAACAAAAAGGGTCTCTTGAAGTGGTAAAGGGTGAGATCTCCTGCAATGTAAGGAGCCACCCTCACGCTCACTATAGCCAGAAGACCCATTAAAAAGAGGAGAATAAGACAGAAAAGGATAACGGGATCGGGATAAAGTTTCCTCAGCCTCTCCATCCCCTTACAGGTTCTCTTTCTCTATTTCAAGTATAAGATCAACCCTCCTGCTGTGACGCCCTCCCTCAAAGGGAGTTTCAAGCCACACCTCCACTATTGAAAGGGCAAGATCTTCGCCCAGAACCCTACCTCCGAGGCAGAGAACATTTGCGTCGTTGTGAAGCCTGCTCATCCTCGCCATGTATTCATTGAGACACAGTGCCGCCCTAACCCCTCTGAACTTGTTGGCTGTGATGGACATCCCTATTCCGGTCCCGCAAACGAGAATTCCCCTTTCCGCCCTTGCCTCCTGAACCGCAAGGGCAACTTCCCTGGCAAAGAGGGGATAGTGGGTTGACTCCTCGGAGGAGGCACCGAGGTCAATGACTTCATAACCCTTATCCAGCAGGAATTCCTTTATTCTCTCCTTAAGGGTATAGCCGGCATGATCGGAGCCGATAGCTATGGTCATTCTTTCAGGACCTCTCGCAGTATAGAGTTAACCAGCTTGGGATTTGCTTTTCCCTTCGTTTCCTTCATTACCTGACCCACAAAAAAGCCGATCAGCTTCTCCTCACCTTTCCTGAACCTCTCAACTTCCCCGGGAAATCTTGAAAGAACCTTCTCAACAACCTTTCTGAGGGCTGACTCGTCCGTTATCTGCCTGAGTCCCCTTTCCTCAACTATTGCTTCTGGGTTTTTGCCCGTCTGCACCATTTCCTTGATGACTTCCTTTCCTATTTTTGTTGATATTACATTCTGACTAATTAGCTTAACGAGGGAGGCAAGGTCCTTCGGACTGACGGGAGATTTCTCAAGGGGAATCTGCTTTTCGTTTAAAAGCCCAAGAAGGTCGTTTAGAAGCCAGTTTGCAACTGCTTTTGGCTCCGCACCCTCTTTTACCGCAGACTCAAAGAAGTCCCCGAGATCCTTATTGTTAACAAAGATGCCCGCCTCGTATCGTGAGATGGAGTACTCTCTTAGCATTCTCTCAAGCCTTTCTCCCGGAAGTTCTGGCATGGACTTTCTTATCTCCTCAATCCACTCCTCACTGATCCTCAGTGGAAGAAGATCGGGATCGGGGAAGTACCTGTAGTCCTCCGCCTCTTCTTTGGTTCTCATTGTGAAGGTTTTTCCGCTCTGGGGATCAAAGGTCCTCGTTTCCTGAAGAACCTCTCCTCCCTCCTCAACGACCCTTATCTGCCTCTCAATCTCGTACTCAAGAGCCTTCTGCACAAAGCGGAAGGAGTTGACATTCTTTATTTCCGTCCTCGTTCCCAGCCTGTCGGATCCTTTTGGTCTTACGGAAACGTTTATATCACAGCGGAGCTGTCCTTTCTCCATGTCAGCCCGGGAAACACCCGTGTAACGCATGATGTTTCTCAGGTTCTCAAGGAATATTCTTGCCTCCTCCGGGGATCTTATGTCAGGTTCCGTGACTATCTCCATGAGCGGTGTCCCCGCCCTGTTGAGGTCAACATAGCTTTTATCACCTTCGTGTATGTTCTTTCCAGCATCCTCCTCAATGTGCAGTCTCCGTATCCTGATCCTCCTCCTTTCCCCTTCAGGAAGCTCAATCTCAAGCCAGCCGTCGGTCGCAAGGGGTCTCTCGTACTGAGAAATCTGATAACCCTTTGGAAGGTCCGGGTAAAAATAATTCTTCCTTGCAAATATGGACTCGGGGTGAACCCTGCAGTTGAGGGCAAGGGAAGCCCTGATGGCAAATTCCACAGCCCTTCTGTTGAGGACCGGAAGAGACCCGGGCATTCCGAGGCAAACGGGACACACATTGGTGTTGGGTTCGGAGCCAAACTCAACCCTGCAGGAACAAAAGAGCTTTGTGGCTGTGTCCATCTGCACATGGATCTCAAGCCCGATTACCGGCTCGTAGGGCATAAAGCTAATTATAACTTTCTACCCACTCTTGCCACCGTCCTTCTTAAAATCAGAAAACCTACGGGGATCAAGGTGATCAAAGCTTGCGATCGGTTTTGCCCCTCACAGCCGGTGTCCGGCTCCTCATTTACAGATTCAAAGCCGTAGCCCGACAGAGGCACTCTAAAAACAGGAGTGTCAGGGTCATCGGAACTTACCTCAAGGCTGGCGGAGTAAACCCTTTCCTCACCGGGAGCGAAAACAACGACAATAGAACAGTAATCCCCGGATAACAGGGTGAATACTGAAGTACCGCAGGATTGACTACCGCCGGAAGTTTCAAGTCTGAAGAACGAAGAGTCCGAACCGGAAATTACGATGTCGTTAACATTCAGGTCAGCATTGCCTCTGTTCACTATAAGAAATTCTTTACTTGCTGTGTTTCCAACCCTCACCGAACCAAAATCGTGGGAATCCGGCATTACGGAAATATCGGGCTGTGCTGGTCCTGAGCCGAAGCTTATGCTTATAATCGTATCCTGACCGTCATCCCTTATGTTGTAAATAGTAAATCCGGGATCAGGACCTCCATAAAGTCTGTTTGAGGGAGAGGTGGTCGGTCCGAATTCAACCGAGCCGGATGTCCCCGGAAAGGGATCGCCCGGGTCGCCATCGTTTCTGTTATTCTCAAGGTCAAACATTCCGTCCGCCTGCTCCACCGCAACCCTGTAGTGTTCAGCGGAGCAAAGTGCTGAACCGTGGTCCCTGTTGCACTCGTACCTGTTGTCCTCATTGGTTGATGTCGCCCTTGATTCGTCAATGTGCTAGATCAAAAGATCCTCTCCCGGCAAACCCGCGTCAAATCCTATTCTCCTTCTGTTCTCAATAAGGAAGTACTCACACGTTGAACCTGGCGTGCCGTCAAGAATTTGATAAACGCTTCCCTGATCCGTTTCCACGGGAGAGATCCTGATGTTTGAAGTGCTCACCCTAAGTTTATTTGGATTTACCCAGCCGAGGGAAGCCTTCTCCCACGGTCCGAGGTGTGCCGGCCGGTCCCCGGGCACCGTTTGATAGTTCCATGAACCCGCAGCCATTAGGGACCAGGCTCCCACACCCCTTGAGGTGTAATCAATATCATAAAGGTCGGGGATCCCGAGGGCATGGGCATACTCATGAGCGGGAACTCCCACGGTCAGAATGTCCGATGGAGGCAACATTTCTGGGACTATGAAGTAATCCTCAACTTCAACATTCCGCGAGGGGTCCGCACCGCACGGATCGCTGGAAACATAGGACCTTCCGAAGGCAGAGGATAGAACCCACCTGTGGGACCATACATCGTTGGAATCTCCCGATGCCTCCTGCCCGAAACCCTGATGAACTATTGCAACCACATCAACTCTGCAGTCTCCGTCGGTGTCAAATACAGAGTAATCCAGCTGGGAATCTGCGAGCTGAACAGCCTCGTAAACAAGCTCACCCACATTCACATCAATGATCGGAACATTTGGGTCATCCGCACCGTAGTAAGCTCTGCTTTTAGAAAGCTGGATCCATCCCGTTACAGAACCCGTAACGCTGAAGTTTCCATAGGACACCTCACGATAGTAATCCTTCAGTGATCCCGTCCCATCCCCGAAGAAGACCCTTTGAAAATCTGCTCTCGTAAATGTGATTGTTGTATCACTGTAATTTACGAGAATTACCGGAAGCTGTCCCGTTCCCGAAGGATTAACCACCCTCCTTTGCTGAGCCTTTATAAAACTCATTGCCCGCAGAAACGTTGCTTTATTTTTTGGTCTCACATGCTTGGGTATTCCAACAGGCGGCGGACCGTCCGCTCGCCAATGAGTCGGAACAAGCCTGCCATCTGTGTCAATCCCGGCATAGACCCAATAGCCTCTTGAATCTTTAATAACTGTGTACCCCTCAAGGGTTTCAAAGCCTCCAATCCTCTCATCCCCCCACTGTCTTAGAACCAGCGGGCTTCCGTCAGGCTGGGCAAAAATCCTTGGAAGATTTAAGGCAGGAATCGCGTAAAGGCTCAAATGGGCGCAAAGAATCAAAAGAAGGAACAGAATTACACCCATTACTCAAACCTCCCCAAATTTTTTATTTTTTTATTTTACCAACCGCCGCCTTCGGCGGCGGTGAATGTGATTATACGAATCTTCTGAAAGTCCTGAAAGCAAACATCAAGAAAGCCACTACCAGATAAATAAGGGAATTGGAAGAGACCGCACTGCAACCTCCCGAACCACCGCCTCCGCCTCCTCCGGCTCCGCCCCCTCCGACTGTTACGCCATTGGCGGAGAGGGTTACGGTGAAGGTTGCGTTATTCTGGTCATTACTGTTGATGGTTATGTTTGCCGAAATACTTCCAGCGGTTGAAGGTGTCACCGTCACATCAATGGTACAGCTATCACCCGCTTTTAGGGTAAATGTCAAGCTTCCGCAAGGATTGCTTCCCCCGTTGGCATTAATATTGAAGTCACTCTTATTAGTTCCTCCTAAGGAAATACCTGAAACATTAAGCTGTGCACTTCCCTTGTTGGATATGGTAACAGTCCTGGATTGAGACGTTGAACCCACATTGACATCTCCGAAATCAATACTTGTGGGCGATACATCAATGATCGGCTTTTGTTCAAAAGTAACCTGAAGGTTTACATTTGTAGGTGATGACGGAACGTCCGACTGAATCTGAAGGGTTCCCGTGTAGTTGCTCACCGCGGTGCTGGATCGGGCTTCCACGGTAACCGCACAGCTCTGATTTGCCGGGAGCGTAACAGGGTAAGAACCCGAACCCTTACAGTTGTCCTGTGATATGGAAAAGATCGTCCCGCTCTGGCTTATTGAGATATTTTGTAGGGTGAGATCAACACAACCCGCGGATATGGTAAAGGTTTGGGATATTGTCTGAGTTACATCAATAGTCCCGAAGTCGTGAGATGTGGGACTAACCGATACCTGAGAATTTGCACCCTCCCCAGTAAGGGGAACATTTACATTGGGATTACTGGGATCGTTGGTGTCAATTATAGATAAAGCGTCGCTAAAGTTACCGACAGAAGAAGG
>Ga0256839_1005292_pt1 | contig 12008 bp, 8 predicted proteins | sample 354166metaG_FD_185968 | JGI IMG/M metagenome (GOLD analysis project Ga0256839, IMG submission 185968) | Hydrothermal vent microbial communities from Mid Atlantic Ridge, Atlantic Ocean - 354-166 | ecosystem: Environmental > Aquatic > Marine > Hydrothermal vents | place: Atlantic Ocean: Mid...
CCTTATACATGATCTCCAGCTTGTGGTTCCGGATCGCGCCGGACACCAGCTCGTAGCCGTTGCAGGCAAGGTCATATTGGTAGCCAAGCACCTTCAGAGGGTCGCCGTTGAGCGCGTCCATCCCGCCCTGGGGCATGGAAAACGGGTTATGCTCGAAGTCGATCTTGCCGGTTTCCTCGTCTTTCTCGAAAATCGGGAAATCCACAATCCATGCAAATTCAAACTTGCTCTCGTCGGTCAGCCCCAGCTCCTTGCCGATGATATTGCGGGCGCGCCCTGCCACGGCCTCGAAGGATTTCGGCTTGCCGCCAAGGAAAAACGCCGCATCGCCGAGGCCAAGGCCCAGCTGCTGGCGAATGGCCTCTGTGCGCTCCGGCCCGATGTTTTTGGCCAGCGGGCCAGCGGCTTCCATGCCGCCTTCCACTTCGCCCGATTTCAGCATCGCTTGCGCTTCCTTCACCTTGATGCCCAGCTCTTGCGCCACGGAATCGGCGGTTTTTTCGCGCCAGAAGATATAGCCCATGCCGGGCAAGCCCTCTTGCTGGGCGAACTTGTTCATCCGGTCGCAGAATTTGCGGCTGCCACCCGTAGGGGCAGGGATCGCCCGCACTTCGGTGCCCTCCTGCTCCAGCAAGCTGGCAAAAATCTTGAAGCCGGAGCCGGCGAAATGCTCGGACACCACCTGCATTTTGATCGGGTTTCTAAGGTCCGGCTTATCCGAGCCATACCACAGCGCGGCGTCTTTATAGGAAATCTGCGGGATCTCGCGGTTCACCGTGCGATCGCCGCCGAACTCCTCGAACAGGCCCAGCAGCACCGGCTCTATGGTATCAAAAATATCCTGCTGGGTGACAAAACTCATTTCCATGTCGAGCTGGTAAAAATCGGTCGGGGAGCGGTCGGCGCGCGGGTCTTCGTCGCGAAAGCACGGCGCGATTTGGAAGTATTTGTCAAAGCCCGCCACCATCATCATTTGCTTGAACTGCTGTGGCGCTTGGGGCAGGGCGTAAAACTTGCCGGGGTGCTGCCTTGAGGGCACCAGAAAATCCCGCGCGCCTTCGGGGGAGCTGGCGGTGATGATCGGGGTCTGGAATTCGTTAAACCCCTGATCGGCCATGCGCTTGCGAATGCTGCTCACCACCCCTGAACGCAGCATCATGCGCTCGTGCAGGCTTTCGCGGCGCAGGTCGAGAAAGCGGTATTTCAGGCGGGTTTCCTCGGGGAAATCCGGCTCGCCAAACACCTGAAGCGGCAACTCTTCGGAAGCGCCGAGCACTTCCATATCCTCTACGAAAATCTCCACCTCGCCGGTGGGCAGGTTGGGGTTGATCAGCTCGGCATCGCGGGCCAGCACTTTGCCGTCAATCCGGATCACCCACTCGGAGCGCACCTTTTCCAATTCGTGAAATACCGGGCTGTCGCTGTCGGCCAGCACTTGTGTGATACCGTAATGGTCGCGCAGGTCGATGAACAATACCCCGCCATGGTCGCGCACGCGGTGCACCCAACCAGAGAGGCGCACGGTATCGCCGACATTGGCGGCGGTGAGGGCGTTGCATTTATGGCTGCGAAAGGCGTGCATGGTTTATGTCCTTAAACGGGGAAGGGCGCGCCCGGTGGCACGCCATTTATCAAGCTTCGATACACATGTTTAGCGGCAGGATGTCAAGGGGGGGCGGTGTCCGGCCAGCGCAGGCCACAGTTGCAGGGATGAAGCCCCGATACAGGCCATAGATTTACTTTTCACCCAAGATTTCAGCCGTGGGTGTATCCGCCACATATCTCACGTGGTTAATCGTCGCGATTGCCGAAATTTTCGGTAAATGTATAGCCATATCGGATTTGCCCCGTTAGGGTGCGCCGAGTGCTTCGGGGCTTGCGGTCAGACGCAGCCGGTGGGCATAAGGAAAAGAATTCGGTGATCCATCGAATGAACTATGAAAGCTACCTCTTCGAATGCCCCTTCGCCCAGACCAACAGACCCCGCCCCTTGAAGCCGATAACCAAGCTACCGCCCGAAACTGGGTGCGGATTCTGGCGCGCTACCGAGAGCCAAATACGGCGCGTTCCATTTTCGAGCTGGCGGTAAGCGCTTTGCCTTTTGCAACGCTTGCGGTTCTGGCGTGGCTTTCGCTTTCGGTCAGCTATTGGCTGGCCTTTGCGCTGGCCTTTATCAATGGTGCGTTTTTGGTGCGGCTGTTTATCATCCAGCATGATTGCGGCCATGGCAGCTTTTTTGGCAACCGGCACGCCAATAACTGGGTCGGGCGGATAATCGGGGTATTTACCCTTACGCCCTATAAAGTGTGGCGGCGCAGCCATTCCATTCATCATTCGGCATCGGGCAATCTGGAAAAGCGCGGCATTGGCGATGTATATACCATGACGGTTTCCGAGTTCGAGGCCCTGCCGCGCATCAAGCGGATCGCCTACCGGATATACCGTCACCCGTTGTTTATGTTCGGCTTGGCCCCTACCCTGCTTTTTGTTTTTCAAAACCGGATACCGATGGGGCTTATGCGCTCTTGGGAATACTGGATCAGCGCGCTGGGCACCAATATCTTTATTGCTGCTGTGGTCGGGCTTATGTTCTGGTTTGGCGGTCTGGCGGCGCTGTTTCTGATATTTGTTCCCACATTGCTTGTGGCTGCGACCGCCGGTGTCTGGCTGTTTTATGTGCAGCACCAGTTCGAGAATACCCAGTGGGACATGAATGATGATTGGCAATTGCACGATGCGGCTTTGATGGGCAGCTCCTATTATGTGCTGCCGGCTGTGTTGCGCTGGTTCAGCGGCAATATCGGCGTGCATCATGTGCACCATCTTTATAGCCGCATTCCGTTTTATCGCTTGATGGAGGTGCTGAAGGACAATGCTGCGCTGGAAAACCTGAACCGGATGACCATTCGCGAAAGCCTGAAATGTGCGCGGCTGCATCTGTGGGACGAGAATAATCGCAAGCTGGTGTCGTTTTCGCAAGCGCGGCAGGGGCTGGCGGCATGAAGCTGGGCATTGACGGTTCGGCTAATAGGCCGGATTGTGATAAAAGCGCATAGGGATTCGGTCGTTTCCGGCCGACTGATCCGGCCCGTTCGGCATTGAAAGCCGGAAGATTGTGAGGAACTATGCGTATTTCAATCCTGTCTGTCTTGTTGGTTTTCATCAGCCTGCCAACGGCTTATGCACAGGAATACGCGCTGGAAGCTGTGGCTGGCGGTTTTGAGAATCCGGTATTGGCCGTTGCTGCCAAGGGTGATGCGCGGCTGTTTGTGGTGCAGCAAAACGGGGTGATTTCGGTAATCGAGGGTGGTCAAACCCGCGATGTGCTTGATATCCGCGGGCGCGTAACCTATGGCGGAGAGGCCGGATTGCTCGGGCTGGCACTGCACCCCGATTTTTTGCGCAATGGTCTGGCTTATGTTTCTTTCACCACCGGAGATCTGACCAGCGTGATCGAGGAATACCGCTATGATCCGGCTGCCGCGCGTTTTGACACCGGCAGCCGCCGTCTGGTTTACAGTCTGGAACAACCGGCAGGCAACCATAATGGCGGTATGGTCACCTTCGGGGCGGATGGCTATCTTTATGCCGGCTATGGCGATGGCGGCGGCGCCAATGACACCTATAGCAACGGCCAAAACCCTGACAGCGAGCTGGGCACGATCATTCGTATCGATGTGGCAAATGACGGGGTTGCAGCGCCAGCGGATAACCCTCGCCTTGATAGCCCGGCCCCCTTTGCATGGGTATACGGGCTGCGTAATCCTTGGCGGTTTTCCATTGATGAAGGGCTTGTTTATATTGCCGATGTCGGGCAATCCGGCCAAGAGGAGATCAGTATCATTCCGGCGGGGCAGGGCGGTAGCGGGCTGAATCTTGGCTGGCCCCTGGCAGAGGGAGATCAATGCCTTGCGGATCCGGCCTGCAAGGAAAAGGATCTGGTTTGGCCCGTGGCCACCTACCCGACCGGCTTTGGCTGTGCGGTCACCGGCGGCTATGTTTATCGCGGCAAGGCGCTGCCCGCGCTGTATGGCACCTATTTTTATGGCGATTTCTGCAATGGCGAGATTTACAGCTTTCGCTATGAAAACGGGGAAGCGGTCGAGGCACGTGAATGGGTGGGGGAGCTTGGCCGGGTTGAACAGCTCTCCGGTTTCGGACTGGATGGATATGGCGAGCTTTATGTTGTGTCCCTTGCGGGCACGGTTTTCAAGTTGATACAGGCCGAATAGGGTTTGCCTGCCCCGCCTAAGCAGGGCAGGCTGGGCCTTACATGCAGGCTTCAAACAGCGCTTTGGTGTTGTCAAAGGTCATCTCGACGGGGTTGCCGCCAGTAGACGGGTCTTTCAGGGCCATGGCTGTCAGCTCGTCTATCCGGCTGGTCTCAACCCCCATTTCGGTGAGGTTTTTCGGCATGTTCAGGCTGTCATTCAGCTCCACAACGTAAGCGCGGAATCCGTCAAAGCCGCCAGTTAGGCCAAGGTAACCGTTGAGGGCGTCGAAGCGGTCTTCGATCGCGGCGCGGTTATAATCCAGCACGGGGGGGATAACCACGGCATTGGTGGTGCCATGATGCGTGCCATAAACTGCGCCAATCGGGTGGCTAAGCGCATGCACCGCGCCAAGGCCTTTTTGAAAGGCGGTGGCCCCCATCATGGCCGCAGACAGCATATGGGCGCGGGCCTCAATATCGTTCGGGTCGGCATAAACGCGCGGCAGGTTGTCTTTTACAAGGCGCATACCCTCCACGGCAATGCCTTGTGACATCGGGTGGTAATGCGGCGAGGAATAGGCCTCAAGGCAATGGGCAAAAGCATCCATGCCGGTGCCGGCGGTGATGAATTTGGGCATGCCAACGGTTAGCTCGGGGTCGGCAATTACAATCGCGGGCAGCACTTTGGGGTGGAAGATGATTTTCTTCACATGGGTGACGCTATCGGTGATGACGCTGGCGCGCCCCACTTCGGAGCCGGTGCCAGCGGTTGTCGGCACGGCGATGATCGGGGCAATCGCGTCCGCATCCGCCCGCGTCCACCAATCGCCGATATCCTCGAAATCCCAGACAGGGCGGGTTTGGCCAGCCATAAAGGCCACCATTTTGCCGAGGTCCAGCCCCGAGCCGCCGCCAAAGGCGATAACGCCGTCATGGCCGCCACCCTTGTAAACCTTCACGCCGTCCGCCAAGTTTTTTTCGTTCGGGTTCGGGTCGACCTCGGAGAACATCGCGCGGCCAAGCCCGGCATCATCGAGGATATCGAGCGCGTTTTGGGTGATCGGCAGGTCGGCGAGGCCTTTGTCAGTGACCAATAGCGGGTTTTTCATGCCGACGGATTTGCAGGCCTCGGCCAGCTCCTTGATCCGGCCCGCGCCGAATTTTATCGGGGTGGGGTAGCCCCAGTTTCCAACAAGATTCATGATGTGACTTTCTTCAGGTGGTAGGATTTTGGGCGGGTCAGGTTCTGGAACCCGATCACCGAAAGCGCGCCGCCGCGGCCGGTGTTTTTGCAGCCGGTCCAGCACAGGCCGGGGTCGAGGTAGTCGGCGCGGTTCATAAACACGGTGCCGGTTTCCAGCTCGGCCCCGATTTCGGCGGCGCGCCCGGCATCGGCGGTCCAGAGCGAGCAGGTGAGGCCGAACTCGGAGTCGTTCATCAGCTTGATGGCTTCCTCGTCGGAGCTAACCTTCATGATGCCAACCACAGGCCCGAAGCTTTCATCCTGCATGACGCGCATCTCGTTGGTCACGTTGGTCAGGATTTGCGGCATCAGGTAGGTGCCGCCATCGTCTTCGGGGAACAGGGCAGGGTCGATCATCGCCACCGCGCCATCCGCCAGCGCCTCGCGGGTTTGCGCGCGCACCTCGTCGGCAAAGCGGATATTGGCCATCGGGCCGATGGTGGTTTTGGGGTCCAGCGGATCGCCGAGCTTGTAACCTTCTACAATTTTAACCGCTTTTTCGACAAATTCGTCATAAAGCGAATCAATCACATAGATCCGCTCGATGCCGCAGCAGCACTGGCCGGAGTTGAACATGGCCGCATCAATCAGGGTGTCGACCGCCGCATCCACGTCGGCATCGTCCATCACATAGCCCGGGTCTTTGCCGCCCAGCTCGGTGCCAACACCGGTGAATGTGCCCGCTGCCGCGCGCTCCATTTCCTGCCCGCCGCCCACGGAGCCGGTGAAGTTTACGAAATCCACGTTGTTGCCCGCAATCAGCGCCGAAGTGGTGGCGTGATCAAGGAAGATGTTCTGGAACAGGTCGGCAGGCACGCCCGCTTTTGTGAAGGCTTCAACCATGCGCTCACCGGCCAGCAGGGTTTGGCTGGCGTGCTTGAGCAGCACCGCATTGCCCGCGATCAGGGCGGGGGAAACGGTGTTGATCGCCGTCAGGTAAGGGTAATTCCACGGGGCGATCACCAGCACTACGCCGTGCGGCTCACGCAGAATCCGGCGCTCGAAATCGCCGCTGTCCTCGACGATATGCGGGGCCAAAGCCTCAGTCGCAATCGCGGCCATGCCCGAAGCGCGCTCTTCCACGCCGCCGAATTCTCCGCCATAGCGCACGGGGCGGCCCATCATATGCGCCAGCTCGATGACGATATCATCATTGGCTTTGCCAAGCTCGGCCACGCCCGCTTGCACCAGTGCAATCCGCTCCTCCAACGGGCGCTTTTTCCACGCCTTTTGCGCGGCGCGGGCTTTGGCAACCGCCGCAACCGCCGCCTCAAGGCTTACGGAATCGCGCGTCGCGAATACCGAGCCGTCGACCGGTGAGATACACTTGATCGTAGTCATAGTCTTTTACTCCAAGAGAGGGCCTAGGCCCGTTCAAAGCCGCGCGCGATTTCCCAATCGGTGACCACGCGATCAAATTCTTCCAGCTCCCACTCCGCCGCGCGGGTGTAATGGGTCACAACATCATCGCCCAAGGCCTCGCGCAGCATGGTCGAGCTACTCAGTGTGGCCATGGCATCGCGCAGGTTTTGCGGAATTTTGGCGCTGTTGCCCTGATAGGCGTCGCCCACCGTGGGCGGGGCAAGCTCCAGCTTTTCTTCAATGCCTTTAATGCCCGCCGCCAGCATCGCCGCCATGGCCAGATAGGGGTTCATATCCGAGCCGGGAATGCGGCATTCAACCCGCACCGATTTGCTGCCAGCGGCACAAAGCCTGAAACCCGCCGTGCGGTTATCGACCGACCAAATCGTGCGGGTCGGGGCAAAGCTGCCCTTCTGGAAGCGCTTGTAGCTATTCACATAAGGCGCAAGGAAATACATGAAATCGGGCGCGTATTTCAGCAGGCCTGCCATGTAGGCCTTCATCAGGCCGGACATGCCGAGCGCATCGGCTTCATCAAAAAACGCGTTGCGGCCGTCTTTCCACAACGACTGATGCACATGGCTGCTGGAGCCGACTTTTCTGTGGTCCCATTTGGGCAGGAAGGTGACGGCATGGCCCTGCGCCCATGCGATTTCCTTGATGGCGTGCTTGGCGATGCTGTGGTTATCGGCCGTATCCAGCGCCCCGGCATATTTGATATTCAGCTCTTCTTGCCCGGCCTCCGCCTCGCCCTTGGAGCCTTCAACGGGGATGCCGGCGGCATATAGATGATTGCGGATCGGCCGCATGATATGCTCTTCTTTAGTGGTCTGGAAGATATGGTAATCCTCGTTGTAACCAGAGATCGGGTTGAGCTTGCGGTAGCCTGATTTGCGAATTTCATCAAAGCTTTGCTCGAAGATGAAAAACTCAAGCTCGGTCGCCATGATGGCGTTAAAGCCCATGGTTTCCAGCCTGGCAATCTGCTTTTTCAGCATGGCGCGCGGCGAGTGGGGGATGGGCTGGTTGTGATGATCAAGCACATCGCTCAGCACCATCGCTGTAGCCTCCAGCCACGGCACAACGCGCATTGTGGCAAGGTCCGGCTTCATAATATAGTCGCCGTAGCCGCTTTCCCAGTTGGTCGAGGCAAAGCCGTCGGGCGTGGCCATTTCAAGGTCGGTGGCCAGCAGGTAATTGCAGCAATGGGTTTCCTCATAGCCGCCATCCACGAAATGCTGCGCCAGAAAGCGCTTGCCCATCAGGCGGCCCTGCATATCTACGATGCAGGCCAGCACGGTATCTATCTCGCCGCTTGCAACGGATTTTTTCAGGTCATCAAGGGATAGATTGCCAGCCATGGGGTGCCTCTTTTGAATGGGGTGGGTCTTGGGCGAGGAGGCCTCGCCCGCGACATATATATAGTGTTTCGGGTCAGGGGGGAATCTGAAAACACTGTTTCGCGCTTCGTTCAGACGCGGTTCCAGACCCTCTCGCGAACCCGAAACCCTTTTAGTAACGGTAAGGTTTGCCAGCCTTGTTCATGGTGTCGTTATAATCCTTGAAGATTTGCACAACCTTGGCCTTGGTTTCTGATTCCGCGGCGATTTCATCCCAGAAAACCAATGCGGCATCTTCGACTTGCTGCCATTCTTCATCATCTATCGAGGTCAGCTGCATCTTCGTGCCGTTGACGCGCAGGTCGGCCTCGCCGCCCCAATACCACCATTGGCGATAATAGTGCGAGTGGTCCATGGTCAGGTCCAGCAGGGTTTTGAGATCCTCCGGCAGCTCCTCGTAGCGCTCCTGATTGGCAAAGAACGAGCCGGCCCATGCGCCGGATATGTTGTTGGTCAGGAAATAATCCGTCACATCGGCCCAGCCTACAGTGTAATCCTCGGTGATGCCCGACCAGGCTATACCGTCCAGCTCGCCGGTTTGCACCGCGACTTCGATATCTTCCCAAGGCAGGGTCACCGGCACCACACCGAACTGGCTCAGAAAACGGCCCGCTGTCGGGAAGGTAAACACCCGCTTGCCCTCCAGATCGGCCAAGGAGCGGATCGGGTCTTTTGTGGCGAAATGGCACGGATCCCAAGCGCCCGCCGATAGCCATTTTACCCCGACCTTGGCATATTCCTCCTCCCAGATTTCGCCAAGCCCATACTGGTTGAACAGCACCGGCACATCGAGTGAATAGCGGCTGGCGAACGGGAAATAGCCGCCAAACACGGTTACCTCGGTTGGCGAGGCCATGCTGTCATCATCCGATTGCACCATATCAATGGTACCGCGCTGCATCGCGCGGAAAAGCTCGCCTGTAGGCACAAGCTGGTCCGCCGTATAAAGCTCGATCTCCATGCGGCCTTTGGCGACCTTGTTAAATGCGTCAATTGATGGCTTGACGATATGCTCGGCCAAAGCCGGGCCGGCATAGGTTTGCAATCGCCATTTGATAACGGATTGGGCATGCACGGCGGGGGCGGCCAGCGTGGCCGCACCGGCCAGGCCGCCTTTGATCAGAAAATTACGTCTGTTCGTTTTCATTTCATTCTCCTTCAGTTGGGTTAAGGGGCCGGTTTCTCCGGTCCTCGGGGTTTATCAGTTTGTGCCATACACATAGTCAGGCAGCCAAAGGGCGATTTCCGGGAAGGCTATGATCAGCCCCAGCGCCAGCAGCATGATGCCGACAAACGGGATGATAGAGACATAAATGTCTTTCAGCGTAATTTCTGGGGGGGCCATGGCGCGCATCAGGAAAAGATTATAGCCAAAAGGCGGGGTCATATACGCGATTTGCGAGGTGATGGTATAAAGCACGCCATACCAGATCAGATCAAAACCGAGCGAGCCAACCAGCGGCACATAAAGCGGGGCGACAATAACCAGCATGGCAGTATCATCCAGAAAGGTGCCCATGAGCAGGAAGGATAGCTGCATCAATAGCAGGATTTCCCAAGGGCCAAGGCCAAGATCATCGAGGAAAAACCCCTCGATCGCCTTCACCGCGCCCACCCCGTCAAACACCGCGCCAAAGGCCAGTGCCGCCAGAATGATCCACATAAACATCGCGGAGATCGCCAATGTCTGGCGCACCGAGTTTTCAAACACCACCTTGGTATAACGGCCCTTGAAAATAGCGGCAAGCGAGGCGACAATCGCCCCCACCGCGGAGCTTTCGACCAAAGAGGTCCAGCCATTTACAAACGGCACCATCATCGAGGCGAAAATAAACACCGGCAGCGCACCGGCGCGCAGCAGGGCCAGCTTTTCGCGCAGGGTTACCCGGGACAGCTCTTCCTTGGAAAGGCTCGGCCCGAGGCTCGGGCTTATCTTGCAGCGGATATAGATGTAAATGATGAACAGCGCGGCCATCATCAGCCCCGGAAAGACTCCTGCCAGCCAAAGCTGTCCTACCGGCTGGCGTGCGATCATCGCATATAGCACCAGCACCACCGAGGGCGGCACCAATATGCCAAGGGATGATCCGGCCTGGATAACCCCGGTGATCATGCGCTTGTCATAGCCGCGCTTCAGCAGCTCTGGCAGTGCAATCGTGGCCCCGATGGCCATGCCTGCCACGCTTAAACCGTTCATCGCCGAAATCAGCACCATCAGCCCGACAGTGCCTATGGCCAGCCCGCCATTGACCCCGCCCATCCAGACATGGAACATGCGGTAAAGATCGTCGGCAATGCCGGATTCCGATAGCACAAACCCCATATAGATAAACAAAGGCAATGTAAGCAGCGGATACCATTTCATCAGTTTCATCGAGGCGGCAAAGGGGATATCCTCGCCCCCCGTGCCCCAGAGCAGCAGCGCCGCCACCACCGCCACGATCCCAATTGCGGCAAATACCCGCTGGCCTGTCATCAGCGTGATCATCATGCTGGCAAACATCAGGATCGCAATCCATTCAAACGACATTATAATTCTTCTCCGCGGATGGTGGCGATGTCTTTGAAAAACACGGCAATGGCTTGCAGCAGCATCAGGAATATCCCGAGTGTGGCGATGGATTTGATCGGCCATAAAAAGGGCTTCCAAGAGGAGGCCGAGCGCTCCAGATAGCCCAACGCGTCGCTAAGCCCGTCAAAGCCACCGCTGGCAAAGCCGGAAACCAGAGTGCCGTAAAACTCCAACATGCCCATATTATAAGGCTGTCCCAGCGCATAGGCCGTGGAGCCAAGCGCCCCTTGCAGTAGAATTACAAGATAAAAAATCAGCCCGAAAATGGTGAAAGCATCCACCCAGGCTTTGGTTTTGATCGACCATGATCCATATACCAGATCCATGCGCACATGCGAATTCAGCTGCATCGAATATGGCCCGCCAAGCAGATAATAGGCCACCATCACAAATTGCGCGGTTTCCAGTGTCCATGTGGTGGGGCGAATTTCAAAACCCGCCAGCCAAAGCCTGAGGCTTTCGGTCATGGACGAGCCCGCGAGTATAGAACCGCTGCTGGAAAGCTCGAATATCAGCTTGGAGAGTGTGGAGAGCAGCAAAACCGCCATCAGCACAAAAATGAGATACATGGCGAAGCGGCCCATGCGATAATTCACGGCCTCGACATATCTGACATAGGCTTTGATCACTCCGGGCATTTTGCCTCCAACGGGATTGAATCAAGAGACAAGGTTAAAATATCCGATAGCCATACAGCAACGGCTTGCTGGCTCTCCGGTGTGGCGATCAGATCATTTCGGATCTCGATCATCACATTCAGCATGCCGCGCGGCAAAGCGTGTTCGGTCAAGGTGTGGGTCACGCCGTCTTCTGGCCCGTATGGTTGGTTCCGGCCCACCATATAGGAAGGGTTTTGGCGGGCCGCTTCCAGCATGGCATCGGCCATTCTTGGGTCACTATCATGCAGAATACCGATCTCCACCGCCCGCGGTTTGCCGTTATAGACGGGGGTAAAGGAATGGATAGTCACCAGGGCGCGCGGGGCATGCTGATCCAGATGGCGCGCCAGCGCCTGCCGGAACGGTTGATAAATATGGGTGACGCGGGCAGTGCGCTCGGCCTCGCCCAGATCGGCATTGCCCGGGATGTGGTAAATCTCGCTATCGGCCCGAATGGCTTGCGGGGATTCCGGTGGCCGGTTGCAATCATATACCAGTCGCGAGATTTTTTGCGAAATCAGAGCGGAGTTTTGCAATGCGCTCAAATGCTCCGCCACCC
>Ga0256839_1005293_pt1 | contig 12006 bp, 9 predicted proteins | sample 354166metaG_FD_185968 | JGI IMG/M metagenome (GOLD analysis project Ga0256839, IMG submission 185968) | Hydrothermal vent microbial communities from Mid Atlantic Ridge, Atlantic Ocean - 354-166 | ecosystem: Environmental > Aquatic > Marine > Hydrothermal vents | place: Atlantic Ocean: Mid...
TTCCGCCACGGGAGGGGCACCATGCGAAGGAAACCATCTGCCACCATCCTCCTCACGGCGCTCGCCCTCGCCGCAGCCACACCCGCATCGGCCGGCTGCGGCAAGGCGCACGGCGGCACCGGCCCCGCGGCGACCGGCCAGGACTCCACCCCGCGCGACAGGACGGGTGAGAACCGGGACGCTTCGCCCCAGGCCGGCCCCCGGGCCCCCACCGGGCCACGTGCGCCTGCCGGCACGGGCCGGGGCTGAAGGTACCCGCACGGGGCGGCCGAAGCGGCCGCCGGCCGCCTCGCTTCCCCGTTCCTTCGAAGAAGCGACACGGGGGAAAACCGCCGAGCCCGCGCTTCACCGCGGGCGCGGCTACCCCACGTGCCCGAAGACCTGCCTCCCCAACTCGTAGGCGCGGCTTCCAGCCGCGCCGGGGCGCCGGCTGGAAGACGGCACCACCAGGGTCTACAGAATCCGGCTGCGGCCCAGACGGAGGTCGGCCCCCACCAGGGGCCCGTCGACCTTCCTCCCGATCCGGCGCCCAAGACCATCCACCACGTACTCGATCACGCGCCCGTCCGCAAGGGTCACCTTGCGGAGATTCCCGAGCTCGTCGTACTCATACCGCACCACCCCCGCCGGCGTCGCCTTCTCCCTCAGCTCCCCGAACGCCGTCCACCGCTGCCGGCGGAGCCATCAGGCGTGGAGGAAGCAGCGGACGCGGTGGCCGGGGTCGGGCTCGGTTTCCGGGGGATAGGCCTCGCGGCAGGCAGGCATGGCGTGCGGGCAGCGGGCATGGAAATGGCAGCCGGGCGGGGGGCTCACGGGCGAGGGCGGCTCGCCGGGAAGCTGCACGGTGCGCCGGCCGGTGGCCGTGTCCACGGTGGGGGCGGCGGCGAGCAGGGCCTCGGTGTAGGGATGGAGCGGGCGGTCGAGGACGGCGTCCACCGGGCCGTGCTCGACGATGCGGCCCAGGTACATGACCGCGATCTCGTGCGCCAGGTAACCGACCACGGCGAGGTCGTGGCTGATGAAGAGGTAGGCGAGCCCGAGGCGGTCCTGGAGCTCGCGCAGGAGGTTGAGGATCTGCGCCTGCACGGAGACGTCGAGGGCGCTGGTGGGCTCGTCGCAGACGACCAGCCGCGGCTCCACGGCGAGCGCACGCGCGATGCAGATGCGCTGGCGCTGCCCGCCCGAGAACTCGTGGGGGTAGCGCCGGGCGGCGTCGGCGGGCAGCCCCACCCGCTCGAGGAGCGCCGCGACGCGGCGCTCGCGCTCGGCACGCCCCGGCGCGATGCGCTGGGCGACGAGGCCTTCGGCGACGATGTCACCCACCAGCATGCGCGGGTTCATGGAGGCGTAGGGGTCCTGGAAGACGATCTGCAGGTCGCGCCGGCGCCGCCGCAGGGCGCGGCCACGAAGCCGCGTGAGCTCGGTGCCGTCGAAGCGGACGCTCCCCGCGGTGGGACGGACGAGCTGCAGCACGGCCTTGCCGGCGGTGGTCTTGCCGCAGCCGGACTCGCCCACGAGGGCGAGCGTGCGCCCGGCGCCGATGCGGAAAGAGAGGCCGTCGACGGCGCGCACGTGCCCCACCGTGCGCCGCAGCACGCCCTTGCGCACGGGGAAGTGCACGGCGAGCCCCTGCACCTCGAGCAGGGGCGCGGCTGCGACCGCGCGCCGGGCGCGAGGCGGCGGCGCGGCATCCGGGGCAGCAGCGGCACGGCCCTCGGCGACGGCGTGGCAGCGCACGCGATGGCCCTCGCCGAGGTCGGTCCAGCCGGGGACCGCCTCGCGGCAGCGCGCATCGGCCAGCGCGCAGCGCGGGGCGAAGCGGCAGCCGGGGGGCGGCGCCGCTAGCGAGGGGACCGTGCCGGGGATGACGGCGAGGGGCCGCGCGCGCTTGCGCCGGTCGGGCAGCGCCTCGAACAGGCGCCGGGTGTACGGGTGGCGCGGCTCCCGGAAGAAGCGCCCGCAGGGGGCCTCCTCGACGAGCTCGCCCGCGTACATGACGGCCACGCGGTCGGCGTTCTCGGCCACCACCCCGAGGTCGTGCGTGATGAGGAGCAGCGCCATGCCGCGGCGGGCACGCTCGCGCCGCAGCAGCTCCAGCACCTGTGCCTGGAGGGTGACGTCGAGGGCGGTGGTGGGCTCGTCGGCGATGACGAGCTCGGGGTCGCAGGCGATGGCCATGGCGATGACCACGCGCTGCTTCATGCCGCCGGAGAGCTGGTGGGGATATTCGCGCAGGCGCCGCTCGGGGTCGGGGATGCCCACCTCGCGCAGCAGGGCGAGCACTTTCTCGCGCCGGGCGTGCCCGCGCAGGCCGAGATGCCGGGTGAGGGCCTCGCCGATCTGGGTCTCGACGCTGAGCACGGGGTTGAGGGCGGTCTGCGGCTCCTGGAAGACCATGCCGATGCGCCGCCCGCGCACCTCGCGGAGCGCCCGCTCGGGCAGGCGCAGCAGGTCGGTGCCGTCGAGCCGCACCGAGCCCGCCACGATGCGCGCGGCCGGCCGCGGCACCAGACCCAGGATGGAGAGCGCGGTCATGGACTTGCCGCAGCCGGACTCGCCCACCAGCGCGAAGGCCTCGCCGCGGCGTATGCGGAAGCTCACCCCGTCCACCGCGCGCACCGCACCGGGCCCTTGCCCGATCAGGGTGCGCAGCCCCTCGACCTCGAGCAGGGTCCCGCCGCTCACCGCACGCGCCTCCTCGGGTCGAAGGCCTCGCGCACGGCGTCGGCGAAGAGGTTCGCCGCCAGCACCAGGCCGAACATGAAGACGAAGGCCGCCGCCAGCGTCCACCACACCACGGGCTCGCGCGCGAGCTCCAGGCGGGCGCCGTTGATCATGTTGCCCCAGCTCGTCATGGTCGGGTCCACGCCCACGCCCACATAGGAGAGCACCGCCTCGGCCAGCACCAGGGCGGAGAAGTCCAGCACCACGCTGATGAGCACGATGTGGAGCACGTTGGGCAGGACATGGCGCACGAGGATGGTGCCGTGGCCGGTGCCCAGCGCCACGGCGGCCTGCACGTACTCGACCTCGCGCAGCTTGAGGGTCTCGCCGCGCAGCATGCGGCAGAGCCCCGTCCAGCTCGTCACGCCCAGCACCGCGCACAGGAACAGCAGCCTGAGGTCGGCGCGCGCCGCCGTGGTCTCGAACAGCTCCGGGTGGTTCGCCATGTAGACCTGCAGCATGAGGATGCCGGCGGCGATCAGCAGCACGCCGGGGATGGAGTTGAGCGTGGTGTAGAGGTACTGGACGAGGTCGTCCACGCGGCCGCCGAAGTAGCCCGCCGCGAGCCCCAGCGCCAGGGCGAAGGGGAGCATGAGGAGCGTGGTCAGGGTGCCGATGACGAGGCCGGTGCGCACGCTCTTGAGCGCCTGGTAGAGCACGTCCTCGCCCACCTTGTCCGTGCCGAGGACGTGGTAGCCGCCGGCGAGCGCGGCTACGGCGCCGGCGACGACGGCGAGCGCCGCCGCCGTGAGCAGCATGGGCCGCCAGGGCAGCACCGTGCGGCCGCGGGCGAGCCGGGCGGCGGCCGCGCGCCAGGGCAGGTGCCGGCGCCGCGCGAGCGCCGCGGCGAGCCCCGCCGCGGCGAGCGCCCACAGGGCGAGCCCCGCGAGCGCGCCGGCCGCCGCGCGCCGGGCCACGTCGGGCCAGCGCTCGCGGTCGGGATCGGCCAGGTGCGCGCCGCCGTGGCGCAGGCGCGGGCGCTCGCGCACGCGCGTGCCGTCCGGGCGCTCCACGGTCTCCTTGACGTGCAGCCGCACGGCGAGCGGCGCCGAGTAGGTCTTCTCCGTGCCCTCGCGCAGGGGCGCGGCGAGCAGGTCGAAGGCGCTCAGCACCTCCACCGACCAGTGCACGCGCCCGTCCGGCCCCTGGGCCACGGGCACCCGGAAGTGCAGCGAGTCGGCGAGCCCCACGAGGAGATAGAAGACGAGCACCACGGCGGCGCACATGCCGGCGCGCGAGCGCGCGACCCGCGACCAGGGCTCGCGCAGGTGCGGGGTGCGCCGCACGTGCCAGGCGAAGGCCGCCACCCCCGCGAGCAGCAGGAAGAGCAGCGCATCCGTCCACAGCACCACCGGCTTGACCACGGCCCCTACTCCAGACGCACGCGCGGGTCCACCAGGGTGTAGGCGATGTCCGTGAGCAGCAGGCCCACGATGTAGAGCACCGAGCCCAGGAAGACCATGGCGCGCACCTCGGCGAAGTCCTGGGCGCGGATGGCGTCGATGGTGTAGCTGCCGAGGCCCGGGATGGCGAAGAAGGACTCGAGGACGAGCGAGCCCATGAAGAGCAGCGGCAGGATGGCGACCACACCCGTGAGGATGGGGATCAGGGCGTTGCCCAGCACGTGGCGGAACAGCACTGCGAGCTCACCCAGCCCCTTGGCGCGGGCGGTGCGCACATAGTCCTTGTCCGCCTCCTCGAGGAAGAGGGTGCGGTACCAGCGCGCGTTGGCCCCGAGGCCGCCGAGGACGCCGATGGCCGCGGGCAGCACCAGGAAGCGCGCCGCGTCCAGCCCCTCGGCGTAGCCCGAGATGGGCACCAGATGCATGAGCTTGCCCACCAGGTACTGGCCCGCGATGATGTAGAAGAGCGGCGAGATCGACATCAGCACCACGAGCGCCACCGTGCCCCAGGCGTCCAGGTAGCTCCCGCGCAGCATCACCAGCACGAGCGCCACCGTCACGTGCGTGAGCAGGCCCACCAGCAGCACCGGAAGCGCCAGCGCCAGGCTCGGCCACATGCGCTGGCGTATGTCCTCGCCGATGTCGCGGCCGCGGTCGGAGAGGCCGAAGTCGAAGACGAACAGCCGCACCGACTTGCGGTAGAAGATGGTCTCGGTGAGCCTGCCCGCGCCCTCCGCCGCGCCGTTCCAGAACAGCGGCAGGTCATAGCCGCGCTCGCGCTTCCAGCGCTCGATGGCCTCGGGGGTGACGCGCTTGATCCCGAGGTGCATGCGCGCCATGTCGTCAGGCGTGTTGACCACGAAGAAGAGGGCGAAGGTGATGAGGTTCACCCCGATCAGGATCGGCAGGGCGTAGAGCAGGCGGCGGACGATGTAGGCGATCACGCCCCGGCCCTCTCCAGCGGCGGGCGCCGCTCCTGGCGGCGCCACTGCGCGACGGCCGGCGCCACGGCGAGCGCCAGCGCCAGCGCGAGCAGCGCCAGCGGCCACAGCACGGGCCGGTTCCATTCCGCGCGGCGGGCGGCGCGCAGGTGCGGGTCGAGGCGCAGGTACTTGAGCGTGTTGTTGGCCATGAGGTTGGGCTTGGCGTTCGCCACCCAGGCGTGCAGCAGGCGGTAGGCCTTGGGGTTGACGCCCCACACCCAGGGGGCGTCGCGCCGGGCGATGTCCACCATGCGGCGGATGAGGGCGAGCCGCTCGGGCCCGTCGGGCATGGCCTTCATGCGCTCGAACAGCCGGTCGAACTCGGGGTTGGCGTAGTTGGCGGCGTTCTCGCCGCCGTGGCGCACCTTGCCGTTGGGCCCGTACAGCAGGAACAGGAAGTTCTCGGGATCGGGGTAGTCGGCGTTCCAGCCCCAGGTGAAGATCTGGGCGGTGCCGTTGCGCATCTTCTCCTGGAAGCGGTTGTAGTCGGTGGCGCGCACCACGAGCTGGATGCCGAGCTTGGCGAACTGCTTGCGGAACCAGTCGAGGCGCGCCTTGTCGTCGGGCCCGCCGCCGGTGACGTCGAAGTGCAGCACCAGCGGCTTGCCCGTGCGCGCGTCCACGCCGCCCGGGTAGCCGGCCTCGGCCAGCAGGCGCCGCGCCTCGGCGAGCGGGCGCCGGCGCGGCCGCCCGTCGCGCCACTGGTAGACGTAGGGGTTGATGCCGGCCTCGCCGGCCTCATGGCCGAAGATGCCGGGCGGAATGGGGCCCTGGGCGGGAATGCCACGCCCGTTCATGAAGATGGAGATGTACTCCTCGTAGTCGAGGGCGATGGAGATGGCCCGGCGCAGCTTGCGCGCCCGCGCCGTGTAGCCGCCCACCACCGGGTCGAGCATGTTGAAGCCGAGGTAGTAGACCGAGGTCAGCACCGCGGTCTGCAGCCGGATCCCCTTGGCGCGCAGGGTCGGGGTGAGCGTGACCTCGCCGCCCGCCCCCACCCGGATGGCCTGGTCGAAGGCGTCCTCGGTGATGCCCGAGATATCGTAGTAGCCCTGCAGGAACTTGTTCCACCGCGGGATGGCCTCGCGCTCGAGGCTGAAGACCACGCGGTCGATGAAGGGCAGCGGGCGGCCGGCGTCGGCGAGGAGCCCGGCGGCGCGGTCGCCGGGGGCGCCCTCGGCGGGATAGCGCTCGCCGTGGAAGTTGGGGTTGCGCTCGAGCACCATGCGGCGGTTGGGGTTGTTGACCGTGAGCATGTAGGGGCCGGTGCCCACCGGGTACCAGTCGAGCGTGATGTTGCGCTCGGCCATGCCCGGCTGGGCGTAGAAGCGCTCGGCCTCCCAGGGCATGGGCGCGAAGAAGGGCATGGCGAGCCAGTAGACGAACTGCGGATAGTGGCCGCGGATGTGCACTCGGAAGGTGTAGCGGTCCACGAGCTCCACCCCCTCGAGCGCGAAGCGCCGCAGATCCAGCCAGCGCTCGCCCCGCGCCCGCGCCGCGCGCCAGGCCCGCTCCAGCTCGCGCCCCAGCCTGCGCAGGCCGACGATGTGCCCGCTCATGAGGCCGTAGATGGGCGAGGCCACCGCCGGGTGGGCCAGCCGCTTGATCTGGTAGACATAGTCCGCGGCGGTGAGCTCGCGCGTGCCGCGGCGGGGGAAGTCGGCGAGCGTCCGTACCCGCGCCAGGTCCGCCTCCGAGAGGTCCAGGTACAGGTGGCGGCCGTCGGGGCCGCGGGCAAACGCGGGATGGGGCTGGTAGCGGATGCCGGGGCGGATGCGGATCTCGTAGACGCTCTCGGCCACCCGCTCCGGCGGGGCGTCGTCGGGCAGGCGCCGCCCGCGGCCGTCGTAGAGCCGGGGCTTCGGCACCGCCTCGGCCGTCAGCGGCACCAGCGTGTAGGGGCGCTTGAGGTAGTGGTACTGGAGCGGGGGCTCGTAGACGTTGGCGATGATGGCGTACTCGTTGGAGGAGTAGCTGCGCGCCGGGTCCAGGTGCTTGGGCCGCTCCGAGAAGTCCGTGTAGTAGACGTTGGCACGCGCCTCGGACGCGGGATAGGGGTTGTTCCAGGGCTCGGCGCAGCCGGCGGCGAGCATGGCCGCCACGGCCAGCGTCGCCGCGACCACCCGTCCCGTGCCCCAGCGCTCGCCCCGTGCCTCCTCCATCCGGCGGGATTATACGCGCACGCAATGCTTTGAGGCGCCGTACATTTCGGGTATGTTATGCGGCTTGTGCCGCCCGGCGCGCCGGGCTTCGACCTGAGCCGGGCTTCGACCTGAGGAGAGCGCACCATGGGATTTCTCGCCGGCAAGCGCGCGCTCGTGACGGGGGTGGCCAGCAACCGCTCCATCGCCTGGGGCATCGCCCAGGCCATGCGCCGCGAGGGCGCCGAGCTCGCCTTCACTTACCAGAACGACAAGCTCCGCGAACGCGTGTCCAGGCTCGCCGCCGAGTGCGGCTCGGACATCGTGCTGCCCTGTGACGTGGCCTCCGACGAGCAGATCGCGGCCCTGTTCGAGGCGCTCGGCGCACGCTGGGACGGGCTCGACATCGTGGTGCACTCGATCGCCTTCGCCCCCAAGGAGCAGCTCGCCGGCGACTTCGTGGAGGCGACCGACCGCGAGGGCTTCCGCATAGCCCACGAGATCTCGAGCTACAGCTTCACCGCGCTCGCCAAGGCCGCCCGCCCGCTCATGCGCGGGAGAGGCGGGGCGCTGCTCACCCTGAGCTACCTGGGCGCCGAGCGCGCGGTGCCCAACTACAACGTGATGGGGCTGGCCAAGGCGAGCCTGGAGGCCAACGTGCGCTACATGGCGGCGGCCCTGGGCCCCGAGGGCATACGGGTCAACGCCGTCTCCGCCGGCCCCATCCGCACGCTGGCCGCCGCCGGCATCGGCAACTTCCGCAAGCTGCTGGAGCACGCCGAGCGCACCGCGCCCCTGCGGCGCAACGTGACCATCGAGGAGGTGGGCAACGCGGCCGCCTTCCTGTGCTCGGATCTCGCGGCGGGCATCACCGGCGAGGTGCTGTACGTGGACGCCGGCTACCACATCCTGGGGCTGGTGGTCTCGGAGGCCGAGGCCGCCCAGCCGTCCGGCTGATCCCGCCGCAGGCGCGGCTGGAAGCCGCGCCCACGTGCGCTCGATCTGGTGGGGCCGGCATCCTGCCGGCCCCGGGCCGCCAAGGCGCGGCTGGAAGCCGCGCCCACGACGATGGGGGATTCACGGCTGGAAGCCACGCCTAGCCGCGCTCCCCGCCGCCGTCCGGCAGCAGCCCGCGCTCGCCCTCCGAGCGTGCGATCACCACCGCGCCGCACGAGTCGCTGAAGACGTTGACCGCGGTGCGGCACATGTCCAGCACCCGGTCCACCGCCAGGATCAGGCCGATGCCCTCGGCCGGCAGGCCCACCGCCGCCAGGATCACGGTGATGGCCACGAGGCTCGCGGCGGGGATCCCCGCCACCCCGATGGAAGTCAGCAGCGCGATGAGCACGATGGCGAGCTGCTCGGCGAAGCCGAGCTGAATGCCGTAGGCCTGGGCGATGAACATGGCTGCGACGCACTCGTAGAGCGCGGTGCCGTCCATGTTGACCGTGGCCCCGAGGGGCAGCACGAAGCTGGAGACGCGGTTGGAGACGCGGGCGTTGCGCTCCACGCACTCGAGCGTGAGCGGCAGGGTGGCCGAGGAAGAGGCGGTGGAGAAGGCCGTGAGCAGGGCCGGGGCCATGGCGCGGTAGTGGCGCAGCGGGCTCACGCGCGCGAGCAGCCGCAGCAGCAGGGGCAGCACGCCGAAGAAGTGCAGCCCGAGGGCCAGCAGCACCGCGAGCACGAACCACGCCAGCGGGCGGAAGGCCTCCAGGCCCGAGGTGGCCACCACCTTGGCCACCAGGCCGAAGACCCCCACGGGCGCGAAGCGCATCACGAGCTCCGTGATGCGCATCATCACCTCGAAGACCCCCTGCCAGAAGGCGCCCAGCACCTCGCCCGCACGGCCGCCGATGCGGGCCGTGAAGAAGCCGAAGAGCAGCGCGAAGGTGATGAGCCCGAGCATCTGGCCCTCGGCCGCGGCCGCGACCACGTTGACCGGGACCATCCGCAGGAAGATCTCGACGACGTCGCCCGCGCCCCGCCCCTGCACCTTCTCCGCCACGGCCGAGGCATCGGCCTCGAGCCCCATCACATCGCGGGCAGGCCGCCCGTCGACCACGCCCGGCTGGACGGCGTTCACCACGGCGAGCCCGATGAGGATGGCGACGAGGCTGGTCAGCATGTAGTAGCCCACCGTCTTCGCGCCGAGCCGGCCGAGCCCCTTGCCGTCGCCCAGCCCCGCCACCCCCGTCACCAGCGAGGCGAAGACCAGGGGCACGACGATCATCTTGAGGGCGTTGAGGAAGAGCGTTCCGACGAAGGCGTAGGCCGAGACCAGCGGCACGCCGAGCACGGCGGTCTCGGGCGAGGTGGCCAGCCCCGCGGCGACCGCGAGCGCCAGCGCGATCAGGATCTGCCAGTGCAGCCGCACCGGGCAGGCCCTCAGGGCCGCTCCACCTCGGCGGCCACCGACTCGAAGCGCTCGATCTCGGCCCGGCCACGCCAGAAGGCGATGGCGGCCTCGGCAGCGGCCTGCCCGCGCGCGCGCGCGATGGCGCGGGCGATGCCCTTGCGCTCCTCGGGCCTGGCCTCGGCGGGATCGCCGTCGGTCACCCCGTGCAGCACCACCACCGCGTAGTCGCCTCCGGCCAGCGCCACGCGGTCGGCCACGGGACGGCCGCCCTCGGGACGGGGGAGCTGGAAGGCGCGCCGCAGGACGGGCTCGGGCCAGGCGGCCTCGCCACGCCGCACCTCGCGCGGACCATCCACCCTGGCCCCGACCGCCTGCGCGGCCCGCGCCGCATCCTTGCCGGCGGCGATGGCCGCCACCAGCCGCGCCGCGGCCGCGCCCGCCTGCTCGGCCGCCTTGCGCCGGCGCAGGCGCTCGCGGATCTCGGCGCGCACCTCGTCCAGCGGGCGCTGGCGCGGGGGCCGGCGCTCGATCTCGCGCAGAACCACCACCCGGTCGGGGCCGAGCTCGATGGGGTCGGAGTTGTGCCCCTCGCGCACGGTCTCGCCGAAGGCCGCCTCGCGCACCCGCGGATCGGCGGCGACGCCCTCGCCCGCCGAGCGCGTGAACCAGCCCGTCTCACGCACGGGCAGGCCCACGGCCCTGGCTGCCGGCTCGAGGCTGTCCGGCTGCTCATAGGCGACGTTCGCGAGCGTGTCGGCCAGCTCGTAGAAGCGCGCCTCGGCCTGGCGCCGGCGCAGCTCGGCGGCGAGCTCGCCGCGCACGGATTCGAAAGGTTTGATCCGGCCGCCGCGCACCTCGAGCAGCTTGACGAGGTGCCAGCCGAAGCGCGTCCGCACCGGACCCACCACCTCGCCGGGCTCGGCGATGGCGAAGAGCGCGTCCTCGAAGGGCTTCTCCAGCACGCCGCGCCCGACGAAGCCGAGATCACCCCCCTGCCGCGCCGAGCCGGGATCGCCCGAATGCTCGCGCGCGAGCTTCGCGAAGTCCTCGCCCCGGCGGATGCGCGCGAGCAGCGCCTCGGCCTGGGCACGGGCCCTGGCCTCGGCGTCCGGGTCCGCCTTGGCCGGCACGGGGATCAGGATGTGCGCCGCACGCCGCTCCTCGGGCTGGACGAAGCGGGCCTTCTCCTCCTCGTAGAGGCTGCGCAGCGCCGCCCCGTCCACCGGGATCTCCTTCGCGAGCGCATCGAGGCTGAGGTCCACGTAGGCGATGCGCACCCGCTCAGGCTCGACGAACTCGGACTTGTGGGCCTCATAGTAGCGGGCGATCTCCTCCTCGCCGACCGTGACCCGTTCGAGGAAGGGCGCGGCGGGGACGGTGATGAGCGTGACACGCCGTCTCTGGCCCTGGATGCGCAGGAAGCCGTCCACGTCGGCGGGCGTCACCACGGCGCCGCGCTCGATGGCGCCGCGGAGCTGTGCCATCACCATGCCGCGGCGCACGAGCGCCTCGTAGGCAGGCGGCGTCAGGCCCGCCGCACGGAGCCGCGCCTCGTAGAGGCTGCGGTCGAAACGGCCCTCGCGCTGGAACTCGGGCCGGGCCTGGATGGCCTGCGCGAGCAGCGCATCGCCCACGTGCAGCCCGAGCGCGCGGGCGCGCCCCGCAAGCACCTCCTCCTCGATGAGCGACTCGAGCACCTGCCTGCGCAGCAGCGCCTCCTGCGCCTCCGACAGCCCGGCACCGCCGAGGAGCTCGCGCAGGCGGCCGCGCTCGGCGGCGAGCGCCTGCTGGTAGGTCCGCAGGGTGATCTCGGCGCCATCGACCTCCGCCACGACCGGCTCGCCGCCGCCGCCGAAGTACTCGTGCACGCCCCACAGGGCGAAGGGGATGCTGATGAGGATGACGATGACCCAGGCGATGATGCCGGTGGCGCGGTCGCGGATGGCCTGCAGCATGCGCTCGCTCCCTCGCTGGCACTGGGGCCGAATTCTGGCCGCTGGCCCTTTCCGGCACAAGCCTTCGCCCGGTGGGGCTCTCCGGGGGCCTTCGGCCGGCGCGGCTGGAAGCCGCGCCTACGGGACGGGGTCCGGGAAGAGGTGCGGCGCGGCTGGAGGCTGTGCCTGCGTCCATGCCGTCGAATCCGTGGGGCCGGCTGGAAGCCGGCCCCACGGGGATCGGGGGATTAGATGGCATGCCCGGGCGCCGTACCTGCCGTGCCCGCACGGGATCTCGGGGGCGGCCTCTATACTTCGGGCATGGCCGGGCTACGACAGATGACGGTCGCGGCGCTCGCGGCACTGGCCTCGGCCGCAGGGGCGCAGGCGCCGCGCGTGGCGCTGGCGCCCTGGGCCGGAGGCTTCGACCGGCCCGTGGAGCTCGTCTTCGGCCCGCGGCATGCC
>Ga0256839_1005294_pt1 | contig 12005 bp, 13 predicted proteins | sample 354166metaG_FD_185968 | JGI IMG/M metagenome (GOLD analysis project Ga0256839, IMG submission 185968) | Hydrothermal vent microbial communities from Mid Atlantic Ridge, Atlantic Ocean - 354-166 | ecosystem: Environmental > Aquatic > Marine > Hydrothermal vents | place: Atlantic Ocean: Mid...
ATAACGCCACACTGAACCGATTCTTCTCGCTGCATTACCTGCTGCCCTTCGTCATTGTCGGGCTGGTTGCGGTTCACATCTGGGCTTTCCATACCACGGGTAACAATAACCCGACCGGTGTCGAGGTGCGTCGCGGATCGCGCGAAGAGGTCAAAAAGGATACGCTTCCGTTCTGGCCCTACTTCGTGATCAAGGACCTGTTTGCACTGGTTGTTGTGCTGGCGGTTTTTGTGGCTGTTATCTGGACCATGCCGAACTACTTCGGCCATCCGGACAACTATCGCATGGCCAACCCGCTTTCGACGCCCGCGCATATCGTGCCGGAATGGTATTACCTGCCGTTCTACGCCATCCTGCGCGCCTTTACCGCCGATGTCTGGATTGTGCAGTTCTTCCACTTCATTTCCGGTGGTATCATCGACGCCAAATTCTTCGGTGTGATAGCGATGTTCGGGGCTATCTTCGTGATGGCGCTGGTGCCGTGGCTTGACACAAGCCGCACCCGCTCCGGCGCCTATCGTCCGATGTTCAAGTGGTTCTTCTGGTTGCTTGCGCTCGACTTCATGGTGCTGATGTGGGCCGGTGCGCAGCCAGCCGAACCTCCGTATTCGACGATTTCGCTGATTGGCTCGATTTACTGGTTTGCGTATTTCCTGGTCATCCTGCCTGTTCTGGGACTGATCGAGAAACCGAAAACCCCGCCTGCAACTATCGAAGAAGATTTCGACGCGCATTACCCGCCGGAACCGGCCGAGTAAGAGACGAGAAGGAGACAAAGAGATGATGAAGAAAACCATCCTGTCCGCGCTCGTCGCGGTTGGCATCGCCGGCAGCGCATATGCTGCCGAAGGCGAAAGCGTAGTCGAGGATTACAGCTTCAGCTTCGAAGGGCCGTTCGGCACCTACGATCAGGCACAGCTCCAGCGCGGGCTTCAGGTTTACACCGAAGTCTGTGCCGCCTGTCACGGTCTGGAATTCGTAGCCTATCGCACGCTCGGTGATGACGGTGGGCCGAAGCTCTCCGAGGATCAGGTGAAAGCCTATGCCAAGCAGTTCGAGGTTTACGACCCCGAAATCGACGATACCCGGCCGGCAAAACCGTCGGATTATTTCGGCACCTCCAGCTATGACGGCGCGCCCGATCTGAGCCTTATGGCAAAGGCCCGCGCCGGTTTCCATGGCCCCTATGGTCTGGGTATCAACCAGATCGTAAAGGGCATGGGCGGTGCCGAATATATCGCTTCGATCCTGGCTGGCTACACCGGCGAAGAGAAGGAAGAGGCCGGAACCCTGTTCTACAGCAACCATACGTTCCCCGGGGGCTGGATTTCCATGCCGCCCCCTCTCGAGGATGGCATGGTGGAATTCCGCGATGGTAGCGACAATGATGTCGAGAGCATGGCTCAGGACGTTGCCGCCTTCCTGATGTGGGCAGCGGAACCGAAGATGACCGCGCGCAAGAAAACCGGCTTCCTGGTTTTCGTCTACATGGTCTTCCTCGGCGCGCTTCTGTATCTGTCGAACAAGAAACTCTGGGCGCCGCACAAGCGCAAAGACTGATAACAACGGACAGTGAAACAGAAAGGGCGGGGTTTTCCCCGCCCTTTTCATGTTCCCAGATAGGCCGCCAGCGCCGGCGGCGGATTATCCAGCAAATCCACCGTATCGCATGGCTGACCGGCCACTCCGTCAGCCACCAGCACCGCCTTGTCACAAATCCTGCGGGCGTCTTCGGGATTGTGGGTGACCAGCAGCAGAGTGGCGTCATGTTCCGCCCGGATACGCGCCACCAGATCGAGCATCTCGAACCGCAAGGCCGGACCGAGCGCTGCAAACGGTTCGTCCAGCATCAGCACAGGCCTGTCCCGCAGCAAGGCCCGGGCCAGCGCCACCCGCTGCCGCTGCCCGCCCGAAAGCTCCGAGGGCAGCCGTTCGCCCGCACCATGCAAGCCAACCTCGGCCAGCGCTGCCGCGACCCGTTCCTTCTCGGCGCGCGACAGCCGCAGTGACGGCCGCACCCCGAGCGCGGTGTTTTGCCAGACGGTCAGATGTGGGAACAGGTTGTGTTCCTGAAACAACAGCGTCACGGGCCGTTCGGCTGGCGGAGCCTTGGTGAAATCCGCCCCGTTGAACAGGACTTTCCCGCTTGCGGCTTTGACAAATCCGGCGATCGCCAGCAACAGCGTGGATTTCCCCCCGCCGGACGGTCCGATAATTGCCGTGCTGCCGCCGGAAATTGTCAGGTTTGCCGCCAGCGAAAAACCCTGTTGCCGGATCAGCAGAGCCTCAAGTGTGATGTCCAAGACGCCCTCCACGATCAAACAGCCAGAATAATGCCAGCGTCACGGCCACCAACACCAGTGCCACGCTGGCCGCATCCTCCATGCGATAGGCGCCCATCAGACGATACATCAGCAGGGGCAGGGTCTCCACCTCCGGCGGAGCAAACAGGGTTATCACCCCCAGATCCCCCATCGAAAGAGCCGCAGCCAGCCCCGTGGCAAATCCCGCCGGTTTGCGGATGGCGGGCCATAGAAACAACCGGAACCGGCTCCAGCCGCTCATCCCCAGCGAATCCGCCAGCAATCCCAGCGACCGGCGATTGGCGGCAAAGGCAGGTAGCAGTGCCCGCAAGGCAATAGGCAGGCTCATCGCCGCATTGACCAGCGTCGTGACCGGCAGGGCCAGCGCAAACGGATTGGCGACCGGATAGAGCAGTATGAACAGCCCCGTGCCCAGCACAAAGGGTGAGAGGGCCAGCGTCGAAAGGGCAATCCCCTCGACAATCGAAGCCCCGCGCGCCTGCCGCGCTCGCAACCTGTCGATAAACCCTGCCAACATCAGCGCTAACACCAGCGCCAGCAGGGCCGAACCCAGAGAAATCAGCAGGCTGTTTCCCATCGCGGGCCAAAGACTGGCGGGCAGATTCACCAACCCCGGCACCCCGCGCAACAGCACCGCCACCAGCGGCGCGCCGAGAAACAGAGATACCCCCAACAACACAATCCGGTCCTGCCACAGTCGCCAGCCGCCCCGTGCATCGAACCGCTGAACCGGCACCCCGAGCGTCGCGCCGAAATCCGTCTGTCGTGACAGTTTCAACGAGGCCAGCACGACCACTGCGCAAATGCCGAACTGCACCAGCCCCAGCAATGCCGCCCGCCCGAGGTTGAAATCAAATCGCAGCGCCTGATAGATCGCCAGCTCGATTGTTGTGGCCTTCGGGCCACCACCCAGCGCCAGCGCAACGGCAAAACTGGTGATCGATAGCAAGAAAACCAGCAAAAACGCCCCCGGCAGCACACCCTTCAGCATCGGCCATTCCAGCCGCCGGAATATATCGTCCGGTCGCATGTCCAGTTGCGCCGCCAGCCGGAAATGCTCGGCCGGAATGCCAGCCCAGCCCTGCAAAATCAGACGCGTTACCAGCGGCAGGTTGAAAAATACATGCGCCAGCAGGATGCCGGTTAGCCCGTATACACTAATCGGGCCGCTACCGAATACCTCCAGCCCGCGGGACATAATGCCCGCCCGCCCCCAGACCGCCAGAATCCCCAGAACCGCCACGATGACGGGCAACAGAAACGGTGCGCCGAGCAGGGTAATTAGTGCGGCGCGCCCGCGAAACTGCCGCCGTGCCAGCGCGCGGGCGGCGGGGATGGCCAGCAGCACACTGATCCCCGCCGAAAGCACCGCCTGAAACAGGGTAAAGCGGATCGCCGACCAGTCCGGAACCGACAGCCCCGCTGCCCCCTCCGCCTGCGACCACAGCGCCAGCAGAGGGGCCACGACCAGCAGCGCCATCAACAGTAGCGCCACCGGTCCGGCGATATTTACCGGCTTAAAGCGGCCAGCCATTCGGCCAGAGCCTGTTCACGCAGGGCGGGCACCTCGTCCACCGGCACCGACAGCGCCTTGTCGGGGGATACCGGAGCATCGAATCCTTCGGGCAGGCCTGTTTCCGGAGTGCGGGCCGGATACATCCAGTTATTTGTCGGGATCAGCGACTGGAATGCGTCCGTCAGCATGAAGTCCAGAAAACGGTCGGCCAGTTCGGGATGTTTCGAGCCGGCCAGCTTCGCTGCCACCTCGATCTGCATATACTGCCCCTCGTCGAAAATCGCCGCCGCCTTGGAGTCGTCCACCTCGACAATCAGGTGATAGGCGGGGGAGGTGGTATAGCTCAGCACCATATCGGCCTCGCCCTCCAGAAACATACCATAAGCTTCGGACCAGCCCTTGGTCACCGTCACGATCTGCGGCGAGAGTTTCGCCCATGCCGCACCGGCCTTGTCGCCGTAAACCGTTTTCATCCACATCAACAAGCCCAGACCGGGGGTGGAGCTGCGCGGGTCCTGAATAATAATGCTGGTGTCACTGCCGATCAGCTCGGCAAAGCTCGTCGGCGGGTTTTCCAGTCTTCTCCTGTCATAGACAAAGGCGAAATACCCCCAGTCGAAGGGCAGAAAAGTATCGTCTGTCCACTCGATCGGCAGGCTCAACCCCTCCGGCACGCCGTTGTGCGGGGCAAAAAGGCCGGTTTCCTTGGCCGTGGCCATCAGGCTGGTGTCCAGCCCCAGCACTACATCGGCATCACTGCGCCCGCCTTCCAGCCGCAGGCGTGACAGCAGCGCCGCCCCGTCGCCCGCTCCGACGAATTGCAGATCGCAATCGCAGACCTCCTCGAAGGCCAGTTCGACCGCCGGTCCCGGACCCCAGTCCGAAACAAAACTGTCATAGGCATAGACGGTAAGTGTGGGTGTTTCAGCCGCTGCTATCCCCGCAAGGGAAACAAGGGCCGCAGTCAGAAGGGATCGTTTCATAATGTCCTCCATTTACTGCGACGTAGTCGGAGGGGCGGAATATCCGCTCGCACCTTTCCTACGCCGGCATGATCCGGTTCAGGTTCAACGGGTCCGCGTTGTGCGTCTCAGCCCTTACAGGCTCCCCGAGGCAGCGCCGAGACTAGCCAAATGTGGCGGAATTGCAAGCCAATCCCGAAAAGGGGTTTTTCCGTCCCCCTGCATGCGGTATTGATCGGCCAAAGGAGTTAACGCCATGTCCATGAATTCATTCGGCCACCTGTTCCGCGTCACCACATGGGGCGAGAGCCACGGTCCCGCGCTCGGTGCCGTCGTGGACGGCTGCCCGCCGAACATTCCACTGGACGCGGCGATGTTGCAGGTCTGGCTCGACAAGCGCAAACCGGGCCAGAACAAATTCACCACCCAGCGGCAGGAGGCCGATCAGGTCGAGATCCTGTCCGGCGTGTTCGAGGGGCGCACCACCGGCACCCCGATCCAGTTGCTGATCCGCAACACGGACCAGCGGTCGAAAGACTACGGCGATATTGCCGAAAAATTCCGCCCCGGCCATGCCGACATCACCTATTTCCAGAAATACGGCAACCGCGACTATCGCGGTGGGGGTCGTTCCTCGGCCCGTGAAACGGCGGCCCGTGTGGCGGCGGGCGGCGTGGCCCGTGCTGCATTGGCGGCCCTGTTGCCCGAGGTCGAAATCACGGGCTACATGGTGCAGATGGGTCCGCATAAAATCGACCGCGCCAATATGGATATGGCGCAAATCGCCGCCAACCCGTTCTGGACACCGGACGCCGAAGCGGCAGAAAAATGGGACGGTTACCTGTCGCAACTGCGCAAATCCGGCAGCTCCGTCGGCGCGGTGGTCGAGGTGATCGCCTCCGGCCTGCCCGCCGGTCTCGGTGCGCCGGTCTATGCGAAACTCGATACCGATATCGCTGCCGCCATGATGTCGATCAACGCCGTCAAGGCGGTGGAGATCGGTGCGGGCATGGAGGCCGCAACCCTGACCGGCGAGGAAAACGCTGACGAAATCACCATGGGACCGGACGGGCCGGAGTTTTCCAGCAACCACGCCGGCGGTATCCTTGGCGGCATCTCGACAGGGCAGGATATCGTCAGCCGGTTCGCGGTAAAGCCGACCTCCTCGATCCTGACGCCGCGCAAGACCATCACCAAATCCGGCGAGAATACCGAGATCATTACCAAAGGCCGTCACGATCCCTGCGTCGGCATCCGCGCCGTGCCGGTGGGCGAGGCGATGATGGCCTGCGTATTACTCGACCACTACTTGCTGCATCGCGGGCAGATCGGGGAAAACCCCGGAAAAATCGGTTAGCCCAGACCGATACGCGCGCGGATCTTCTCGTCCCTGAGAGAAACTTCCTGCCCCGCGAATTCGTCAGCGTCATCGGTGCAAAGCCATGCAACCGCTTTTGCCGGCCACTCGGGCGGAATATGCACCGACGGATCGAGCTGGCTGACCGGATTGATCCCCGAGGCCCGGATCGCCACCTGCATGTATGTCGCCACCGTTCCGGGGCTGAGCCCGAACACACGCACCCCCGCTTCGGCTGTTTCCAGATGGGCGGAACGGGTCAGCATCGCCGCGCCGGCCTTGGCTGCGCAGTAATGGCTCCATCCTTCCAGGGGCGCATGGGCCGCGCCGGAGCTGATATTGATGATGGTGCCGTTGCCCTGTTCCAGCATTACGGGCAAAGCGGCGCGCAAACCGTGGTATATGCCCTTGAAATTGATATCCGCAGCGCGGCTCCAGCTGTCGGGATTCGATGTGGCCAGCGGACCGATCGGGTCGATTACACCGGCATTTCCGACCAGAATGTCGAGCCTCTCGTAGTGTTCCAGACACTGTTCCACCGTGTCGGCCACCGCCTCGTAATTTGCCACGTCGCATACGCTGGTGATGGCTGTCCCGCCAAATCCGTTGATCCGTGCCGCCACTTCCCCGATTTCATCTGCCGAGCGCGCCGCCAGCACAACCGAGGCACCGCGGCTGGCCAGTTCCACCGCCGTTGCCGCACCGATCCCGCGGCTGGCCCCGGTTACAATTGCGGCTTTTCCCGCAAATTCGAGCATTGTATCCTCCTGTTTCGTTCACCCGCAGTTTGGCCGCGAACCGGATTCGAGGCAATCCCTAACCGCCGTAGCTGCGCACCAGTGCACCGGCGAGAAGGCTCCACCCGTCCGCCAGAACGAAAAAGGCCAGTTTGAAGGGTAGCGAGATAACGGCGGGGGGCACCATCATCATTCCCATAGACATCAGCACCGCCGCGATGATCAGGTCGATGACCAGAAACGGGATGAATATCAGGAATCCGACCTCGAATCCGCGCTGGATTTCGGCCAGCAGAAACGAAGGAACCAGAATTGACAGGGGCACGGGCTGTCCGGCCTCGGGCCTTACCGGCGCAATATCGATCATAGAGGCCAGCGTTTCCGGTGCTACCCGCCCCTCCATGAATATACGGAATGGCCCGATGGTGCGGTTGAATCCTTCTTCGATACCGATCTGTTCGTCCAGCAGGGGTTGCACACCGTTATCCCAGGCTTCGGAGAAAACCGGCTGCATGACAAACCAGGTCAGAAACAACGCCAGACTGACAATCATCATGTTCGGTGGTGCCTGTTGCACGCCTATTGCCTGGCGCAGTATCGACAGAACGGTCACCATGAACGGAAAGCAGGTTATCATGATTGCCAGTCCGGGGGCGAGGCTAAGCACGGTGAGCAGGACAAAAAGCTGCACTGTGCGTAGTGACAACGAATCCCCGCCAAATGACAGAGAAACCTCTTGCGCGGCGGCCGGAAATGCGGCCAGCAGCAAGATCGGCAATACAAGGAGCACTGCTTTGACCACCATGTCTACAACCCGCCCGACATGTCCGAAACCTCGGTCAGGCGTAGACAAAGCTGCCCGTTGCCCTCTGCTGTTTCTTCCAGTTCGCCCCGGGCCACCAGCCGCTCGCCGATAAAGACGTCTACCGGATCCTCGATACGGTGATCCAGCGGCACGACAGAGTTTTGCCGCAGCTGTAACAGTTCCGCCAGCGTCAGGCGCGCTTTGCCAATCGAGACAGTGATTTCGATCTCGACGGCCATCAGCGCGTTTGCATGTGCGTCGCCAAGCGGGGTGTCCGCGCTTTCCGGCAGTTCAGTTTGCATGTTTCACTCCGTTTTCCAGTGTGCGCTCCAATGTGTCGAAATAGGATTGTATGGCCGACAGCACCTTGTCCGGATTTTGCGCAAGGTCGATGCGATCGAACCCGTCGCTCCATTCCACGATGGCCTGCCCGTCCGAAAGCGTATCGTCGCCCATAACCGTGACTCCCGGCGTGTTCGAAAACGCGTTGCCCAAATCCTGTGCCATTTCCGGCGAGATCCGGATATCCAGCCGGTCCGGTGGTGCCTCCCTTGTTGCCTGTTCAACCAGCGCGGAAATCTCGGCACCAAGGCCGGATCGCGACAGTTCGGGTGCCAGAGCCTGCGTAATACTCTCTACCAATGGCCGCAAAGAGCGTAGTGCGAGTTGGCGGGCCTCCTCCCGGGAAAAGAACGCATCTCCGATAGTTTCGTGGATTCTCGCCAGTGTTTGCGACTGCGCTGTCGCAAATGCCTCGCTCGCAGCGGCAGCCCCCTCGCGCATTCCATCCTCGAACGCTTCCTGGCGCAAGGCTTCGAGTTCTTCGGTTGTGACGACCTTGGCGGCAGCGCCGGCCAATATGGGGTAGGAGAATTTTTCGAGTTTTATTGCCGGCATCAGGTCACAGGCTCCTTCTCTGTCGGGCTTTCGGATTCGATCCAGTTCCGCAGCAGATGGCTGCTTTCCTCGGCGCGTCCCGAGATGGTTTCGCGCAATATTTCAACGGGGTCCGGCGCGGGTGTAGCGGCCGTGGTCACCTCGCCTTCGGAGAGCGTCGATCCTGTGAGAACATTGCTATCGGCCTGTAGCGCCTGCTGTTCATGCGCGCTGATCTGTGCAAGTTCCGGAGCCGGATTTTTCAGGATTGGACGAATCACAAACAATCCGAGCAACAATGCCACAACCCCGAGAATCGTCATCTGGACCAGTTGCGCCACATTCAGGGCAAAACCGCTCAATAGCCCGGCCGTTGCCGTGGTTCCCTGCCGGGGGGGCGCAGGAAATTCCATGGATTCGATGGTAACGACATCACCGCGTTCTGCCTGGAATCCCACGGCGGATTCCACCAGAGCACGAAAGGCATCCAGCTCTCCGGCGCTGCGCGGGGTATATGTTGTTGTGCCGTTGTCGCCGGTGACAGGAATATCGTTCACCAGAACCGCCACACTCAATCGCGCGATATCACCGGACAGCCGGGTGCGCTCCCGCAGGATTTCCGAGCCGTCATAGTTTGTCCGTTCGCGGTTTTTTTCGGCACTCCGGCTGCCTTTGGCCGTACTGTCCGCGGTGTCGGGCAGGTTGGATGCCACGGTAACCGCGCCTGTGCCTCCGCCGTTACTGTTTTCTGTGGAAGATTCGCTTTCCGACGATATGGCCACCCTCTGCTCGGGATCCAGAATCCGTTCGCGCACGGTTTCGGTTTCATTGCGGGCCTCGACCATAACCTCGACAATAACATTGCCTTGCCCCACGCGTGCGGACAGCAGCCGCTCGACATTTTTTCGCAGGGCCTCTGCCCGCTCGTCCAGACCGGTTGCCGCCGGTTGCGCCGCATCGGACTGTCCAGGCTGCAAAATCACGCCGTAATCCGAATCGATGACAGTGACCATCTCCGGCGCCAGCCCGGATACCGCTGCGGCCACCAGATAGCGGATCGCCTCGGCCTGCGTTCGGCCGAGCATGCCGTCACCCGAAGACACTGTAACCGAGGCCGAAGGCGAGACGTTGCGTTCGAACGGGCGGCTGACGGGATTGGCTATATGCACACGTGCCATGTTGATCCGCCCCGAGGACAAAATGGTCCGGGCCAGTTCGCCTTCCTTGGCACGCCAGTAGGTCGCATCGAACATTTGCGCCGTGGTGCCGAAACCGGACAGACCATCAAGAAGCTCGTATCCCGCTACACTGTTCGCGGGCAGCCCCTCGCCTGCCAGAACCAGCCGCAACTGGTCGCGCTGTGCCGAGTCGATATATATGGAATCGCCGCGAATCTCGTAAGGCACGCCTTTCTGTTCCAGCGATGTGACAATCTCGCCGGAGGCGGTGGCACTTAGCCCCGAATACAAGAGCGCCAGTTGCGGCCTGGTCGCCAGTCGGGCCAGCCCGAACACTGTTACCACTGTTGCCAGAACAGCCAGCACCAGTACGAGTTGCTTTTGCGGCGTAAGCAGGTTCCAGGAATTCAGGAGTTGCTTCACGGATTTTCCCCATTCACTTCCGGCAGCCGTTCTGGTGCCGGTCTTGCGGCCATAAGAATCGATCAGGATTAACAATTGGTTAGTTTTCTGCGGGGTATTCAGGGATTCGAAACAGATTCTTGTGAGGAAACATGGCAGACGCGACAGCGGACGATGTAGATACCGGAACCCCGAAAAAATCCGCCAAACCCTTGCTGGCAGGGCTGGCGGGGGCTGCTATTCTTGGCGCAGGCGGGTTTTACGCCACCTATTCCGGCCTTGTTCTTGGTCCGAAGCCGGTGGCGGTTGATTCCGCCCCGTCCAAAACGGCCCCTTCCGGGCAGGTGGCTTTCGTCACCCTGCCCCCGTTAACGATTTCGCTCGGCAAGGCGGCCAGCGCACGCCACCTGCGTTTCAGCGGGTCCCTCGATGTATTGCCCGAAGCGGAGGAGGAGGTGAACACCCTGACGCCACGCATTCTGGACGCGCTCAACACCTATCTTCGCGCAGTTTCGGAAGCCGAACTCGAGGATCCCGCCTCCATGAACAGGTTGCGGGCGCAAATGCTTCGTCGTGTGCAGGTCGTCGCCGGCGAAGAAAACGTGCGCGACCTTCTGATCACCGAATTTATCCTGAAATAGAAAGGCATATCATGGATTTACTGTCCAATGGACTATTGCTTGCGGCAACGGCGGCGGCGGCGTTTTACTGTTATGTTCTGGCAAAACGGGTCAGGGGGCTGACGGATCTTGATGCCGGTCTTGGTGGCGCGATTACTGCTCTTTCACGCCAGGTGGACGAAATGAAAGCATCCGTGGATGCCGCGCGCCACATTTCCGGAAAATCGGTCCGGGATCTGTCCGAAATGACAGCGCGGGCGGAAATAGCCGCGGGCCGGTTGGAGTTGCTGCTTGCCACGCTGCATGAAAACAGCGCGACCGGCAAGGCGGAGCACAGCAGAAAGCGCGCAGGATGAGCAATCGCCGCAAGGGAGTTCGTGCCGGTTTCGGTCCGATACAGCTGATATTACTCGGCTTTGCGCTCTCGGCCGCCATTCGGATCGGCGGTCAGGGTGTGGCTGTTGCGCAAGGGGTCGGGGCGCCGCCGGAACCTTCCGTGCCGGAACAGGTTGACTGTCCGGCCGATCCGGATATCGCGGGCCTGCTGGCGGGTATTCGCGAAAGGCAATCGCAACTCGAAACCCGCGAGCGCGAGATTGCAGAGCGCCGTCTGTTACTTGACGATGTGGAGAAACGCATAGAGGCCGAACTGGAAAAACTGCGAATGGCGGAGCAACGGCTGGCCGAAACCCTGGCTATTGCCGACAGTGCGGCCGAAAACGATCTGGCCAGACTAACGTCGGTTTATGAAAACATGAAACCCGGAAATGCGGCAGATCTGTTTGCCGTTATGGATATGACATTTGCGGCCGGTTTCCTCTCGCGGATGAAACCGCAGGCCGCCGCTGGCATCCTGTCCGAAATGCCAGCCGAGGCGGCATATTCCATCAGCGTTGTTATGGCAGGCAGAAATGCCAATGCCCCGACAGAATAACCTGTTGGAGTTAGGGCTATGTTAACCGCTTGCGCGCGATAGTCGGGCAAACACGCATCTTACTGGGCTTGGTGAATGATTGGAATAATCGGAATAGTCGTAATTTTTGTGATGGTCTTCGGCGGCTATGTTCTGGCCGGCGGATATCTCTCGATTATATTCGAGGCGCTGCCATACGAAATGATTATCATCGGCGGTGCTGCTGTCGGCGCCTTTATCATCGGTAATGACTCCGCAACGATCAAGCACACGCTGAAGGACCTCGGAAAGGTATTCAAAGGTCCTAAATGGAAG
>Ga0256839_1005295_pt1 | contig 12004 bp, 8 predicted proteins | sample 354166metaG_FD_185968 | JGI IMG/M metagenome (GOLD analysis project Ga0256839, IMG submission 185968) | Hydrothermal vent microbial communities from Mid Atlantic Ridge, Atlantic Ocean - 354-166 | ecosystem: Environmental > Aquatic > Marine > Hydrothermal vents | place: Atlantic Ocean: Mid...
TAGTCGATTGGTAATAATCGTTAAGTTTCCTTTTTTTCTTGAGACGGTGAATAGATCATACGGTTTTGCCAGTGGCTCGCCTATAAACAGTCCTTCACTCGGTTGTAGAACCGATTTCCAGTACGCCTCGATGAGTGTTTCGCCTTGTAAATAGCGTGGGATGACGATTTCAGGGTTGGGGAACTTCTGTACAAAATTACAGGGTTCAACCACTGTACCATAACTGCCTGTTACCCCAGCCTCTAACCATCGAAATGCTTTCATTTGACCTTGTTCGCTTAAGCCTCTTCCACCTGTTGAGGTGAGGTGATCTGCAATGGCGCCGGGTAAGTAGTGGTTGGTTTGTATTTGTGGTACCTGCTTTAGCCCTGTTTGGTAAAACATAATATCTTGCTTTTCCGTGATAAAGTTGGGGATGGCTTGGCTTTGTGCATCTAAAAAGTGTACTTTCATTAGCGGGTGGCTGGGGAGTTTTTTGGAGAATCGTTTAAACAGGTAGCTTCGAGTACTTCGGGCTCTGTCGGTGGTTTTGATTAAGTAGGCATGTGCTTCTGGACGTGTACCGTCAGATTCGACCCCGCGTTGAACCAGTACATGAATGGCTTCATAGTTTTTTCCAGTGAGCAGCATTGTTGGCCGTATTTTTAGATCAGTCCAGGGCTGTGTGCTGTTGGAATTAAAGTAGGGTGAGTTGGCGGTTGGAAAGCAGCCTTTCTTTTTGGGTTGACACCATTTTTGCTCATAGCCAAAAGCAAGCGCACTGGTAATCGACATGCAACCTACACGATAAGGCGCTTGCCAAGTGGCAACAAACGCTTGAATATCATCGCCCACTTGTGCCATTAAGTTTTGGTAAAGTGTGTTAAATTGCTTGGGAGATATATTGGCGTTGTTGGGCAGGTCGATATAGAAAATATGGGCTTCAGGAATGTTACGCGCTTGCTTATAAAGTAGGGCGGTACGCAGTGAGAGCTCGTCACTGTTTTTAACTAAGAGCCCAATATTTTGAGCCGTAATTCCTTGCTGAGGCAGCTCTACCGTAGGAGTCGTAGTGGGGGTGGTTGAACAACTGGCAAGCAGTAGGCCGATGAGTCCAATCTGGATGGTTTTTATAAATGGTTTAAGCATAGCAACTTTATTGTAATAGTAACGTTAAACTATCATACTGTAAGAGGCTTTTGCACGAAAGGATGCTCGGATAAAAAAGGCTGAAAGAAATATGTGTGGTTTTTGTGGCTTCCCTTTCGTGCAAAGGCCTTTTGCTATCTTATTTGGTTGAATCATGTCATATACACCACCTTTTACAATTACTTCGAAAACGCTGAATCTCGTTGCTGAGATAAGCGAATCTGTTGGGCGTTTGTCAGAAACAAAAGAGGCGTCACAGGCATTGCATTTACGTCGAGTGAATCGAATTCGTACGATTCAAGGCTCGTTAGCGATTGAAGGAAATACGCTTTCAGAAGCTCAAATTACTGCCGTGTTAGAGGGTAAGAGGGTGATGGCACCGCCCAAAGAGGTGCAGGAGGTTAAGAATGCCTTAGCGGCTTATGATGCTTTTGAACGCTGGAAAGCCCATCGTGAGAAGGACTTGTTAGAGGCGCATCAACGATTAATGTTAGGGCTAGTCGATGAGTTGGGCGTCTATCGTTCTGGCGGTGTGGGTGTGATGAATGGCTCAGAGGTCATTCACATGGCGCCGCCTGCAAATCAAGTGCCGCGTTTAATGGCGGACTTATTGGATTGGGTTCAGCAAGCAGAGTATCATCCGCTTATTATCAGTTCGGTATTTCATTATGAGTTTGAGTTTATTCATCCTTTTGTGGATGGTAATGGACGAATGGGGCGATTATGGCAAAGTCTCATTTTAGCTGAATGGCACGAGCTCTTTGCTAATTTGCCTGTGGAAAACTTAGTTTATCGTCAGCAAGCGGAGTATTATACGGCTCTGTCTCAAAGCACTGCGCAAGCGGATTCTGCGCCTTTTATTGAATTTATGTTGAGCATGATCTCTCAGGCACTCAAAGAGCAAATCAATACCCCGCAAGCCACCCCGCAAGCTGTTCTTGAGATTATTAATAAATACCCTGACTTAACCCAATATGCAACAAAGCCAAGAAGTCGGCAGGAGCTACAACTATTTTGTGGTTTAAATGATCGAGAGCATTTTCGAAAAACAGTGCTTAAGCCTTTATTACTGCATGGTTGGTTGCTGTTAACCTTACCAGATAAGCCAAAGAGTCCAAAGCAGCGGTATGTTTATAAGGGGTGAAAAATAGAGATGAGTCTTGAATCGTCTCGTAAGGTGAGGTGATTAAGGGGGATAATCGAATCAAAGGTAAGTTAAATCTGAATAACAAAGAAATTGGTACGACCGAGTGGATTCGAACCACCGACCCCCACCATGTCAAGGTGGTGCTCTAACCAACTGAGCTACGGTCGTACTATAAAAGAGTCACACGTTTTTAGATTAAAACGTATGGTACCAGTGGGCGGACTCGAACCGCCACGCCCGCAAAGGCAACGGATTTTGAATCCGTCATGTCTACCAATTCCATCACACTGGCAAAATATGAGACACTTGAGTAAGTGGATGCATGAATAAAAACGGTTAAAATTTCTCTGAACGTTGTTAGAAAACTTGCGAATAGCAGAGCTATTCACTTCACTTTCTGCCTAGTTCAGAAAAATTTTACCTCATTTTTCTTTCATCCCCCACTCACACAATGCTCTCATGATGTCTGCGGCGAATTATAGAGAGTCGGTATAGGCATGTCAACTGAAATCTACCTGCTTTAAAGGGGACGCTACCCTTTTAAGTGAGGTATCGATGAGGAATCTACTTTTATTTATGCCATAAAAGGGTAGCGTCCCCTTTAAAATACCCTTTAAAGCAGGGTTGTCCCTACGGGAGATTAACCGCTTGAATATAAAGGTCTAATCGGGGAGAATAGCGCCCCTATATTAGATTAGCCCAAGGCCATCCTTTCGTGAAACGACAAGACTTTTTTTTTGAACTTCCAGATCACCTAATAGCACAACAGCCCGCCGCAGAACGTCGTGGCAGTCGATTGCTGGTGATGCAGCCTGACGGTGGTGTGGAAGATGTGCAGTTTCCTGATTTGCTCAATTATGTTCAGCCGAATGATTTGTTGGTGTTTAATAATACCAAAGTGATTCCTGCTCGCCTGTTTGGTCAGAAAAGCACGGGGGGGCAAATTGAGCTGTTGATTGAACGCGTGTTGGATGAGCAGACCTTATTAACGCATATTCGTTCCAGTCGTTCACCAAAGGTGGGCGCGGTGTTGCAAATTGAAGGGGCGTTTGAGGTTGAAGTGATTGGCCGTCAAGAGGCGTTGTTTGTGGTAAAGGTGTTGTCATCGGATGTGTCGGCGCTGGAGCTGATTGAAGCACATGGCCACATGCCCTTACCCCCTTATATTGAACGTGAGGAGGATGTAGAGGCGGATAAAGAGCGCTATCAAACCGTGTACTCCGAAAAACCTGGTGCCGTGGCGGCGCCAACCGCAGGGTTGCATTTTGATGAGGCGTTGTTGCAGGCGATTCAGGATAAGGGCGCACAGATTGGATTTGTGACCTTGCATGTGGGCGCGGGCACTTTTAAACCGGTTCAGGTGGATGAGATTACAGAACACGTCATGCACTCGGAGTATTTAGAGGTGGATCAGACCTTGGTCGATCAAGTTAAACAAACGCGCGCTAAAGGTGGACGCGTGTTTGCAATTGGCACAACATCGGTTCGCTGTTTGGAGAGTGCCGCCAGTTTTAGTGAAACAGGTGAGTTGGCGCCCTATCAAGGGGAGACGGATATTTTTATTACCCCAGGCTATCAATTTAAAGAGGTGGATGTATTGTTTACCAATTTTCACCTGCCAGAATCTACGTTGATTATGTTGGTCTCTGCGATGGCGGGGTATGAACGTACCATGGCGGCATATCAACATGCCGTTGCACAGGAGTATCGCTTTTTCAGTTATGGGGATGCGATGCTGGTGTTTCCTAAAACGTAAATCTCTTTTCGATGGGCAATCATAACTAGCGCTGCTGTTTTAATCTCCCCTATAATTTTTAAGTGAGTCAGAACCAAAATGGAATTTGAATTAGATAATACAGACGGACGTGCGCGCAGAGGGCGTTTAAAATTCGCGCGTGGCGTGGTTGAAACCCCAGCTTTTATGCCGGTTGGAACCTACGGTTCGGTAAAGGGCATGACCCCAGAAGAGATTGAGGAGACGGGGGCGCAAATTATTTTAGGCAATTCCTTTCACCTGTCGCTTCGTCCGGGAACGGATATTATTGAGTTGCACGGTGATCTACACGATTTTATGAATTGGAAAGGCCCTATCTTGACGGATTCAGGTGGGTTTCAGGTCTTTAGTTTGGGTAAAATGCGCAAGATCAAAGAGGAGGGCGTGACCTTTAATAGCCCGGTGAATGGCGCTAAAATTTTTATGGGGCCAGAGGAGTCGATGGAAGTTCAGCGTAAGTTAGGCGCGGATATCGTGATGATTTTTGATGAGTGTACTCCGTATCCTGCTGAACATTCGGTTGCTAAGGAATCTATGGAGCTCTCCATGCGCTGGGCAAAACGCTCCAAAGAGGCGCATGGTGATAATCCTGCGGCACTGTTCGGCATTGTGCAAGGTGGCATGTATGAGGATTTACGAAAAATCTCTTTGGATGGGTTAACTGAAATCGGCTTCGATGGGTATGCTATTGGCGGTTTATCAGTCGGTGAACCTAAGGAGGAGATGATGGCGACTTTAGATTATACCGAGCCACACATGCCCAAAGACAAACCCCGTTACTTAATGGGCGTAGGAAAACCAGAAGATTTGGTCGAAGCGGTACGCCGTGGTATTGATATGTTTGATTGTGTTATGCCCACACGTAATGCTCGTAATGGCTTTCTGTTCTCTCGTCAAGGGGTGGTAAAGTTAAGAAATGCTAAGCATAAAATAAACCTAGGTCCGATTGATAAAGAATGCCGTTGTTATACCTGTCAGAACTATAGTGTGTCGTATCTACACCACTTGGATAAGTGCAAAGAGATACAGGGTGCACGATTAAACACCATTCATAATTTGCACTATTATCAAGATTTGATGCAGGGGATGCGGGATGCGATTGAGCAAAATGCACTGGAAGATTTTGTGGCGGACTTTTATCAAGGAATTGGACGACCCGTACCTGAGCTAAATGTTGTTGAAAAGTAGTGTTGTAAGGGTGATTTAGTTGAGATTTTTTGGTTAAGCTGTGCCACAATACAGCGGTTAATTTTTATAGAGACCTTTGTACGAAAGGATGCACGGATAAAAAAGGCTGAAATACGCCTGATTGTTGTTGAAAATCTTGCGAATACCTAGGTATTCCCTGCAATTTTTGTCTCAATCAGTCACGTTTCATCGCTTTTTTCTCTCGTCCCCCTTTTATCCAAAGGTCTCTTACACTATTTTTGGAGATGAATTTTATGAGCTTTTTTATCAGTGACGCAATGGCAGAAGGTGCTGCCGCTTCGACAGGCAGTGGTTGGGAAGGTATTATCCCGTTGGTTTTATTATTTGTGGTGTTCTACTTCTTATTGATTCGTCCGCAACAGAAGAAAGTAAAAGAGCACAAAGCGTTGGTTGAAGCGATTAAGAAAGGCGATGAAGTCATTACTTATGGCGGAATGGCCGGTAAAATTGTTGAGATGAACGATACGTTTTGTGATGTTGAAATTGCTGACAACGTGGTGGTTAAAATCGAACGTCAAAATATTTCACGCTTGTTGCCAAAAGGCACACTAAAAGGCGAGTAATTACGTTTGAAACCATAAAAGGGGCTTTTAGCCCCTTTTGTTGTTTCTGAGTGTTTAATGTAAGGTTACGTATGTAGAAGCCTTTGCTCGAAAGGATGTCTAGATAAAAAAGGTTGAAATAGGTTTGATTTCTTCTCTTTTTCTCTCACATCCCGCTCATGCAAAGGTCTTATGTTGCTACAAAAATTGTGGTAAAAAATTTCTCCCCCCCCTTAGACTTTGAAAAATGGAATAACGTGTATGTTTCAAACACAGCAAAAAATCATGTCGAATAAGTACCCTGCATGGAAATACTTATTATTGATTGTGGTCACCGTCATCGGTATGACTTATGCCTTGCCGAACTTGTTTGGTGAAGATCCCGCCGTACAAATTTCACCGGCTAAGTCCGTAACGTTTACGACCGATACGCAAGAACAGGTGGCCAGTGCGTTGGCGTTAGCCAATATTCCAGTAAAATCCTCAGTATTTGAGGGAGGGCGCTTTTTAATTCGCTTTGAGGGCACCGAAGACCAGCTGAAAGCCAAGTCGATTTTAAAAGAGTTGCTTGGGCGAAAAGCCATTGTTGCCTTAAATTTAGCCCCTGCTACGCCTGATATTTTAAGAAGTTTAGGCGCGGCACCCATGTATTTAGGATTGGATTTACGGGGGGGGGTTCACTTCTTAATGGATGTCGATATGGGGGTTGCAGTCTCCAAAGCCTATTTGCGCTATGTGGATGAGATTAAAAGTATTTTGCGTGAAAGCAAAGTTCGCTACTTATCGGTTGAGATGGACGGCGATACGTTGGCGGTTAAGTTTAAAGACATTCCTACCATGGAAGCGGGGTTGGCGGTTTTAAATGAGAAATACAGCGAACGTTTTATTGTAAAGCCGATTGAAGAGACCGCGAGTCCACAGGTTCAATTGCGCTTCACGGATCAAACGATTGCCGAGACTCAAAAATTTGCCTTACAGCAAAATATTACCACGTTGCGTAATCGTGTTAACGAACTGGCGGTGGCAGAACCGGTTATTCAGCAACAAGGTGAACGTCGTATTGTGGTTCAGTTGCCGGGTATTCAAGATACTGCGCGTGCCAAAGAGATTTTAGGGGCAACCGCAACGCTGGAGTTTCGTTTGGTTGAGGAGCGTGGCGATGCATATCGTGCCGATAAAACCGGTTATGCACCGCACGGTTCAATTGTCTATCACTTTAGAGACGGTCGTCCAATTCTGTTAAAACGTGGCATTATTGTGGACGGTGAAAACGTGGTCAGTGCATCGTCGGGGATTGATCCAGAGCAAGGTTCGGCGATGGTTAACGTGAGTTTAGATGGGGTTGGCGGGCGTAAAATGCTGGCAACCACCAAGAAGAACGTCGGTAATCGTATGGCGGTGGTCTTTATTGAGCGTCGTGTTGAAACGGTGATGGAAAATGGTGTGAAGGTGAAAAAACGCATCATAACCAAAGATGTTATTAATGCCGCCGTTATTCGTGGTCAATTTGGAGATCGTTTTCAAATTACTGGGCTAGACTCACCGCAAGAAGCACAAGATTTAGCGTTACTGTTACGTGCGGGTGCTCTGGCGGCTCCAATGGAAATTGTGGAAGAGCGTACCGTTGGGCCAAGCTTAGGGCAAGACAACATCAACCAAGGGTTTATGTCGGTTATTGTCGGTTTTATTTTGGTACTGATTATGATGGTGTGGCGTTATAAATATTTTGGTATGGTTGCCAACGTCGCCTTAGCATTGAACTTGGTTATTATTGTCGCAGTGTTGTCGATGTTACAAGCCACTTTAACATTGCCAGGGATTGCTGGAATTGTCTTAACCGTGGGGATGGCGGTCGATGCCAATGTACTGATTTTTGAGCGGATACGAGAGGAGTTGCGGATACGCGGTACCAGTATTCAAGCTGCGATTCATTCGGGGTACGAAAAAGCCTTTGTAACCATTGCCGATGCCAATATTACCACCTTGCTTGCGGCGGTCGTACTGTTTAGCTTTGGAACGGGACCGATTAAAGGGTTTGCAATTACACTCTCCATCGGAATTTTAACTTCCATGTTTACCGCCATCGTTGGAACTCGTGCCATTATTAATTTAATGTACGGCAACAAACGCGTTGAAAAGCTTTCAATTTAGGATTCAGGCATGACTACAGCAGAAATGAACAACGAAGTACAAACCACCAACATTAACTTTATGGGGCAGCGTTATCTTGCGATGATTCTGTCGGCCATTTTAATTATCGCCTCATTTGCTGGATTGTGGATCAAAGGGCTTAATTTTGGGATCGACTTTACGGGTGGAACCTTAATTGAGTTGTCCTACCCAACGCCTGTGGAACTGCCAGAGTTACGCAGTAACTTAAGCGAGTCAGGGTTTGGGCAAGCGATTGTGCAACACTTTGGTTCAGCCGAAGATGTACTGATTCGTATCGCCCCGCAAGATGGCTTAAACTCCGCCCAGTTAAGCAATCAAGTGCTGGATGCCTTAGCGGCGGCAACCGAAGAGGAGATTACGCTGCGCCGTGTGGAGTTTGTTGGGCCACAAGTTGGTGATGAGCTAACTGAAGACGGTGCCTTAGCGGTATTGTACGCCCTGTTTGGGGTGTTGATTTACGTGGCGCTGCGTTTTGAGTGGCGTTTTTCCGTTGGCTCGGTGGCAGCATTGGTACACGATGTTATTTTAACCATCGGAGTCTTTGCATGGACAGGGATGCAGTTTGATTTAACCGTATTGGCTGCGATTCTCGCCGTTATCGGGTACTCATTAAATGACACCATCGTGGTGTTTGACCGAGTACGCGAAAACTTTAGAACCATGCGAAATGGAACTCCGGTTGAAATCACCAATATCGCGGTGAACCAAATGTTGTCACGTACCATCATGACCTCTGCCACCACCTTAGTGGTGTTGTTGTCACTGTTCTTTTTAGGGGGGGAAATTATTCACGGTTTCGCGACAGCACTGATTATTGGCGTGGTGGTCGGAACCTACTCCTCTACCTATGTTGCCAGTGCCGTTGCCTTGCTACTGGGTGTGTCTAAAGAAGATCTCATGAAAGCACCTAAAGATGAAGTGAATACCGAGAGTGAAGAAGCGGAATTACAGCGTCTATTTTTAGAGCAAGAAGCTAAACGTGAAGCGAAAGAGGCATTAAAAGAGCAAAAGGCTGAGAAAAAGAGAGGTAAAAAATCGAAAAAAACCAATGCTCCTGAGTAATCCTTTCGTGCAGAGGTCTCTCTAAATATCTAGCCTTAAGTGGGATTCAATCTCACGGATAAGCGCTCGTGGAACCTCTTGCTGTTCGGCAAGGGGGCGCCAATTTGAAATCTGTTCAATGGTTTCGTCCAAGATGTGGTCGATTTTTTTTCGATTAAATAGAGGGCTTATTTTTTCTAAACTGTAAAAATCACTTCTTATAAAATCATCTCGCTTACCATTCAGTGTCATCCAATGGCTGTTCACCCATTTACTTCCTGGTTTATAGCTGTAAGCTAAGTCATACGCAGGGGCGAGTTGCCATTGGTTTTTAGGGTTTAAGGTAAAGGCGATGTTTTTAGAGTGGTCGTCATGGTTGCGAGCCACAATATTAAAGACCATGCGTTTAAACAGCTGCTCTGCTGTTTTGGCGGAGAGCTTAAGGGTTCTTGCAAGTTGAAACAGTTCGGCATAAGAGTAGCTTCCCGTTGCCTTGTAGTCTACGTGTGCGATGCCATTGAGTGTTTGTACATGAACTTTTTGATTGCCAATTCGGTCAAATCGTTGGGTAATAAAATGGCGCCGATTACCTTCATTTAATAATCGGCAAGGCATCATCTCAATGCCACAGTTTTTGGCGAGCAAGGAGTACACATACTCCATTGCACCGTACCCCATTGGATCGCCAAAGGTCTCTTGATTTTGATGGTGTTCACTTACCCCATCAAATTTCATTAAGTAATGGCTAAAACCTTTGGGCGCATTGGTTTGACCTGAACGTACTTGGGTAAAGTCCTCATTAAAGGCCAGTACCGCCTTGGGTCTCGCACCACCGGCACTCATTCCAACCGAAAGTAACGACATCATCGCTTCGTGGTCTTCCTGACCCGATTGGGTTAAGTGAACGCTAAATTGTTGTCGGCTGTCCAAGATGTTTTGTGCAACCTGTACCAGTAATTCAATCTCTACCGCATGAGATGCATTGAGGTTTTTCATGCGAGTGGCGGGTGCGTATTCCAGCGCACCCATGCCGCGTTTTCCAGTGTATTGCAGTCGTTGTAATGGCGTGATCTCTTCAGGATGCTTTCCTTGGCTTGCCACCAGTGCATTTAATACCGCATTACCAAAGGCATCGGGTAGCGAGTCGGCAATCAGCCCTGGTAACCCTTTAAAGGTCGCATAATTTAGATTGGGAAAGGTATAGATTTGTGAAGAGAGCGGCATTTTAATGGGCGATAGCTCAATGCCTGTTTGAATAAATTCAGGGGTGTATTCAAATGACCCTACGCCTGTGTTGGAATCAAAACTCACCGCACCCACGGTGTGTGCTCTATAATGAATGCGGACGACTTCCATTACCATTCAGCGGTCTCCTCGTTTTTTAAGTCGTGATGTCGGCCAGAAGCACGTTGCCGTTTTTTGCCTTGTAACTTAGCCAGTTGGAGTGGCGAAATGGTTTGTGGCGGTAACAATGCATTGAGATTGTCGCTGAGTTCAAGCGCGCTCATAATGGCGACTAGGGCTTCCAGCTGAACATGGCCTTTTTCGGCATTCATGATAGTTTTACGGCTTAATCCGGTGCGCTCAGCCACCTCTACTTGAGTCAGGTTCGTATTTAGCCTTGCCTGCTTGAGTCGGTCGCCAAGTATTTGGGCGACTGCTGCGGGGGATTGCTGGTTGATATTCATTGTTTTATACGGCTTATCTATTTTTATCTTATAAGTGTAAGGTTCTATTTTTTTAACCTTATATGGCTTAGAGCGAGTTAATGTCCTATTATTTGACCCTTAGTAGTAGTGTGTATAGGTTTTTGAGTTAGCGTAGCAGTTTGTAATTAAAATAGCAATGAAATCAACGGTTAGGTTGCTACTCTACGGTTTTATTTGTAGAATGCGCATCTCTCATTATTTTCCTTCCCCCCCTTTTTTTAAGAGATGGTACTTCCCTTATGGCAGACAGTAATTTTCTTCAAGAGATGAACAAGCGAAGAACGTTTGCAATTATCTCTCACCCTGATGCAGGTAAAACAACCGTTACTGAAAAACTGTTGTTGTACGGGGGTGCAATTCAGATGGCGGGTGCGGTTAAAAGTCGTAAAACCAGCCGTGCCGCAACGTCAGATTGGATGAAAATGGAGCAGGAACGGGGTATTTCAGTTGCCTCTTCCGTCATGCAGTTTCCCTATCGTGACGTGATGATTAACCTGCTGGATACGCCGGGGCATGAAGACTTTTCGGAAGATACCTATCGTACCTTAACCGCCGTAGACTCCGCCTTAATGGTGATTGATGTCGCCAAAGGGGTTGAGGATCGCACTATCAAACTGATGGAAGTGTGTCGGTTACGCACCACACCGATTTTGACCTTTATTAACAAAATGGATCGTGAAGGCAAAGACCCGATTGATCTATTGGATGAGGTCGAGTCGGTATTAAAAATTGACTGTGCACCGATGACATGGCCGATTGGCATGGGGAAGCGTTTTAAAGGGATTTATCATCTGTATAACGATACCATTCGTCTATTTGGCGTTACAGATGGTCAACGTGCGGGGGTAGGGGAGTTGATTCAAGGGTTGGACAACCCAATATTGGATGAATTGCTCGGTGAACAAATTGAAGAGCTACGCGAAGAGATTGAGTTAGTACGTGGTGCGAGCCATGAATTTAATTTAGAGGCTTTTTTAGCGGGTAAACTCAGCCCTGTCTTTTTTGGTTCGGCCGTCAATAACTTCGGTTTACAAGAGTTGCTGGATGGGTTTGCCGATTACGCGCCTGCCCCGATGGGTCGCGAAACAGAGACTCGATTTGTTGAAGCCAATGAACCTAAGTTAACGGGCTTTATTTTTAAAATCCAAGCGAATATGGATCCTGCACACCGAGACAGAGTAGCGTTTATGCGCATTGTATCGGGCAAGTATGAGAAGGGCATGAAGCTGAAGCACGTTCGCATTGGTAAAGAGGTTAAAATTGCCAAAGCGATTACCTTCCT
>Ga0256839_1005296_pt1 | contig 12002 bp, 8 predicted proteins | sample 354166metaG_FD_185968 | JGI IMG/M metagenome (GOLD analysis project Ga0256839, IMG submission 185968) | Hydrothermal vent microbial communities from Mid Atlantic Ridge, Atlantic Ocean - 354-166 | ecosystem: Environmental > Aquatic > Marine > Hydrothermal vents | place: Atlantic Ocean: Mid...
CCGCAGAACGGATTTTTGAGGTTGGTGTGTCTTCAATAATCCGTGCCCGCCGGAAGAAAATGAAGGCAAAAACAAAACCGGCTACAGAGGCAATAATACAAATAAGCAGATAAAAATAAAATTTACCCTGTGGGAGATTGAGTACCCAGGTTTGCAATGACTCAGCGGACATAAATTAAAAAAATGACTTGTACAAAATTAGCCAAACAATGCTTTGACATCAACGTCTTTAAGCTCTTCTTCATCAAACTCCAGCAACTCAGCAGGCTTGAAATTGAATTTACTGGCAATGATCACATCCGGGAATTGTTCAATGCGCACATTATTAAGATTAACCGCCTCGTTATAAAATTCACGCCGGTCGGCAATGGCATTTTCCAGCCCGCTAATACGTGCCTGTAAATGCTGGAAAGACTGATCAGCCTTGAGATCAGGATAGGCCTCGGCCACGGCAAACAAGCCACCTAACCCCATGCGCAGTTGAGTTTCTGCTGCCCCAAGGGCTGCCATATCACCCATTTGCTGGGCGCTGGCCACTGCGGAACGGGCTTGCATCACTTTTTCCATGGTTTCCTGCTCATACCCCATGTACTGCCTACAGACCTCAATAAGTTTCGGCAACTCATCATGACGCTGCTTCAGCAGCACATCAATGTTCGCCCAGGATTTGCTGACATTGTGCTTTAATGACACCAGATTGTTATAAATCATGATGGCGTACAGCAGTACAGCAGCAATCACGCCCAGTATGATGAAGGTTAAAATACCCACTGCAACTCCTTTTAGTTTCAGTTGATTTGATTCACCCAACTGAGGATTCCTATCAATATCGGCAATAATGGTAGCGAATTAAGCATGTTGAAAAATAAAGGGTACAGCCTTCCCTGCAAATGGAGTTTACGCCACACATCATCAGGTTACCAAAAGAAGATGGGCCCGCTCGTCAGAATGATCAATTTGCTGCGTTGACCACACTCCCCATCAACATTCAGAGTCCGTCAATAAATCGGTAAGCGCTTGGAATCCCAAACCTCGACCCCCATGTAGGGGTTAACACAGTTATTATATTTTGGACAGGAGTAAAAAAATATGCGGATGGACAAACTGACCAGCAAATTTCAAATGGCATTGGCGGATGCACAAAGTCTGGCGGTAGGACGGAGTCATCAATTTATTGAGCCCGCCCATTTGATGATGGCGGTACTGGATCAACAGGGTAGCACCGTGCGTCACTTGTTGAATAATGCGGGCGTTAATGTGAATCAGCTGCGTACATTGCTGGGAGAAACACTGGAAAAAATACCCAGTGTGGAAGGAGGCGATGGTGACGTGCATATCTCCAACGATCTAGGCCGTTTGCTTAACGTAACCGATAAGCTCGCACAGGATCGTAAGGATGCGTACATCTCCAGTGAGCTGTTTGCGCTCGCTGCAGTGCAAAATAAGGGGCAACTCAGCGACCTCCTGCATAAAGCCGGTGCAGCCAAAGGGTCGATAGAACAAGCCATTGAACAAATACGTGGTGGCGAAAGTATTGATGACCCCAATGCTGAGGAAAGTCGTCAGGCATTGGATAAATTTACTCTGGATCTGACCGAGCGGGCAGAACAAGGCAAGCTCGACCCGGTCATCGGGCGTGATGATGAAATCCGCCGTACCATTCAGGTGTTGCAGCGCCGCACTAAAAACAACCCGGTACTCATCGGTGAGCCGGGCGTGGGTAAAACAGCGATTGCCGAAGGTCTGGCACAACGCATTATCAATGGTGAAGTGCCGGAAGGTATGAAAGGGAAGCGCTTGTTGTCGTTAGACATGGGCGCATTGATCGCGGGTGCAAAATTTCGTGGTGAATTTGAGGAACGCCTCAAAGCGGTGTTAAGTGACCTCTCTAAGCAGGAAGGTCAAATTATTTTGTTTATTGATGAATTACATACCATGGTGGGTGCAGGTAAAGCCGAGGGTGCTATGGATGCAGGTAACATGCTGAAGCCTGCGCTAGCGCGCGGTGAGTTGCATTGTGTCGGTGCAACCACGCTGGATGAATATCGGCAATACATTGAAAAAGATGCTGCACTGGAACGCCGTTTCCAAAAAGTGCTGATTGATGAGCCTTCGGTGGAAGATACCATCGCGATTTTACGTGGACTGAAAGAAAAATATGAAGTGCATCACGGCGTGGATATTACTGATCCCGCCATTGTTGCTGCGGCCACATTATCGCACCGCTACATTTCTGATCGACAATTGCCGGACAAGGCGATTGATTTAATCGATGAGGCTGCGTCGCGCATTCGCATGGAAATTGATTCCAAACCAGAGAGTATGGATCGCATGGATCGGCGCTTGATTCAGTTGAAAATTGAACGTGAGGCACTGAAAAAAGAATCAGACGAAGCGTCCAAGCGTCGGCTTGCAGATCTGGAATCCGAAATTAAAAAACTTGAACTTGAGTACGCTGATCTGGAAGAGATATGGAAAGCAGAGAAGGCCGCGTTGCAGGGTACGCAACATATTAAAGAGGCATTAGACCGCGCCCGGCAAGAATTGGAAACGGCCCGTCGTGCCGGTGATCTTGCACGCATGTCGGAAGTGCAGTACGGGCAGATTCCTGACTTGGAAAAAGAACTCGACATGGCGGCACAGGCAGAAATGATGGATATGCAGCTGCTGCGCAATAAAGTGGCTGAAGAAGAAATTGCGGAGGTGGTTTCCAAGTGGACGGGCATTCCCGTCAACAAAATGCTGGAAGGTGAGCGCGAAAAACTGCTGCAAATGGAAGATGCATTGCGTGAACATGTGATAGGACAGGATGAGGCAGTGAAAGCGGTAGCAGATGCCATTCGGCGCTCCCGCGCAGGCTTGTCAGACCCGAACCGGCCTAATGGGTCATTCCTGTTTCTTGGGCCAACAGGGGTGGGCAAAACCGAGCTCACCAAAAGCCTGGCAAATTTTTTGTTTGATACTGAAGAGGCTATGGTACGCATCGATATGTCCGAGTTCATGGAAAAACACTCGGTGGCACGACTGATTGGTGCTCCACCCGGTTATGTGGGCTACGAAGAAGGTGGCTACCTCACTGAGGCGGTACGACGCAAACCTTATTCGGTGATACTGCTGGACGAGGTGGAAAAAGCACACCCGGATGTCTTTAATATCCTGCTACAGGTACTGGATGACGGTCGGCTCACCGATGGCCATGGTCGCACGGTAGATTTCCGTAATACGGTGATCGTAATGACTTCGAACTTGGGTTCTGAAGTGATCCAGCAAATGGCGGGAGAAGCCAATTACGATGCAATGAAAGCAGCGGTGATGGAGATCGTCGGCGGTCATTTCCGTCCGGAATTTATCAACCGGGTGGACGAAACCGTAGTCTTCCATCCGCTGGGTCGCGAACAGATTCGCGCCATCACCCGCATCCAGATTGAGTATCTGAAAACGCGATTGCACGACCGTGATATGGATCTGGAACTGACAGAAGCGGCGCTGGATCATCTGGGTGACGCGGGCTTTGACCCTGTTTATGGGGCACGGCCATTGAAACGGGCAATCCAGCATGGCATTGAAAACCATTTAGCACAGGAAATTCTCTCGGCGCATTTCCAGCCAGGTGATGTGATTTTAGTGGACAAAGCGGGTGATGAACTGGTGTTTAACAAAAAGGGGGATACGAACATTAGCGGGGCGTGAACACCCTCCTCAATAAGACGAAAGATCGGCATAGAAAAATGGTTGTTTATCAACCAGAAAAATGAGTAACATTCATCAAGAAACCCCGTTGTTCCGGGGTTTCTATTGTAAATCACACCTGTTTTGGCCTTGTGCCAAGAACAGCCTTGTCACCGCCATAGAGAATTTTTATGGCCTTTATGTTTACACGGATATTGTTGAGCGCTATAGTTTGACCACACTAGAAATAAGGTATTGTTGAGTATTTTAGTCAAATATCCATAATTTCTTAGCGTGAGTTAATAATAGTAGGTAACAGGAGAACACCATCATGTCATTTGCAGCAGGTTTAACCATTGTGGGAATCATCGGCGGTATTATCTTACTGGTAACACTGAAGGATGTGATGAAAGAGGCCTAAACTAATTTTCCTCACCCCAAAGACCCCGCCTGCTCCGATAATGTACTGGGCAGGCGGGGTTTTTTCATGCCGAAGAAAATCATCGCAAAGGAAAAGGAATGACCACACCCTTCGCAGTAAATGCTGATTTCCTGGTGCTGGCGAGCCGGGGCGATTGTTCCGTGGTCAGACCAACCAACTCGCGCTGCTGGCTCTTCAACAGGTGCAGAGAATCCCACATCATTTTAGAAATGGCGATGCACGACCCCATAGGTGTGCGAGCCAGCTGACGTGTTTGGTCAATTTGCCATTGCAGTCCCCGTAATCGTGTCTGCTTATCTGCCGGGACACTGGTCAAAAATGACTCAATATATTCCGTGCGTTTCGCTTCAAAGGAGGCTGGGTCAGTCTTGGCTAGAGCCAGCATTTCATCAAAATCCACATGAAGTGGCTTGCATTGTTTCTGTGTACGACTCATAACACTCTCCATCTACTGCGGTACCCGTACTAACACAAGGTGATGTTTTCACACACCTTGCAACGTGTACACTTACAACAGGTTTCCCGACATTTGCGCCATAAGGGAAGACTCAAAAGGGGTGAGGCTAACAGTCCATTATTTTTCGCTGGACAGAGTCCATTCTCCGGATTTCACGGCACTCTGTCAAAATATACTTATAATATTTAAGGATAAAGAAAAGGCGATATGGAGTTAAATTATTGCATTTCCATGATGGGATCAGTTTGTGCTTGCAGCCATTTTGTGTTGCTTCACTTTAGTTAAGAAGCTGACAAAAAACGCAACAAAAATACCAGCCATTAAACCAAGCACTAGCGATAGGACAATAACAAGATTTTTACCGGGGCCAGTCGGTTGTAGCGACTGCATAGGAGGCGCTATAGCGCGGGTCGCGTTCAAATTATTCAGTTGTGCTTCAATCTGGGTAATAGTTTGCTGCTGACGTTCAATTGAGCGCCGAAAGTCAGCTGAAAGTTTGGTGAGATTTTCTTCAAGCTTGCCAATTTCCGGTTGATGACGTTGTAAAGCGCGTTGATTACCAATGTCCAGGCGTTTAAGTTCGCTGTTGGTCTTATCAATAAGCTTGCTTTGTACATTTTGGCTACGCAAGTTGGCAGCAATTTTTTCCTCCCACTCCAATCGCAGGTTTTGCTGACTGATAAACAAACGCTCTTGCAAAGCGGCGAGCCGTGTACGATTCTGCTGGATGCCATTATCAATGAGCAACATGGTCATGGCCGCAGGTTCATTTTGCATACTCCCGATAGCCTGTTTACGTTGAGCAAGGGAGGTGTCAATTTGTGATTCGAGATCACTGATCTGCTGTTTTAACAGGATGTCAATTTCATCCAGACGTTGATAACGCGCCTTGACTAATTCAGTCTGGTCTTTTAAATCGGTTAATTGCTTCATCTCACGGGCAAGTCGATTTTCCAACTGTAGTCGTGGCACAACCAATACACGGGGATCACGTAATTCATCCAGTTTGATACGTGCGCTGTTAAGCTGGCTTTCCAATTGTTTTTGTTGTGTGGCCAAGGTGCTGGGGTCGATAATTTCATCCAGTTTTATTTTAGCCATGGCCAGTTGATTATTCAGACGTGCCTGATAAACATTCATTACCCGTTGATGATCTTGCAATAAATAATGAGTGACATCCTGTAATTGCTGCAAATAAGCAGCGCTGTTTTCTTTCGCGCCTTTGGCTTCGAGAACCACCAACTGGCTGCCTTTGGGAATACGTGCTTCAATCTTGTAGATCGCGTTATTATCAGGATGAGTTTTGCTGAATTGTTGCTGTGCTAGCGGAATATAACTTTCCTGTATTTTTGCCAACACGGTTTCGGGAGGATCAATTAATTGTTGTACCGAACCGGCGTTGGTTTGCATCAACGTACTGCCTATTTCAATAGTCGCGACATAATTATATTTTTGTGGCATCAAGAAAGCCACCAGAAAACCGGCAATAAGCGCCAGGGCCGTCGATGCAAAAATAATGGCCCGATGCTTAACGAGTTCCAGCCAGAGGTCAATCAGATTAATACTGTCTTCTTCATGCCATTGCTGTTGCCCAGTGATAGTGGATGGGCCAACAGGCGAAAGCGTGTGTACTTTTTTTCCGGCAGGTTCATTCATCAAAACATGCTCTGTATGCTGGTCCGCATCAGCGCTGTCATGCTCCGGTTTAACGACATGATCCTGGGGAAGACTCATCCTGAAATGGCACCTGTTATTTTTGTGTTTATTGCATATACATTCAGGGTGCCCGGTGATGCACCGGTAGTCAATACCCTGACTTTTTCGCAACCGATGGCACAATACTAGTCAAAGTTTATGGCGTTTGCAGATTATCCTAGAATTATTACTGTATGCCTGTTGCTTTAAACATAGCCCTTTCCAAAACTGACTTCAGGAAGTAGCCTGTATGGGAGTTTTCTGTTGCCGCAATTTTCTCCGGTGAACCACAGGCGACAATCGTACCGCCACCCTCTCCGCCTTCCGGCCCCAGGTCGATAACCCAGTCCGCTGTTTTAATCACATCTAGATTATGTTCAATAACCACAATTGTATTGCCGTGGTCACGCAACCGGTGTAACACACCGAGCAACTGTTCAATATCATAAAAATGCAGGCCCGTAGTCGGCTCATCAAGAATGTAAAGCGTGTTGCCGGTATCGCGTTTGGATAGCTCTCGTGCCAGTTTTACACGCTGTGCTTCTCCGCCAGATAATGTCGTGGCTGCCTGACCTAGTTTAATATAGCTGAGACCGACATCCATCAAAGTTTGCAGCTTACGTGCGACTGATGGAATCGCATCAAAGAAATCACGCGCATCTTCCACCGTTTGTTCCAGTATTTCGTAAATACTCAGGCCTTTGTATTTTATTTCCAGGGTTTCACGATTATAGCGTTTGCTTTTGCAGACATCACAAGGCACATAGATATCCGGCAAAAAATGCATTTCGACTTTAATAACGCCATCACCACGACAGGCTTCGCAACGACCACCTTTGACATTGAAACTGAAACGTCCCGGTGTATAACCGCGCGCGCGCGCCTCCTGGGTGCCCGCAAACAATTCACGAATCGGTGTAAACAGACCGGCATAAGTGGCCGGGTTTGAACGTGGTGTACGACCAATGGGGCTTTGGTTGATATCCACCACTTTGTCGAATTGTTCAAGCCCTTCTATCTTTTCCATCGGCGCAGGGGCTTCCGGATTATTGTTGATGTGCTGAGCTGCAAAACGAAACAAGGTATCGTTGATGAGCGTGGATTTTCCGGAGCCCGACACACCGGTTACCACCGTCATCAATCCGGCTGGAATATCGACATCCACATTTTTCAGGTTGTTTCCTGATGCACCGCGAATACAAATTTGTCGCGTTGCATCCGGCAGAGTGCGTTGTTCAGGGATTGCGATAGCCCTGCGCCCGGACAAATAAGCACCGGTCAGTGAATTTTCATTGGCCATGACTTCCTGCGGAGTCCCTTGCGCGACGATTTCCCCACCATGCACGCCGGCACCAGGGCCGATGTCCAGCACGTAATCCGCACTGGCGATAGCATCTTCATCGTGTTCAACGACGATAACCGTGTTGCCCATGTCTCGCAGGTAAGTCAATGTGTTGAGCAAACGCTGGTTATCACGCTGGTGCAAACCGATGGACGGTTCGTCCAGCACATACATCACGCCCACCAGTCCAGCACCGATCTGACTGGCCAGACGAATGCGCTGTGCCTCCCCGCCAGACAGGGTGTCTGCACTACGATCCAGCGAGAGATAATCAAGACCGACATTGACCAAAAAATCCAGTCGCTGACCAATTTCTTTGACAATTTTTTCTGCGATCTCTCCCCGGTGACCCGCTAACGTTAATTGGGCAAAAAAAGCCTGTGCCCGACCTACCGGTAACGCAGTTAATTCAGGCAATGTTGACTGTGCCACGAATACGTGGCGTGGGCCTTCGGCCAGCCGTGTACCACCACAATCAGGACAGGAGCGGGTATTGAGATATTTCGCCAGCTCTTCACGCACCACATTGGAATCGGTTTCGTGATAACGGCGATCCATATTGGGCAATATGCCTTCAAAAGCATGAGTGCGGCTAGTGAAAGTACCACTATTGTTGTGTCGGTCTTTAAAATAACGAAATTCGATTTCTTCTTTATCACTGCCATTGAGAATGATGTGCTGAATATTTTCCGGCAGTGCATGGAACGGTGTATCCAATTCAAAATGATAGTGTTCTGCCAGTGAACTGATCATCTGAAAATAATACGCATTGCGTTTATCCCAACCACGAATAGCACCCGCAGGCAGAGATAACTCCGGGTGACGCACCACACGCTCAGCATCAAAAAACTGTTTTACACCCAAACCATCACAACCACTACAGGCACCCGCCGGATTGTTAAATGAAAACATGCGGGGTTCCAACTCCGGCAGGGAATAGCCACACTGTGAGCAGGCGAACTGGGCAGAAAACAATAGTTCTTGTTCTCCGTCGGTTCCCTGTACATCGTCCATCAGCATCACCGAAGCAATACCATCCGTGAGCGCCAGCGCTGTTTCAAAAGAGTCTGCCAGTCGTGACTGTTGATCATCACGCACCTTGAGTCGATCTACAACGACGTCGATACTGTGTTTTTTGCGCAGATCCAGCTCCGGCACGCCATCCAACTCAAACAGCTCATCGTTGACACGCACACGCACAAAACCCTGAGCGCGTAAATCTTTAAACACGCTGAGATGTTCGCCCTTGCGATTGCGCACCACCGGTGCCAGCAACATAATTTTTGTGCCTTCCGGCAAGGCTAGCACCTGGTCCACCATTTGGCTGACAGTTTGCATTTCCAGGCTGGTATTATGCTCAGGGCAACGCGGTTCACCGGCGCGAGCGAACAGCAATCGCAGATAATCGTAAATTTCGGTGATAGTACCCACGGTAGAACGAGGGTTATGCGATGTGGATTTCTGCTCAATGGAAATGGCGGGAGACAGCCCTTCGATATGGTCAACATCGGGTTTTTCCATCATCGACAGAAATTGACGCGCGTAGGCGGAAAGTGATTCCACATAGCGGCGCTGACCCTCGGCATAAATGGTATCAAAGGCCAAAGAGGATTTTCCTGAGCCCGATAACCCTGTGATCACAATAAGTTTATCTCGTGGTAACTCCACGTTGATATTTTTGAGGTTGTGGGTGCGGGCACCCTGAATACGTATAAAATCCATACTGGCGACATCTCGTTGTTGGCGTTTTTGGGTGGCTCGTTGGTCAACACCCGCATTTTTCAGATTGAACAGGTGAAAAGGTGCGTGGGGGTTTTTCCGGCGGAACGCAAACCTGATATCATACGCCGTTCTGTCTGAATGACGCAAAAACCAGCAATAATAAATTAACATTGAGTAATGTATCGCAGTGACGCAATCCGCTTCCCATAAAACAACAGACGACGCCATGCTACCCAGCGAGCGTCGTGCCGTATTTTCTCTGGCCAGTATTTACGCCCTTAGAATGATGGGGCTGTTTATGATCCTGCCGGTATTTGCACTGTACGCAGAAACGCTGGAGGGTTATACGCCCGCACTTATCGGCCTGGCTATCGGTATTTACGGTCTGACCCAGGCCGCATTACAGATTCCCTTTGGTATGGCCTCGGATCATTTTGGCCGTAAACCCGTCATCATTCTTGGGTTGATTGTTTTCGCTATTGGCAGCGTGGTGGCCGCGACGGCAGATACCATGAACGGTGTAATTTTCGGTCGAGCCCTGCAAGGCGCGGGAGCCATCGCCGCCGCAGTAATGGCACTGGTGGCGGATCTCACCCGTGAAGAAAAACGTCTTGGTGCCATGGCCATTATTGGTATGAGCATCGGTGTGGCCTTTGCCGTGTCATTGGTGATGGGGCCATTGTTCAGCAACTGGATTGGCGTGGATGGTATTTTCTGGCTGACCGCAGTGATGGCACTGGTGGCCATCGCCGTGTTGCATTTTGTGGTGCCAAACCCGGTGCGCAGCGTATTGCATCGCGACGCGCAGACCGTACCCGCTCAACTTAAAAATGTGATTCGTGATCCTCAACTACTACGCCTGAATTTTGGCATTATGATATTGCATATGATGTTGACGGCAACATTTGTGGTGTTACCACTGGCTTTGCGTGATCACGCCGGGCTGGCCGCTGAGCAGCACTGGTACATCTATCTGCCAGTGATGGTGTTTGCCATGCTGTTGATGGTGCCGTTTATCATCATTGCCGAGAAGAAGCGCCGCATGAAGACCGTGTTTACGGCCTCGGTGTTGGTGTTGGGTGTAGGCCAGTTGATTTTCATGTTTGGTTACAACTCAATTACCAGTATCGTGCTGGGGCTGTTCATCTTTTTCACCGCATTTAATGTGCTGGAGGCCTCATTACCCTCGCTAGTGGCGAAAATGGTCTCACCTGACAATAAAGGCACCGCGATGGGAATGTATTCCAGCTCACAGTTTCTGGGTGCTTTTTTTGGCGGTGTACTAGGTGGATGGTTGTACGGCTCCATAGGTTTTGAAGCCGTATTTGGCTTATGTGCAGGTATGTCGGCTGTATGGTTTTTGGTGGCAGCCACCATGCAAAGCCCACGTTACCTCAGCAGCCATCTGGTGCGGGTGGGGCCTATCAGTGAAGATGAAGCGCGTCACCTGGTGGGTGAGTTTACCAAGGTGACCGGTGTCGCCGAAGCGGTGGTGATCGCCGAAGACGGTGTGGCTTACCTGAAAGTGGATTTGCACGCATTAGATCGCGAGGCACTGAAAGCCTTTGCAGCGGACGACGATTCCATTGACAATACAGACAGGAAAACTGCCCCGGACGCATAAGCGACCGGGCATATTTTTGAACAAACCGATTACAAGCAGGAGAAAAAACAATGGCACGCGGCATAAACAAAGTCATCTTGATTGGTAACCTCGGGCAAGACCCCGAAGTGAAATACATGCCTAACGGTGGTGCCGTGACCAATGTCACGATAGCCACCAGTGAGAGCTGGAAAGATAAAAGCACGGGCGAGCAAAAGGAGAAGACCGAATGGCATCGTGTCGTATTTTTTCAACGCCTGGCAGAAATTGTTGGCGAATACCTGAAAAAAGGCTCGAAGGTTTATATCGAGGGTAAACTGCAAACCCGCAAGTGGCAGGACCAGCAGGGCAACGACCGTTACACCACCGAAATTGTCGCCAATGAAATGCAAATGCTGGACGGTCGTGGTGGGGGGAGTGGGGGGAGTGGGGGTACTGGTAACTTCAACCAATCACCTACACCTAATCAACCCTCTAATCAGTCGTCTTCGGGAGCCGCTCCGCAACAGCCAGCTGCCGCACCGGCTGGGGGTGGCATGGGGGATTTTGATGATGATATTCCGTTTTAAACGTCACCTGAAAACCTGTCGGTTTTAGGATAAAAAGGGAATAGTTACAAGGTATCCCTGCTATCGTCAGAGTCGGTTTCCGGTTTATCAAATATAAGCAGGTAAGCAGACGAGAGTTTTATTTATAAACTACCCCGCAGCAAGCTATCTCGCTGATTTGCTCTGCGCGTAAAGCAGGGTATCAATACCATCACGGTACTCCGGCGAAGGCCGGAGTCCAGGGGTTTCAGCAAAAGTAGTCGCTTTTAGGCGATCTATGGATTCCGGCTAAAAACAAACCGGAATGACGGCATTCTCAGCAAACGGCAAGAAATCAAACCCCAAGTAATTAATGGCACGCACATCGATGCCAATTGCATAAGTTATCCTGATTACCCACAACTCTCAGCCATTCTGATAAAAATTAATGAAAAGGCATTCAATGGGCTATAAACAACAATAGGCAGTAACATTTTCACACATGACTATTTAAGCGGAAATCCACTGCAACAAACCCTATCACT
>Ga0256839_1005297_pt1 | contig 12001 bp, 11 predicted proteins | sample 354166metaG_FD_185968 | JGI IMG/M metagenome (GOLD analysis project Ga0256839, IMG submission 185968) | Hydrothermal vent microbial communities from Mid Atlantic Ridge, Atlantic Ocean - 354-166 | ecosystem: Environmental > Aquatic > Marine > Hydrothermal vents | place: Atlantic Ocean: Mid...
CGACGGTCATCAATCGGGCTGCAAGCCGCAGCACAGGCTGCCGAAAGCTGATCCAGCGTTGCCGTATCCAGCCTGCTGCCAACCAGTATTTCGCCCGCATCAGCCACCAGCAAAACCGTGGGGGCCACCGCGCCAAGCGAAACACGGGCGGATTTAACGGTGCCGTCTTTATTCAGGGTTAGATTCACCCCGGCACTGGCGACCGCGATATCCATTTCGGTGCGCGGAATAAACCGCAAATAAGCATCCGCCGAATTTTCTGCCTGCCTTGGCAAGCAAATAGCGGTGACAATTTCACCCGCAGCCAAACAGGTTTTCCCCGGTGCCACCGGCACATCTTTGACCGAAATTTTGCGTGAACCATCAGGGCCAAGGGTTTCAACCCACGCCCCCGCAGCCACCAGCGCCGGAACCGCGTCAGCGGCTGGCGACGCATTACACAGGTTGCCAACCATCGTGGCGCGCCCCTGCACCTGGGTTGAACCGATCAGTTCCATCGCCTCGACAATGCCGGGCCATTCGGCCTTTAATGCTGCATTTTCACCGATTTCGGCACCGGAAACCGCAATCCCGATCCGGCATTCGGTTTTTGATATGATAATATCTTTGACGCCCGGTATGGATTTGATATCAAGCAATAAATCAGGCTCGGCCAATCCAAGTTTCAGCTGAACCAGAATATCCGTGCCACCGGCCAGAACCATGGCTTTGCCCTGTTCAGACCCAAGCAGATCAACCGCCTGTGCAAAATCGTTTACAACCATATATCGCATGAAAACCCCCGATTGTTTCGCCTGACTTTGAGCCTGAAAACAGGTTTACGCAAGCCCAAAACCAACCATTGCGATGGATTCTTGAAATTGGAATTACAATAGGATATCGCCGCAGAAAAGCCACAATTCTCGCTAGTATAAACAATATCAAATTGATATTAGATTAAAAAAAACACGGAAGCACTTGAAAATCCGTGGTTTTAACTATACCATCAATTTGTTGTTCTGCTGGGGTTGGGCGAAACAGGTGATCTTTCCCCATGCCCATATAACCATAGGGGTGTGTTATTGTGACAAAATTCAAATTATTTGCTTTTCTTGTGGCAAGCATTCTGCCCGCTACACCATTGATTGCACAAGATGTTTGGATAACCCCCGAATTGCCATTCATTGAGCTTGAAATTGATGAAGATTTTATCGTAATTGAGCGCAATCAGGATAATTCTGCGGTTATTGCTGCGGCTTTCGCCAAAACCTCACGGCCCTGCCCGCCCTTTTGCGTGAATCCCATGTCAGCAGGTGACGGCGTTGAAACCGTTGGCGAAGTTGAGTTATTAACCTTTCTGGAAGATAATGTTCAGGTTGGTGACGGGTTTCTGGTCGATTCACGAACTGCTAATTTCTATCGGGCCGGCACCATTCCAGGTGCGATCAACTTGCCGTTCAATCTGTTTACTCCGTCCGCAGACAACCCGTTTTTGATCCCGATGCTGACCCAGCTTGGCGGCGTGCTTCAAACCAGCGGCGAATGGGATTTTTCCAATGCGCCAAAACTGCTGCTGTTTTGTAACGGCCCATGGTGCGGACAGTCTCCGCGCGCCATTCAAAATCTGATATCGCTGGGGTATCCTGTTGAAAAACTGTTTTACTACCGGGGCGGAATGCAAAATTGGTTGATGCTGGGGTTAACGGTTCATGTACCATAATAAATAATCAAAGCTTTCAACCTTTTGACGGGGGGAAAAATGAAGCTTACTATTAAAAATTTATCCATGATCTCTAAGGCTATATTGGCTTTAGGCATAAGTGCGAGCGGTATAAACGCCAAACCGAACCTAACAGAAACCCCTTTCCAGCCCCCGGCTTACGCCGGTCTGGAATTTGCCCAAGCCAGCATTGACGGTCTGGGCGAATCCGATCTCCGGCGTATTAATTTTTATACGGGGCGCGCATTGGAGGCATTGGCAGCCTTGGCCGAGCAAGACGCGCTTTCGGTCACAGCAGGGGCGGCGGTCTCGTCAACCGCAATCGATGATCTTCGCAATGCCATAAAACGGCTGATTGACGCGGGGAAACGCTCCGGTGTTGCACAAGACGACTTGGCGGATTATTTCGCATTGGCAGTCAAGGAACATTTTGAAAATACCGTTCCCCTTGCAGTGCAGGATGCTGCCGGCGAAATTGACACCCGCACGCTGTTTGCCGGAATTGTCGGGCGCATCAAATTTGCCGAAGAACGACAAGTGGATGTTGATTATCTGGCATTGCTGGATGCAGAAAGTGCCGATCTTGATCTGGGGCTTTCAAGCACCCCGCCCGCAGAACAAGAGCAAGTAGCAGAAATTGAACCAGTCCCCGCAGGGCCGGCTTTGCGCGCAGATGCAGATGCGGCAACCCGCGCCATCGTCGGGCGGGTTATTGTTGACGGGGATGTCTGGCGCATTCAGGTCGTAAGCGGTGATTCACTGGCAACATTTGCATCAGCGATTTATGGCGATTCACTGGCCTATCGCCAGATTTTTGCAGCCAACCAGAATATCTTGACCAACCCGAATACCATTAGCGTTGGTCAGGTTTTAACCATTCCCAAGCCCTAGCGGATATTTTGCAACAATGGCAAAAACTGCCCCATATTTGGCCCGTGCGGCAGGCCGGTCAATGCCAGACGCAACGGCATAAACAAGGTTTTGCCTTTGCGGCCTGTCGCCTGCTTTACCGCATTTGTCCAGTTTTTCCAAGTGGTTGCATCGCGCGGCGCAGGGGGTAACAGCGCCATGGCTGTGGTGATAAATTCGGCGTCCTCATCGGCAATTACCGGATCAACCCCGTCACGGCAGATTTCCCACCATTTCGCAATATCAGCGGTTTTGGAAATGTTTTCACGAATGGCCAGCCAGAAATCTTCGGCCAGATCACCGGGCACGCCAGCTGCATCCAGTTCCGCCGCCATTTGTTTGGCTGAACGGGTATGCAATAATTTGGCAGTTAACGGCACAAGATCGTTTTCATCAAATTTTGTGGGGGATGCCCCGAAATGCGACATTTCGAATCCGGCACAGATTGGCGCCATATCATCGTGCAATTCCACAGGGTCCGATGACCCCAACCGCGCCATCAGCGAAATAATCGCCATCGGTTCAATGCCCTTGCTGCGAAAATCCCGCAGGCTAAGGCTACCGAACCGTTTTGACAGCGCCTCGCCTTGGGGACCGGTCAGCATCGAATGATGGGCGAAATTCGGCATATCGCCACCAATGGCATTGATAATCTGGATCTGGGTGGCGGTGTTGGTCACATGGTCCAGCCCCCTGACAACATCGGTAATTTTCATATCCGTATCATCAACAACCGAGGCCAGCGTATATAAAACCTGACCATCCGCGCGGATAAGAACCGGGTCCGACAGGCTGGCGGCATCAATGCTTTGGGCGCCTAAAATACCGTCTTGCCATTCAATGCGCGTCTGGTCCAGCTTGAACCGCCAATAGCTGCCGCGTTCAGCCCGCAGGGTGTCTTTTTCAGCATCCGACAGCGCCAGCGCCGCGCGGTCATAAACCGGTGGCTTGCCCATGTTAAGCTGTTTTTTGCGTTTAAGATCAAGCTCAATGGGCGATTCAAAACATTCATACAACCGCCCCGCATCGCGCAATTGCTGCGCCACATCCGCGTATCGATCAAGCCGCGCTGACTGGGTTTCAATGCGGTCCCAAGTTATGCCCAGCCATGTCAGGTCTTCTTTGATGGCCGCCACATATTCGGGTTTTGAACGCACAGGGTCTGTATCATCAATGCGCAAAATAAAATCACCGCCGGCTTGGCGCGCGATCAGATAATTGAACAAGGCGGGGCGCAGGTTTCCGATATGCAAATATCCGGTTGGCGAGGGGGCAAAGCGGGTGATGGTCATGGTTTTGATCCGTTCGGAATTGGGTTGCGCTGTCTTATATCGCTTGCAGCCTTAAGGGCAAGGCTTTGGCTAGGCGTTGTCGCGCCAGCGGTTAACAATCGGATACCGCCGGTCCAGCCAAAAAGCCTTGAGGGTCAGCCGCGTGCCGGGGGCTGATTGAAACCGTTTATGTTCGGAAATATAAATCAGGTTTTCCACCCGTTTAACAATGGCACGATCATGGCCCATGGCCACCACATCGGCCACCGATTTTTCGTGATCAATCAGGGCCTCCAGAATTTCATCCAGCACCGCATATTCCGGCAGGCTGTCGCTGTCTTTCTGGTTGTCGCGCAGCTCAGCTGTTGGCGGTTTGTCAATGATATTTGGTGAAATAACTTGTCCCGCAGGCCCCATCATCCAGTCAAAATGGTTTTTGTTACGCCAGCGGCAGGTTTCAAACACGCGGGTTTTATACAGATCCTTGATCGGGTTAAACCCGCCGGCCATATCGCCGTAAATGGTGGCATAGCCCACCGCCACCTCTGATTTATTGCCGGTGGTCAGCAGCATAGACCCAAATTTATTTGACATCGCCATCAATAACAGCCCGCGCAGACGCGACTGGATGTTTTCTTCGGTGACATCTGCATCCATGCCCTCAAACAGCGGCGCAAGGGTTTCAGTTATCGCCGCCCTGCCCGCCGCTATGGAAACGGTGTTTAGCTCACAGCCCAGCGCCTTGGCGACATTGGCCGCATCCTCCAGCGATTCCTGGCTGGTATATTCCGAGGGCAACATCACACAGCGCACATTTTGTGGCCCCAGCGCATCAACCGCAATGGTGGCAACAATTGCGGAATCTATGCCGCCCGAAAGGCCAAGCAGCACCTTTTCAAAGCCGGTTTTAGCCATGTAATCACGAAGCGCCATGACCATACAGCGGTAATCCTGTTGCCATTCATCGCCGTGAATATCGCGGGTGCCACGCACTGCCTGCCAGCCGCTGTTATCGCGGATAAATTCAATCGTGGTGATATTTTCTTCAAATACCGGTAATTGCAGCGCCAGATCACCGCCGGGGTTCAAAACAAATGTGCCCCCGTCAAAAACCTGATCATCCTGCCCGCCGACCATATTCAGGTAAACCAGCGGCAGGCCGGTTTCCACCACCCGCGAAACCATCAGCCCCGTGCGCAGATCGTGTTTGCCGCGCCGATAGGGCGACCCATTGGGGACAAGCAGAATTTCCGCGCCGGTTTCGGCCATGGTTTCGGCCACGTCTTGATGCCACGCGTCCTCGCAGACCGGCGCGCCGATGCGCACGCCGTTAACATTAAACGGGCCGGATATGGCGCCGGAATCAAACAGGCGTTGTTCATCGAATACGTCTTCGTTGGGCAGGTGGTGTTTGCGCGCCACCACATTGACCTTGCCATTTTGTAACAGGAAATAAGCATTGTATAACATCCCGTTCTCGACCAGCGGCGCGCCAATGGCCATGGCAGGGCCATCGGCACATTCTTGTGCCAGATGCAGCAATTGCGCCGCTGCATCGGCCTGAAATGCCGGTTTTAGAATCAAATCCTGTGTCTGGTATCCGGTTAAAAACATTTCAGGCAGGGCCAGCAGGTCTGCCTTGGCGGTTTTTGCCTGTTGGTGGGCCGCCATTGCTTTTGCAACATTGCCGGAAATATCGCCAAGCACAGGGTTAAGCTGCGCCAGTGTAATAAGGAAATTTTCGGGCATATCGGTATCCTTGGCTGTATTTGATACCGGATTACACCCCATCCCCCGACATTGACAAGACCCACGCACGCGGGTTTGTGCGCCAATTTGCAAAAAACCATTGTCAGGCCTTGCAGATGGCCATAATATTCATTCAACAGGGTAACCCCTTGAAATAGAACCAACAGGAGTCCGATTCTTTTGCCAGATCGGGAACATACTTTGAAAAACAACCTTTTACTAAGTTCTGCCACCTTCGTCTTTGTTGCATTGGCAACCCCGGGGTTTTCGCAATCCGGGGAAATTCAGGTCAAACAATACGACACTGGCGGTATCTATGAAGGCGAATTTCTGGATGGTAAACAACATGGGCAAGGCACCTATCGCCTGCCCAACGGCTATGAATATTCAGGCCAATGGGTCGAGGGCCGCATTGAAGGCATCGGCGTTGCCCGCTTCCCCAACGGGTCAATCTATGAAGGCGAATTTCTAAATGGCCGCCCCGAGGGCACCGGCAAAATCACCTTTGCCGATGGCGGCACCTATGAGGGCAGCTGGGTTGACGGAAAAATCAGCGGATCAGGCACAGCAGCATATGCCAATGGCGTGGTCTATACCGGCGAATTCGCCAATGCGGTGCATCATGGTGTCGGCACCATGACCAGCCCCAATGGTTATATATACGAAGGCGACTGGGAAGACGGCACCAAACACGGCACCGGCAAAATCACCTATCCCGACGGCGCCATCTATGAAGGCGACATCGTGCGCGGCGTGCGCGAAGGCCAGGGCAGCCTGACCTTGCCCGACGGCGTCACTTATGTGGGCGCGTGGCAAAACGGCCAGATCAACGGCGAAGGCGTGTTGGTTCAGGCCAATGGCGACCGTTATGAAGGCACCATGGTCAACGGCCAGCGCGAAGGCAGCGGCGTGGCGATTTACGCATCGGGGGATCGCTATGAAGGTGAATTCCTGGCGGATCAACGCAATGGCATCGGCACCTTTACCGGCGCTGACGGGTATCAATATACCGGCGTCTGGGTTGCAGGCCGCATCGAAGGCGCGGGCGAGGTTACCTATCCCGACGGATCGGTATATATCGGTGAATTCCAGAACGATGTTGCCCATGGCAATGGCAAAATCACCTATGCAGACGGGTCTTCCTATGAAGGCGAATGGTCAAACGGCGTGATCGAGGGTAGCGGCATTGCGCGCTATGAAAACGGCCTGGTCTATGAAGGCCAGTTCCAAAACGCCAAAAACCACGGCACCGGCACCATGACCTATCAGGATGGATACCAGTATACCGGCGAATGGAAAGACGGATTGCGTGACGGGCAAGGTGTTGCCACCTATTCCGACGGCACCGAATATACCGGTGGTTTTGTATCGGGTCAGCGCGATGGTATTGGCAAAATCACCATGCCCGACGGGTTTGTCTATGAGGGCGCATGGTCTTCGGGCGAAATTGACGGCGAAGGCACCGCAACCTATCCCAATGGCGATATCTATCAGGGCTTTTTCGAAAAAGGCCAACGGCAGGGTCAGGGCATTATGCTATACGCCAATGGCGAAGAATATAACGGATTCTGGAACAACGGCGCGCCTAGCACCGAGGCTGAAGCCAGCGGTAATTGATACAGGGCCGCAAAAAACATTCAGCCTGGATATCCATCACAATATCCCGCTATTAAGCACTTGCTTGAGGCGTTTTTTCAGGTCACGCTTGCGAAACTCGGGCTGGATCTCGAAAAACCGAATGCCGGCTTGATTAAGCGCGCCAGTGATCATCTGGATAGCAGGATCACCCGGCCTGCGGGGGCTTTGGCTTGGCCCATGGCCATAATACATCACCGCAAGGACCGGCAATCCGTTGCTATTGACAACGAGATAATCCATTTTTTCCCGCCTCAGGCTTGACTGTGTTCTTTCGTATTCAACCGGATTGACAGATGCGCTCTGTTCCAAAAACTGGTCTAGCGAAACATATATCAAAACACTGAAGGTTGAGTTTACATCCCAGATAAGAGTTTCCAGCAATTCCAGCACTTGAAGTGATTCCGGGTTAACAATTGACGTTGCCCTGAACGTGGTACTGGCCGGAATAAGGAATTGCTGGTCTGCGCTGCGCATCGGAGCATTGCGAGCAATATTTTCCTCGCGCCATTTCTGCTCCAGACTGGCACGGTTGCGCATAAAAGCAAAAAAGCTATAAGCCAGAACCAAACCGGCAATTACAGCCAAGGCAATTAACATCGAAGACGGCAAAGCATCTGCTGCTCCGCTGGTTTTTGGCACCTCAATAAATTCCATTACGCCTCACTTTATAACTCTGAAATCAACTTTCCGGTTAATATTCAGTAAATCGTAATGAATTGCACGGTTATTTTTTTATTTAGCGCTTTATCTTCGATTTTTTCCGGTTATATTGCCTGCATGTGTGCAAAAAACCAATGTTTACAAGCTTTCCCTGCCAAAATTGGTGGTGCAGCCTTGATCCTACTCCTTAGTCGCCTCTGAGCGTGCTGAGAACCGGCGCGCATGCTCAGAGGAGTAAATATCGCGCCGCCAAATCTTCTCAGTTAAGGACTTACAGAAATGACCGATATGAATAAAACGTCCCAAAAGGACCGTGTGTTGATATTTGACACAACTTTGCGCGACGGCGAACAATCCCCCGGTGCCACCATGACCCACGTTGAAAAACTGGAAATCGCCGAGTTGCTGGATGATATGGGCGTTGATATTATCGAAGCCGGTTTTCCGATTGCCTCGGAGGGCGATTTCAAGGCGGTGGCCGAAATAGCCAAGCGCAGCAAAGACAGCGTTATTTGCGGGCTGTCGCGGGCCAAAACCGGCGATATCGACCGCGCATGGGAGGCGGTGAAATTTGCCAATCTGCCGCGCATCCATACCTTTATCGGCACCTCGCCGCTGCACCGCGATATTACCGAACTGACCCAAGATGCCATGTGTGATGTCATCCATGAAAGCGTCACCCATGCCCGCAACCTGTGCGATAATGTGCAATGGTCACCCATGGATGCCACCCGCACCGAGGATGATTATCTGTGCAAAGTGGTGGAAATCGCCATCAAGGCCGGTGCCACCACCATCAATATTCCCGACACCGTGGGTTATACCGCCCCTGCGGAAAGCGCTGATTTGATCCGAATGCTTTTGGAACGGGTGCCGGGCGCTGATGAAATTATTTTTGCCACCCATTGTCATAATGATCTGGGCATGGCCACGGCCAATGCTTTGGCGGCTGTGGCTGGTGGCGCGCGGCAAATTGAATGCACCATCAACGGTCTGGGGGAGCGCGCCGGTAATACCGCATTGGAAGAAGTGGTGATGGCGCTTAAGGTCCGCAATGACATCATGCCGTGGACCACCCGCATTGACACAACCCAAATCATGAAAGCCAGCCGCATGGTGGCGCAGGTTTCGGGGTTTGCGGTGCAATTCAACAAAGCGATTGTCGGCAAAAATGCTTTTGCCCATGAAAGCGGCATCCATCAGGATGGCATGCTGAAAAATGCTGAAACCTTTGAAATCATGCGGCCCGAAGATATCGGGTTGTCGGAAACCAGTCTGGTTATGGGCAAACATTCGGGCCGCGCGGCCTTGCGCTCAAAGCTGGAAAACCTGGGCTTTACGATTGGCGACAATCAGCTCAAAGACGTATTTGTGCGGTTCAAGGAACTGGCTGATCGTAAAAAAGAGATTTTTGACGATGATCTGGTGGCCTTGATGACCGGCAGCAGCGATCCGGCATCAGACATGCTGGAACTGGTATCTTTGCGGGTGGTTTGTGGCACCGACGGCCCACAAACCGCAGCCCTGACCCTGCGGGTTGGTGATGCGGAAAAATCGGTTGATATTACGGGCGATGGGCCGGTGGATGCCACATTTAACGCCATCAAATCGCTGTTTCCGCATTCTGCCCGCCTGAACCTGTATCAGGTCCACGCGGTGACCGAGGGCACCGATGCGCAAGCGACCGTGTCTGTGCGTATGGAGGAAAACGGTAAAATTGTCACCGGCCAGTCAGCCGATACCGATACGGTTGTGGCCTCGGCCAAGGCCTATATCGAGGCGCTGAACAATCTGGTGACGCGGCGTGAAAAAACCGCGCCTGAATGAAACCAACCGGCCATATGGACCAAGCCCTGATCGAGGCCCGCAAAGCCGCTGATCGGGGCGAGGTTCCGGTTGGGGCCGTGATTGTTCTGAACGGCAAGGTTCTGGCAAGCGCGGGCAACCAGACCCGCGAATTGCATGACCCATCTGCCCATGCCGAGGTTCTGGCCATTCGCGCTGCCTGTAAGGCTATGAAATCCGAACGCCTGACGGGGGCGGATTTATATGTCACCCTTGAACCCTGCCCTGCTTGCGCCGCGGTTATTTCAGCGGCGAGGATCGCGCGGGTGTATTACGGGGCTTCTGACCCGAAATCGGGCGGCATTGAACAAGGCCCGTGCATTTTCAGCCACCCCCAATGCCATCATAAGCCAGAGGTTTACGGGGGGATTGGCGAAACCGAATCCGCTGCCATATTGCGCCGGTTTTTCAAAACCCGCCGACAGGCATAATTTCTTTGGCCTTGATTTCTAGCGCTCAAAGCCCGAACTATAACAAAACAAGGGAGAAACACATGTTAAAAAGCCTTTTGATCCGCTGGTTTGCCGCACTTGTGCTGGTTATGCTGACTTATAACCCAACCAGTTTCAATTATGTGCAATGGGCGGTTGCCAATTTTGATGCCAAAATGTCGATCGTTATTCTGGTCGGGCTGGTGTTGCTGGTGGCTTATGTAGTGTTTTTGCGCGCCACGTTCCGCTCAATTGGCTATATCGGCATTGGCATGGTTGTAGCGGTAATTGCGGTGCTGCTGTGGGTGTTGAATGATCTGGGCTGGCTCGACCCGACCAACGCCACGGTGATGACATGGATCGGGCTGATCGGCCTGTCGGTTGTGCTTGGCATCGGGCTTAGCTGGTCGATCATTCGCCGCCGTCTTTCGGGGCAATTCGATATGGACCAAGTCGGCGATAATGAAGAATGACCTGCCCGAACGCGACGGGCTGCCAGAACACCTGAAGGTTTTGCTGGATAATTACCCGCGCGAGGGATGGTCAAAACACCGGAATTTTTCGGAGCTGACCAAATTCTGGCTAAACCGCCATATTATGTTTCGCAAAGCGCTGGAAACCTTGCGTTCCGAGGGCGATCATTTTCTGGATGGCACGCGCGATCCGCAACATTACGCGGCCCTGATCACCAAGGTTGGCGGGTTTTTTATCAATGAATTGCACCTGCATCACCATATGGAAGACCAGCATTATTTTCCGCTGTTGATCCGGCAGGATGCGCGGTTATCAGACGGGTTTGAGCTGTTGGACAGTGACCATCACCAATTAACCGAGCTGTTGGAAGGCATGGCAAAATCCGGTGGCGATCTGGTTAATAAAATCAGATCAAAAAGCGAGGCATCTATGTTTGCGGCAGATAATCTGCAAAAGATATTGCGCAGGTTTGACAGGTTTATGGACAGGCATCTGACCGACGAGGAAGAACTGATCGTGCCGATCATTCTGGAATATAATCCGCAGATCAATCTTTGAACCCGAATTAAAGTGGCAAAAAGGCCGGATTTAATATATTTGCATAAAAAGGCGGTCTGATTCAGACGAAATTGTTGATTTCCAATCGACAAGCCCCATTTCATTGGTTACTAAACGCCGTTCCGATTAAAAACGAAAGACCTCCGAATGGAAAATATCGTCCTTGCTATCCACCTTATTCTGGCATTCGGCCTGATTTGTGTTGTTTTACTGCAACGCTCCGAAGGTGGCGGGCTTGGCATTGGCGGCGGCGGTGGCGGCGGTGCTGTTTCGGGCCGTGCGGCGGCAACCGCGCTTGGCAAAGCCACCTGGATATTTGCCGTCGGGTTTATGATTACCTCCCTAACCCTGACAGTAATGGCCCAGCGCAATGCGGGCGGATCGGTGATTGACGGGCTGGATTCACTGCCAGCAGCTATCGAAACACCTGCCTTGCCAGATCTGGGCGCATTGACTGTGCCATTGCCGGTTACGGATGCACCGGTTACCGAATAGATGAACGGTGCGTGGAAACCACGCACCCTACAATTTCAGCCCCTGATACATCGCGGCTTTGCCCCGTTTGACATAATCCATCAATATTTTATCAGCTGCAAAATGCGTTGAAATTTTGGTGGGCGCGGGCATATGGGCCATGGTTGCCAGAAACGGCACCGCCGTTGCATCTGCTGCGGTTGGCCTATCTCCGAACATAAATTCCTGATCCCCCAAAACCGTGCGCATCACGACCATATCGGCCTTGGCCCGTTGCAAACGTTCCGGTTCGG
>Ga0256839_1005298_pt1 | contig 11999 bp, 13 predicted proteins | sample 354166metaG_FD_185968 | JGI IMG/M metagenome (GOLD analysis project Ga0256839, IMG submission 185968) | Hydrothermal vent microbial communities from Mid Atlantic Ridge, Atlantic Ocean - 354-166 | ecosystem: Environmental > Aquatic > Marine > Hydrothermal vents | place: Atlantic Ocean: Mid...
CAGGGAAGGCGGTGACCGCGGTGGTCGAGCTCAAGGCGCGGTTCGACGAGGCGGCGAACATCCGCCAGTCACGGCGGCTCGAGCGCGCGGGGGCCCACGTGGTGTACGGCTTCTTGGACTACAAGACCCACGCCAAGATGAGCCTCATCGTGCGTCGCGAGGGGGAGCACCTGCGCACCTACACCCACTTCGGCACCGGCAACTACCACCCCGTGACCGCCAAGGTCTACACGGATCTGTCGCTCTTTTCGGCGGACCCGGCGCTGGGACGGGACAGCGCCCGCGTCTTCAATTTCGTGACCGGTTACGCCAAGCCCACCGGACTCGAGCGGGTCGCCGTCGCGCCCATCGACCTCGAAGCGCGGATCCTCGACCTCATCGAACGGGAGATCGAGCACGCCCGCGCCGGTCGGCCCGGCGTCCTGTGGGCCAAGATGAACGCGCTCGTGGAACGCGCGGTCATCGAGGCGCTCTACCGTGCGAGCGCTGCGGGCGTGGAGGTGAGTCTCGTCGTGCGCGGGATCTGCTGCCTGCGTCCGGGGATCACCGGCCTGTCCGAGCGGATCCGGGTCAAGTCCATCGTCGGTCGCTTCTTGGAGCATTCACGGATCTTCTGTGTGGGCAACGGGCACGGCCTGCCCCACAAGAAGGCCCGGGTGTTCGTGTCGTCGGCGGACTGGATGGGGCGCAACTTCCATCGGCGTGTGGAGACGATGGTCGAGTGCGAAAACCCGACGGTCAAGGCGCAGATCCTCGAACAGATCATGGAAGCGAACCTGGCCGACGAGGCAAACAGCTGGATGCTGGATGCCCATGGGAACTACGTGCGGCCGGCGCCCGAGCCGGGCCGAACGCCCTTCGACTGCCACCGCTTCTTTCTGCGGTTCCCCTCCCTGTCGGGCCGGGGGTCGGCCGGAGCAAAGGACGTGCCTCCGGTGGCATCGCTCATCGCCGGCGACGATGCCCCGCGGGAGGCGGTCCGGTGACGAATCCCGCGCCGGCGGATGTTGCGGCGGACGCGCCCATTCGTGCGGCCGTCGTCGATGTGGGGTCGAACTCGGTGCGGCTGGTGGTCTACGACGGTCCCGCGCGGATCCCCGACGTGTTCGCCAACGAGAAGACCCTGTGCGGCCTCGGCCGCGACCTCGCGCGCACCGGTCGGCTTGCACCGGATGGTGTGACGCGGGCGAAGGCGGCCCTTACGCGCTTTGCGGCGATGACCGCCGCGCTAGGGATCGATCGCGTGGACGTGGTGGCGACGGCCGCCGTCCGGGAAGCCGAAGACGGCCCGGCCTTCGTCGAGACCGTGGCCGGCGCGACGGGCTGGAGCGCGCGCGTACTTTCGGGCGAGGAGGAGGCGCGGCTGGCCGCCCTGGGCGTCGCTTTCGGGATCCCCGACGCCTGCGGCTGGGTGGTGGACATGGGGGGGGCCTCCGTCGAGGTCGCCGCCCTCGACCGGGGCCACGTGGGCGCGCGGGTGAGCCTCCCGGTGGGGCCGTTGACCCTTGGAGATCTGCCCGTGTCGGAGGGCCAGCGCGAGGCGTACCTGCGCGGACTGCTGGATGCCGCGCTCGCGAGGACGAACGGAGAGCACGAGATGGCCTATCTGGTGGGTGGATCGGCGCGAGCGATCGCCCGGGTGGACATGCTCCGGCGGGGCTACCCCCTGCCGGTGCTGCACGGATACGAGATTACCGCCGACGACTTCGAACGAACACGCGCGATGATCCGCAAGACGCCGCCCGCGCAGCTACGAGCCGCCACCGGGATCGGCGCCGGTCGGGTCGCGCTGTTGCGCGAGGCCTCCGAGTTGCTGGGGGCTCTGCTGCGGCGGCTCGACGTGCGCCGGTCGGTCGTTTCGAGCTTCGGGTTGCGTGAGGGCACGGTCTTCGATCGCATGCCGCCCGCCGTTCGGGAGGCCGATCCCCTCCTCGTGGCCGCCCGCACCGTCGAACGGCGTCACGCCCGCTTTCCGGGGCGTGCCGCAGCCCTCGACCAGTTCGTCGAGCCCTTGCTGCTGGGCGCCGACGGCGACCGGCGACGATGGGTCCGGGCAGCCTGTCACCTCCACGACGTCCACTGGCGCGTCCACCCGGACTACCGTCACGAGGTGGCGTTCGACGAGGCCATGCGCGCGACATTGTGCGGGGTCACGCACGTGGGGCGGGTGTACATCGCCCTGGTCCTGTCCCATCGGTACAAAAAGCGCCCCGGCGCCCAACATGGGGAACTGGCGGCGGCCCTCTTGCCGCCGGCCCAGCGCACCGAGGCCGCGGCCCTGGGGCGGGCGATGCGCCTTTGGACCGCGCTCGGGTCTCCCGACGGTCCGACCGTGCCGACGCTCGTCGTGGGGCAGGGGGGCGCAGGGGTGACGCTCCGGCTCCCGGCGCCGGACCCCAGGTGGCGCGGCGAGGTGGTCGAGAACCGGCTTCGAGCGCTGGCCCGGGTGCTCGGCACCCAGGCGCGCGTCGAGCTTGCGCCGACCGCGTCCTGACTCGCGCGCACCGGCTTCTCAGGCCGTTCCGGACGGCGGTGGCACGTCGGTTGCCTCGGCGCGGGTGATCTGTCGCGCCGAGATCCCGAGGAGTGCGTGCGCCGAAAGACCGAACAGGACCGTCGCCGCGAGCTGCAGCAGGTAGGACCAGAAGATGACCTTCGCCCCGATGGTGCGCACCAGTTCGGCGGGCGCGAAGAAGGCCAGGCCCAGCGCCAGCCCCGCCTGGTAGCTGCCGGTCATGGCGGGGCCCGCAGGGACCAGCAGCACCATGTTCAGCACGGCCACGGCGGCGCCCACTTGCAGGAACGAAAGTGGCAACCCGAATCCCCGGGCCAGGATCCACACGCCGCCGACGTTGACCACCCAGTAGGCCATCGTCGCCAGCAGGAAGGGCGCGAGAGGGCGTAGATCCGGCAGCGTGGTCAGACCGGACGACAGCCCCCGCACGAACCGCGCCGCGCGCTCGGCCGCGGCCGGTGCAATGCGGCCCACGAAACGACGTGCGAGATCGGCCGTGGCCTCGGGGGCTCGCGCCATCACCACGGTGGCCACGAGGACGGCACCGAACAGGGCCACCACCACGATCGCGTGGTGCCATACGGTGGCCAGCGGCCCGGCCTCCGGCGGTCGCCCCAACATGCCGAAGAACAGGGCGCAGACCACCAGGCCGTCCACGAGGCGTTCCACCGCCACGGTTCCCAGTGCGGCCTCCATCGGGATCTGGGCCTGCCGGTGCGCCAGGTAGGGCCGCACGAACTCCCCGAGGCGAAAGGGCATGGCCACGACCCACAAGATCCCCGCCAGGGCCACGAGCGTGGCGTCCCGAAACGAGATCGGGCCGACGGCGCGCACGAGAAACCACCACCGCCCCGCCCGGAGCGCGAAGTAGAGCACGAGGCTGACTGCAAAAGCCGCGACCGGCCCCCCGGGAACGGACAGATCGGAGGGCACCACCTCGACCTGGCGACTGACCAGGTGGAGGATGAAGGCACCCAGGACCGCCGAAACGGCGATCCGCGGCCACCACGATCGCGGCAAAGGGGGCGGTACGGATCGCGACGGCATCGGGGGCAGGCAACGGGCGGAACGCACCGGCCCGCCCGGCCGGCCCGCCCGCCCGCGTCAGGATTGTTTCCGGAAGCGTGAAAGGTTGGCGGGGAGCTCTTCGAGCGGCGGCCACTCCTTTTCGGGGTGGAGCTTCTTCGCGCGCTCGTAGAGTTGCTCCTCGGTTTCCGGACGGTTCGGGTCCGGCAGGCAACACTCCACCGGGCAGACCGCCTGGCACGCCTCGTAGTCGTGGAAGCCGACACACTCCGTGCACCGGTCCGGGTCGATGACGTAGATGTCGTCGCCTTCGGAGATTGCCTCGTTCGGACACTCCGGCTCGCAGGCGCCGCAGTTGATGCAGTCTTCCGTGATGTGCGTTGCCATCGTAGGGGCTTGTGTATCACCGGTGGGGCCGGGGCGCAAAGGGGTGAGCCCGGGTCGGCGCAATCGGGGCACGGGCGGGCCGGGCCGGGCGCGTCTTGGGCGGGGCCCTACGCGAGCAGTGCCCGTACCTTCGCCATCGCCCCGTCCCAGTTGCGCAGGCACCGTCCGAGGTTTGCCGGCCGGCCGAGCAGACCTGCGGCGAAGAAGCCGGTTGCCGGTGCCGAGGTCACCACGATCGCCGCCCGGCACTCGAGGAGTGTGACCGGGTCGCGCCCGAGCCCCGCCCGGCGCGCCCAGCGGGTCACCACGGTCGTCGCGAACGACAGCTGGGCTCCGACGAGTTGGATGTCGAGCGCCGACACGGCGGTCGGGTCGTGCGCGTAGTCCACCGCGTCGCCCGCGTCGTCGCACAGGACCGCGCCCCGGGCCCCGGGCGTGCCGGCCACCCAGGCGGCGAGAACCGCCCCGAAGGACGAGCCCGCCCCCGTATGCAGCCCGTGGGAGCATTCATCCACCGGCGTCCGTCCCCGGCAACGGGGCCGTACGAACGCTGCGCTCGGCTCGCATCCGTGCGAGGGTGCGCTCGAGCTCCCGGGCCCGGTACTTCACCAGGACGGCCTCGCGCAGCGCCGCCTCGACTTTCGGATCCGAGCGCGGCGCCGACGGCAGCTTCTCGTGCAGGACCACCCAGTGCAGCCCGAAGCGGCTGCGGATCGGCCCCACCGCCGCAGGAGCCTGCGCGGCCGTGATGGCGCGCTCCCAGGCCGGGTCGAGGAAGGGCTTGGCACAAGTGCCGTCGCCTGCGCGCTCGAGGCAGCGACCGAGGTCCACGCCGCCCGCCTCGTAGCGCACCTGGACCCCCGGGGCGTAGGCGCGCGGCACGAAGCGCACGAGGTCCCGCAAGGTGGGGCAGGTCTCGTCGCGGCCGACGGGCACCAGGGGGGCCAGGAAGCCGGTGACGGCGTCGTAGACCGGCTGCGCTCGGGCCCAGAACGCCTCGGGGGGCTCGGCGCCGCCTTCCGGCGCCGGGTCGGGCGCCACCAGGATCTGGCAGAAGACGGCGACGGGGTGCTCGCGCACCACCGAGAACCCCCGGAGGACCTCGGCCACGAGCGGGTCGTCGTCGGGGATGGCGTCCGGGCCGTGGGCGGGTTCGAAGATCTCCGACAGCCAAAGCCGCGCCCGGGCCGCACGCTCGAGCCGTTCCACCCGGCGCGGCGGCAGGGGGTCGTCGCCGGCCACGGCCGCAAGACGCAGCACGTCGGCGGCGCGGCGGCGTGCCTGCGCCTGCGAGATCCCGGCCTCCCGGGCGATCTGGGCCACCACGGCGCGACTGGCGGCGTGGTCGCCGACGACGACCGCGGGAGCATCCTCTCCGGCCTTCGCGGGCAGGCCCTTCGTGCAGCCTGCGGCGAGGCTCGCGGCGAGGAGGGCGGCGTAGCGGGAGCGGCGCCCCGCCTTGCCCATTGCCCGGCCGTCAGAAGGGGATCGAGAACGCGACCGTGCCGAGGCGCGCGCCGCACAGGTCGCTTCGCCGTTCGAGGACCCGCTTGGGGAGGTAGCCGCCATCGGTGCAGTAGATGCTTCGGGTGTCGTCGTAGTCGAAGATGATGTGGTTGTACGTCGCCTGCAGGTAGGCGCCTTCGAGGAAGGCCAGGCCGCGAAAGCGCGCGATCCCGTCGAGTTGCCAGGTTAGCTGAATCCCCGGCGTGTGGGACATGAAATCGTCCATCTTCGGGTCGCCGCTGCGTTCTTCGTCCTGCGCCCCCGTGTAGATCATGTCGTCCCGGTAGAAGCGGGCCTGGGTCTGCGTGTAGAAGCGGTACCGCAGCCGTGCGCGCAGGTGGCGGGTGATCCGAACGTGCAGCCGCAGGTCGATGGCGTGGGCGCGGATCCCCCAGTCGTCCACGTAGAAGCGGTAGCGCGGGTCGAGCGTAAGGCGCGCCCTGGGAAAGACGGCCCGCAGGTTGGCGAACAGGGACACGCGGTCGCGCTCGCGCGGGTGCGCCTCGGGGAAGCCGTTGGGGATCGTGGCCTCGCGGTAGGGGTTGTCCATCGGACCGCGCGCGAAGGAGGTCTCCACCGCGGCCTGGGCGAGCAGCTTTTTGTGCAGGGCGTGGGTATACGTGGCGGCGAGGTAGTGGACCTGGAGCAGGTTCTTGTTCCCCGCGTTGTCGTCGAGGCACTCCGTCGTGGGGACGAGACCGCCGCACCAGGGGTTGACGTCCGCCGGCCCGCGCAGGGCGAATACGCGGTTGAAGGCATACGTGTACGACAGGGCGAGGTTGATCGTGCGCTGCAGGAAGTCGCGCCCGAAGGAAAGGCCAAGGTCGCGGGCGATGTAGTCGGTTTCGGTGGAGTAGCGGAAGTGCCCGCCGAGTTGCCACGGCCCGAGCTTCGAGGCCACCGTGCCGATGGCCTCGTGCCGAAACTCCGTGAACGCGAAGTCTCCGCCGGTGACCTGCATGGCGCCGGCCGCGATCGACGCCGAGGTGATCGCGTCGAGCAGGTAGCCCGCCCCGAAGGTCAGGCGCTCGTCCGGGGCATGCACCGTCACCCGGACCCCCGGTTGCAGCACCCGGGTCGAGCGCTCGCGGTAGTAGTTGCCGTAAATCGTAAGGCGCCCCTGCTCGGCGCGGACGAGTCGGCCGAAGACGAGGGACAGGGCGATCGCGCACACGGCGACCGCGAGCAACGGGCGCGGGATCAGCCGCATCCGCACCCACCGCCCGCGGCCCCGTGGCCGCCCACGGCGCCTTCGCGGGCGGCCTCGACGTGACCGTAGAAGGTCTCCTCTTCGGCGTCGGCGGCCGGGGTCATCTCCGGCAAGGACAAAAGCGCCCGCTCGGCCGGCCGGACCGTCACGCAGCCGGCCGGCAGCGCGACGACGACGGCGAGCGCGGCCGCGCGGCGGGCGGGCCGGTGCAGGGTGCGTGGGGAGCGCGACATGGGCGCACCGTCGCACCAATGACCGCGTGGAGGCAAGTCGGGGCACGCGCGGAGTTTGCCGGGCCGGTGCCGTATGCTGCGGCCGCCATGGCCGACCGCCCCGCAGGTTCCAACCCGCCGATCATCGCGCTCGACGGCCCGGCCGGGGCCGGCAAGAGCACCGTCGCCAGGCGCCTGGCCGAGCGTCTCGGGCTACCCGTGCTCGACACGGGTGCGCTGTACCGGGCGCTGGCGCTCGCCGCGCAACGCCGGGGGATCGACTGGGACGACGAACCTGCGCTCGCGGCGCTCGCCGAGGGACTCGACGTGCGGTTCGAGCGCGACCCGGCCGCGGGGGTGGACCGCGTCGTGCTCGAGGGGGAGGACGTCACGCGGGCGATTCGGACGCCCGAGGTCGCCGAGGGCGCCTCCCGGGTCTCCGCCCACCCCGCCGTGCGGAGGGCCCTGCTCGACGTGCAGCGGGCGCTCGGGGCGCGCGGTTGCGTCGCCGAGGGCCGGGACATGGGCACGGTGGTCTTCCCCGATGCCGACGTGAAGCTGTACCTGACCGCTGGCCGGCGCGCGAGGGCTCGGCGCCGACGACAGCAGATGATCGCCCAGGGGCAGACCCCGCCCCCCCTCGAAGCCCTCGAGGCGGCCATTGCACGCCGGGACGAGCGGGACGCCGGTCGGGCCGTGGCGCCCCTGCGCCCCGCCGCCGATGCCCGTGTCCTCGACACCACGGAGATGACCCTGGACGAGGTGGTCTCGGCAGCATTTGCGCATATCGCGCAGAGGCGTCCGGATCTGGTGGCGGGGCGGTAGGTCCGCTCGGCGCTTGCGGGCCCGCCGCCAAGCCCCTAGCCTCCCGGCTCCGCGCCCGCCGCGGTCGGCCGCCCCGCGAGGGCCGCGTGCACGCGCGGAAATCGAAGGAAAGGATCCCATCGAATCACCATGTTTCAACGCGTCACCAAAGCTCCGGAAGACGAGAGCTTCGCAGAACTTTTCGAACAGACCGCCCCCGAGAAGAAGCCCGACGTCAAGGAGGGTTCCATCGTCCACGGGACCGTGGTCGATATCATCGGCGACCATGCGGTCGTGGACGTGGGCCTGAAGGCCGAAGGACTCGTACCCCTGCGCGAGTTCAAGGAAGAAGACGACGACTCCGACGTGCTGCCGGACGTCAACGTGGGCGACGAGGTCGAGGTTTTGCTGGAGAGCTTCGACGACGACTCCGGTCTGGTCGTGCTGTCCAAGGAGAAGGCACGCAAGCGCAAGGTCTGGGACGAGATCCAGCAGGCGGTCGAGAACGACGGGGTGGTCACCGGGACGATCCTCGCCCGTGTCAAGGGCGGGCTTTCGGTGATGCTCGCAGGCGGCGTCAAGGCGTTCTTGCCCGGCAGCCAGATCGACCTGCGCCCGGTTCGGAACCTCGACAACTTCATCGGCAAGGAGTTCGAGTTCAAGATCATCAAGTTCAACAAGAAGCGCGGCAACATCGTGCTCAGCCGCCGCGTGTTGCTCGAAGCCGAGCGTGCCGAACTCAAGAAGGAGACCCTCAAGCACCTCGCTGAGGGGCAGATCGTCGAAGGCGTGGTCAAGAACCTCACCGACTACGGGGCCTTCATCGACCTCGGCGGCATCGACGGCCTGTTGCACATCACGGACATGTCCTGGGGGCGTGTCCACCACCCGTCGGAACTGTTCCAGGTGGGGGACAAGGTGCAGGTCAAGGTTCTCAAGTTCAACGCAGAGAGCGAGCGTGTGAGCCTCGGTCTCAAGCAGATCACGCCCGACCCGTGGATCAACGCCGAGGAGAAGTACATTCCCGGCACCGTGGTGCAGGGCAAGGTGGTCAGCATCAAGGACTACGGCGCGTTCGTCGAGCTCGAAGAGGGCATCGAGGGGCTCGTACACGTCTCCGAGATGTCCTGGACCCGCCGCATCAAGCACCCCAAGCAGTTCGTGGAGGTGGGCGACGAGGTCAAGGCCGTCGTGCTCGACATCGACGTCACCCAAAACCGGATCTCCCTGGGGATGAAGCAACTCGAGGAGAACCCCTACGAGAAGGTGGTCGAGAAGTACCCGCCCGGGACGACCGTCCAGGGGGTCGTGCGGAACATCGCCGACTTTGGCATCTTCGTGGAGCTCGAGCCGGGTATCGACGGCCTGGTGCACCTTACGGACCTTTCGTGGACCCAGCGGGTGCGTCACCCCTCCGAGCTGTACAAGAAGGGCGACGAGGTGGAAGCCCTGGTGCTCAACATCGACAACACGGGCGAGAAGCCCAAGATCTCCCTCGGGATCAAGCAGCTCCAGCAGGACCCGTGGGATCGGATCCCCTACGAGTACCCGGTGGGCAAGATCGTCGAGGCCAAGGTCCTCAAACTGGCCGATTTCGGCGCCTTCGCGGAACTCGAACCGGGCGTCGAGGGGCTCATCCACATCTCGGAGATCACCGAGGAGCGGATCGACGACCCGGCGCAGGTGCTCGAACCGGGGCAGACGGTCCGGGTCGAGATCATCCAGATGGATCCCACGGAGCGCCGCATCGGCCTGTCGATCAAGGGGGCCCAGCGGCAGGACGCGCTCGCAAGCTCGCAGGGCTTCGCCGACGCGAGCCAGGCGGGCGCCACCCTCGGGGACGTGATCGGCGACAAGTTCCGCACGGCCACGGCGAACCAGGAAACCGCCGAAGCGGGGGCGGACGAGCAAGAAGGCTCGGACGAGGGCTGACCAAAGGGCGCCTTCGCCCACGACGCGGCCCGGTGGCAATCGTTGCCCCGGGCCGCGCCGGTTTCGCACGGCGGTCCCCGGTTGCCACGGCCCGGCGCCTCCGCTATGGCAGGGGCGATGGCACGCCCCGAACACGCGCGCTTGCCGAGCCTGATCCGCCCCACCGCCGTCGGCCTGCGCGCGGCCGTGGTCGCGTCCCGCTGGAACGGTCTCGTGGTCGAGCGGCTGATCACCGGGGCTCGTGGCGCCCTGCTCGAACACGGGGCGCGGGCGGACGACATCCGGGAGATCCTCGTGCCGGGTGCGTTCGAGCTCCCGGCCGCCACCGACGCCGTGCTCGCGCGCGATGACGTGGACGTGGCGGTGGTGCTCGGCTGCCTGTTGCGGGGAGAGACGATCCACTTCGAGCTCATCGCTCGCGCCGCGACCGGCGGCATCGAGGAGGTGGCCCGCTTGCGTCGCAAAGGGGTTGGCTTCGGGTTGCTCGCGGTGGATACGCTCGAACAAGCGCTCGCGCGTACGGAGCCCGGCCCACACCACGCGGGGGTTGCCGCGGCCGTCGCGGCCCTCGAGATGCACGCGGTCCTGGCGTCGATCCGCGACGGGGAGGCCTGAAGATCCCATGCCGAGCGCCCGTTCGAAACGCGCCGGCCGTGAGCTGGCCCTTTTGTGCGCCTACGCCGTGGACACCCACGGCGATACGCGGACGCTGGACGACCTCCTCGACGGCGGCGAAGGCGGCGGTCCGAACGCGGAAAACCTCGAAGCGCTGCGCGCCGTACCCTACGCAGTGGCCTTCGCCCGGCGGTTGATCGAGGGCCACCAGGCCCATGCAGCGGAGGTTGACCGCGTGATCGAGCGTGTCTCCGAGCGCTGGCGTCTTGCGCGAATGGACCGGATCGACCGCTCGGTCCTGCGCCTGGCGGCGACGGAGCATCGCCTGGACCCGTCGCTTCCTGCGGGCGTCCTGCTCTCCGAGTGGGTCGCGTTGGCGGGCCGGTACGGTTCGGAGCGCAGCGCCAAGTTCGTCAACGGCTTGCTGCGAACCCTGGTCACCGCGGGGGGGCCTGCGGGCGGAGGGAGCGCTTGACGGCGATCGAGGTCGAAGCCGCCGACCGTTCCCTGCTGGCGCGGTTGCGCGAGGCCGAGCCGGGCCGGATGCTCGTCTACTTTCTCGACGGGCAGGACCGTCCCCCACACGGGCTCGCCGGGCTCATCGACTTCGACAGCGGCGGTCGCCTCAGCCGTTTGCTGCGAGACCCAGCCGTGTTCTCGGGGCGGCCGGGCGAGGGGGTCTTGCTTCGGCTCGATGCGCCCGGGCTGCGCGATCCCACCCTATTGGCGGGCCTCGGGCCGTGGGGTGAACCCGGGGAGGCCAGCCGCCTGGCGCGCGCCTGGGTTGAGCGGATCGTCGCCCTCGGGGGGGGCAGCGTCCTGTTGGGGCTCCCGGCCGGGCCGCGCCACGCCAGCGACCGGCTCGCGTTCGCCGAGGCCCTGGCGCGCGCGATTCGGGCCGCCGAGGCCGGCGACGAGCGCCCGCGGACCTGGACATTCGTCGTGGAACCCACCGAGGTCGTACGGCTTTCGAGCCGCCTGCAAGGACCGCTTCGGGCCGCGGGTGCGCCCCCCGCGACCCCATCGTGACGCAGGACCGCGCACCGCGTGGCCGCCTCGCCTATACTGTCTTCCCATGGCCAACCGCATCCTCGTCGTGGAGGACTCGGCTCCGATGCGCGACTTCGTGGTCGCCTCGCTCGAGTCCGCCGGTTCGTTCGAGGTGGTGGCCGTCGAGTCGGGGATCCGGGCCCTCCAGGAGGCCGCCCGGGGAGACTGGGCGGCGGTGGTCACGGACATCAACATGCCGGACATCAGCGGGATCGAATTGATCCGGATGCTGCGCGGGCAGCGGGCGCTTTCCGACGTGCGGATCCTGGCGATCAGCACCGACGGCGCCACCACCGACATCGAGCGCGCCATGAAGGCGGGCGCCGACAGCTATCTGGTCAAGCCGTTTTCGGCGGACGATCTCGTTCGAAGCCTCGCGGAGATTCAGGCGGGCACCTCGTAGATGGCAGGACGCGATCGACCCATCGACGAGTTCATTCCCGAGGCCCAGGAGGTCGTCGAGGCGTTTTCGCGCAGCCTTACGATCCTCGAAAAGCAGATGAAGGCGGGTGAGATCGATCCGGACGTGATCAACGCCGCCTTTCGGGCCGTGCACTCGCTCAAAGGCATGGCCGGGATCTTCGGGGCAGACGCCGTGTCGCAGACCAGTCACGTGCTCGAAGCGGCGCTCGACCGCGTGCGCCTGGGTAAGGCGAAGCTCTCGCCCGAGGTACTCGACGATCTGTTCGCCGCCGTCGATGCCTTCGCGCGGCAGCTTGCGGCCTATGCGGCGGGGGAACGT
>Ga0256839_1005299_pt1 | contig 11998 bp, 13 predicted proteins | sample 354166metaG_FD_185968 | JGI IMG/M metagenome (GOLD analysis project Ga0256839, IMG submission 185968) | Hydrothermal vent microbial communities from Mid Atlantic Ridge, Atlantic Ocean - 354-166 | ecosystem: Environmental > Aquatic > Marine > Hydrothermal vents | place: Atlantic Ocean: Mid...
CCACTAACAGAAGCACCCTCAGCGGCGGCGATTGCAGGAACCATAGTGGCGGCAACGGCCAGTGCGATTAAATTCTTTTTCATGTTGAAATTCCTCCCTCGGAATAGTTTGTTATTTATTACGGTATCTATGAAAGCATGAGTTTGCAGCTGAAAGCAACACTTTGTTGTAAATTTGTCACGACTCCTGTTTTATATTTGTCGTTATTTATTATAACTGTGTTGTAATTTATTGTTTTTAAAACAAAAAGAGTAGGCTTTTAGGGTTGTTGTTTTTTTGCAAATATGGCGCTATGGTGTGTTGTTGGCGCACGGTGTGGTTGATTAACTCTCTTATCAGCAGTCAAATAGCCGTTACAAGGGGTGAGCTGTACTAATCTATATATAGAATGTCCCTTACAAAGCTTCCTTTAGCAAAGAGGGATTGGCGGATTAGTGCAATGTTGGTCTCTATGAATCCTCTTCTGCCAAGGGGCGGTTTAAGTGGGAATTTTGCAATAGGCATATCTCTTATTCAAAGGAGTGATGGGGTGAAAATTGGTTTGCTGGAAGATGATCCTTATATGGCGGAGCTGGCGCGGTTGTGGCTGACAGATGCCGGTTATGAGGTGGTGGTGTTTACCACCGGGGAGGCGTTGATCGCGGCGATTCCGGAGGGTGGTTTCGATCTGTTGATTATTGATTGGATTTTGCCCGATATGCAGGGTGATGCGGTGTTGAGCTGGGTACGCGAGTACCTTGATTGGCTGATTCCGATACTGTTTGTGACTCAGAAAGACCGCGAAGAGGATGTGGTCTATGTGCTGGAGCTGGGGGCGGATGACTATATATCCAAGCCAGTGAGTCAGCCGATATTGTTGGCACGGGTTAAGGCGTTACTGCGTCGCTCCCAACAGTGTAAAAAGCTGCGATGCGGAAATGTGGAGTGCCCTCCCTATAAAATTGATATGTCTCATCACCGAATTTCGAATGAGGGTGTGGTGGTGGATTTAACCCAAAAAGAGTATGAACTGGCGGCTTTCCTGTTTAAAAACATTGGCCGTGTGGTCTCTCGTGGCGAGATTTTGGAGTCTGTTTGGGGCCTTTCGTCCGATGTGAATACCCGCACCGTGGATACTCATGTGAGCCGATTGCGCAACAAGCTGGGTTTCTCTTCCGCCAGCGGTGTTAAGTTAAGTGCGGTTTACCAGCATGGTTACCGGCTGGAGTATGTTGAGGCCGAGTCGGCTTAAGGAAGCTCTGATTAAGGCTGGCCTGCGGCTTCAATGAGTTGCTGCGGCTTTATGCTGTGGGCATTGGCAAAGCCACCGATATAGCGGATTTTATCGGCAACAAATCGATACAGTTTGAAATCGGCGAATGAGAAGAGCATTTCAGCATCGGGCAGCTGTGCTAGGTAGCGTTTTTTGAGTGGTAAGTAGTCGGGGTGATCTTTCTCAACGGCTTGAATAAGGCCATTAAGCGTAACACGGGCCAGGGTTTGTGGGTCTTTTGAGGGTTCTGCTGTTTCACTGACTGCGATGGATATTTGTGGCGTTTTGAGCAAGCGTTGGGTGTGGGGTGCCAGGGTGCTGAGGTGTAAAATAAGGGTGGTAAGCTCATCAGTGGCGGCATAGGCGACCATGCTGCAATAGGGTTCGCCGTTGCGCAGGGTGGCCAGGGCGGCCCAGCGCTGTTGGCGGAGTAGTGTGCAGAGTGGTTGCAGCTCGGTTGGGTTCATCGTCGCGCTCTCTATTAATCAGTATGACTTTTTTATACACCATCTGGCCGCTGCTGTCTGTAGTGCTGGATATTAACCTGTTGTATTCCTTCATTATTATTTTCAGTGCTGTTTTCACTATATTAAAGTTGATGTTTCGCGTTAAAATATGGCGCAACAATGACTATTTAACTTTGATCAATCTGTAAAGGGAACACCCATGTCTAAACTGGTTAATCCACATGGCTCGGATGAGCTGAAAACACTGCTGTTGGAAGGTGATGCACTGGCGGCTGAGAAGAGTCGTGCTGAATCATTACCAAAAGTGATGATCAGCTCTCGTGAGTCGGGCGATGTGATCATGATGGGGATCGGTGGTTTTACCCCACTGGACGGTTTTATGACCCATACCGACTGGCAGGGTGTTTGCGATGGAATGAAGATGGCAAATGGTCTGTTCTGGCCAATTCCTATTACACTCTCAACCGCTACTTCTGTCGCGGATACTTTGAGCCTAGGCCAAGATGTGGCGCTGGTTGATGAGGAGAGTAACGAGATCATGGCCACCATGACGGTTACCGAGAAGTACACTATTGATAAAGCGCACGAGTGTATGATGGTGTTTAAAACCACTGATACCGACCACCCTGGGGTGAAGATGGTGATGGCGCAGGGTGATGTCAATCTTGCGGGTCCAGTCAAGGTGTTGTCACAAGGTCGCTTCCCGACTGATTTTTCTGATATCTATATGACACCGGCAGAGACCCGCGCACTGTTCAAGAAAAAGGGGTGGCGCTCAGTGGTTGCCTTCCAGACCCGCAACCCACTGCATCGTTCACACGAATATCTGGTTAAAATCGCCATTGAGATTTGTGATGGGGTGATGATTCACTCACTGCTGGGTAAGCTGAAGCCGGGCGATATTCCATCTGAAGTACGTGTTGATGCGATTAATGCGCTGGTTGAAAACCACTTCGTCAAAGATACCGTTATTCAGTCGGGCTATCCGCTGGACATGCGCTATGCTGGCCCTCGTGAGGCGCTGTTACATGCGTTGTTCCGCCAAAACTATGGCTGCTCTCACTTGATTGTAGGTCGTGATCACGCTGGTGTGGGTGACTATTATGGCCCCTTTGACGCACATCACATCTTCGATGAGATTCCTGAGGGGGCTTTAGAGACACAGCCGCTGAAGATCGATTGGACCTTCTTCTGCTACAAGTGTGGCGGCATGGCTTCCATGAAGACCTGTCCACACGAAGCGTCAGATCGCCTGCTACTCTCAGGCTCTAAACTGCGTAAATTGCTCTCAGAGGGCGATGAAGTGCCCGCAGAGTTTTCGCGCCCTGAGGTGTTGAAGATTTTGCGTGCGTACTACAGCACGATTGCAGAAGAGGATAAGGTTGAGGTTAAGCTTTCAGGCCACTCGGCACGCTAAACAGCGTATTACGTTTACGCTGTTTGATAGAGCGGGGTTGCAGTTGTGCTGCAATCCCGTTTTTTTTAAATTTTTCAGCATCACGGTTGTCTGAGTGGTTTGTCGGTCTTAATAAGATGGGGTTATATAGTGAAGAGATACCTTTTTTTGGCGGCTTTGCTCTTAATGGCAGTGGTCGCTCAAGCGGAGCCTCCACCAGGGCACCCTTCGGTGGGGGAGGCGCATGATCATTTGCAGATCCCCTTAAATGAGTTAAGTCATCAGGGGCGAGTGTTGCAGAGTATTCCCAGTAATGACTATGTCTATCTCGAGGTGAGTAGAGCAGAGGGTGGGAACCTCTGGCTGGCTGCGCCCCGTGCCGCGGTGCCGGTGCAAAGTTATATTCGTTACGGTGACGGTGCGGTAATGAAAAACTTTTTCAGCCGCAAGCATAAGCGCACTTTTGATGAGTTGATGTTTGTGGATCGCATTCAGTTGCTGGGGAATTGATGCTCCCTGCTACTGAAAATAGCCGCCTGCTTATAAAGGAAGCTCTGACCAAGTCATGAATGTTTTACGCTGGCTGATGTTGCCCTCATTTGCCCCAAAAATCGCACCAATAGAAGCGACTATTGCTGCGCATTTCGGAACAAATGAGAACAATTACTTCTCAGCCTAAACTCATCCAGACTTAATTAGAGGTTCCTAAAGCATTGAGTGCTTTTATGCTCTCTTTAACCAGTGCGGGGCCTCGATAGATGAGGCCGCTGTAAAGCTGTACCAGGCTGGCACCGGCGGCTATTTTTTGCTGGGCGTGTTCGCCAGATAAAATGCCCCCTGCGCCAATGATTGGCACCTCTCCTTTTAGATGTTCTGCCAGCTGCATAATGACGGCGGTGGAGGCTTCTCGAACGGGAGCACCGCTTAATCCACCCGCCTCATCTCCATGCTTTAGGCCCTGAACGGCATCGCGGCTGACGGTGGTGTTGGTGGCGATGACACCGTCAAAGGTGTAGTGCAGCAGCAGTTCGGCGATCGCTTTAATCTGCTCACTGTTCAGGTCAGGGGCTATTTTTAATACGATAGGGACATATTTCCTGTGCTGTTCTGCCAGCTTTTTCTGCTCCTCTTTGAGCGCCGAAAGCAGCCCGCCAAGTTCAGTGGAGTCTTGTAGTTGGCGCAGGTTTTTGGTGTTGGGTGAGGAGATGTTGGCGGTAATGTAGCTGGCGTAAGGGTAGACCTTGCGCAAGCAGATTAGGTAATCTTCTGTGGCTTTTTCCATGGGTGTGTCGGCATTTTTGCCGATATTGATACCCAAAATTCCTTTGTAGTGCGATTTTTTGACATTTTCTACCAGCTGTTCGACACCGTGATTGTTGAAGCCCATACGATTGATAATGGCCTGCGCTTGCGGTAGGCGAAACATGCGTGGCTGGGGGTTTCCTGCCTGAGGCCGTGGGGTGATGGTGCCTATCTCAATAAAGCCAAAGCCAAGAGCGGCCAGTGCATCGATGTACTCACCGTTTTTATCGAGCCCCGCAGCCAGCCCCACCCGGTTGGGGAACTCAATGCCCATGATGGTGGTGGGCGTGGTGTTAATGTTGGGCTGGATCAGGCGACTTAAGCCAAGTGTATGCAGGCGACGTATCATATTAAGGGTGAAGTGATGGGCGCGCTCAGGCTCCATTTGGAAAAGGAGGGGGCGCAGTAGTGAATAGAGCATAGTGGGTCCGCTTATTGGGTTTTTTGTGCTGTTTCAAATGCTTCAATGCAGCATTTGCAGAGACATGTTTGTGTGTGCGCCACTTCGGGGTTGGCTAGGAGCCTGTCCGAGAATAGAGAGCCTACTGCGGAAAAGCCCTTTTGGCCCACCTTTACGCTCATTTTCGTTAAGTATGAACAACTATTCGCCTCAAATGACGAAAAAATGGACTCAAAATGGCTTCCCCTCGCTACGGCTTCTGTTCTCGGACAAGCTCCTAGTCGCTCAGAAGGCACATGAGTGGTGAAGCACCAGCAGGAGGTCGAGTTTTGTTTTTTCGCCCGGGCGCAGTGGTTGAGTTTACCGCAGAGTGGGCAGTTTGCCTCATCAATGGTTTGAGTCACTGTTTGTCAGTCAACGGTATTTGCTCAAATTGAATGCCTGCCCAGCCGTGACGTATGAAGTGCCGAATATTGGCGTGGTCATCCCCTTCCGGGTTCAAAAGCACCTCTTGACGGTAGTAGTCGCCAAAACAGTGCAGGGTTTGTTGTTCATTGAGGTGGTTGAGCTTGGCAAAGGCGAATATTTTACAAGAGCCCTGGTTGTCTCCTGCTTGGTTGATAATGAGATCATGTTTATGGCCATTACTAAAGCGGCTGGGCGAGTAGTGGTAGTGCAGGGTGATGGTGTCGATCACTTCATTGAAATCAACTTGAGTGGGCTGGTTAATGATTTTATCGAGTAACTGCTGAATCTTCATGGGCTCCACCTTGACCGTTGTTGCGGTGAATTATACCCATTATGAGTGCTTTGCACGATTCATATTTTCCGCCCCAACAGCGTTAAAAATGATCTCAAAATCCTCATTTACGCCAGTAAGTTCCGGTTTTTCGATCATTTTTGCCTTGCTGGGACGAAAACTATTTTTCGTGAAAAGCTCTCATTATTAGGTCATTTTTTGGGAATTATTTGTGCGGGGCGCGGCCAAGAATAAACTCGCGCATCGATTCGCACACGCCAAGAACTTCGGCGATCAGTTCGGGGGCGACATTGACTTCATACATGCTGGCTTCAAGGTGTTTTATGACCAGGTCAAAGTGATAATCATTCATGCCCAAGGGCAGCAGCCTGGCGTGGGATTCCCGCATCAGTTCGCCGTCATCGTCGCTTGAGCCTTGGAAGGCCATGGTTAAAAATGATTTCTGTTTTTCAGCTTGCTTGGCCATGCTGATGTCGGAAAAAAAGGTGTGTAGGTTGGGGTCGTTGAAGACGCGGCTTAGAAAAAGAGTGACCAGTGATTCTACCGCGTCATCCCCTCCAATGCGTTGAAAAATAGAGAGAACCATGTTTCTAGGGCATTTTTTAGTATCATTCATCGCGCTACTCTAGCAGAGTTGTCTTGCGGATTAAACCTTACCCCTATTGTGGCAGAAAATGTAGTTTGCTGCACGTTAATAACGCCCATGGGAGCGGCTGATATAGTTTGAGAGTTGCTCACTCTCCTGGTTCATGCGTAATAGGTTGCTGTGGGTGAGTTTAAACAGCGAGCGCATCACTTTGTAGAGGATGCGTGGCTGGCTATCGAGCAGTGACTCAAAGTCGAGGGGGTCCAGAGTGTACACCTCGGCACTGCCTACCGCTTCCAGGGTTGCTTTGCGGGGTGAGCGATCTACAAAGGCGCGTGTGCCGGCAACCTCGCCCGGTTTCATGGTGTAGACTACTTGTGGCTTGTTGTCTCGCTGAGCAATTACCGCAAGCTCACCCTTTAGTAGTACAAAAAGTGTCTTTTCTGCACCACTTTCAGTGACCAAGCGCTCACCCTTTTTTAGGTGGCGTACCTTCATTATACTGGCGAGGACTTTGCACTCGTTAATGCTGAGCTCTTCACCAATAGCGGTGTGGCCGAGCGCCTCAAAATTAGCTGTATCACTCATGATGCTTCTCCTTGTGTGGGTGATGTGGGTTAAATTCTACTCAGTCATTTACTACGCTAGCGTATAATGACGACAAATTTATTAAATAGATGAGAGCAATGTCTGAATTTGATCAACATAACATCGCAGATTTCACGCAGAATCAAACCAGAGGAGCCGATAGTGGCGAGTAAAAAATCGAGTCCCAAGGCTAAAATGCCTTCTGATCAGAGTCTGACACGTTTATCGGCTTTTTTGGCACAATCGAAACGCCCTGAGCAGACCTTGTCACTACCACAGTTGCAGGGTTTTCTGTTTGCCGTGAGCTGCGCACCTTATGAGATTAGCTCAGAAGATTGGTTGCCGATTGTTTTTAATGAACAAGACCCCGGCTTTCAGGGTGATGAAGAGGCCAATGCGGTATTAGATGTGGTGATGGCGCTTTACAATTACCAGGATCAGCAGATTGAAGAGTGTAAGGTGGCACTGCCGGATAGCTGCCTGCCTGCGGCAGAGCTGGATCGTAATTTTTCTGAGGGGTCACCATTTCGCCTCTGGTGTAGTGGTTTTCTAATTGGGCACGGCTGGCTTGAGTCGTGCTGGGAGGAGTTGGATAGCGACCTTGATGAGGTGGTGGGGAGTTGTATGATGGTGCTCAGTTTTTATGCTGAGCGTGAGATGGCAGATAGCTTTTACGCTGAGTTTGCAGAGCCCGGTGAGCGCTTTGAAGTCATGGCTGAGGCGATGCTAGCCGAGTTTGACGAAGCGATGGTGCGCTATGCGGATGTCGGAGCGATGCTGCGTAGTGACTATGAGGAGGAGTAATCACTATTATTAGGATTAGTCCCTACCTCAAAAAAAGCCGGTAGGCGGGATTTTCCGTTTCGTTCCAGTAGCGGTAGCCTAGCTCATGTAAAAAGGTGTGGAATTGTGACTGCTCGCCGTCAGGAACCTGTACCCCAATCAATACCCGCCCATAAGCGGCACCATGGTTGCGATAGTGGAACATGCTGATATTCCAGCGCGTCCCCACATTCGTTAGAAAACGCAGCAAAGCGCCGGGATGTTCCGGGAACTCGAAACGATAGAGCACCTCGTCACGGGCATTGGCTCGACCTCCCACCATGTGGCGAATGTGCAGCTTTGCCATCTCGTTGCTGCTCAGGTCGACAACCGGATAGCCTTGCTTAACCAAGTCGTGCAGTAGTTGCTCCTTTTCGCCGCGCTCACCCAGCAGGCGCACGCCGACAAAAATATGTGCTTCTGATTTGTCCGCATAGCGATAGTTGAACTCAGTGATGCCGCGAGGGCCAATGGTTTCGCAAAACAGCTTAAAGCTGCCCGGTTGTTCCGGGATGGTGACCGTTAGGAGTGTTTCACGCTTCTCACCCAGTTCAGCGCGTTCAGAGACATGGCGTAAACGATCAAAGTTGAGGTTGGCGCCACTATTGATGGCCACCAGATTTTTCTGCTGACACGCCTCTCTCTCGACATATTTTTTGATCCCCGCAACGGCTAAGGCTCCAGCAGGTTCGGTAATGGCTCGAGTGTCATCAAATATATCCTTAATCGCCGCACAGGTCTCATCGGTGGAGACCAAAATAACCTCATCAATCACTTCGCGAGCCAAGCGAAAACTCTCTTTACCGACCTGCTTGACCGCCACCCCATCAGCAAAGATACCCACCTGGTCGAGCACAATGCGCTTGTTTTCAGCCAGCGCCCGGTACATGCAGGGGGCATCTTCCGGCTCTACGCCGATGACCCGGGTTTCAGGGTAGAGGTATTTAATGTAACAGCCGATGCCTGCAGCGAGGCCGCCACCGCCAACGGGGATAAAAATAGCATCAATGGGTGATTCACATTGTCGCAAAATCTCCATGGCGATGGTGCCTTGACCGGCGATAACATCAGGATCATCAAAGGGGTGAATAAAGGTGAGCTGCTGCTGTTCGGCCAGTTGGTGGGCGTGGGTAGAGGCCTCGTCGTAGGTATCGCCGTGTAAGACAACCACTCCGCCATAGCTGCGCACCGATGCCACTTTAATCTCCGGGGTGGTTTTAGGCATGACGATGGTGGCATTAATGCCGACTTTTTGTGCCGAGAGCGCCACACCCTGAGCGTGGTTGCCTGCGGAGGCGCAAATAACGCCGCGCTGGCGCTCCTCGATGCTGAGCGAGGCTATTTTGTTATAGGCCCCGCGCAGCTTGAAAGAGAAGGTCGGTTGCAGATCTTCCCGTTTCAAAAGAATCTGGTTTTTGAGGCGCTTGCTTAGGCGGTTGGCGGGTTGCAGTGGTGTCTCAATGGCCACGTCATAGACACGGGCTTGTAGTATTTTTCGGATATATTTGTTGGGCATGGCGCTAAATTATCAGTTCACAGATAAAAAGTCAGTGTCTAAATAGTGTTAACCTGAATATAATGACATGTTTAGTCGGGGTTTTACCCGATAACCCGAAACGATAGGCAAGGGGAGATCAAAAATGACTCAGGATGAATTAAAGAAAGCGGTTGCCAAGGCAGCGTTGGAGTATGTCGAAGCCGGTAGCATTATCGGTATTGGCACCGGCAGTACAGCAAACTATTTTATCGACTATTTAGCCGATATGAAGCATAAAATTGATGCCACAGTTGCCAGCTCCGAGGCGAGTGCAGAGCGGCTGCGTGGCCACGGTATTTTGGTTGAAGACCTGAATATGGTTGATGAGATCTCTGTGTATGTAGATGGCGCGGATGAGACCACTGAATATTTGCACCTGGTTAAAGGTGGCGGTGGTGCGTTGACCCGTGAAAAAATAGTCGCTGCGGTGGCCAAGAAGTTTGTCTGTATTTGTGATGATAGCAAGCTAGTTCCTATGTTGGGTGCATTTCCGTTGCCGGTAGAAGTTATCCCAATGGCACGTAGCTATATCGCCCGCGAGCTGGTAAAAATGGGTGGTCAGCCGGTCTATCGTGAAGGGTGTATAACGGATAATGGAAATATCATTCTGGATGTTCATGGGCTGAAGATTATGAACCCCGTTGAGCTGGAAGAGCAGTTGAATATGCTGCCGGGTGTGGTAACTAACGGCCTGTTTGCCAAGCGTCCAGCCGATGTGCTGCTGCTGGGTGGTGCCAATGGTGTGAAAAGATTCGATTGATGGGGGTTTCCTAGGGAAACCCTGATCAAGTCATGAATGTTTTATGCTGGCTGAAATCGTCCTCATTTATCCCGAAAATTGCACCAATAGAACAACGATTACTGCGCATTTCGGAACAAATGAGAACAATTTCCTCTCAGCCTAAATTCACCCAGACTTAATCAGGGACTCCCTAGGCATATTTTGCCACCTAGCCGAGTGAGTTTGGCGCGGTATAGGGATTTTATTCGCTACTCTATTTCAGTCTTTATATTTGTGGTATTTGGTTGAAAAACAGATGAATTTATAGGGTGGTGGCATCTATTTGAGTGCTTTCAAAATCAATAGCTTGTTCGAATTGATATAGAGTTAACTTGAGTCTGATTACTTAATGCAATAAATTACCGGCACAAAGAGCATTGCACGAAGACCTTACTCTCTTTTTTGCAGCGTAATAATCAGTTTGAATAGCGCCTGCTTTTAGGCTGAATCTATTTTTTCAAGCTGATTTCACATTGCGCCAGTCAAAAAAGTGTTTTCATGTAAAGAGTGGAATTTCAGGGTGAGTATCTTTGCTCCTGAACCTAGGCTGTCACGAGGATTTTAGCGTATTATGGATTCAAAAAACCACATCTCAGAGCCATCATCTTTAGTCTCTTCTTCTGCATTTTTTTCACTTTTTAACACCTTCCCCAAAGGGGTGGTGATCACCAATGCATCCCATCATATCCAATATGTTAACCACACGGCGGCGGTTATGCTCGGGCTCTCTAGCCAGCAACTGCTGGGCTGTTCCATTTTGACCTTGGTAGAGGGGGATTTGCCCTTGCTCTCTTCTGAGGGGGTGGGGGTGGCGGCTTCTACTTTTGAAAGTACGCTACTGGCTGCCGGGCAGCGGAAAATACCGGTTGAGGTGAACTACAGCGAAATAAATGACGCGGGTCGTTGTCTCGCCTTTTTTATGCTGGAAGATATCTCCGAACGAACCAATAATCAGCGAAGGTTTTACCAGCAGAGCATCACCGACTCATTAACCGGGCTTTTTAATCGGCGCTACTTTGATGAGCGACTTAGCCAAGAGGTGGGTCGTGCCAGTCGCTATCGCACACTCTTCTCTGTGGTTGTCATCGATATTGACGGATTTAAGCAGGTTAATGATCTCTATGGTCACGGCTATGGTGACAAGGTATTGCAGATCGCCACTTCAGTTTTTCAGGAGACTTTTCGCGACGAAGATACGCTCTATCGTTACGGCAGTGATGAGTTTGCGATGATCTTGCCCGAAACTACCAAAGAGGGTGCAGTTGAAGTTGCCGAGCGATTACGAGAGCGCTTCTCACACTGCTGCCCGGATAAAAATAAGCTTGTTCAGCTATCACTTAGTGTCGGTGTTGCCAGCCATCCAGAAGGGGGGGTTGATGCCAAGGGTTTGATTGGCGTGGCTGAGCGCCGTATGTGTTTTGCTCGAGAGAGTGGTGGTGATCGTGTCGCTTCATCTGATTCGCTAGTGGATAGCAATAATGAAGTTGACCAGTTGCTGCAATCACTGGGTGACCTGACGCGGATGATGGAAAAAAATCGCGGTTACGCCCCCCTTGATGGTCTGGGTCATTCACAAGAGATGCGCTCGTTAGGGGTGGAGATTGGCCGCCGATTGGGTTTAGATGCGGCGCGGTTGCAGGTTTTTGAACAAGCTGCGATGTTGCATGACATTGGTACCATTCATTTGCCAAGAGAGCTGCTGCAAAAGAAAGGCAAGCTGAATGAGCGTGAGTGGCAGAAGATTAGACAGCACACCACCATTGGCGAGGAGATTATCGACATGATGATCTCATCTGATCGCAAGGATTTAGTTGATCTGAAAAATATTGTTGCCCAGCACCATGAGTCGGTGGATGGTAGCGGTTATCCCCGTGGCTTGAGCGAGGAGGAGATCATGATGGAGGCAAAAATATTGGCGGTAACCGATGCCTACAGTGCCATGTTAGCTGAGCGCCCTTACCGCTCTGCACTCACTAAAGAGCAAGCGCTGCTGGAGTTGAAGCGGTTTTCCGGTTGTCGTTTTGCGCCTAAAGTAGTTGATGTTCTGGTGCAGATTGAAGAGAGTCAGCGGGCTGATGTTGGCGGCGAGTCATCCAGTTAAAGCTAA
>Ga0256839_1005300_pt1 | contig 11998 bp, 12 predicted proteins | sample 354166metaG_FD_185968 | JGI IMG/M metagenome (GOLD analysis project Ga0256839, IMG submission 185968) | Hydrothermal vent microbial communities from Mid Atlantic Ridge, Atlantic Ocean - 354-166 | ecosystem: Environmental > Aquatic > Marine > Hydrothermal vents | place: Atlantic Ocean: Mid...
TTGAACCTTAGTTACTTACTAGATAAACTTTCCAATCTAGATGTAGTAAATATGGATATTTGTAAATTATTTAATGGCTTTAAATATTTTAAAATCGATTTTTCAGAAACCATAACAATAGAAGAAATAGATTTTTTAGACGACATAATAAGTAACTCTTTTAGCATTAAATCTCAAGAGAAATCTATCAGTGCTAGTATTCAAAAAAAAGAGGTAGAAATAGATTGTGAACATTCAAAAACATATGCCATCATGCATTTGAACACAAAAAACCAAAAAGGTCTACTCTCCTACATTATTGACATGTTTGATATCATGGGTATCGATATTGTCACAGCTAAAGTGCATACCATTAAGAACAGAGCAAGAGATATGTTTCTCATCGAGAAGAATGGAAACTTTTGTCATAATACAGACAAGATAATCGAAAAATTAACACAAAAACTATAAGATTGACTTTTTTTGACTTTTTTAGAAGATAATGTCTTTATAAATAACGCTCACAGTATAAGGGAAAAAGCATGTGTGGAATAGTTGGATACTTAGGTAAGAATGAAAAAAAAGAGATTTTACTTGATGGCTTACAAGAGCTAGAATATCGAGGATATGACTCAGCAGGAATTGCTGTCATTGCAGATAAAAAACTGAACCAATTTAAGGCTATAGGTAAACTAGAAAACCTCCGAGAAAAAACAAAAGACTATAGCAGTGAAAATTTTGGTATTTCCATAGGTCATACACGCTGGGCAACCCATGGTAAACCTACGGAGCTGAATGCCCACCCCCATCTAGGGGATTACTCTTATGTAGTCCATAATGGTATCATAGAAAACTACCAAGAACTTAAAAAAGAACTTAAAAATGATGGCGTTACCTTTTTGAGCCAAACAGACACTGAGACCATCGTACACCTTTTTGAGAAAAACCATAAGACCAATACTAATGTATTTTCTGCTTTTGAGAAAACTATAGAAAAACTAGAAGGTGCTTACGCAACTTTACTCATCACTGAAGCGGATACAAAGACTATTTACTTTGCTAAAAATGGCTCTCCTATGCTCATAGGTTTTAATGGTGATGATGTTTACTTCGCATCTTCAGACACACCTATCATCGGTAAAGCCACAGAAGTCTACTACCTAGAAGATGGTGACTATGGTTATGCCAAAGAAGGTATGGTTAAACTTTTTAATGCTGAAGGAGAAAAAACCTTTACGAAACAAGCACTCACTGCTGACAAAGTCTCTGCACAAAAAGATGGCTACCGTTTCTTTATGGAAAAAGAAATTTACGAACAAAGCACAGTCATGACAGATACTATGATGGGGCGTGTTTTAAATGACTCCATAAATTTTGAAGAGCTCACTAAAGATTTCTTTGATGATATACATGCCATCACCATCTGTGCTTGTGGTACATCTTATAACTCTGCACTTGCTAGTTCTTACCTTTTTGAACGCATCGGTAAAATGCGTTGTGACGTTGAGATTGCTTCTGAATTTAGATACAAAGAGCCTTTTTTAACCAAGAAAACACTCTTCATCACCATCTCTCAAAGTGGTGAGACTGCAGATACACTACAAGCACTCAAAATGGCAAAGCGTGCAGGCATGAAAACACTAAGCATTTGTAATGTAGACAACTCATCCATAGTGCGAGAAAGTGATGCTGCTATACTCACACGTGCAGGCATAGAAAAAGGGGTTGCTAGTACCAAAGCTTTTGCTACACAAAGTATGACACTTTGGATGTTAGCACTTTATGTAGGACAAATAAGAGATACGATTTCAAAAGATATCATCAAAGGAGAAATAAATGCGATGATACATGCACCTAAAGCGGTACTTGTAGATGACAAACTCCATGAAAGAATACATAGACTTTCTAAACGTTATTTACATGGACATGGATTTTTCTTTATAGGACGAGATATATTCTTCCCGCTTGCTCTTGAAGGTGCATTAAAACTAAAAGAGATAAGCTATATGCACGCAGAAGGCTACCCAGCAGGAGAGATGAAACATGGGCCTATTGCTCTTGCTGATTCTGAACTTTTTACTATTGCCCTCATGCCAAAGTCTATGCACTATGACAAGATCAAGTCCAATGTAGAAGAACTCTCTGCTAGAGATGCTACGATACTAGCTATCTCCCCAGAACCATTTGAACTCGCAGATGACTTTATACAAACCAAATATGACTCTCACCCTATGCTTGAGTTTTTTGAAATGATGGTGGTTACACAACTTTTAGCGTTAGAGATTTCTGTTAGGCTTGGCAATGATGTGGATATGCCTAGGAACTTGGCTAAGAGTGTTACAGTGGAGTAAAGGTATTACCTCGTATACATAGTATCAGGTAAAATCGATATACGATTTGTGGCATATTCTGAAACACTTTTACTTGCCCAAAGTGTCGGTTTCTTTCGTAAATTTACGATAGCCAGTACTAAAATATCATCCTTATATACTTGATAGATAATAGCATAAGGAAAATTCTGTAGCATGCACTTACGTGTATGCTCTGAACTTTTACACCATATGTTTGGGTAATTTTTGATACGTGTTAATGTTAATTTAACATCTTTGATAAAATCTTGTCCATTGCTTGTCTGATATTCATATGCTTCAAAGACATTATCTAACTCATCTTGGGCAATTTCTAAAAATTTCATACTATATATCATACTTTTCAAATATCTCTTTTGTCTCTATAGTCTCAATATTACCCTTAGTAAACGCATTTACACGTTCTTCTGCTTCTTGAGCCCATGCAGCATCTACACCTTTATTTACAGGGTGCAGTGAAGTTAAAGTTTTATCTACTATTAGTAACTTTTCAGCATCACTTAACATAAAGATGTCTGACAATATTGAATCTAGTTTAGGCACAATACTCCTTTACTTACTTTAAGAAAGTATAACATATCTACAGTTACAATGCTTGATACTTATCAATGTAGCCCAAATTATGCGATAGAATTAAACCACTCCTTGCACAAAGCTTCATACACCACTTTGTACGCTTCTAACTTCTCAACATGATATACATCTGTAAAATACGTATCTAAAAATACTTTTTGTTGTGCATCATCCAATCCAAACTCAACACAAACACAAGCCAAATCAAAATACCTGTCATTCACTCCTGCATATTCCCAGTCTATGAGTTTGATGTCATTAAAGAAAAAAATATTTTTTGGGTTTAGGTCGTTATGACAAAGTACGTATTCTTTAGGGTATTTATCTATCGTCTCAAAGGCTTTTATTGCTTCTTTTGTTTTATTTTTTATCTCTAAGTTTACAGGTGATTGTTCTACTGAAATGGCATGCAGTTTTTGTAGTATTTTAGCCAAGTGCACTACATCATCTTTATCTAGCTTATCCTTGTGTCCACCTTCTAAAAATGCAAATACCATAAAACCCTGCTTCCTATCAAATACCAAAGGTTCTACGGTGATACCTACATCATAAGCTAATCTTTGCACTTTCCACTCTAACTCTCTATCTACATCATCACGAAGTAATTTACGAACGATATATTTCCTATCACTAGTAATCACTAGATAGTTCTCATTGCAGTACCCTTGATTTACCAATAACTCACAAGAGACTATCTGCATATCTGCAAAAAAAGGATGGTTATTAAGTGCTTGTATCATTGTTTGACTAAACTATGATTTTCCATCTTATAGACGTGGTTCGCTATGCGTTCACAGTCGTCCAAGTCATGGGTGACCATAATGGTATGAAGTTGATGTTCTTGGGTTATTTTTTGTACAAGTTCTAGCATCTCTATGCGTGTTACATCGTCAAGTCCTGAAAATGCCTCATCCAATAGTAAGATAGGTTCTCTTCGCATCAGCACACGTGCCAAAGCCACACGCTGTTGCTGTCCGCCTGAAAGCTGGGAGGCTAGCTTGTGTTCGTGGGCTTCTAGCCCCACCTCTTTTAAAATGTCTTGGACCTTTTCTAGATCTTCGCTACTGTCTTTTAGGGTTTTATTGACACCTAAGAGAATATTCTTTTGTACAGATAGATGTTCAAAGAGATTATGGTTTTGGAAAAGGATAGTGATGGGACGTTTTTCTATAGATTTTCCTATGAGTTCCTCTCCATCAAGGAGAGCTGAACCAGATGTAGGCTCTATGAAGCCTGCTACTATGTCTAACAAAGTAGACTTACCAGAGCCACTTTGTCCTAGTATGGCTACTATTTCTGCAGGGTTACACTCTAGGTTGTATGTGTAGGTATCTTGTGCATTTTTGTATTGGTATTTTATGTTTTTGATATGTATCAATTTAACTCCTGTAGGGTGTTGTCCCATGACAACACCTTTTTAATTTAAATTTCTAAATCAATTTTAATTTTTGTCATATGCATATTTATGGTGTTGTAAGGGTACAACACCCTACATTTCCCCACGAAACATACGAGGAATAAGGATAAATACCCCCAACACCAACACCAACATCACCAAAGCCACCCCCGCAGCATCCGTAGTCCTATAAGACCCCATAAGTTGATACAAGTACCACGGCAGAGTCATAAACTCATCAGATCCAAAGAGTGCTATGATACCCAAATCTCCTAGAGAAAAACAAAAAGCCAAAGCAAAAACATACGCCAAAGATGACTTGATGTAAGGGTACTCTATGTATTTCCAACGTGTAAAACCCTTTAGTCCTAGTGAGAAAGCCAACTTGTCATAACGCTGTGCCGTTTTGTGCATAGCAGGTGTGAGTACAGAGAGTGCAAAAGGTAAAGACATCAAGACATTCGCAGTAAGCAGTGCCATAGCAGACCACAGCACTTGTGAACCGTCATACTTTTGATACATCAGAAAAAACCCTAGCCCCATGACCAGCGAGGGGATAGCCAGATACAAGTTCCCTGAAAAGGCGATAAGTGCATCTAAGACTTTAGAAAATGGCTTAGATCCTAAACGTGTAGAAAGCGTAAACCCTCGTCTCGCATTTGATAGCAACAAAGCAATAAGTACGGTTAAAAAACTAGACACCGTTGCCAGAGATATAGAGGTGATGAAGGACTGCACAAATAAAGCATCACCCAAGATACGAGAAAAGTCTGCCCCTATGCCATCTAGGACAATTACCACTAAAGGCAAGATGAAAAACAGAGTAAACAGACCTATAACAGCCCACTGAACCATGCCTAACACCCTACTCTCTTTCCATGGTATGGCAGTCACACTTGTTTTTAAGTTTGACAGTCCTGTTCTAAACCCTGAAGAAAGCACCACAAGCACTGCGGAGATACTGAGCTGTACCAGTGCTAGCTTTAGTGCAAGTGCGATGTCGAAGTCTAGTTTTACAGCTTCATAGATGGCAACTTCAAGTGTGTTGTAGCTTGGGTTTCCACCTAGCAAAAGTACCACGGCAAAAGAGGTAAAACAGAGCAAGAAGACAGTAGAACCTATGCTCAGAAAGGTAGCTTTTATAGCAGGGTACTCCACATATAAAAAACGCTCAAATACAGAGAAGTTAAGACTCTTTGCAAGTTTATACTTCTCTTTAGGGATAGACTCAAAGCTATGCAGTAATGCTCGTGATGCATAAGAGGCATTGAGGTACACATGGGCTAAGAGTATGCCCCCTAGCCCATAAAGGTAAGAGCCAAAAGAGTGATCAAAAAGAAAAAGGCTCATTTCATTCAAGTACCCACTACGCCCAAAGATACCTATGAGTCCGAAAACTACTATGAGTGTGGGTAAAACTAGAGAAGATGAAAACAAAGCCACCAAAAGTGAACGTCCCTTAAACTTACTTTGATGAGCCAATGCCCATGCAAGTAGTACTCCCACCAGTAGTGAAAGAATGGTGGAGAGTGTGGCTTGGTAGAGGGTGAATTTGAGAAGTCCTATGATACCGCTATCTAGTGCAGTGAAAAGGTCGCTATTTTGTGCAAGATATAGTGTCATAAAAAGTAAAAATGCAAAAGAGAGCAAAGAGAAGGATATAAAAACCCCCGGAAACACTGCCCCTTTAAATCGAAGTAGCCCTTGCAACATAGTTACTTTTGTATCGCTCGTAGCCATTCATTTATAATAGCTTTTCTCTGCTTTTCAACTACCACTCCATCTATAAGCAACATCTTTTGGGGCTTATGTAGTGTATCAAACGCTGGATGCAAAGGCTTAGAACCTTTAATTACAGGGTAGCCCCAGTTTCCTATAGGTATGATGTCTGCAAATGTCTTAGAATGCATAAAATGCATGAACTCTTTCGCACAGACTTTATGGGTTGAAGACTTCAAGATACCTGCTACTTCTATCTGCCCGTAGTGTCCCTCCTTAAAAGGTGCGGACTTAATGTCTGTTCTGTTTTCATCTACTATGTGGTAAGCTGGCGAAGTGGTGTAGCTTAGCACCATGTCTGCCTCACCTTTTAAAAACAAACCATACGCTTCTGACCAACCTTTGGTGATGGTGAGTATATAAGGAGCCAAACGTTTCCAGTACTCCCCTGCTTTGTCGCCATACACAGACTTAACCCATAGAAGTAGTGCCAAGCCTGCTGTGGAAGAACGTGGGTCTTGTATGACTATCTTGAAGTCCTTTGGCATGGAGACTAACTCTTCAAAAGAATGAGGTGGGTTTTTTACTTTGTTTTCACTATATACAAACGCTGCATACGAGTAATCAAATGCTGTAAAAGTATCATCATCATAAGGAAATGGTAAGTCAAGATTAGAAGTGTTTAAATTATGTGACAAAAACAAGCCTGTTTTTTTAGCTACTTCTGCGATGTTAGTATCTATACCAAGTAATATATCTGCTTTTGTTTTTTTGCCCTCTAGTTGTATCTTTCGTAAGGCTACTATAGAAGAAGAAAGCCCTACAAATTTAACCTTGCAGTCATTTTCTTTTTCAAAAGCCACTTTTATCTTAGGTGCTGCTCCCCATGAAGCTGCGAAAGCATCATAAGTGTATATGGTAAGTGGTGGTTTTTCTGTAGCAAAAACAAAAAGAGTGGCTAAAAAGAAATAGCTTATTATTTTAAACATACTATTAATAAATCCCTCGTCTATTGTTACCAACAAACTTCAAAACAAAAATAGAATGCGGAATCTCTGTAAACACAGAGAACATCTCTTTTTCAAGTAGTGCCATGATGACTTTATAGTCACCATGTACCTGTGTACTAAGCTCATTACGCACGACCTCAACACGCTTTTCTTTTTCAAGCGTATCTATAAAAGCTAATATAGGATCTTCATACTCAGGTTGAAGCGGATACATGCTGATGTCTACTGAAATTTCCATTGTTAATCCTTTTTAGAAATCATATCCTAGAGTGAAACCAAATGTTCTTGGAGCCCCTTGCTGTGTGTAAAGCTCTGTTGTATATCCATTACCAGGGTTGTTTCCAAAGCTTCCAAAACCACGTGTTTGGTAAGATGCATCATTCAAGTTTCTACCCCATAGTGTAGCCGTGAAATCACCTGCAAGGTATGTAATGCTTGCGTTAATTAAATTATAAGACTCTGACTTTTCGTTATGTCTGTTTGAAAAATAAAATGCATCTTTCCCTTCAACACTTGCTTTGAAGCTAAAACTCTCAGTGAGCATATAATCAAACCCTATAGTATATTGATATGCAGGTGATTGTGCTGGTGCTCTTCCATTTACATCTACAGAAGCTGGATTTGGATCTGTATACTCATCAAACTCTGCTTTGAGTAATCCAAGACTTCCAAAAATATGTAAGTTATCATTTGCATAGTAGTTCACTTCAGACTCAAGTCCGTAGTAGTTACTTTTTGCAGCATTTGCCAAATAACCTGTAAAATCTGTACTACCATCAGCACGTACTTGTACCACTGAAGATTGCACTTGTTGGTCACGTCTTAAACCATAAAAAAGATTCATACGTGTTTTTAACGCACCGTTCATAAATGAGCCTATGCTTCCAACATCTAAGTTCCATAAATGTTCTGTCTTAAATTCTCTTTGATTCAGTGCCAAAGAGTTATCTGCATTCACTCCTCCAGGCTTATATCCCTTTGAAAGGGTAATGTAACGTAAACAATTTGCATCTTGCTGGTAAGAAAGTCCAATCTTACCGCCAACAAGTACCTCATCAGTGTCTATATTGAGCATATCAGAATCAGAAAACTCTGCTTCCCATTTTTCTACTCTTAACCCAGTTGTTAAAGTAAGTTTATCAGATATTTTAGAATCTAGTTGCCCATATACAGCTATGTTTTTAGTATCAAAAGTACTAGTATAGGGTGCAGTCAAATATGTATATGTTCTCACTAAGTCTTCATTTTGCTTTTTGTAGTACGCACCCACTGTCCAGTCAGTAGTCCCATTAAAAATACGTCCTGCCTCATCTGAAACCAAACGTACATCAAAATCAAGTTTTTTTCTTTCTCTATCGTACTGGTCAAATGATGAGTATGGGAATAAAGTATCTGCAAACTCACCGACATATGACCAATCTTCATCATAAGAGTAAGTCACATCTGACTTACTAAAACTTACTTTGCTCACTAAATGCATTGCATCGTTTACCTGATATGTAGACTTTAATGCCAGTGCATTTGTTTTTTGCGTATCATTTCCTGGCTCATCTGCATGAGAAGTACGTGAATTATCAAAGGTAAATGCATCATAACCATTATCTACATTTACATGCATAAAGTTTAAGTCTACAGTATGATTCTCTGCCACCAACCAACGTAAGTGTGCTTTAGCGGTCAATTCATCTATATTTTGTGTATCTTCTCGGTTTAAAAAACTATTTTTCATAAAACCGTCAGAATTATTTTTATAAATAGAAAAACGTCCTAACAGTGTATCTTCTAAAAGTGTACCGCCTATCGCAGCTCCAAAAGCTTTAGTATTGTAGTTTCCTATGGTCGCTTCTAAGTGACCTTGTGTTTCTTTACTGGGCTCATTACTTTGCAAAGACACAACACCAGCCATGCCATTTGCACCAAAAGTTGTCCCTTGAGGTCCTTTAAGTACTTCTATCTGTTTGACGTCAAACATCGTAAGTGCTAAAGCAGAATCAGAGACATCTATACCATCTACTATTAATCCTACTGAAGGGTTTACAGGAGATTTAAACTGAGATCTTTCTCCTATACCCCGTATTTGCACATAATGTGCTCTTGATGCACCTGTAGTAAAATTTACATTTGGCACTTGCCCCATCACATCTTCAAAATTTAAAGAAGCTTTATCTGCTATTTTGTCTTCACTTAGTACTGTTACGGCACTAGATGTATTGGACAATGTTTTAGTTCTAAAGTCAGAGCTAACTACTATGGGGTCAAGTGTTACTTCTTCTGCAAAAGTAGCTGTGCTCATTAACGCAGTAGAAGCGATGAGTGAAAGTGTTAAAAGTTTGGAGTTCATTTTGTTTCCTTAAAGTATGTTTTAAGGAGAGGAGTACATTTGACAAATACTTCTCTTCCCTACGCTGGCATTAACCAGTTCAAGTTCGATGGGTTTTCTCAGCTGTATCTATTTTAAAGATACTTGCACCCCAAGAGATTGATAGCGTTTTATACTTTAAATTGCCTATATTTGTGCTTAATTACACTCTAGTTAGTAAAGGCTTCCATGAGTGCTCGCGTTTTCTCTTTAGAGATTTCGCCATCTTTTAAAACATCTGAAATCATCGCTATACCTGAAGCTGCTTTTGTCTCTACCACATCGTGTATATTCTCAATAGTTATCCCCCCTATAGCCACGATAGGATAACCCACACTTTTAGCCCAGCATTTTAAATCTTCAGGGCCTACTGTGTCGTACACAAGCTTTTTGGAGATAGGCTCATAGATAGGACCTATGGCAAGATAAGATGGCTCAAAACCAAGAGCGATGTCTATCTCTTTTGGCGTATGGGAACTAATACCAAGCCTTATACCTGCATTAAGTATGGCTTGCACATCTGCCTCTTGGATATCTTCTTGTCCTAGGTGTATACCATAGGCTTTGTGTTTGATGCCTAGTTCCCAAAAATCATTGAGGAAAAAACGTGCATTGAACTCTACTGAGATTTTGATGGCTTCTATGACTTCATCTTCTAACTCTTGACCTGAGAATGCATCTTTGGTTCTTAGCTGTGCTGTGGTGATGCCTACTTCATAAAGAGGTCTTAACTTGTAAGCACGGTCAACTACTGGGTAGATGCCTAGGGGTTCTTGGTCACATTTTGGGAATTTCATTGCATGCCTTTTTTGTAGGGTGTTGTCCCACGACAACACCTTTTATCAACCCTTACGGTGAAATTTATATTTTACACAAATTTTATGATGTGGTGTTGTAATAACGCAACACCCTACTAAAATTCAATTTATATATTAGTCAAACTGATGCCAAAAAGGAGTCCCCACAGTAGGCGTTGAAGGAGATGCAAATTCCCTCTCCTTCATCACCCCTGCTTCATACCCAAGCCGTCCAGCTTCTACTGCCACTCTAAAAGCATCTGCCATTTTCACGGGGTCTTGTGCTAATGCTATAGCAGAGTTAAGTAACACACCATCATAGCCAAGCTCCATAGCCTCTGTGGCATGTGATGGCTTGCCTATGCCAGCATCTACTACAAGTTGTAGGTCAGGAAACTGTTTACGAATGGCTATAAGATTATCTGGATTCATAAGTCCTTTTCCTGAACCTATCATAGAACCCCAAGGCATGATGATATTGCACCCAACGTCAGCCAGTCTCTTAGCCACCACTAAGTCGTCTGTTGTGTAAGGAAAGACTTCAAAACCCTCTTTGATGAGAACTTCAGCAGCTTTTACTGTCTCAAAGGGGTCTGGTTGTAAGTTGTACTGGTCACCTATGACTTCAAGCTTTACCCAATTTGTACCGAAGACTTCTCTTGCCATTTGTGCGGTGGTTATGGCTTCTTTGGCTGAGTGTGAGCCTGCAGTGTTTGGAAGGACTTCTATACCCATAGACTTTATGATGTCCCAAAACTGATTACCACCTGTACTGTCATTGCCACCTGCAGCTTGTCTACGTAAAGAAACCGTTACTATCTGAGCTCCAGATATCTTTATGGCATCTTCCATATTGGCAGGGCTTGGGTACAGTGCAGAGCCTATAAGAAGTCTAGAATCTAATGTCTTGCCACCGATTTCCCATGTGTCACTCACAGCACGCTCCTCTATTAATTTAACCACCTTGTACAGGTGCCAATATTTCTATACTATCGTTGTCTCTTATGATAGTATTTTCATAAGTGGCTATTGCCACAAAGGTACCGTTAAGTGCCAAAGCGAAACCCTCTTGTGTATAGTTTAACTCTTTTATGATTTGTTTTACATTCATTTCAGAGCTTATCTCTGTTCTTTTACCATTAACAATGACTTCTATCATTTATTTATCCCTTGGTTCAATGCTTGCTCTACTATAGCAGGGGCTAGTAAATATCCATGTCTATAGAGTCCATTAATCCTTGTTAGTTTTTCTTCTTGTTCTATATTTGGTAAATTGTCTCTTAATGTCGGACGACAATTACTAAGCATCTTTACAATGCGTGCTTCGCCAAATCCAGTATGCATACTATACACCGCAGACAGTAATTCTAGTGATGAACGTACAGATACAGGCGATATATCTTCACTTTCTATCTCTGTGGCTCCTATGACGTATCTGTTATTTTCACGTGGTACTATATAGATTTTATAGCGTGGATGCAACATTCGTGTAGGTCTAGTGATCTTCACTTCAGGAGCATCCAACCAAATGACTTCTCCACGCACGCCACGTAAATCTTTTACTTGTGTATTTGCCCCAAGACCACGTGTATCAAATACCCAGTCATAAGCTTGAAATACATTATTTACTAAAATACCTTTTTTATTTACCTCATCCACTTTTGTTTCTTGATTCCAAGTTACACTAGGATGATTAAGTAAATAATCACTAGATGCTTTCATAAATTTTTGTGCATCTACCTGTCCCTCTTGGGGTATGAAAAATGCCTTAGCATGTTGTTCCAAATCAGGCTCTA
>Ga0256839_1005301_pt1 | contig 11998 bp, 13 predicted proteins | sample 354166metaG_FD_185968 | JGI IMG/M metagenome (GOLD analysis project Ga0256839, IMG submission 185968) | Hydrothermal vent microbial communities from Mid Atlantic Ridge, Atlantic Ocean - 354-166 | ecosystem: Environmental > Aquatic > Marine > Hydrothermal vents | place: Atlantic Ocean: Mid...
GACAGCCGGTCCGGGCTGCTGCGCCGGATGCAGGAGAAACAGGCCGCCCGGCTGGCCGCCGCCTGGGAGAAGCGCGCCGAGGGTCTGCCCTTCGAGACGCCGCAGGAGGCGCTGATCCTGGCCTCGATCGTCGAGAAGGAAACCGCCCTGCCCGAGGAGCGCCCGACGGTGGCCTCGGTGTTCATCAACCGCCTCAGGCGGGGCATGCGCCTGCAAACCGATCCGACGGTGATCTACGGGGTGACCGAGGGCCGCGGCGTGCTGGGGCGGAAAATAAGGCGAAGTGAACTTCGCCGGGAAACCCCTTACAATACCTATGTGATTACCGGCCTTCCGCCGACGCCGATCGCCAATCCGGGGCTGGCCAGCATCGAGGCGGTGCTGAACCCGGCCGATACCGACTATCTGTATTTCGTGGCCGATGGCACCGGCGGGCATGCCTTTGCGCGCACCCTGGCCGAGCACAACGCCAATGTGGCGAAGTGGCGGGCGATCGAGGCGGAAAGGAAGCGCAACGGCGGAAACTGAGCTTTCCTCCGGAGGCGGCTCAACCTTTCGTTAAGCGGGGCGTTCGCAACCCGAGGTAGAGCCCGCTTGACACGGCGCACGCTGCAGGGTATAACCCGTGGCAAGCTAGAAGAAGTGGGCAAGGCGGCCCGGGGTAACCCGGGGCCGCCTTTTCCGTTTCGCTCGTGCGGAGAAGCATGAGAGGCGAATCTGAACATATGACTTTGATCACACCCGAAGGAGACGACGGGGCCGCCGAAGAGATTCTCCGGGCGGCGAAGGAGCATTTCGAAGAGACGGCACGCGAGATCGAGGCCTGCCGCAAGCGGTTGCGGCAGGGCAAGGAGGTTTCACCGTCGGAGTTGCAGAAACTGCGGGCCCAGCTGAAGGCGGAGGCCCGGATGTATTACGAGGAGGCACAGCGCCTTGCACGGGAGTTGCGGAAACAGGCGGGAATTGCCGGGCAGTTTGCGCTCGATTTCGATGCCGCCCGACAGGAGGTCGGACGCCGAATGGCTCGCCTGCGCGCCGCGGGAGGTTCAGGAGAAGTTTCTTGACGAACTGAGCGAGGGGGCGCTGCTGGCCTTGCCCTATCTGTTCGAGTTCTGGGCCATGGCGCATCAGCGCCCCCCCGGGGGCGAATGGCGTTCCTGGGTGATCCTGGGCGGGCGCGGCGCGGGCAAGACACGGGCCGGGGCCGAGTGGGTGCGCGCCCAGGTGGAGGGGGCGCGGCCCCTGGATGCGGGGCGCGCGCGGCGGGTGGCGCTGGTGGGCGAGACCATCGAACAGGCCCGCGAGGTGATGGTCTTCGGCGAAAGCGGCATCCTCGCCTGCTCGCCGCCCGATCGGCGGCCCGAGTGGCGCGCCTCGCGCAAGCTGCTGGAGTGGCCTAACGGCGCCACCGCGCAGCTGTTCTCGGCCCATGAGCCCGAGGGGCTGCGCGGGCCGCAGTTCGATGCGGCCTGGGTGGACGAGCTGGCCAAGTGGAAGAAGGGTGCCGAGGCCTGGGACATGCTGCAGATGTGCCTGCGTCTGGGGGATGACCCCCGGGTGGTGGTGACCACCACGCCGCGCAATGTCGAGGTGCTGAGGCGGATCCTGGCCAGCCCCTCCACGGTGGTGACCCATGCCCCCACCGAGGCCAACCGGGCAAACCTCGCCGAGAGTTTCCTGGCCGAGGTGCGGGCCCGTTACGCGGGCACCGCGCTTGGCCGGCAGGAGCTGGACGGGGTGCTGCTGGAAGAGGTGGAGGGCGCGCTGTGGAACATGGCGATGCTGGAGGAGGCGCGGATCGAGCAGGCGTCGGCGCTGTCGCGGGTCGTGGTGGCGGTGGATCCGGCGGTGAGCGGACATGCGGGCGCGGACGAATGCGGGATCGTGGTGGTCGGGGCCGCTACCGAGGGGCCGCCGCAGGAATGGCGGGCGGTGGTACTGGAGGATGCCACCGTGCGGGCCGCCTCTCCCCGGGTCTGGGCGGAGGCGGCGATCGATGCGCTGCACCGGCACGGGGCCGAGCGGCTGGTTGCCGAGGTCAACCAGGGCGGTGATCTGGTGGAGAGCGTGATCCGGCAGGTCGATCCTCTGGTTCCCTTCCGGGCGGTGCGCGCGGCGCGCGGCAAGCTGGCCCGCGCCGAGCCGGTGGCCGCGCTCTACGAACAGGGGCGGGTGGCGCATCTGCCGGGGCTTGAGCGGCTGGAAGAGCAGATGTGCGCGATGACGGGGCGCGGCTACGAGGGGGCGGGCTCGCCCGACCGGGTGGATGCGCTTGTCTGGGCGCTGCACGAGCTGATGATCGAGCCGGCGGCGCGCTGGCGCAGGCCGCGCATCAGGACATTGGGATAACCCCTTCTTCTTCTGTCCGGAAATACTCCCGCCGGAGGCATGAAGTCCAGGCGCCCCGGGGCGGGTTTCGGGGCCTCCGGGGGGTATTTGCCTGGGCGAAGGGCAGGGAAGTTCAGGAAGGAGATGCATCTTCATGGTGTTTGATTTGTTTCGCCGGGCGTCGCGCGATGTGCCGGAACGGAAGGCTTCGGCCACGGGGCGGGTGGTGGCCTGGGGTTCGTCCGGGCGGGTGGCATGGAGCGCGCGCGATACCGCCAGCCTTACCCGGGTGGGCTTTCTGGGCAACCCGGTGGGGTTTCGTTCGGTTCGGCTGATTGCCGAAGCCGCGGCGGCGCTGCCGCTGGTGCTGCGTTCCGGGCGGCGGCGTTTCGACGAGCACCCCGTGCTGCGGCTGCTGGCGCGGCCCAACCCGCTGCAGGGCCGGGCCGAACTTCTGGAGTCGCTTTACGGGCATCTTCTGTTGTCGGGCAACGGCTATGTGGAGGCGGTGGGCGGGGTCGGGGGCCTGCCGGCCGAGCTGCACGTGCTGCGCTCGGACCGCATGCGCCTGGTGCCCGGCGCCGACGGCTGGCCGGTGGCCTATGAATATGCGGTGGGCGGGCGCAAGCACCGTTTCGCGGTGGGCGACGGCATCTCGCCGATCTGTCATGTGCGCGCCTTTCATCCGCAGGACGACCATTATGGGTTGTCCCCGATGCAGGCGGCGGCGGCGGCGGTGGATGTGCACAATGCCGCCTCGCGCTGGTCGAAGGCGCTGCTGGACAATGCGGCGCGGCCGTCGGGGGCGATCGTCTACCGGGGCGCGGACGGGCAGGGGGCGATGAGCGCCGAGCAGTACGAGCGGCTGCTGGCCGAGATGGAGGCCCATCACCAGGGGGCGCGCAATGCCGGGCGGCCGATGCTGCTGGAGGGCGGGCTGGACTGGAAGCCGATGGGCTTCAGCCCTTCGGACATGGAATTCCAGAAGACCAAGGAGGCGGCGGCGCGCGAGATCGCCCTTGCCTTCGGGGTGCCGCCGATGCTGCTGGGGATCCCCGGCGATGCGACCTACGCGAATTACCAGGAGGCCAACCGGGCCTTCTACCGGCTGACGGTGCTGCCGCTGGCGGCACGGGTGACGGCGGCGCTGTCGCACTGGCTGAGCGGGTATTGCGGCGAGGAGCTGGCGCTGGGCCCGGACCTCGACCAGGTGCCGGCGCTGGCCGCCGAGCGCGAGGCGCAATGGGCCCGGGTGAGCGCGGCGGATTTTCTGAGCGATGCCGAGAAGCGCGCCCTTCTGGGGCTGGCGCCGGGCGAGGACGAGGAGGAAAGGGGCTGAGATGGAAGGCTGGGAAAACGGGGCGCCGGAGCGCAAGTTCTGCCGGCTGGGCGAAGGGCTTTCGGTGACCGACGGGGTGAAGATCGAGGGTTATGCCAGCTATTTCGGCAAGCCCGACCGGGGGGGCGACATCGTGCAGCCGGGGGCCTACGCAGCCTCGCTGAAGGCGCTGGAGGCGGCGGGCCGGCGGGTCAAGATGCTGTGGCAGCACGACCCGGCGCAGCCGATCGGCATCTGGGACGAGGTGCGCGAGGACGAGCGGGGGCTTTACGTGAAGGGGCGTATCCTCACCGATGTGGAAAGGGGCCGCGAGGCGGCGGCGCTGATCGCGGCGGGAGCGATCGACGGGTTGTCGATCGGCTATCGCACGGTGAAGGCGCGCAAGGATGACAGGGGCCGGCGGCTTCTGTCCGAGCTGGAGCTGTGGGAGGTGTCGCTGGTGACCTTCCCGATGCTTCCCCAGGCGCGGGTCGGGGCCAAGGGCGAAAGCTCCCGGGCCGAGACGCTGCGCGAACTGGCGGATCTCTTTCACGAGGCCCGCCGCATGCTGGCCCGCGACTGAGCCGGCGAAGAGAAGATCTGGACAGGACAGTTTGATGAGCAAGACCGAGACGAGGGCTCGGGCCGGGGGCGGTATGCCTCAAGCCCGGGATCCGGCCGCGGAGGCGAAGGAAGCCATGGCCTGTTTCATGAGCGAACTCAGAAATTTCCAGGCTGAAATTGATGCGAAACTTCAACAACAGGAAGAGCGACTGACCATGCTGGACAGGAAATCCGTGACCCTGGGGCGACCGGCCCTTGCCACCTCGGCCGAGGCCGAAGTGCCCCACCGCAAGGCCTTCGAGGCCTATGTGCGCTCGGGCGATGACGACGGCCTGCGCGGGTTGGAGTTGGAAGGCAAGGCGATGTCCACCGCGGTGGCCGCCGATGGCGGCTATCTGGTGGATCCGCAGACGGCCGAAAGCATCAGGAGCGTGCTCAACTCCACCGCCTCGCTGCGCCAGGTGGCCAGCGTGGTCAAGGTGGAGGCGACCAGCTACGACGTGTTGATCGACACCACCGACGTGGGCTCCGGCTGGGCCAGTGAACTGGCCGCCACCGCCGAGACCGCCACCCCTGCCATCGAGCGCATCACCATCCCGCTGCACGAGCTGTCGGCCCTGCCCAAGGTCAGCCAGCGGCTGCTGGATGACAGCGCCTTCGACATCGAGGGCTGGCTGGCCGGCCGGATTGCCGACCGCTTCGCCCGCGCCGAGGCCGCGGCCTTCATCAATGGCGACGGGGTGGACAAGCCGACCGGTTTCCTGAGCCACCCGCAGGTGGACAACGCGCTGTGGGCCTGGGGCTCCATCGGCTATGTGCCCACCGGCGTGGACGGCGATTTCGGTTCGGCCGACAAGATCGTGGAACTGGTCTATGCCCTGGGTGCGCAGTACCGCGCCAACGGCACTTTCGTGATGAACTCCAAGACCGCCGGGCAGGTGCGCAAGCTCAAGGATGCCGATGGCCGTTTCCTGTGGAGCGACGGCCTGGCCGCCGGGGAGCCGGCGCGGCTGATGGGCTACCCGGTGCTGATCGCCGAGGACATGCCGGACATCTCCTCGCTTGGCGCGGCGATCGCCTTCGGCGATTTCGAGGCCGGCTACACGGTGGCCGAGCGCCCCGATCTGCGCATCCTGCGTGATCCGTTCAGCGCCAAGCCCAACGTGCTGTTCTATGCCACCAAGCGGGTGGGCGGCGACGTGAGCGACTTTGCCGCCATCAAGCTGCTGAAATTCTCGGTCGCCTGAGGCGAGCCGGGATAGGGGGCGGGCCGGAGGCCCGTGCCCCGGTGGGCGCGCGCATCGATTCCCGTGTCGTCTAGCTGCTCCCCTCCGTCCGAGCGATGCGGGAGCGCGCGCCCATCTTTCGCGGCGGGGTGCCGGGCCTTGCGGGGCCCGGTGGCCCGTCAGGGGGGCTGAAATTCGGAGAATGCGGATGATGTTAGTCGAGCAGAGCTCGGTGCCTTCCACCGCCCTGCCGGTGGTGCAGTTCAGGGATCACCTGCTGCTGGGGCGCGGGTTTTCCAGCGACGGGGCACAGGATGCGGTGCTGGAGAACTACCTGCGCGCGGCGATTGCGGCGATCGAGGCGCGCACCGGCAAGGTGCTGGTGGAAAAGCAGTATACCTGGACGCTCACCGCCTGGCGGGAGCCTGGTCGCCAGGCGTTGCCGCTGGCGCCGGTCTCGGCGGTGGGGGCGGTGCGGCTGGTGGACCGGCTGGGCCAGGCGAGCCTGGCCGATGCGGCCGTCTGGCGGCTGCGACCGGACGATCATCGCCCGGTGCTGGAGGCCGCGGGCACGGCCTTGCCGGCGATCCCCTCGGGGGGCTCGGCGGAGATCGACTTCACCGCCGGCTACGGGCCGGCCTGGGCCGATGTGCCGGCGGATCTGGGCCAGGCGGTGATGCTGCTGGCGGCCCATTACTACGAGAGCCGCTCGGCCTCGGGAGAGGCGGGCGAGCTGCCCTACGGGGTGGGGGTGCTGGTGGAGCGCTACCGCAACGTGCGCATCCTTGGCGGGGGGGTGCGATGAGGGGGCGGGTGAAGCTCAATCGCCGGCTGGTGCTGGAAGAGGCGGTGCGGGCCCCGGACGGGGCCGGTGGCCTGCGCGAGAGCTGGGCGCCGGTGGGCGAGCTGTGGGCCGCGGTGAAGGCCGGGTCGGGGCGCGAGACGGCGGGGGAATACGTGACGCTTTCGGCGGTGGCCTACCGCATCGTGGTGCGTGCCGCCCCGCCGGGCGATCCGATGCGTCCGCGCCCCGATCAGCGGTTTCGCGAGGGCGGCCGGGTGTTTCGCATTCTGGCGGTATCAGAGGCTGACGGGCAGGGGCGCTATCTGACGTGCCATGCCCGCGAGGAGGTTCTGGCATGAGTTACGGCGTGGCGGCCGCCCTTCAGGAGGCGGTGTATCAGCGGCTGTTGGCCGATCCGGTGCTGACCGGGCTGGTGGGCACGGACATATTCGATGCCGCGCCGCCCGGCACGGTGCCCACGACCTATGTCGTGATCGGCCCCGAGGAGGCGCACGAGCGCGGCGACGGCACCGGGCGGGGCGCGGTGCACGAGTTCACCGTCTCGGTGGTGACATCGGCGGCGGGGTTTCTCTCCGCCAAGGAGGTGGCGGCGGCGGTCTCGGACGCGCTGTCCGGTGCCGATCTGGTGCTGGCGCGCGGGCGGCTGGTTTACCTCAACTTCCTGCACGCCACCGCCCGGCGTGTGCAGGGCGCCGATATCCGGCGCATCGACCTGCGTTTCGCGGCGCGCGTCGAGGATTGAACTTTTCGACAACTGGAGTGAATGGACATGGTTGCCCAGAACGGCAAGGACCTTCTTGTAAAGCTCGACATGACCGGTGGCGGCAGTTTCACCACCGTGGCGGGGCTGCGTGCCACGCGCATTTCCTTCAACGCCGAGAGCGTGGATGTGACCTCTCTGGAAAGTGCCGGCGGCTGGCGCGAACTGCTGGCCGGCTCGGGGGTGAAGAGCGCCTCGGTATCCGGTTCGGGGGTGTTTCGCGACGAGGTGACGGACGAGCGCATGCGCCAGGTGTTCTTCGACGGCACGATCCCGCAGTTCCAGATCGTGATCCCGGATTTCGGGATCATCGAGGGGCCGTTTCAGGTGACGGCGATCGAATATGCCGGCAGCCACAACGGCGAAGCCACCTACGAGATGTCGCTGGCCTCGGCCGGGGCGCTGAGCTTCACGGCGATCTAGGCCATGGCGAACCCCTGGGCGGGCGAGGTGGCGCTGGTGATCGACGGCCAGCGCCGGGTGATGAAGCTGACGCTGGGAGCGCTGGCGGAACTGGAGGCGCGGCTGGGCGAGGACAGCCTGGTGGCGCTGGTGGAGCGGTTCGAGGGCGGGGAGTTCTCGGCCCGTGACGTGCTGGCGCTGGTGGCGGCAGGTCTGCGCGGCGGCGGCTGGGAGGGCGCGCCGGAGGATCTGCTGTGCGCCGAGATCGAGGGCGGGCCGCTGGCTGCGGCGCGCGCCGCGGGGCAGCTGCTGGGCCGGGCCTTCGCCCTGCCCGGGCAGGAATGAGCGCCTTCGACTGGCCCGCCCTGATGCGGGCCGGGATGCAGGGGCTGGGGCTGAGGCCGGCCGAGTTCTGGGCGCTCACGCCGGCGGAACTGGCGCTGATGCTGGGCCGGGGGGGCGGCGTGGCGCCGCTGAGCCGGTCGCGGCTGGAGGAACTGGCGGCGGCCTTCCCCGACAACGGGCCGCAGCCGCATGCCGAGCGAGAGGAAGGGATCGATGATCGACAGGAACAAGCCCGAGGCGCTGCGGGCGCAGATCGAGGCGCTGGAGGGCACGATGAGCGGTGCCGCGGCGATGACCGCGGCATTTTCGCAGGAGCTGGTGCAGGTGCGGGCGACCATCGCCGACACCTCGCGCGAACTGGGGGGCATGAAGCGCGGGATCGCCCAGGGGCTGCGCCGGGCGATCGACGGGCTGGTGTTTGACGGTGACCGGCTCTCCCAGGCGCTGCGCGAGGTGGGCCGCTCGATGGTGGACGCGGCCTATCGCGCCGCGTTGCGGCCGGTGACGGACCGGGCCGCGGGGCTGCTGGCGGGGGGTATGGAGGCGGTGATCGGCTCGCTCCTTCCCTTCGCGGCGGGCGGCGGTCTTGCCCAGGGGCGGGTGATGCCCTTTGCCCGCGGCGGGGTGGTGAGCGGGCCAGTGGCCTTTCCCATGCGCGGCGGCCTGGGGCTGATGGGCGAGGCGGGGCCGGAGGCGATCCTGCCGCTGGCGCGCGGCGCCGACGGGCGGCTGGGGGTGCGCGCCGAGGGCGGCGGGCGGCCGGTGAATGTGGTGTTCAACATTTCCACTCCCGATGTGGAGGGATTCCGCCGCTCGCAGGGGCAGATCGCGGCCCATCTGGGGCGGGTTCTGGCCCGCGGGCAGCGCAACAGGTAGGGGAGAGGATCGATGCGGTTTCACGAGGTCAGGTTTCCGGCCGACTTGAGCTTCGGCTCCGTGGGCGGACCGGAGCGGCGCACCGAGATCGTTTCGCTGGCGAACGGGTTCGAGGAGCGCAACAGCCCCTGGGCCCATTCGCGCCGGCGCTATGATGCCGGGCTGGGGATGCGCTCTCTGGACGATATCGAGCAGCTGGTGGCCTTTTTCGAGGCCCGGCGGGGGCAGCTCTACGGGTTTCGATGGAAGGACTGGTCCGATTACAAGTCATGCGCGCCCTCGGCGGAGGTGGGATTCGAGGATCAGCTGCTGGGCGTCGGCGACGGGGTGCGCGCCGATTTCCAGCTGGTCAAGCAGTACGGCAGCGGCGAGGCGGCCTATCTGCGCCCGATCACCAAGCCGGTGGCGGGCACGGTGCGGGTCGGCGTGGCGCGCGATCCCCAGAGCGAAGGGGTGCATTTCAGTGTCGATACCGCCACCGGGGTGATCACCTTCGCCGATCCGCCGGGGGCGGGGGCGCAGGTGACGGCCGGGTTCGAGTTCGACGTGCCGGTGCGTTTCGATACCGATGCGATCCGCACCTCGGTTGCCAGTTTCCAGGCCGGCGAGGTGCCCAGTGTTCCGGTGGTGGAGGTGCGCTCATGAGTGCGCTGCCGCAGGCCCTGCAGGCCCATCTGGAGAGCGGCGTCACCACGTTGTGCCGCTGCTGGGCGGTGGCGCGTGCCGACGGGGAGGTGCTGGGCTTCACCGATCATGACGTGGCGCTGAGCTTCGAGGGGGTGGTGTTTCGCCCCGAGGCGGGGCTGTCGGCGCGGGCCATCGAGCAGACCACCGGGCTGGCGGTGGACAATACCGAGGCGCTGGGGGTGCTCTCGGGCGAGGCGATCAGCGAAGCCGACGTGCTGGCCGGGCGCTATGACGGGGCGCAGGTGACCGCCTGGCTGGTGAACTGGCGCGAGATCGAGCAGCGAGTGGTGCTGTTTGCAGGCACCATCGGCGAGATCCGCCGCGCCGGCGGCGCCTTCCAGGCCGAGTTGCGGGGCCTGGCAGAGGCGCTGGGCCAGCCGCGCGGGCGGGTCTATCAGCGGCCCTGCTCGGCGGTGCTGGGAGATGCGGCCTGCGGTGTCGATCTCGACCGGCCGGGCTATGCCTTCATCGGGCCGGTGGAGGCGGTGCGCGAGGGGCGGGAGTTCGAATTCGCCGAACTGGCGGGCTTTGCCGAGCGCTGGTTCGAGAAGGGCCGGCTGGTGATGCGCTCGGGCGCGGCGGCGGGGCTTGCCGGGGTGGTCAAGAACGACCGGCTGCGTGGGGGCCGGCGGGTGATCGAGCTGTGGGAGGGGCTGCGCGCGCCGGTGGCGGCGGGCGACGAGCTGCGGCTGGAGGCGGGCTGCGACCGGCGGCTGGAGACCTGCCGGCTGAAGTTCGGCAATGTCGTCAACTACCGCGGTTTTCCGGCGATCCCCGGCGAGGACTGGCAGCTGAGCGTGCCGCGCCGCGACGGGGTGAACGATGGCGGGAGCCTGAGCGCGTGAGCCCGGTGGTGGAGGCGGCCCGCGGCTGGCTGGGCACGCCCTACGTGCACCAGGCCTCGGCGCGGGGGGCGGGGGCCGATTGCCTGGGGCTGGTGCGCGGGGTGTGGCGCGAGCTGCACGGAAACGAGCCCGAGCCGGTGCCGGCCTACACCCCCGACTGGGGCGAGCCGGGGGGGGAGGAGCTGCTGTGGGCGGCAGCGCGGCGGCACATGCGGCGCAAGGCTCTGGCCGGGATGGGACCGGGCGATGTGCTGCTGTTCCGGATGCGCGAGGGCGCGGTGGCCAAGCATCTGGGGATCCATGCCGGCGGTATGCCGGAGCGTTTCATCCACGCCTATTGCGGGCACGGGGTGGTGGAAAGCCCGCTTTCCGCGCCCTGGCGGCGGCGCATCGTGGCGGTGTTCGAATTTCCTTACGGGGGTAACTGATGGCGACGATAGTATTATCGGCGGTTGGCGCGGCGGCTGGCGCCTCGGTGGGAGGCGGCGTGCTGGGGCTGTCCTCGGTGGTGATCGGCCGGGCGATCGGGGCCGGGCTGGGCCGGGCCGTCGATGCGCGGCTGATGGGAGCCGGCTCGGAGCCGGTGGAGACCGGCCGGGTGGACCGTTTCCGCCTGACCGGGGCCGGCGAGGGGGCGGCAATTGCACAGGTCTACGGGCGGATGCGGGTGCCGGGGCAGGTGATCTGGGCCTCGCGTTTCGTCGAGAGCGTTCAGGGCGGCGGCTCGGGCAAGGGCGGCGGGGCGCGTCGCGGGGGCAGGAGCTACTCCTATTCGGTGAGCCTGGCGATCGCCCTGTGCGAGGGGGTGATCAGCCGGGTGGGGCGTGTCTGGGCCGACGGGCGCGAACTGGCGCGCGATGATCTGAACATGCGCGTCTACCGGGGCACGGAGGATCAGCTGCCCGATCCGAAGATCGAGGCGGTGGAGGGGGCGGGAACGACCCCGGCCTATCGCGGCACCGCCTATGTGGTGCTGGAGGATCTGGATCTGGGGCAGTTCGGCAACCGGGTGCCGCAGTTCAGCTTCGAGGTGTTCCGCCCGGCCCAGGCGGAGGAGGGGCGTGTGCCCACCGACCCGGCCATGGGGATCCGGGGCGTGGCGCTGATTCCGGGCTCGGGGGAATATGCGCTGGCCACCACGCCGGTCTATCTGGACCGGGGCAACGGGAAGGTCACGGCAGCCAATGTGAACAGCCCCTCGGGCAAGAGCGATTTCGCAACTTCGGTGGAGGCGCTCGACGAGGAACTGCCCAACTGCGGCTCGGTCTCGCTGGTGGTTTCGTGGTTCGGGGACGATCTGCGTTGCGACCGGGCCAGCCTGCGTCCGAAGGTGGAGCAGGCGGAGGTGGACGGGCGCGACATGGCCTGGCGGGTTTCGGGGCTGGGGCGTGCCGAGGCGGCGCTGGTGCCGAAGCTGGACGGCGCGCCGGTCTATGGCGGCACGCCGGCGGATGCCTCGGTGATCGAGGCGATCGCCGAATTGCGCCGGCGCTCCAAGCAGGTGGTGTTCTACCCCTTCATCCTGATGGATCAGCTGCCCGGCAACGGGCTGATCGATCCCTGGACCGGCGCGCCCGGGCAGCCGGCCCTGCCGTGGCGGGGGCGGATCACCTTGTCGCTGGCCCCCGGGCAGGCGGGCAGCCCTGACGGCACGGCGGCCGCGCAGGCGGAGGTTGCGGCCTTTTTCGGCACGGCGCAACCGGAGGATTTCACGCCCGGATCGGGCACGGTGGACTATGCCGGCCCCGCGGAATGGTCCTACCGCCGGTTCATCCTGCATTATGCCCATCTGTGCGCTGCCGCAGGCGGGGTGGATGCTTTCTGCATCGGTTCGGAGATGCG
>Ga0256839_1005302_pt1 | contig 11997 bp, 11 predicted proteins | sample 354166metaG_FD_185968 | JGI IMG/M metagenome (GOLD analysis project Ga0256839, IMG submission 185968) | Hydrothermal vent microbial communities from Mid Atlantic Ridge, Atlantic Ocean - 354-166 | ecosystem: Environmental > Aquatic > Marine > Hydrothermal vents | place: Atlantic Ocean: Mid...
TCTCTCCGCTCGATGTGACGGACGGAGGACTTTTGCAAGAGTCTCAATTATTGATTTACTGCTCTTGTCCTCCATGCCGTCTCTCCCGGCTTTAATCCATACGCGCTTCGACTTTGACGTTTCCGTGGCTTTTCTTGCTTATTTTGCCGGAAAAATCTTAATATAGAACTTGTTGCGCAACCTCCTGCTCTGTCACAAACGAACCTGTTTCAGGGTATTGCAGGGTATCGGTTTTCAGTGATTCTGAAACAAGTTCCGGCGACATCATAATCATGACTGTTTTTCTGTTTGTGCAACAAACCCTATACCATTGAGCTTTTTTAGAATGTCAGGGGTTGCATGTCAACCCCCGCAACCACGCAACAATGCCGCTTGATCTCTCCATTTTCCGGGAAACCGCCAAGGCAGCCGGGGAAGAAAAGATACACAGCATTACATCGCTGTCAGGCTCCTCGGGCGCCCTGCTGTTTTCAATGCTCCCAGGGCCCTGCCTGCTGGTCTGCCCCTCCGAGGCATCCGCGGCCGTGTTTTATACCGATACGGTTTTCTGGTCGAAACTCCTGAACACAACCCCGCCCGTTCTCATACATCCCGGAGGCCATCCGGGGCGTTTAAAGAGCCTTGTACAACTCTACGAACAGGACGGCGGCAAGGTCATTGCATCCGTTGACGCATCTGTTTCAACGATATGGCGGAGGGATGAGTTCCCGTCAGTCAATGTCACAAGGGGCCTGACACTCGACAGGGATGTCTTTATCAGGAGATTGCATGACCAGGGATATTACACGGTCCCGATGGTCTCAAGGGAAGGTGAGATGAGCGTCAGGGGCGGGATCATCGACGTGTTTCCACCTGACAGGGAGCAGCCCGTAAGAGTGGAATTCTTCGGCGACGAGATTGAATCACTGAGATTTTTTGATATTGACACCCAGTTGTCGGTCGGGGAAATCCACGAAATTCGTATCTGTCCGGCAACAGAGCCCGGCAGCGGCGGCGCAGACCTCTTCGACTTCCTGTCCGGCAGCAGGCTGATATTAAACGAACCGGACGATATAAAAAGACGCTGTCCCGGTCTTGACCGCATATTCATGGACAGGAAAATCCTCTCCTTCAGATCACTGCCCTTGGAAGGTGACGGTTTCAAGCTCCCTGTCAACAGCGCCGGAGGATTCGGGATTCTCCGTGAAGAGAGGAAAACCATGGAGGACCTTGTGGAAAGGGTCAATGAACTTAAGGGGCGGCATTACATTCTGATGGTCTGCTCCTCGGAAGTCCAGTCAAGGAGATTAAAAGACCTGTTTTTCGACAAGGATACGGTTGTACCTGTCTTCAAGGGAAGCGCTGCAACCAAATACGCGGGCAGCCCCGTGATAACCATAGGCGAGCTAAGCAAGGGTTTTAAGTATCGGGACGTCATTGTTCTTGCCGAGAGGGACATCTTCGGCAGGCGCCCTGTTTTCAGACCCGTAAAAAAATCCAGGGTGTCAGGGCTTATCTCCTCTGTGGAAGACTTCAGGGAAGGCGACTACGTGGTTCATGTGGACCACGGCATAGGGATATTCGCGGGAACAAGGAAAGAACGCATCGGGGATTATGAAGGTGATTTCATAACCATTGAATATCTTGGCGGCGACAAGCTGTTTGTGCCGTTTGAACATATCAACTGCGTGCGGAAATATCATGCGCCTGAAAACGTCAGGCCCGTAATCGACAAACTGGGAGGCAGGACATGGCGGAAGACCAGGCGGAAGGTGAGACGGAAGATAAAGGACATGGCGGAAAAGCTGCTGAAGATTTACGCCGGCCGGAGCAGCGTGCGCGGACACGCCTTCTCGGCAGACACCGAGCTTCACAGGGAATTCGACGGTTTTTTTGCGTATGAAGAGACACCGGACCAGCTTACATCCATCAATGAGATAAAACGCGACATGGAAGAACCCTTCCCGATGGACAGGCTCCTGTGCGGAGATGTGGGATACGGCAAGACCGAGGTAGTGATGAGGGCGTGCTTCAAGGCGGTATACGACTCGAAGCAGGTGGCAGTGCTCGTCCCCACCACAATACTTGCGGAACAGCACTATGAGACCTTTGTCTCAAGGTTCTCGGCCTTCCCGGTGAGAATCGACTTCCTCAGCCGTTTTAAAAGCCCCGCCGAGAGGAAACGGACGCTCAGGTCGCTGGCACAGGGAGACACCGACATCATCATCGGCACCCACACGCTCCTGGGCAGGGATGTAAAGTTTTACGATCTCGGCCTCCTCGTTATCGACGAAGAGCACAAGTTCGGCGTAACCCACAAGGAAAAGATAAAGGCCGTTAAAACAAACGTCGATGTCCTGACACTGTCTGCAACGCCGATCCCGAGAACCCTCCATATGGCCCTTTCAGGCATCAGGGCAATGAGTACCATAGAGACTCCGCCTGAAGACAGGATTGCCGTCAGAAGCGCTGTCGCGCGTTTTAATCCGCGGATAATCAGGGAGGCGCTCAGGCATGAGCTCGACAGGGACGGGCAGGCCTTTTTCGTGCATAACCGTATCCACGACATCTACCGGATGGCAAACTTCCTGAGGGAGTTAATGCCAGAAGGCAGGATAGGCGTGGCCCATGGCCGGATGAGGGCAAAAGAACTCGAAGAGGTCATGAGGGCGTTCTTCCACGGGGAAATCAATATCCTGGTCTCCACGGCCATCATAGGTTCAGGCCTCGATATTCCTTCCGCCAATACAATAATCATCAACAGGGCCGACATGTTCGGGCTTGCGGACCTGTATCAACTGAGGGGCAGGGTCGGGCGCTCCAATGTCACGGCCTATGCGTACTTCCTCATCCCGGGCGAGGATGCCGTTACGGAGGAGGCGAGGAAAAAGCTACAGGCGATCCAGGAACTGGGATACCTCGGAGCCGGATTCAGGCTTGCACTGAAAGACCTTGAAATCAGGGGGGCGGGAAACCTGCTCGGCGCCGAACAGTCGGGACACATCGAGGCCGTGGGTTTCGACATGTACATGGAGATGCTTGAATCGGCCGTCGCGGAGCTTAAAGGAGAAAAAAGAACGCCGGTGATTGAACCGGTTCTCGATCTCAAGGTAACGGCCGTTATTCCCGACGACTACATTGAAAATCCCGACCTGAGACTGAGCATATACAGGAAGATAGTCTCCGCAAAAGACACCGGCTCCCTCAGGGGGCTCCTTGAAGAGCTCAAAGACAGGTTCGGCACGCCGCCTGAAAAGACAAAGCGGCTCCTTGAGATAACAGAGCTGAAAATGCGGGCAAGGAACCTGTCCGTCACCCGGATACAGAACACGGACGGAAGGATAAAAATCCTCTTTGCTCCCGGGACGACAGTTGCGCCGGAAAGAATCTTTGCCTTGCATGAAACACGGAAGGGCCGTATCAGGTTCCTCCCGGAAGGCGGCCTCGAGCTGGACATGCGCGGCAGGAAATGGGATGAAATCTCCGGGGAATTAAAGAACGTCCTGGATGCCCTCGCCTGAACCCGGAAATTCTCCTGTCCCGCTGCCGGCCGCCGGTCTTTTAACCTTACGGCTGCCCCGAAACACCCCATCCGGCAGGTGAATCCTGCACGGGTTTTACGGCGGACTTCCCCGCCCGCGGGCGGAATTTTAGTGCAACTGTAAGCCTTAATGTTGCATAAGCCGGCTGTGGAGTCCGGCGTAAAACCTGCCGCACACTCCACAGCCCGCAGGCGATGTTTTTATGCCGGTGTAAGGACAACCCGTTTTCATCTGAAAGGATATTTCCTTCTCGGAATAATTTTTAAAGATTTCAGTCCGCCGGCCGATAAGAGTGGTATATGAGGGGACCGGGATTTCATGGAAAACAATAATCTCATAGACAGGAGAAAGCACAGGCGCTCGGAGTTTGCATATCCGGTGGACATCAAGTTCTTCTCACCGCATCCTGACAACACGTCTTTCAGCAGTTACATGAAAGACATATCCGTCAGCGGCGCATGCATAGAATTTGAAGACAGGTACGGGAGGGTGAATCTTGAGGAGTTGCCCGGATTCAAGGTGAAAATTACAATCTCCGTGCCGAGCGGCGGAAAGATATCCGTCCTTTCACGCATCAAATGGATAAGAAAAGATACAACGAGGCATTTTTTCATAGTAATGGGGGTCGAGTTCGAGGATATGGAAGACTGGCAACTGGAAGATATAAAAAGATTCATCAACCTGAAGAACAAAGACCACAACATGATGTGGAACCTATGGGAACATTACGAAAAACAGTTATAGGCACGTGGCCATGGACGAAATAAAAGGCAAGTTCTGGGCGATAGGAGGCGGCAAGGGCGGCGTCGGCAAGAGCATCGTCTCGCTCATGCTGGGAGCTTCACTGGCCCGCCAGGGAAAGAAAGTCATTCTCGTGGATGCGGACCTCGGCGGCAGCAACCTTCACACACTGGCCGGTATAAAATATCCACTCTACACGCTTGCGGATTTCATGAAAAGGCAGGTGGAGAACATCGGGGAAGTACTGATTGACACACCCGTTGAAAACATGAGATTAATCTGCGGGGCCGATGACATGCTGGGGATAGCGAATCCCAAAAACACTCAGAAAACACGTATCCTGAACAATCTCAACAAGCTCGAGGCGGACTACATACTGCTGGACCTCGGCGCCGGAACATCCTTCACATCAATGGATTTCTTCCTCTACGCGCCGAACAAGATCGTTGTGCTCACCCCGCAGATAACATCGATACAGAACGCCTACGGGTTCATAAAGTCCAGCCTTTACCGGAGACTGAACCAGGCATTCAGCAAGTATCCCGAAGCCCTGAAGATCATCGGGCGCGCCGGCAGTGCCGCTTCGGGAGAGGACATCGACTCCATAGAAAAACTCCATGAAAAATTCAAATCCCTTGGTGATGACATACAGGCGAGGCTTGAGGAGTGCCTGGAAGAGCTGAAGATAAAGATTATAGTCAATATGGTGCGGAGCAACAAGGAAAGGGAGGTAAGCAATATCGTCGCAAGCGTTGCAAAGAATTACCTGAGCCTTTCCCTGGAAACCATCGGTATCGTGCAATACGACAAGATACTGGGCATGTCCATAAACAACATGCCCGAGTTCCTGACAAAGAGAAGGGACAGCATAGCCAGCATCAACTTTTATGATATTGCAAGAACTGTCATAAAGAACAGCCGTGGACACAACGGTGCAGCGCCTCACGGGGAACCCGTAGCGGCCGCCGGCGGCCGCAGCGACAACGCAGCGCCGCATCACCCCTCCCCGTCACCCGGGGAATCCGTTTAATACCCCCACGGTGTGCGTCTTACAATGACATGAAAACATCGCCTGCGGGGCCCGGGCATCTCCCCTCCGGTCCGAACGATATCCCCGCACGTAACCGGACGCTTGCCCAGGCTCCGGACATTAAACCTTACAGTGGCATAAAAATGCCGCCCGCGGGCAGGGGAATCCGGCGGAAAGGCTTTACGCCGGACTCCCCTGTCGACTCGTGCAACATTAAGGTAAACTTGCCTATTTAAAGGCGACATTTTATAATATTCCGATTTTCTTTATTTATCTGATAGAATAATCACTTAATCCGGAGGCGGCGCAATGAGGCTGAAAGGGAAAAACGTTTTGATTACTGGTGCAGCCCGGGGAATAGGGAAATCCATCGCCCTGGGTATGGCAGGGGAAGGCGCAAATATCGGCATAGCCGATGTGAATCTCGAAAGCGCTGAGAACTCCGCAAAAGAAGTCGCGGCATCAGGAGTAAAGAGCATAGCCGTAAAACTCGACGTATCAAGCCGGGACAGTGTTACGGATGCATTCAGCGCCTTCATGAAAGAGTTCGGCTCCCTCGACATACTTGTCAACAATGCGGGGATTACAAGGGACACCCTGCTGCTCAGGATGAAGGAAGACGACTGGGATGCGGTCCTGGATATCAATCTTAAGGGCCCGTTTCTCTGCAGCAAGGAAGCCGTGAGGATAATGGCCAGGCAGCGTTCGGGTAAGATCATAAGCATATCTTCCGTCGTCGCCTTCACGGGTAATCCCGGCCAGGCCAACTACGGCTCCTCGAAGGCGGGCCTTGTGGGACTTACAAAGACCATTGCAAGGGAGTACGCGGGCCGGGGCATCAGGGCGAATGTGGTGGCGCCGGGATTCATACGGACCCCCATGACCGACGGACTCGGTGACGAGATAAAAAACGAGATGAAGAGGGCGATACCACTCGGCGAGTTCGGCACCCCTGAGGATGTGGCTGGCGCTGTCATCTTCCTTGCCTCAGGCGAAGCCGACTATATAACGGGACAGGTTATTCATGTAAACGGCGGCATGTACATGTGAGAAAAATTCTTCCCGGCTTATGTATACCTTAATGTTGCATGAAGGGACAGGGGAGTCCGCCGTAAAACCTCCGGACTCTCCCGCAGGCGGGCGGTATTTTTATGCCGGTGTAAGGTATAATTGATTCCCTGTAGTTTGGAATTCGGGTCAATAAATTGCAATTTCAACTTGGAGGTGCCAAATGGCGGTAGAAGAAAAGGTAAAAGAAATAATAACAAAACAGCTTGGTGTCGACAGTGAAAAGGTGACTGCTGAAGCATCGTTCATAGACGACCTCGGAGCCGATTCTCTCGATACCGTGGAACTTGTCATGGCCTTTGAAGAGGCGTTCAACATAGAAATTCCGGACGAAGACGCGGAGAAGATATTGAAAGTCCGGGACGCGGTCAAATACATAGAGGAAAAGTCCGGGAAATAGCGCCTGTCTTTTTCTCCGCTTGATATTAAATTCAACCAATAATAATTAATTAAATATAATGAAACAACGGCGAGTAGTCATAACGGGAACGGGCATGATAACCCCCTTGGGGACAGGAGCGGCGAAATCATGGAAAGGGCTGACAGAGGGCCGCCCTGCCGTCAGGAGGATAACTCATTTCGACCCGGAGGGCCTTCCGTGCCAGATAGCCGCCGAGGTCCCCGACTTTGAGATAGACAGGTTCATCGATACAAAGGAACAGAAAAAGATGGACAGGTTTATCCACTTCGGCCTTGCGGCGGCCACAATGGCCATGGAAGACTCCGGCCTGAAGATCACGAAAAGCAATGCGGACAGGACGGGAGTGATGGTGGGCGCCGGCATAGGGGGCCTGTCCTCAATCGAGCGGTACTCCGATATATTAAAGACAAAGGGCGCAAAAAGGGTTTCACCCTTTTTTATCCCGATGACGATAATCAACCTTATATCAGGCCACATATCCATCCGTTTCGGGGCAAAGGGCCCGAACTCGGCCGTGGCCACGGCCTGCGCCACGGGCACCCATTCCATAGGCGATGCATTCAGGCTCATTCGGAACGGACTCGCCGATGCAATGATCTGCGGCGGGTCCGAGGCGGTTATAACGCCGCTGGGCATTGCGGGCTTTACGGCGATGAAAGCGCTTTCGACAAGAAACGACGAACCCGGGAAGGCAAGCAGGCCCTTTGACAGGGACAGGGACGGTTTTGTCATGGGCGAGGGATCCGGCGTCCTTGTCCTTGAAGAGCTGCGGAGCGCCCTGGACAGGGGGGCGAAAATCTATGCGGAACTGATCGGCTACGGCCTGAATGCCGACGCATACCACATAACAAGCCCGGCCCCCAACGGCGAAGGCGCCGCAAAGTGCATGGCCGCAGCGCTGCAGGACGCAGGGATACATCCTGAAGAAGTGGATTACATCAACGCCCACGGCACCTCGACAAAGTACGGCGATGAGCTGGAGACAGCGGCCATCAGGACGGTCTTCGGGGAACACGCCTACAGGCTGTGTGTGAGTTCCACAAAGTCCATGATAGGACACCTGCTCGGCGCCTCGGGAGGGGTTGAAGCGGCGATTTGCGCGCAGAGCATCCTCCACAGGATCGCCCCGCCCACCATCAACCTTGAAAATCCGGATCCTGAGTGCGACCTCGATTATATCGCCGGCAAGGCAAGACCCCTTGACATAAATGTGGCGATGTCGAATTCATTCGGTTTCGGTGGAACTAATGCGTGTATTATCTTCAGAAGATTTGGCGGTTCTTGAAAAGTGCCTGGGGTATACCTTCAAAAAGAAGTCGCGGTTGAGAGAGGCCCTTACCCACAAATCATACGCACACGAAAACCAGAGAAAGCCCATACCGTTCAACGAGCGCATGGAGTTTCTCGGTGATGCGGTACTCGAATTGATTATCAGCGAGCACTTTTTCCTGTCGTTTCCCGATTACACCGAGGCCGACCTTTCAAAGATAAAGGCATATATCGTCCAGGAGCCCACACTGGCCGGGACCGCAAAAAAGCTGAACATAGGGGCATACCTCCTGCTGGGCAAGGGTGAGGAAATGACCGGCGGCAGGGAGAAGGCCTCGCTGCTCGCCGACGCCTTTGAGGCGGTCCTCGCCGCGGTCTACCTGGACGGAGGCTACAAAAAGGCAAGGGATTTCGTTCTCAGACACCTGAAGGATAAAATAGACGAACTGGCGGACGGCGATTTCATTTTCGATTTCAAGACCAGGCTGCAGGAGGTCTCACAGGCGCGGTTCGGCGTGCTGCCTGAATACATCACCCACAGGGAGGAAGGACCCGAGCACAGAAAAGTATTCGAGGTCGAGGTGTATATAAACGATACATTCTGGGGCTCGGGCAGGGGCAGGACAAAAAAAGCCGCGGCGCAAAAGGCCGCAGAGGCCGGACTGAAAAAAATCCGGGAGGAATATGGCGCTTACATATAAGGCATCCGGCGTGGACATAAGCAGGGGCAACAGGCTGGTGGACATTATCAGGCCGGCCGTGCGCTCCACGTTCAAACCGTACGTCATGACCGACATCGGCTCATTCGGCGCATTCTGCCGGCTGGACACATCGCGGTACAAAAACCCCGTCCTTGTAAGCAGCACCGACGGCGTGGGCACCAAGCTCAAGATCGCCTTCATGCTCAACAGGCACGACACCGTCGGCATAGACCTTGTGGCCATGTGCGTAAACGACATACTCACGAGCGGGGCGAGGCCCCTTTTTTTCCTGGACTATTTCGCCTCGGGAAAGCTCTCTACAGCGCAGGCCGCGGATGTCATAAGCGGCATAGCCGCAGGCTGCAGGGAAGCGGACTGCTCACTGATCGGCGGCGAAACAGCGGAAATGCCCGGGTTTTACGCCAGGGGGGAATACGACCTGTCGGGATTTGCCGTCGGCATAGTCGACAGGAAGGCGATTATCAACGGCGCCGGCATCAGGAACGGCGACATCCTTATCGGGCTTTCATCGAGCGGGCTCCACAGCAACGGCTACTCACTCGTCAGGAAACTGTTTTTCGACATGAAAAAGTACAGCCCCCGCAGGAAAATAAAAGAGCTCGGCTGCACGCTCGGCGAAGAACTCCTGCGGCCGACACGGATATACGTGAAGAGCATTCTGAAACTCACCAGGCAATACAGGGTCAGGGGCATGGCCCACATAACCGGCGGGGGACTGACCGAAAACCTGCCCCGCATCCTGCCACCCCGCGCGGAACTGAAATTTGTCATCGAAAAAGGCTCATGGCCGGTTCACGGTATTTTCAGTCTCATCCAGCGCGCCGGCGCCGTTCCGGACAGGGAGATGTACAGGACATTCAACATGGGCATCGGCCTGGTCCTGGCGGTAAAAAAGAGCGATACACGGAACATAATGAAAAAACTCGGCCGTCTCGGCGAAAAGGCATTCGTGATAGGCCGGGTTGAAAAGGGCGGAAGGAGCGTGGAATATGTCTGAACCTTTGATACTGGGAGTCCTCGCATCAGGGAGGGGGTCAAATTTCCAGTCCATAATCGACAGCATTGAATCAGGCACCCTCAATGCAAGAATAGCCGTCCTCATAACGGACAATCCCGGCGCGTACGCCCTTGAAAGGGCGGCAAAACACAACATAGAGGCCCTCGTCATACGGCCCGGTGATTTTCCGGATAAAGACGCATACTACTCGCGTATCGCCGGAGAACTCGGAAAAAGAGGCGTTGAGCTGGTCATCCTCGCCGGTTTCATGAGGGTGGTCGGAAAGGCGCTGATAGAGAAATATCCGAACCGGATCATGAACATCCACCCTGCCCTGCTGCCGTCCTTCCCGGGGCTTCACGGCCAGAAGCAGGCCGTTGACTACGGGGTGAAGATATCGGGCTGCACAGTGCACTTTGTGGACGAAGGCGTGGACACCGGCCCTGTAATCCTGCAGGCGGCCGTCCCCGTTTATCATGACGACACCGAGGAGACGCTCTCCGGGAGAATCCTCAGGGAAGAGCACAGAATCTTTCCCGAGGCCATCAGGCTGTACGCGGAGGGAAAGATTTCAGTTGAAGGCCGGAAGGTGATCATCGCCGGCGCGGGACGGAACTAAGGCCGGTTCTCCGAATCCAGCCATATCGTCACAGGCCCGTCATTGATCAGCTCCACATCCATATGAGCGCCGAAAACCCCTTCCCTGACAACCAGTCCCTCCTTCCGCAGCAAATCATTAAACCTATGCCAGTATTCCCTTGCGGTTCCGGGACTGGCGGACCGGTCGAATCCCGGCCGGTTTCCCCTGCGGGTATCGGCATAAAGCGTAAACTGCGGCACACTCAGGATCATTCCGCCGGCCTGTTTCACATTGAGGTTCATCTTCCCCCGTTCATCCTCAAAAATGCGCAGATTAACAATCTTACCCGCCATCCGCTCGATATCCCCCGCGTCATCCTCCCTGCCGACCCCCACAAACAGCAGCAGGCCCTTTCCTGTTTCAGCGACACCACGCCCATCCACCGTTACGCCGGCTCTCTTAACACGCTGTATCAACACTCTCATTCCACAGACCTCACACCGGCATAAAAACACCCGCAGCCGGCAGGGGAAGCCGGAGGTTTTACGGCGGACCCCCCTGCACGTTTACACAACATCAAGGTTTATTATAACGGGCCTGATTCAATCCAGGCCGGTTCTGCGGCTGATTCAAGGTGGAGTGCCGGCGGAAAAAACTGGAACGAACCGCCGAATGCCGGACAGAGAAATCCTTCCCGGGCTTAGCCAGTCCTTTGATTCAGTGCCGGAATATAAGGAGTTCGGCGAGCTGAGCGCCGCGCCGGCGGCACGCGCCTTCCTTCCCGCCTTAAACCCCACAAAGTATCAATCTGGTCGGGGCGAAAGGATTTGAACCTTCGACCTTACGGTCCCGAACCGTACGCGCTACCAAGCTGCGCTACGCCCCGTAACGGAAATAATAACATATTTACCCGTACAAATTCTAAACCCCTGTTCTCCGTCACGGCTGTTTTATGATTTTCGCATCCCGGGCAGCGATAAGGAGACGGCCCCGGCAAAATAATTTCTCAGGCAGGCGGGGCTTGACTCCGGACGCCCGATAAATGACCCCGGCAAGCAGGAATCCGGGGCGGTTTCAGCCCGCAACCCGGGACTAATCCTGCAGCAGTTGTTCAAGCCTGGACCGGTCGAAGCCGACCACGGTCTCGCCGTCTACTATCGTGACCGGCGTGGTCATGACACCGAGCTTTTTGAGTTCTGTTACGGCTTTTTCATCTTTGGAGACATCGCGTTCAGCGTACCTGAAGCCTCTTTGTGAAAGATACTCTTTCACCTTCATGCAGAATATTCAGCCGGGCTGGCTATAGACAACTATGTTTTTCTCGGCCATGAATTGCCTCCTTTCATCCCATTGATTGCTCTAAAACATCGGCTGCGAACAGGAATCTCTCCGGACTTTCTTCCCGCCCGTTCACCTTAAAGCGGCATAAGAAACCGCCCGGGGGCAGGGGAGTCCGGAGGTGTTGCGGCGGACTCCCCTGCCGGCTTATGCAACATTAAGGTTCATTCAACAACCAGGAGCGCTTTACAGTTGTTGTTTTGCAGATTAAAGCAACCCCGAAAGCGGCAAATCATTCAAAATAAACCGACCCGAATAAAAAGCCATTCGGATTAAAATAACCGGAGCAGAAAACAAAGAAAGGAACCCG
>Ga0256839_1005303_pt1 | contig 11992 bp, 10 predicted proteins | sample 354166metaG_FD_185968 | JGI IMG/M metagenome (GOLD analysis project Ga0256839, IMG submission 185968) | Hydrothermal vent microbial communities from Mid Atlantic Ridge, Atlantic Ocean - 354-166 | ecosystem: Environmental > Aquatic > Marine > Hydrothermal vents | place: Atlantic Ocean: Mid...
AGACGGTACCGTCCCAAGCTTCTCTCGTAGTTTTTACCCTATCATTGTTTGCATTATAGATATACAGCTCACGCCATTTTTTCTCCCAGACACTGCCATCCCAGGTAAAGTAGCCCAAACTCGTCAAGTTGTTGCTTGCATCATAGTCTTCGACATACCGCCAAACCTTCTCCCAGGAACTACCGTCAAAGGTTTCCCGGGTCCAGCTTATTCTGTTGTTATTCGCATCATACGTGAAAATAGAGCGCCAAACCTTCTCCCAGGAACTGCCATCCCAGTTAAAGTAGCCCTTACTCGTCAGGTTGTTGTTTGCATCATAAGTATTGACAAATCGCCAATCCTTCTCCCAGGCACTGCCGTCCCAGTTTTCCCGTGTCTGACTCAGCATATTATTATTTGCATCATAGGTATTAATATTTCGCCATTTCTTCTCCCACGCACTGCCGTCCCAATTCTCCCGTGCCTGACTTAGCATATTATTGCTTCCATCATAGGTATAAATGATGCGCCAATCCTTTTCCCAGGCACTGCCATCCCATTTTTCAAAGGCATGGCTCAATCTATTATTGTTTGCGTCATAGGTATATAAAAACCGATAATCCTTTTCCCATGCACTTCCATCCCAGTCTTCATTGGTCGTACTTAGCTTGTTATTATTTGCGTCATAGGTATTAATATAGCGCCTATCCTTTACCCATATACTGCCGTCCCATTTTTCATGAGTCTCACTCAGTCTGTTATAATTTGCATCATAGGTGTAGGTTATGCGGGCATTGGGTATCCATGCAACACCATCCCAGGAAAATGTTTCGTACAAAAGAAGATAATCGTTAGCGTCAAAAGTATTTTTTGTTCTGTTGACTTTGATCCACAAAGAACCATCCCATTCATAACTTATACTTTCATTCCTTAAACTGTCATCAGGGCTGTCGTACAAATACTCCGTAGAGTCGGTAGGGCCGGTAACGTCAACAAAGGAAAAAGCGATCATACGCCAGTTTGTTCCTGCTGTTCGAAGTGGCAATTGAAGGCCATCCGGGCCTGGCAACTCATTGTCCATGGTTTCTTCCGGGTATATTTCTTCCGGTATTTCTTTAGTGGTGGTAATTTCCTGTTGCGCCAGGCATGTTGTCCCAAGAAACACCATTACAGCGATAAGTAAGATCGTATTCTTCATGTCTGCTTGAATTTAATCACAATAAATGTAATAACTTTTTTTTATAAAAAAAGACGAGAGCGCTGAACTTTATTTATCAATAAATGAATACTTCAAATATTTGCTCAAAAAAAGGGACGATACGGGCGTGATTAAATGTTTTAAGACCTTAATCCCCGGGCTACAGCCATGGTAGAGCTCGAATTGCTGACGAGGGTGCGGGTTCCGTCTGCCGAAACACTGAAAACCTCGCTGCTGCAAAAGAAAATATTCCGTCCGGCCTTATCAACCCGCCCTATGGCCAATAGTTTTCCAGTGGCCGGCCGCAGACAATTGACTTGTATGGAAGCCGTCACCACATGCTCACCTTTACCGGCCACCGTAAAAGCGGCAAATCCGGCTACGATATCGCAAAGCGACATCAGCACCCCTCCGTGGGCGATGCCGTTCTGCTGGAGGAGTTCCGGCTTCAGATCAAGGGATGCCTGCACTTCTCCGTGCCCGATGCTGTCGAGCCGTACACCCATGAGATGAGAAAAAGCATTTCCTTCAAATTTTTTCCTTACTGTCCGGACAAAGTCACTGTTTTTAATTTCCATCGGGCTAAATTAAAGATTGCAAGAACTCCGTTAAATTGAAGTGCTAAATTTATGACTGACTCCTACAATTAGCGATAAAAATGTTATTATTGCCCATTCACAAATGATTAAATCACGATGAATAAAATAGTTGTCTTTTCGCTGAAGATCCTTTTGACGTTGCTGATTATTTTTCTCGGCTATCGTTTGTACGATGAGATTTTCTCGCCCTGGAAATTCGAAAAAGCAAAAAATCAACGATATAAGGCCGTTCGATCACAGATGGATGAAATCGTAAAGGCCCAGAATAAATTCAAGGATGTGACGGGCACCTATGCCGGGTCATGGGATACCTTGGCCTATGTGCTTGTTCACGACAGCATCATGGAAATTCGAAGCATCGGGGCCACGGCCGATACGGTGGTCGTACTCGGAGTTGATGAAGCCATCAAATTTTTTGACATTCCGCAGGACCTGGAAGGAGAAGACCTTTTTAATGAATTCACTCTGCGGGTCAAGGCCTACAACGAACAGTTGCGCCAGCAGGGCGGGGATGAAATTCTTTCTTATAAAGTCGAAGACACCACTTATGTGCCGGCCATTGCCCAACTTCATATCAGAACCGCCCCCGATTCGTTGAAATTCATCCCCTATGCCGGAGGCGACACTTTTGTTCTTGAAAAGAAAATACTGACCGTGGGCCTCGGTCGTGTGCAGGTACCGGTGTACAAGGTAGTTGCCTACAATGAAAGCATCCTGAGGGGACTGGATGAAAGATATTATGAACCGAAGGGAGGTATCAGGCTGGGCTCGCTCGAAGAAGCCACAACCGACATACAGGAATTTGAGCCGGGTGAGGAATAGATTCATTCACCTTAAATATTGCTGCCATCACATCACTTGCCACACCGACCAAGCGAATAGCTGCGCCCTATGACAAAGCGCACGGCAAGGATTATGAACTGTCGCTGCTGATATCAAATGCCTCCATTCAATTTGCCATACGAGACCAGCGCAGCAATGCGTTGCTTCTGCTTTTCAGGCAGGACCTCGAAGCCGAAGCAGACCGGGTGGAAAGTTTAAGGCAGGTTGTAAGGGAAGAGGAAGAACTGCTGGCAAAATATCGAAAGGTAACGGTTCTTATATGGTCATCTGCCTTTGCATTGCGGCCAGAAGCTCTTAAATCAAAAGATACGGATGCCGGCATTCTGGAGTTTCTTTTCGGATTGCCCTACCCGGAGGCCCGGAGCGAGAACCTCATACAATCCGGGATGAAAGCGATCTATCATCTGCCTGCCCGCCTGCCGGAAGAAATAAACAGCACTTTCGATTCTGCAGAGATACGGCACAGCAGTGCCGCATTGCTGGATCATTATTTCCGGCTCAATTCGGCCACGGGAAAATCAAAAGTCTATGCCCACCTTCAGCACCCCTTCGTAGAGATCACCCTTATCAAAAACGGGAAGCTCCAATATCACAATTATTTCGAGTTCCGTTCCAAAGAGGATCTCGTTTATTACATCCTGCTCTTGTATGAGCAATGGGAACTCGACCGCGAAAAAATACCGCTTATCCTCTCGGGCGATATCATGCAGGACTCTTCGGTGTACCCGCTTCTCTACAAATACATTGCATCCCTGCAGTTTGCCCGTTTGCCCCTTGCTCTTCAAGCGGATGAAGCATCCTTCGAGGGCCTGACCATGCACCGCTATGTCAATCTCCTAAGTGCATTCTCATGAGAATCATCAGCGGCATACACAAAGGGAGGCACTTCCACCCTCCGAGAAAGAATCCGGCACGGCCGACTACCGACATAGCAAAAGAAGGCCTCTTCAACATCCTTAGCAACAACCTCGACCTTGAGAAAGTCCGCTTTCTGGATCTCTTTAGCGGTACCGGAAGCATCAGCTATGAGATGGGCTCACGGGGATGCAGCGATATCAGCAGTGTCGAGATTTACGGCCCCAATGTGCAGTTTATTCGCAGGATGGCGGAAGAACTGGAACTTCCGATCGAGGTGTACAGGGAAGATGTTTTTCATTTTATCGAGCACAGTGCAGATCAGTATGACCTCATCTTTGCCGGCCCCCCGTATCCCCTCAAACGCCTCAATCGGCTTCCGGATCTTATCTTCGAATATCAATTGCTGAAACCGGGCGGGTGGTTTGTGCTCGAACATTCACCGGCTCACAATTTTGATGCGGATGAGCGCTGCCGGGCCAGAAGAAACTATGGTCAGACCAACTTCAGCATTTTTATCCACAGAGAAGAAAGCCGGGAAGAGATAAGCGGCAATTGATTAAATTCGATAAAACTTCTCGTTCATGCGTACAGCTGTCTTTCCCGGTTCTTTTGACCCCGTCACACTCGGACATGTGGATATTATCAACCGTGCCCTGCCAATGTTTGATCGCCTCATACTGGCCATCGGTGAAAATTCCGCGAAAAAAAGTCTTTTTCCGCTTGAAAAGCGCATGGAATGGCTTCAGGACATCTACCGGTCGGAAGACAACGTGGAGGTAAAGTCATATGCCGGGCTTACCATCGACTTCAGCAGGCAATGCGGAGCCTCTTTTCTTGTTAGGGGATTGAGGAGTACGCTTGATTTTGAATACGAAAAGACCATCGCCCAACTCAACCGCTCTCTGGAAGACGGCTTGGATACGATTTTTCTGGTATGCGAGCCGGAATACAGCCACATCAGCTCTACGATCGTGCGCGAAATCCTCATCAACCGGGGCGATGCCACGCCATTCCTGCATGGAAAGGTAGCTGCGAAAATAATGGAAGCGCTCGACCGTCAGCAATAGCGAAAGGCCAGGTCGCGGATGGACAGGTAGCTGTGCTTCAGATAGGCCGGAAAAAAAGCCGGATCAATCCATTTTACCTTCTCAATGCCTTCCCGTTTTTCGGGTATCAACGGGTCTTCCCTGCTTCCCTCCACTTCAAACCAGTGGGTCAGTTTGATGAGGTATTCCCCGTTTTCCTTGTATAAATGCAAGGTTCCCTCCTGATCCAAATCCGGAAACGCCTGTTTCCCTTTTATTTTTAAATGCTTCAGGCCGGTTTCCTCTTTTATTTCCCTCAGGGCTGCCTGGCGGGGGCTTTCTCCTGGGTCGATCTTTCCTTTCGGAAAATCCCAGTTTCCCCGTCTGTAAATCATCAGCACATCCCCGTCTTCATTGAAAACCAGGCCGCCTGCAGCTTCAATCAATCGGAAATCCTGCATGAAACGCTTCAAAAGCGCCTCGGGCTGATTGTGCTGCAGAATGACAATCACATTTTCCTTTCCGCAGAAGTCCTGAAAAAACTTCTTCGGACTAAAGTGCTCATCCACCCGTATCAAGACAGGGTTATGCGCAGAATAACGCTCCAAAAGGCGCTGGCTTTCCTCCTCATTGGCTATTATTGCACTGACTCTGTTAAAATAAATTTTAATCATTCTCACCATGGTTTTCGATACCCGTCTTGCCCGTGAACTGGCCAACGATCTGCTCCGAATTAAAGCTATAAAGCTACAACCAAATGAAGCATTTATATGGACTTCAGGAATGAAATCGCCCATTTATTGCGACAATCGCAAAACGCTCTCTTATCCTGAGATCAGAAATAAAATCAGCGAAGGACTGATAGACCTGATCCGTAACTTCCTGCCCGAAACGGAAGCCATCGCAGGAGTAGCCACAGCCGGTATTCCACAGGCCGGCATAGTGGCCGACCGGCTCAATCTGCCCCTCGGATACGTACGCTCCAAACCCAAAGACCATGGATTAAAAAACCTGATAGAAGGCGATCTCCGCCCCGGAAGCAAAGTGACCGTTATTGAAGACCTGATATCAACAGGCAAAAGCAGCCTGGCAGCCGTGGATGCACTGCAGGAAGAGGGATATGAAGTGATCGGACTGCTCTCGAATTTCAGCTATGGCATTCCGGTAGCAGAAAATACCATTAAATCATACGGGGTAAAGTACTATACCTTATCCGATTACATGACCCTTATTGAAGTGGCCATTGAAAAGAAAATGGTCAATAAGACAGAAATTGAAAGCCTTCGGGCCTGGCGAACCCGCCCCAATGCCTGGCCCGGCTAATCGTGTTGAGCCGTCCATTTTTCCTGCTTGTCCACATATTTCGGATTCTTCCGATAAATGCGCTTAAGTTGTCCACCGGAGAATGAAACGAAAAAGCAGTGAAAAAAAAGTTTTCATCTTACTAACTTTAAGGGATGAGATTCAGGCAAATATCTATTGCATTTGCGCTGTTCCTTTTTCTTGCACCTCAAAATGGAAAAGCCCAGCTGCAGGTCACAGCCAGCACGGATGCCGCGGCATTGGCGCAGGAGTTGGTAGGGCCGGGTGTGGTAGTGAGCAATGCCGTATTAAACTGCGGGGGAAATGCATCCGGGTTTTTTGAGAGCATCAATACCCCCCTCGGCATAGACTCCGGCATATTCCTCGGATCGGGCACCATTTTCGGTGCTGTAGGCCCCAACAATACGGGAGGCTTCTCCACTCAAACCGGTTCGCCCGGTGACCCCGATCTCAATGCACTTATAAGCCCCTTCGTCACCTTCGATGCCTGTATTCTGGAGTTTGATGTGCAACCTTTTGGCGATACATTGAAGTTCGACTACGTTTTCGGCTCCGAAGAATACGATGAGTATGTCTGCTCTCAGTTCAACGATGTCTTTGCTTTTTTTATATCGGGGCCCGATCCCCTGGGAGGCAGCTACAATAAGAAAAATGTGGCATTGATTCCAAATACCAATCTGGCCGTAACCATCAATTCGGTGAACAACGGAACGCCCGGCAGCAATGGCAGCCCGGGCGGCTGCACCTCCCTCGCTTATTCCAAATACTACCAGTCCAATGCAGGCAGCGCTACATTGCAATATGACGGGCAGACCGTGGTAATGAGCGCCCGGCTCAATGTCATCCCCTGCAACAATTATCATCTGGCACTTAAAATTGCCGATGCCGAAGACCGGCTTTATGATTCGGGTGTTTTTCTTCGGTCAGGCTCTCTTACCAGCAACGGCACGCAGGTGGATGTGGCCAGCAACAGCAGTGCTTACCCGGACCTCGTAGAAGGCTGCCTGCCCGGATACATGACCCTGACACGCAGCAGCAGCATCGGTCTTCAGCTTGTTCGCCTGGCTTATGGCGGAAGCGCTACACGCGGCATCGACTACAGCAATCTCCCCGATTCCATCTATTTTCAGAATGGATTCAATACGGTCACTTTCCCCATTACGCCCTATCTCGATACCCTCCCGGAATACGTGGAAGACCTGATCATTTACATCATTAATCCCTGCACCGGTCAGCCTATGGATTCGGCCACAATCATGATTTACGACTCCATTCAGATCGAATCAAAGCCGGACACCACCGTCTGTATGGGCGACACCATCTACCTATGGGCCAAAGATGCCAACAATTATTACTGGGACAGCGATCCGGATATCGTAGCCCAAAACTTTGACAGCGTAACGGTAGTACCCAGCCGTACGCATACTTTCCGCGTAGAAAGCACCATCGGGGTTTGCAGCGATTTTGACAATATAAAAGTGACGGTAGTGCCCTATCCCCGGGTGGATGCCGGCCCCGACCGGGATGTCTGCCTCGGAACGGTGCTCCAACTTCCATTAAGCGACAGCAGCCTGCAAAACCCGAGCTACAAATGGGCTCCGGACAGTGCCCTTGCCCAAACCGTGTTGCGAAATCCTTATACGGTACCCCTGAGAACCACTCAATATTTCGTGACGGTTACAAACGAAGGCATTTGTTCGGTAACGGACAGCATGACCATTCGTGTACACAACCTTCCGATGATCTATGCCGGCCCCGACCAGCGCAGCTGTTTTGGCGACAGTGTAAGCTTTTCGGCTACAGCCAATCGCGGAGGAATTTATCACTGGTCGCCCCCTCTCGGCCTCAGCGATACCCTGGGCCCTGTCATTCAGGCATCCCCGCCTGCCACCACACAATATACACTGACCTTCACCGACTCCTTCGGGTGCAGTTCCAGCGATCAGGTGCTCTTAAGGATTGACCCGCTGCCCGATGTAAAGATTGCCGCATCACAAAGCGGGAATATTTGTCTGGAAGATACCATCTTTCTCCAGGCTTCGGGGGCAGTCAGTTATCGCTGGGAGCCGGCTGCTCAAATCAACGATCCGGATTCATTCCGCACCTTTACGGTTCCCGATTCGAGCCTGAGCATCTATCTCTATGGAACCGATGCTAACCTTTGCAGGAATGCAGACTCCCTTACTGTGAATGTGCTGTCCATTCCCTACCCCGCAATATTGTCTTCGAAAGACAGCCTCTGCCTGGGAGAAAGCCTCACCCTGCATGCACAGGGTGAAGGAACTTACAATTGGGAAAGCAGCTCGGGCATGCAGGTGACAGGTGCCGACAGTCTTACTATTCAGCCTGGCAGCAATGTGACCTACACACTCACGGTCACCCATCCATCCGGATGTGTAAAGCAGTTTGTCAAGGACATTGCCGTACTTCCCCTTCCTCCGGTTCAAGCCGCACCGGATACCACGATATGCGAAAGTTCTCTTGCTTCATTGCGGGCATCGGGCGCTATGCAATACGAATGGGCCCCTGCGGCCGGCTTGAGTTGCAGCAACTGCCCGGAGCCCCTCTGGCTGGGTGACAGTACGCGAACTTTTACCGTAACCGGATATAATATCTATGGATGCGAGGCCAGCGATGAGCTTCGTGTAGATGTCATTCCTTTGCCCAATCTCACGGTATCGCCCGATTCGGGCGCAGTGTGCCGCGGAGCATCCCTGCCGCTTTCCGCTTCCGGAGGAGTCAGCTATCAATGGCAGCCGGCCGGATTTGTAAACGATGCCTCGCTTGCAAACCCCACGGCAAGTCCTGACAGCAGTGTCATATTTACGGTATACATACAGGATGCACAGGGCTGCGAAGCCATGAAAATGATCCCCGTAAAGGTCAATCCGCTCCCCCGCATTGATGCCGGACCCGATGACAGCCTTTGCTACGGAGAAAGCCTGATGCTGACAGCTACGGGTGCCGTACAATATACCTGGTCGCCTGCCACAGGACTTAGCGACCCGAACATTGCCAATCCGCAGGCCGGCCCGCTGCAATCCATCACCTACACGATACAGGGAACGGATGCCAACGGCTGCATAAACACTGGCCAAAAGCACATTGAGGTGCTGCCCCTTCCGGTCGCAGAAGCCGGAGCGCCCCAAATCATTTGTGAAAACGAACGCATTCAGCTCCAGGCCAGCGGTGGGGTTCAATATCACTGGACACCCTCGTTCGGCTTGTCATGCAGTTACTGCCGCAGCCCCGAGCTGAAAGCGGTTCAGTCAACTTCCTACAGTGTGGAGGTGAGCGATATTCACGGTTGCCGCAGTACGGACAGCGTATTTATTACGGTACTTCCGGCACCCGATGTCGATGCGGGTACGGATCAATTTATCTGTTACTACGATTCGGCCCGCTTGCAGGCCAGCGGTGGAAGCACTTATTACTGGTCCCCACCCGAGGGCTTATCTGATCCGAGAATTGCCAATCCCGTGGCCCATCCGGATACAAGCAGGTATTATTATGTGGAATCTACAGGCAGCAACGGTTGCAAAGGCATCGACAGTGTGGCGGTCATTTACTTCCCGGTTACACAGGTACTGGCCCGGGGCGATACGGTCATATGCGCCTTGTCAAGCACATTCATCGAGGCGGAAGGGGTCAGCAGCTACAGCTGGGCTCCGGCCTCATTGCTCGACAACCCATCGTCCTACAGGCCCCTGGCCCATCCGGACTCCACTACCCTCTTTACCGTCACGGGAACAGATGACAACGGCTGCATCAGCCTGGACTCGGTGCGTGTGGCCATCAACCCCTTGCCTCAAATATCCTTGTCACTGGCCGATACCGGCATTTGCAAAAACACTTCGATTCAGATATCGGCAGGAAATGCTTTTCGATATGAATGGAAACCTCCTGCGGGGATCAGCAACACAGGAATCCCAAATCCCCAATTTTCTCCGGATGACAGCACGATATACACGGTCATTGCATATACTCCGGAGGGTTGCAGCGATTCGCAAACCGTGGAGATCAACGTTTTCCCTCCCAGCGATCCGGCTCCCTATCCCCAGGATGCTTCTATCTGCCCGGGCGACAGCATCCTGCTGACCGCTCAAAACGGGGTGAGCTATGTCTGGACGGGGGACCCCGGCATCACGGACAATACAAATGACAGCATTTGGGTGTCTCCCGATTATTCAACGGACTATGTGGTCACTATCTCCGACAGCTTTAACTGCCGCTTCAGCGATACGGTACAAATTGAAGTGTACGTGCATCCCGTGGCCGATGCCGGGGAAGATCAAAGAGTCTTTTATGGCGAAAGTTCGATGCTGCACGGCTTCGGCAACGGAACGCCACGATGGAGTCCGCTGCGCTGGCTCTCCGATCCGGAAATTTATACCCCCGATATCAAGCCCGACAGCAGCATTTACTACATTCTGACCGTATTGACGGATGACGGCTGTCGGGCCAGCGATACCGTTTACATTGAAGTCTACTACGAAACCCTGCTTTATATGGCCAGTGCTTTCACGCCCAATGGCGATGGCCGTAACGATTTGATCGGGCCGATATGGTACAATGAATTTGAACTGGAAAATTTTTCAATCTACAACCGATGGGGCGATCTTATGTTTCGCACCAGCGACCCGAATGAGAAATGGGACGGCAGATGGCGGGGAGCCATGCAGCCCGTTGGAACCTATGTCTATATCATCGAAGGATACGGCAACCGGGGAGAACGCTTTTACAAGCAGGGCAATTTCACGTTAATCCGGTAAGCGATCCGGCCACGCATTTTTACACTTTTTCGCATTACTTTCACGGTCAAATTTCAGACAATGGCTGTGCTCTTCCGGATTAAAGAACAACTCAGGACCTTCCGGGCTTTCCTGATTGGTCGCGATCCGTTTCTTCTGAAAAGCTACTACAAGCTTCGTTTTCGCATCCGGCCCGGCAGCATGGATGAGATATTTGACCGTTATTCGCGTAAAAAAAAGGATTTTTATTTCATCCAGGCCGGAGGAAACGATGGCTTTATGAATGACCCTGTTTTTCGATTCATCAAGAAATACGGCTGGAAAGGCATCATCACCGAACCGCAAAAGGAAGTCTTCGAAAGAAGGCTTAAGAAAACCTATCGAAATGCTCCGAACGTGATTCTCGAGAACATAGCCATCTCGGGAAAAGATGAGAAAAAGACCCTCTATAAGCTGGGAATCAGCCGTGCCCGATGGGCCACAGGATTGGCCGGTTTCCGAAAAGATACGCTGATCAAACAGATAGAAATCAACTATGTAGCCCGCAAGGCAAAGAAGGAAGGCATCCGCCTGCCCGAAAACCCGGAGGACTGCATTGTAAGCGAAGAAATCCGGTGCCTGAGTCTGCCGACCCTGATGAAGCGCCACGGACTCCCCCGCCTCGATCTTCTTCAGCTCGATACCGAGGGATATGACTTTGAAATCATCCGGGGCATCGATTTTTCACATCTCACACCCGGCATGATTTCTTTTGAGACCGAACACCTCAAGCCCGAAGAACTGCAGGCCTGCGAGGCATTGCTTGGGAAGCATCATTACCGGATATGTAAGTTCAAACGAGATGCCATTGCCATTCATGCATCCATGGAAGAATCCAATTAGTTGCTGACGCAAACCCTTGAGCACCCATATACCGGCCCGCTTTGCGCTTACTTTTATATATCCATTTCCCTACATCTGACAATGAAAAGCTAACTTCGCAGAAAGATGGCATCGATTATCCATATTGCGGATAAAAAATATCTTGAGGAGGCCGCCTCCCGGATTTTGGAGACTTGCAAAAACGCCAAAGTTTTTGCATTTTACGGTGAGATGGGTACAGGAAAAACAACATTGATAAAAGCCCTGGCCAGAAATCTGGGCTCGCGCGACTCGCTCTCAAGTCCCAGCTTTTCCATTGTAAATGAATACCGGGATGCCCGGGGGAAACCTATTTATCATATGGACCTATACCGGCTGAAAAAGCCCGAAGAAGCCGAAGAGATCGGTGTAGAGGAATATCTTTACAGCGGCTGCTATTGCTTTGTTGAGTGGCCCGAAGTCCTTGAGCCCATGCTGCCCGAAGATGCCGTTCATTTGCTTCTGGAAACTTCTTCGGACGGAAGCCGCAAACTAACAATTCAATAAAACCAAGAT
>Ga0256839_1005304_pt1 | contig 11991 bp, 7 predicted proteins | sample 354166metaG_FD_185968 | JGI IMG/M metagenome (GOLD analysis project Ga0256839, IMG submission 185968) | Hydrothermal vent microbial communities from Mid Atlantic Ridge, Atlantic Ocean - 354-166 | ecosystem: Environmental > Aquatic > Marine > Hydrothermal vents | place: Atlantic Ocean: Mid...
CCATGAGAACGAACTGTGTCAAAAACCTTAAAAGCTAAATTATATGTCGCTTGCCCTTCACCGGATTCTATCGCATCAAAAAGGTATTGTTTGGCAAAGTCTAGGTTCAAGGCTTGTCCCAAAAGCATGTCTTGGGACTGCGAGAAACAGGAAGCCATTTGGTAAGATTTAGTGCCAACTCTATTGGGTTTTGTGATGCCATTAATTTTTCGAGAAATAGCATCAGCCATCATTTGACCCATGAATGTCTTATCCGTCTTTAACACCTCAGCAATCTGATGACATTGTTCGTAAAACTCATTGTTCTTACAAAATTTTGAAAATTCTCTCATTGAAACTGGTTGAGCCATCATTATGCCCATAGATACCATATAAGATAAGCTTTCATGATAATTTTCAACAAAACTTTGTTCTAACAAGCCTTTTTCAATCAGTCTGAGTTCTTTAACCAAGGACAGTGTTTCCTCTTTATCTTGATTAAATAAAAAAGATGGGTTTTCTTCATTAAATAAAGTAATCTCTTTTGATAAAATTAATGATAATTCAAATAAAAAAGAGTTGGAGTAAGTCCCTTGATTAGCAACTAAATCCAGCCAAGCTATAGCTATATTTTCATTTTTTTCATTATGCAGTTCATTTACATAAGTCATGATATTTTCAGGATCTACTTGTTGATGCACTTGGTGTATTTGTTTCTTATGGCACCAATTTTCTAAGTTTTTTTCGATATGACACAGGTTATCAGCTAAAAATAAAGTCTGCTCATCTGAACTGGTATTGATTGCTTTATCTAAGATTTTCTTTATGGCTTGGACGTCCATTTCATCATCAGCCACAAAAGTCGAATAGCCAATTAATTGAATTTTGGGCGATGAGTGGTGACGTAAATAAGCATAGAGAGCCTGGTTGTAAGCTTTATTCTGTGCCAGTTCTTCATCAGAAACATGAAAACTTTCTTGAGCAAAGCTTAATTGTGCGAGAATCAGTAAAAAGAATGCATTGGTTTTGATAAACATAAAAAATTTTCATACACAATCAATAAAATTTAATTATACCTTATTTCCAATACAGAAATCTCTTTCTTTTTTAATTATTGTACTCAAGGAAATTTATTTGCAATTATTTTTGCAATTATTTTTGCAATTATTTTTGCAATTTAGTTGACTTTTAACTATTTGCAACTAAAATTGCAAATATGAACAATGAAAAACACAACTCAAAAAAAATAAAAGAGGCCATTACGACAACAGCTCTAAAAATATTTAGTACTCTTGTACGTATTTTGTTACGCAATGGAGTGACCTATAAAACTGCTTCACAGTGGCTGCGTTGGATTTATGTTGATATAGCAAGTAATGAATTTAAATTAGCTGGTCGCAAACAAAGCAAGTCTAGAGTGGCAATTTTAACAGGATTGTCCCGTATGGAAGTCGACCGATTAATGAAGTCTGAGCATCCTCACAAAACCACGGCGATTGATCAATACCACAGAGCATCTCGGGTATTAGATGGCTGGATACATGACCCTGCTTATCAAGACCTCAATGGCAAACCTTTAATGTTAAAATTTGATGGCTCGTCACCATCATTTACAAGTTTGGTTGAAAAATACTCTGGAGGAGTTCCTCCCCGGTCTATTAAAGACGAACTATTTCGAGTAAAAAGTATCGAATTATCTCCAGAGGGTTTAATCCAGTTAAGAAGTGCCTATTTTGTTACAATTAATGATAAAGACACACTTTATCAATTTGGCATGCTTGGATTTGCCACAAAGGCCTTAATGGAAACTATTGACTACAACATGTATCAATGCAAAGACTCAAACAACACCCACCTACAGCTTGTTGCGAGCAACGATAATATTCCAATTGAAATACTGGATGATATTAAACAGAAACTTCAAGATTATGGCAGAAAGTGTGTTGTAGATGCGGATAAATACATGTTTGAAAAGACTGAAAAATCTACTGCCTCAAAACAAGTGAAACGAGCCGGTATTGGTGTTTACTATTTTGAGGACAGCAATTCTCAAGACCACTACTAAAAAATTATTTAAACTATTTTATAAAATTATTAATACAAGAGAATCGATATGAACAAAGAAAAGAAAAATACATTAAATTCCATTATTGGCACAACATTAGTTTTGTTACTAATGCTTGTTTCTATTCCAATTAATGCTGTTACTATTACAAAGGGTTTTACAGGACTTTGGCATCAACCAGAACATGAAAGTCAAGGTTTTGACTTACAAATTATTGATCAAAACGGAAAGCCTCAAGCACTTGTATACTGGTACACCTATGATGTTACTGGAAACCCAATGTGGTTGTCAGGTCTTGGTGACATACATGGCAATTCTGTTAGCATGGATTTAATGACTGTTACAGGAGTTACCAACTTACAAGTAACCAACCCGAATACTCGCAACGAGGTTATATTGGCAACAGCCACCTTTACCTTTGACAACTGCTCTAGTGGTAATGTTGATGTTACTCCCAGTGCTATCAACAATCCAGGACAATCAAACTCTATTAGTGGAACAGGCGGTTTTATATCTATTGAACGATTAACCTCAATTCAAAGCAATGTATGCAGTGGTGGAATATCGGACAACACGCCAGCTGATGATAATGATGTGGAATATAAACAATTTATGGGAAATACTGGTGTTTATGCTGGTGGAAACGCTCGTTTTGAATTTGAGCAAGACAGAGAAAACTCAGAGTTTGAAGTAGAAGTAGAGGACATACCAGTTGGCAGTTATAGTTTGCGCGTAGATGGAATTGTTCGAAGTCAAATTAATGTTGTAACTAAAAACAGCGGTACTGAGGGCATTGTTGAATTTGAATCACCAATTAATGAAGGTAAAATTTTATTAGATTTTGACCCTCGCAATAAACTTATAGAAGTTTTACAAGGCAGTACTGTTTTATTTTCCAGTGAATTTATTCCTAGTGCAAGCACCAGTACGACAACGACACCTCAAAGCACAGGAGCACCAGACTATGACAATGAAGTTGAAACTAAAATGATAATGAACAACACAGGTGTTATTGTATCAGCACGTGGTGAGGTTGAGCTTGATCAAGAGCCGAATGAAGTTGAGTTTGAAGTTGAAATTGAAGACTTACCCTTAGGAAATTATAGCTTATTTGTTGACGGTATAGAAAAGGGTATAATTACAGTAATATTTGATGACGGTGGTAATGAGGGAGAAATTGAGTTTCGTTATCCAAAAGAAACGGGCAAGCCATTACTGGACTTTGATCCAAGAGGAAAACTTATCGAGGTTCGCCAAAATGGTACAACAATACTAGAAGTTGAGTTTACTGGTACAGCAAATAACACTCCAGGAACAGGCAACCCAGTCACCAACGGAGCCCCACCATTTGCAAACAACATTGAAACCAAAAGATTTTTAATCAATACGGGCGTAATAGGCTCGGCTCGTGGCGAGGTTGAGCTTGAGCAGGAACTCAATGAAGTGGAGTTTGAAGTAGAAATTGAAAACGTACCATTAGGAAACTACAGCTTATTTGTTGGTGGAGTTGACAAAGGGATAATAACTGTTTATAACGATGATGATGGTACTGAGGGAGAAATTGAGTTTAGTTTTCCACAAGAATTCAACAATCCCTTGCTTGATTTTGACCCAAGAGGTCAATTAATAGAAGTTCGCCAAAATGGCACAACAATACTCCAAGTAGTTTTTTAACACTATAACATACCGCAGTATTAATTAACCTTGCAAATAGTTTTAGTCATCAGGTTACAAGAATCTCTTGTTCTCCTGATGACTAAAATTTCTCCGCAAGGTTAATAGACCAAATCATCCAAGTAATTGCCTTTACTCTGTAGATAAATACCAGCACAACCAATAAATTTGTTTTAACATTTGCAAAAAAAACCTAAAGTTAACATGGTTACAATATAACTATGTTTTTTTAAGTTCTACATTCGCAACTCAAATTTAAAGCTCACCTATCGCTTCAGCAGAACAACCAAGGAGTGAATAAGCAAATGTAGGCTTAAATATCTAAAGGGTGTTTCTTAGTCGTTCAAAGGCTTTTAATTGCAAATTAATTTCTGCAATATCAAATAATTCAATGCTATTGTTGAGTGTGTGAATATAAGTTTCTAGTTTATTGGATTTGTATTCTTGATTGCATCTTTTAAGGCATTGTGCAAATTCTGAAATGTCACATAAGTGGTTAGATTCTGTTGCCTTTTCCCATAAGTAATTGCATTTAATATTGATATTATGAAGCAGTTCTTCTTTTTGCTGGCAACTTAAATGTTTATCCGTAATTATGGACTTTTCATTAATTGGCAGTGTCGCGTTTTCAGTATGGCTCAAGTATTTTGCAAGCAATTTAATGAGTTGATTTTTTTCAATGGGTTTACGAATATATTCATCAAAAAGAACACTAGTTGACTCATCATTAGAGTCAAGTGTTGATGCCGTTAAGGCGATAATTGGTAATTTCTGGTCAAGTTGTTTTATGTGCTCTGTTGCGGTATAGCCATCCATCTTGGGCATGCGAATATCCATTAAAATGAGGTCAATTTTATTGCTTTTTACTGCCTGGATTGCTTCTAAGCCATTTACAGCCTCAACAAATTCAAGCCCTGATTGTGAAAAAATTTCAGTGATTAGAAAACGATTGTAGTTAATGTCATCGACAATGAGTATCCGTGCTTTTTCAAAGTATATTTGTTGCTCGGTTTTTTGTGTAGCAAAATTAATTTCACTGGTATCTATAGCGGCAATATCGATGCTATTTAATCGCACTGAAAAGGTGGAGCCTTTATTTTTTATACTCTTGACTGAGATGCTACCATTCATTTTATCAATTATTTTTTTAGAAATCGCAAGACCAAGCCCCGTGCCTTTGTAGAGGTTATGATCCTGACCTTCTTGTTGTTCAAAAGGGTTGAAAATGGTCTTTAGCTGGTCTTGAGCAATGCCGATTCCAGTATCAGAAATTTCAATCAATAAATCAACTTTACTGTAGTGGTCATCAACGGCAATAATTTTCGCAGTAAATTTTATGCTCCCTTTTTCGGTAAACTTGAGGGCATTTCCTAAAAGGTTTAACAAGACTTGACGAAAATTTTTGAAATCGAGAATAAGACTGTGAGGGATGGTGGAATCAATATCAATTTCAAAGGCTAAGTCTTTTTTATTAATACTCACAGAGAATAATTGGCAAATTTCGTTGAATAAGTCGTGCAGGTTGACGGCTTTTGCTTGAATTTCAAATTTGCCAGCTTCTATTTTTGATAAATCTAAAATATCGTTTATCAGACTTAAAAGGTTGTTCCCAGCCTGTTTTATCGTGTAAATGATTTTATTTGTTTTTTTATCATTAATGCGCTGAGCTAAGACATCAGTAAAACCGATGATAGCATTCATTGGGGTTCTAATTTCATGCGACATATTGGCTAAAAATTGACTCTTTGCTTTATTGGCTTTGTTGGCTTGTTTTTGCGCATCAAACAACTGTTGGGTAAGCTTAACGTGATTAGTAATGTCACGCCATAGGATATAGATGGCATTTTCACCCAAGTATTTTATGGGTATTTGAATCACATCTATCCAAAAGTCCGCCTTATTTTTTGAGCGAGCCTTTAATTTATATCGAGCATAACCCTCGTCAACACATTTGCGTATCATGTTTTTGATTAATGTAATTGAGTTAGAACCATCGGGTTGAGTGACCTGGATTAAATCGGTTATATCGGAATTTAAGAGCTCTTGCTTTGAGGGGAAGCCCAGCATGGAAATAGCGGTTTTATTGCAATCAACAAGTTGTTTATTGATTGCCACCATAATGCCGTCAGGGGAATTTTCTATAAGTCTCCTGAAGGTTTCTCTTTCTTGTCTTAATTCTTGTTGAACTTTTTTTCGTTTTTTAATTTCAGTTGAAAGCACCCACGCACGTAAAATTAATAGCAACGAAATAAGCGTTAATAACACAAGAGTCCACAGCAATAAAGGGTTTGTTTTTTTCTTTTGCCATTTAATAAAAATTTTATTTTTTATTGTTGGACTAATATCGGCTAACGCAGCGTTTAAAATACTGATTAACATGTGATTGTCTTTACTCGTTGCCATGTATAAACGATTAAGCGGCATTTTTTTTGAAGACATTAAAGGCACAATACTATTCACAGATAGCTTGTCAAGGGTGTAGCTTAAGGCAGTGTACGAGTCATATAACATATCAGCCTTATTCTCCAGAACGGCAAAAATAGCCTCCGTCAATGTGTTTGTGGAGATGATTTCTAAATTAGGATAATATTGGTTAAGTTGTTTTGCATAGGAAAAGTCTTTTGGAATAGCCACACGTAAAGTGGTTAAGTCATCTATTGAGGTTGTTTCTATGTTATCTCGTATAAAAAAATAGTTGAAAACATCGTAATATGGTTGTGTAAAAATAAGAAATTCTTCTCTTTGTGGGGATTTATTCAAAATAGGTAATAAATCGATTTCTCCGTTCTTGATTTTAGTTAAATTATTATTCCATTGGTCAATTTCCATAACAAAAATTAGACCCGTTTTTTGCGATATCAACTCAAGAATATCGTGACTTATGCCCTTGTGTTGCAAGGTGTTATTTGGTTTTTTTTCAACAAAGTCAAAAGGCGACCAATCCAGCCCTCCTGCTGTTTTGATTATTGGGTGTTGCTTTATCCATTGCAATTGTGCGTAAGTAAGTTCTGTTGTGGTATAGCCGTTTGAGTAATGCAATACCAAAAACAAATAGAGGCTAAGCTTGAATAATTTGAGCCACTTCATCTAGGTTTTCAATTAAAATTTCTACTAATATAGGGTCAAAGTGTTTACCTTTTTCTCTTTTGATATATTTAACAGATTCTTCAATAGTTCAGGGTTTTTTATAGCTTCTTTTATGGGTGAGTGCGTCAAATACATCTGCAAGAGCGACAATACGACCAAATACATGTATTTCCTCTCCGGCAAGACCCTGTGGATAACCTGAGCCATCCCACTTTTCATGGTGTTGGGATGCGATAATTGCCGCCCCTTTTATGAACTTTCTATTCGAATGCTTTAAGAATCGACTCGCTAGGGTGGTATGAGTCATCATGATTTTTCTTTGTTCTGAATCGAGTGAGTTGGAAGAGTGTAAAATATCTAACGGTATGGCAATCTTACCAATGTCATGCATTGGAGCCGCGTGGTAAATAATATTCTCTTCTTCTTGAGAAATACTGGGATGGTATTTGGCTAGTAGCTTAGACAGTCTCGCAACCCTTTTAAGGTGCAGTCCAGTTTCATCTGAGGTCACTTCCATAAGTTCGGTTAAAATGGCAATCATTTCTTTTTGATTCATTTCAATTTCTGAACTCAATCGACTTTCCTTGTTTATCAATTCTGTTTCAAGGGATAGGTTTTTCTGCTTTAACTTGAGTCTTGCTGTATAGAGCTGTAATTGAGTGTTTACCCTCGCTAAGAGCTCTTCAGCATGAAAGGGTTTAGAGATATAATCGTTGCCTCCGACTTTAAAGGCTTTACTTATTGCATCAATATCCGTGCGTGCGGTTAAAAATATGATGGGAATATCTTTAATTCTGTTGTCTTCTTTGATTAATCGACAGACTTCAAAACCATCAAGTTCTGGCATCATAACATCGAGAAGTATAAGGTCATAGTGATTTTTTTTGATTAATTCAATCGCCTCTTTGCCATTGAGTGCAAAAGAAAAGTCATAACTCTTTTCTTTCAAAATATTCATCACTACTTGAATATTTTCAGAAATGTCATCGACTATTAATATTTGATAGTTTAATTGCATTTGTTTCACCAAACTTCCTTATACCCAAATCCCAATATAGAATCGCAATAAAGAGTGCAAGCAATTGATGTGCATAAGGAATTGACAAAAACTAAATTTACCTGATTGGTGATTAAGTTTTTTGGCGATTTCTTAGGTGCATTAAAGGGTTGTGTTCTCATTGTGATTTCTATATCGGGATTTGGGTTATAAATAAAGTTAACTATTCAACTCATTACATAATAGCATAAACCACTCTACAAGTGTACTTTTAAAATGGAAGCGACAAGCTGTCATCTACTGCCAAAATTTGAATTCTAAACTCTTCTTTGATTTTTTCAAGTGCAGCTTCATTGTCGGCATCAAAGCGTAAGACTAAGCAAGGTGTTGTGTTTGAACACCTAATTAAGCCCCAACCATCTGCAAAGTCAGCTCTTATGCCGTCAATTGTTGTAATATTGGCATCTGGAAATTGCGCAGCTTTCTGAAACTTATCCATAAAGGCATAATTCTCGCCTTCCTTTGTATGACACTTAAGTTCTGGCGTGCTAACACTATTGGGCAATTCTGCAAATATTTCATCTGCTGGACGCTCTTGGTGGTCAATTATTTCAAGTAATCGAGCGGCAGCATAAATGCCATCGTCAAAGCCGAACCAGCGTTCATTGAAGAAGAAATGCCCACTCATTTCGCCAGCAAGAGCGGCGTTGGTTTCTTTTATTTTGGCTTTGATAAAAGAATGTCCTGTTTTCCAAATGATTGGTAATCCACCATTTTTAACGATTTCTTTGGGTAAGTGCCCCGTGCATTTTACATCGAAGACAATACTGGCACCCGGTTGACGAGTTAAAACATCTTGAGCATAAAGCATAAGAACTCTATCAGGGTAGATAATTTCTCCTTTATTGGTAACAACACCAAGGCGATCAGCATCTCCATCAAAGGCAATGCCTAAATCTGCACCTGTTGCCTTAACTGTTGTAATAAGGTCTGCAAGATTTTCTGGAACACTGGGATCAGGGTGATGATTAGGGAAACTGCCATCAACTTCACAATGCAATTGTACTACTTCACACCCAATCTCTTCGAGTAATTGTGGACCAATTTCTCCACCGATTCCGTTGCCGCTGTCAACGACAATTTTTAATTCATTTTCGAGTTGAATATCGGATGAGATATAGTCTATATAATCATCGATAATATCCATTTCTTGTTCACTTCCTTCACCGGTGTCAAGTTCATGATTAATGATTGATTTATATAAATCCATTATCTGTTTTCCAGACAATGTTTCACCATCAAGCATAATTTTAACCCCATTGTAATTTGGTGGATTATGGCTGCCTGTAAGCATAACTCCTGAGCCTGTTCCTAAATGGTGAGTGGCAAAATAAAGCACGCCTGTTGGCACCGCACCAATATTTATAACACTGCAACCGCTTTGGATTAATCCTTCAATTAAGGCTTGCAATAACATTTCACCAGATAATCGACCATCTCTAGCAACCACAATTTCTGTTTTTCCACGTTTAATGTTTTCTGTACCAATGGCCTGACCAATGAGTCTGACTGCATCCGTGGTGAGTGTTTCATCAACAATGCCTCTAATGTCATAGGCTCTAAAAATTGATCTGTCTATTTCAATTTCTTTATCTTGTTTTTTGTTAATCTTCATTGCATCTTCATTGTGTTTTTCTATCGTTTCTTCAATAGTTTGAGGGCTATTAATTTCGGCAATGTGAACGTATTTACTTTGTTCTTTGCGTTTTAGTTTTTGTTGTTTTATTTTCTTGATAGTCAATAAGCTCATACCTGCCAATAAAAGAATTGAGGAAAGTAAGCCAATTATTGCCGATAAAGTAGTTATGCCTTTAAATAGGAAAAAAGAAGGGCTATAGGCCGATTCAACACTAAAGTAACTGTTGGCTATAGCGGTAGAATTAAGTGGCGATAAATTTTTTGCATTCTTTACACCCCAAGTTTTTAAGTTGACAAGACTATAGCTGCCTGATTTTTGAATGAGTTCAATCTTACCTTCAGTTAATTTTTTATTAGCTAAACCTTTAAATAGAATTTGCGCTGGTAAGCTGATAACCAGGTATTTATCGGTTGTGTTGTCTATGATATAGACATAATTAAGGTATTGATTTTTTCGCCCAAACAAATGTATTTCAGCTATTGGATTACTCTTGTCTTTTTTGGTTTTCTTGAGCATGTCTAAGGTGGCATAATTTATACCTGGAAAATCTTGAGGTTCTATAAATTTTAAATCTTGCTCCGTTATTGTGACGCGTAAGGCGTTGGGCAATGCTTTTTTTATTTCATTGATTATTTCCGTATTATCTTTTTTGTTTATGTAAGAAAGTTGTCGCAATGCAATTTCATCAACCTCTTTTTTGCTTTTTGAAAAGTTGTTTTGGATGATGTTAATAATTTCAGAAGAAAAGTTATTTAGTGTCGACTTGATTTTCTCCTCTTTAAATATGTTTAATAAAGTCATTGAAAAGAGAACCGTTAATACCAAGGCTATAATTATAAATATAGAGCTTAAAACAGTGCTTGTTAAATTGCTTGTAAAGAAGCCTCTTTGTTTATTCGTTTTATATACTCGAGTCATTCATTTCATCCTTATTTTATTATTGATTATTTACCCGAATGACCAAAACCACCTTCACCTCTATCCGTTTGTGTGAAAGTTTCGACAACTTTGAATTGTGCTTGAATGACAGGAACAATGACAAGTTGTGCAACTCTATCTCCCCGTTGAATGGTGTAGTCTTTTTTGCTTCTATTCCAGCACGAAACAAACAACTCACCTTGATAGTCAGAATCAATTAATCCCACGAGGTTTCCTAAAACCAAACCATGCTTGTGGCCCAAGCCAGAACGAGGCAATATAATGGCAGCAAGGTTGTTGTCTTTTATGTAAATAGATACCCCAGTTGGAATGAGTTTAGTTTCATTTGCTTGGATTGTAAGAGGTTGAGTTAAACAGGCTCTTAAATCCATTCCCGCAGATCCCTTTGTTGCGTGGTGAGGCAACCCAAATTCTTCAATAAAGGTTTTGTTAATTATTCTGATTTCTATTTCTTTCAATTCGAGTTATTTTTGGTTAATCGCAATAATTTTAAACCATTCACGTGGCTTTCACTAGTTCTTATGGCAAATTTCTTACAAGTACCTCAGCATTTTGCTGATATAAAATGTATTTAAAATCAGTAAAATAGGTTGTTTTGGAAGAGTGACATGGGAATTAATGAATGGCCAAAATCTGAGCAGCCAAGAGAAAAGTTGATGCAATATGGTGTTTCTAGCTTAAGTAATGCGGAATTATTAGCTATATTTTTAAGAACAGGCATTAAAGGCAAATCTGCTATAGAGTTGGCCCAAGAGTTATTGCACCGCTTTGGAGGTATCAGTCAGATATTGGAGGCTGATTTACAGTCATTCACCCAAGTTAAAGGAATGGGGAGTGCCAAATATTGTCAGCTTAAAGCCACAATAGAATTAGTCACCCGTCACTTCAATGGCAAGGTTGAAGAAGCACATAGCTATAACAATCAAGAGGTCGTTACCAAGTTTTTATTGTGTCATTTTTTTAACTTTAAGCACGAAGTATTCGCCTGCATGTTTCTTGACAATAAGAATAAGTTAATCAAGATTGAAAACTTGTTTGTTGGAACAATTAATCAAGCTCAGGTTTATCCAAGGGTTGTTGCACAATCCTGTTTGAAAAATAATGCCGCTGCCGTTATTCTTGCTCATAATCACCCCTCGGGAAATATTAAAGCAAGTCAGTCAGATATTGACATCACTAAAAAATTAATGCAGACGTTGAAATTAATTGATGTGAGGGTTTTAGATCATTTTATTATTGGAAATAATGACGTGATGTCAATGGCTCAATACGGTCTAATGTGAATCTATTTCACCGTTTTGCATGAATCAGAAACATAGCTTTACCCGACGTGAAATAGGCTTGATAAGTAGGGTTTGTGGCAATGCAGAGATTTCATTTTAATTTATTGCATTTAATCTGTATTTTAATCTGGTATTATATTAAACTACCAAAGTTGGTAAGAGTATAATTAAAAAGGTAAGAACGAATAGTGACATATCAAATCAAAGCGGCGGCTTTAGTTGAAAAAGGTAAGTTTAAGCGTGCTGTAAAGCTAATGACAAAGTCGAT